>SXGR01184812.1_pt1 | contig 10438 bp, 6 predicted proteins | sample 3174711 | NCBI WGS metagenome assembly SXGR01 (sample SAMN11356860, study PRJNA531348) | freshwater metagenome | isolation source: freshwater sample F1-60 | place: China: Fuxian Lake, Yuxi | collected 2017-12-25 | reverse complement strand
GAACCCGCTCGGCTGGTGGCCGTGGCAGATCGCCCCGCCGAACGCGACCGGCGAGTCCTTCTCCCGCCCGGCCCGGAACGTGAGGTGGAATCCGGAGATGACGCACTGGCACTTGCCGGTTCCCGGGGTGCCGAAGATGGCGATCTTGCGGTCCTCGGTCCACACCTTGCCGGTGTCGTCCTTCGCCTGCCGCTCCAGTTTCGCGGCCCACCCCTCGGCGAGGACACTGTTCAGCACGTCGCCGACGAGCGTGCGCTGGTCGGCGGTCAGGTCGCTGATCTTCACGGGGGAAACGGCCCAGTTGTTCGTCACGTGCAGGCGGAGCGGCAACCCGCCGTACCCGCCCTTCTTGTCCCAGTCGAAGCACATGGCCTTCCGCTGGACGGCGGTCAGCGACTCGTACAGGGTGGCGACGGCCTTGTCCGCGGTGTCTTCGGCCGCGCGGGCCGGCGCGGTTGTTCCGAACGTTGCGCCGCCGGCGAGTGCTCCCGCGGCACGCAAGAAGGTTCGGCGGTCCGGGGGCGAGGTGAACGTGGTCATGGCAAGTCCCCGCGGCGATTCGGGCTGGTGATGAAGGGCAGGTTGCCCGGTTCACTCGAGTGGTTTCACCCGCAGTTTGCGGAAGTAGACGACGCTCCCCGGGTCGTGGCTCTGGATCGCAAACGTGCCGCTCGAAAGGGAGAGGCCGCTCTTCGCGTTGACGGGCAACTCCACGTCGTGCGTGGTCGCGCCGTTCACCTTCAACACGACTTTGCTCCCGCGGACCGCGAGGTGGCACTCGAACCACTCGTCGTCCTTGACGAGAACCCTGTCCAGCGGCTTGGTCGGGTAGATGGCCCCGGTCCGGTACTTCTGGTCGCTCCCGGTGTTGTTGATCTGGAACTCGAACCCCTTGGCCGGGATCCCTTTCGCCTGATAGTCCGTGTGAAAGAAGATGCCGGAGTTCCCCTTCGGGCGCGTCTTTACCTCGGCCTTCAGTTCGAAGTTCTTGAAGGTCGCCTTCTGAACCGGACCGGTGTAGTACAGGTGGGTCAGCTTCGACGGACCCGCCACGATCAGTCCGTCCTCGACCTTGAAAGCTTTCGGGTCTTCGGCGGCCTTCCAGTCATCGAGGCTCTTGCCGTCGAACAGGTCGTACCAGCCGTCCTTGTCGGGAGTCGGTTCTGCCGCTCGAAGGGCGAACCCAATGCACCCGAGCGTGAGTAGCACGGCGACGCAATAGCGTTTCATCTTGGTTCCTTGTCAATCGAATCGCGAGGCAACATTCCGTTGTGGCCAGCGGTCGGGATCGCGAGCGCGCCGCCGTCATCTCAGGATGTCGCGGATGACGGTGCCGTGGACGTACGTCAGTCGGCGGTCGATCCCGTTGTGGCGGAAGGTCAGCTTCGTGCGGCCGATGCCGAGCAGGTGCAGGACCGTGGCGTGGAAGTCGTGGTGGGCGTTCGTCGCGTACGCGCGGCAGCACCAGCCGAGTCTTGACCGTCTTACCCCGCCCGAGCGGCTCCGACCGTGAGCCAAGCAGCGGCACTGCTTTGAACACTTTGAACTCGTTCGGTGAAATCAACAGGTCGAGACCTCTTCCGTGTCGACAGCGGCAACGGTTCTCACTTGCTGTACCGTATCGATCTCCCGGCCGACGACGGTGGGTCGGTGAAACTCGCCCCGGAGGCGCTGGCCGCCCGGTTCGATTCGGACCGTGCGACGACCGGTCGTTCTCAGCCCAGCCCGGGCAGCGCGCCGGTGCTGCGGCCGAACTGCTTGCGCTCGACCCCGGCGAGTTGCGCGAGCGTGAGCCACAGGTTGCCGAGCGGCGTGCCGTCCGGGAACCGGAGCTGCCGCCCCGGCTTCGGCAGCAGCCCCGCGCCGCGGCCCGCGATCAGGCAGCCCACGTCCTTCAGGCTGTGGCCGGGCCAGCCGTTCCCGGTCCCGGAACTGTTCGTGCAGCCGTACACCACGGCGCAGTTGTCTAGCAGCGTCCCGTCGCCCTCACGGATCGACCGCATCTTCTGGAGCGCGTACGCGAACTGCTCGACGTACCAGCGGTCCACGGCCCGGATGAGCGCGAGCGTCGGCTTGGGGTCGTGGGTGCATTTGTGGTGTCCCCAGTCCAGGTACTGCGCGTCCACCTGTCCTTTGAACGCGGCCGGGTCGATGCCGAAGTCCGCGAGCTTGCGCTCGTAGGTCGTGCCCTTCGTCCCCTCGCTCTCGTCGCCCAGCGCGCAGGTGAGCACCCGCGTGTAGTCGGTCTGGAACGCGACGACCATCAGGTCGAGCATCAGCCGGACGTGCTCGCGCAGGCCGCGAGGCTGACCGGGCCGGTCCAGGGGCGGCTTGGGGCGCGTGCCGGCGGTGCCCTCGAAGGCCGCGACCTGCCGCTCCAGCGCCCGCACCGATTCGAGGTACTCGTCGAGCCGCCGGTGGTCGCCCGGCCCCAGCTTCGCCTTGAGGTCCTTCGCGTCGGCGGCGACCACGTCGAGAACGCTCTTTCGCTTCGCGTCCTCGGCGGCGTCGCCGAACATGCGGCCGAACACCTCGCGCGGGCCGGTCTCGGCCCCCATCGGCACGCCCGCGCCGCGCCAGCACACGTTCATCGCGTGCATGAGCGAGCCGGTGGTCGTGCAACTCAGTTCGAGCGACTTCTGCCGCGCCCCGGCGCTCACCTTCGGGGCCAGCACCTGGTCCAGCGTCTCCCCGCTCTCGACGCCCCACGCGTCGGTCGCGCCGGCCCCGGCGCTGCTGAGCCACAGGCACGCCGACCGGTTGTGCCCGGACGCCGGGTGCGGGCGCCCGTTCAGCCCGTCCAGCACGAGGAGTTGCTCCTTGACCGGTTCGAGCGGCTCAAGGGTGGGCGACAGCTTCATCGCCGCGCCGGTTCCGGTGACGCCCTTCCACGCGGTCGTCTCGGCCCCGAGCGGGTGGTAAACGAACGCGACCCGCAGCGGCCCGCCGGGCTTGTTCGCGCGAGCGGCGCCGGCGCTCATCGCCTCAAGCCACGGGAGCGCGACCGCCGCGCCGGCACCGCGCAACACGGTGCGCCTTGAGATGTGCCAACTCTTGCGCATGGAACCGCCCTCCCATTCGTCTCAGTTGGTCGGGTTCTTCGCCCGCGTGTGGCGGAACGGGTAGCTCAGCGCCACCTCCACCACCACGCGCGAGAACTTGTAGTCGTCCTTCATCACCGCTTGCGTGATCCGCTTCACCGGCGCGACGTCATAGTACCCCAGCTTCCGGCCCAGCGCGTACGCGAGCATCTGCTCCGCGAACCCGCGGACGAACTCGTCCTTGCGGGCGAGCAGCGCCGTCTTGAGTTCCGCGACGCCGTTGAACGCGCGGCCGTCGGCCAGTTTGCCGCGGGCGTCGACCGGTTGCCCCTCGTCCGTGTCCCGCCACCGGCCGACCGGGTCGAACGTCTCGAACGCGGTGCCGAGCGGGTCGATCAGCCGGTGGCACGAGGCGCACGCGGCGTTGTCGCGGTGCAGCGCCAGCCGCTGCGGGACGGTCAGCTTCCCCTTCGCGGCGTCGGCCGGTTCCTTCAGCACGTTATCCACGTCGGGCGGCGGGGGCGGCGGGGTGATGCCGAGGACGACCTCCATGAGCCACTTCCCGCGATGAACCGGGCTGGTGCGCGTGGGCTGCGACGTGCCGGTGAGCACCTTGCCGGACGTCAGCACGCCGCCGCGCCGCTTGTCGGCGAACGCGACCCGGTACCACGGCGCCTCGGCGTTGTTGCCGGGCTTCTTGCCGGGGAAGTCGGCGGTCCCGTAGTGCCGCGCCAGCGGGTAGTTCAGGAACCCCCAGTCGGCGTCGATGAACTCGGTGATCGCGCGGTCTTCGACCAGGACCGCGTCGGCGAACAGCAGCACCTCGTGCTTCATCAGCGGGCCGAGGTTGTTGCGAAAGTAGTCCGGGTAGCGGTCGGCGTCCGGGGCGCTCCGGTCGAGCCGGTCGAGTTGCAGCCACTGGCACACGAACCCGTCCAGTAGGCCGGTGGTGACGCGCCGGTCGGTCAGCATCCGGCGCACCTGCTGCTCGAGCACCTTCGGGTCGCGCAACTGCCCCTTCTGGGCCAACTGCGTCAGCTCGCGGTCGGGCACGCTGCTCCACAGGAAGTACGACAGGCGCGCCGCCAGCTCGTGGTCGTCGAGCGGGCGCACCGCGGGCGCGTTCGGGGCCGCGTTCGCGGTGCCGCTGTCGCCCCAGAGGAGCGTGAGCCGGGGCGAGACGAGGATCGCCTGGAGCGGCAACCGTATCGCGGTGCCGAAGTCCTCGCCCTTCTCCCGGGCCTGGTCGTAGAGCTTCGCGTAACGCTCCACGTCCTCGGCCGCGACGGGTCGGCGGAACGCGCGGGCGGCGAAGTCGCGGAGGAACGCCCCGACCGCCTGCCGCTGCGTCAGCCCCTTCGGGGGCGGCCCTTTGTCGAGCCGCGCGAGGCTCTGGTACAGCGCCCACTGGTCGTTCGCGTTCAGCCCGGCGTTGAGCGCGAACAGGTCGTCGAGCAGAACCTTGCTGGCCCGCAGGTACCTGTCCACGAGGAACGGCGGGACCGACAGGTTGTCGGCGACGGTGTCGAACCCGCCGTCGCTGGTGTCCGGCGGGAGTATGCGGGCGACGAACGCGCACGGGTGCTCGGCGGGCGGCACGACCGCGTGGTAGAGGTTGACGGTTCCGTTCGGTTTGGGGGCGTACGACGCCCGTCGCGGCCGGGCGCTCTCGTTGTGAACCGCGAGGTCGCGGAACGTGTTCGCGTACTCGCGCGCGTTGAGGCGGCGCGGCTTCAGCGGGCCGGGGTCGGGCTGCCCGCCGAGGGTGTGCCGGGCGAACCCGGCTTCGATCCGGTCGAGCACCTGCCGGCGCTCGTCGGCGGTCGGCTGCCGGCCCTCCGGTGGGGGCATCTGCCCGGAGCGCACGTGTTCCCAGACCCGGTGCCAGTCCTTCGGGTTCTGGTCCTCGCGCAGCGCGACGAGGTTCAGCCCGCCCGCCGGCGTCTTCGCGCCGTGGCACGACACGCAGTACTTCGCGAGCAACTCGCGGGCTTCGGGTGCGGCCTTGTCGTCGGCACCCCCGGCGGCGACCGGGGCCGACGTCGGCCCCGCGCCGGCCCACGCGAGGGCCGCGGCGAGGGTCAGCGCGGCGGTGAGGCGCCTGTTCATCGTGGTCCCCTCGCGCGCCGTCAGGCGATGGCTTCCTGGATGAGCGGAACGTCCTCGGTGATCAGCTTCAGCGGGCGCCCGTCGGTGCCGGACAGCTCGTGGTCCGGGTCGAGGCCGAGCAGGTGGTAGATCGTCTTGCCGAGGCTGGCGAGCTTGTACTCCCGGTCCTTCACGTACGCGCCGTCGCGGTCGGTGGCGCCGACCACCTGCCCCGGCTTGAACCCGCCGCCGGCGACGAGCGCGAACTGCGACGGCGCCCAGTGCTCCCGCCCGTACTTCTTCAGGTCCGCCTTCGGGGTGCGGCCCATCTCGCCGAACGCCAGCACCATCGTCGTGTCCAGCAGCCCGCGCTCGGCGAGGTCGGTGAGCAGGGCCGGGACCGCGTGGTCGAAGCTCGCCAGGTGCGGGGTCGCCTTGTCCAGCCCGTTGCCGTTGTGCCAGTCCCAGTAGGCGAAGTCCACGTACACGAACGGGACGCCGGCCTCGATCAGCCGCCGGCCGACGAGCACCTTCTGGCAGTCCAGGTTCACCTTCGCGTTGGCGTTGCGGTAGTCCTTGAGGGAACAGCCGTACCGCTCGAGCGTCTTGCCGGACTCCTTCGACACGTCGAGCGCCTCGCGCAACTTCGGCGCGCGGAGCAGCTCGAACGCCTTCTGCTGGTTCTGGTCCAGCGCGGACAGGAGGGCACTGTTCGTGTCCTGGGCGCGGGCCTCTTGGTCGAGGGCCTTCGCGAGTTCGACGTTCCGGTCGAACCCGCTCACCTCCAGCGCCGGGGCGAGCATGGCGGACGTGGCGTCGTTGCGGCGGTCGTCGGGGATCGCGAGCGGGTCGTGCGCCGGCCCGAGGTAGTTCTCGCGCAGGCCCGGGGCGTGCGAATTCACGTCCCCGAGGGCCACGAATCCCGGCAGCCCCTTCGGCGCCCCCAACAGCTTGGACGCGACCGAGCCGAACGTCGGGTACTTCGGGGTGCCGCGCAGGCCGCGCGGGTTGCCGGTCTTCCAGCTCAGCCCGGCGTGGTGGCCGCCGGCTTCCGGGTACCCGCGCGAGTGGACCGAGCGGATGACGGTGAACTTGTCCGCCACCTTCGCGGTGTTCGGCAGGTGCTCGCACACGTCGAGGCCCGGGACGACCGACCGTATCGGCTTGAACGGCCCGCGCACTTCCTCCGGGCGGTCGGGCTTCATGTCGAACGTCTCCTGGCCCGGCGGCCCGCCGTGCAGCCACAGCATGATGACCTGCTTCGCCTTGACCGCTTGTCCGGGCGAACCCCCGCCCGCCTTCTCCGCCGCGCGGGCGCGGAAGAAGTCGGCGAGCGTCAGCCCGAACAGGCTCGCCCCGGCAACGGTGAGGGCGTCGCGGCGCGACAGACGCCGGAACGATTCGCAGCCGATGTCCATCGGTGTCTCCCGTTGGCGGCGGTGTGCCGCGCCCGACCGGTTAGTGGTTCAGTACGAACTCTTTCGAGTTAATCAGGCTCCACATTACGCCCTCGAACCCCTTCTGGGCCGAGGCGTTTCCCTTCACGTGTTCGACGCACAGTTTCCGTTCGCGCGCGGTCGGCGGTCGGCCGAGCGTCCAGAGGAAGATCTCTTCCGCGCGACGGTCGTCGTCCTTGTGCTCCGACAGGAGCTTGGCGAGCCGCCCGTCCTTCGCCTGGATCTTCTTCCACACGTCGGGGTGGTTGGCGAGGAGCAGCGCCTGCCCGAGCGACGGCTGACTCTCGCGCTCGCAGTCGCAGACCGCCTCGGTCGACCGGAGGGGGCGCCCCAGGACCGTGAACGCGAACTCCACGAACGCGCTGTTGACGGCCCGGTCCGCTACCGAGAACGGGATCTCCAGCGCCGTGCTGCCGGGGGCCACGGCGCGGCCGGAGTACTTCTCGGTCGAGCCGGTCGCCCGGTTCAGCGCGTCCACGACCACCTCGGCCATGAGGCGCCGCGGGTAGAAGCTCGCGTAGTTCTTGGTGTCGGTCGCGCTCGCGGGGTGCGACCGGCTCGACTGCTGGTACGTCCGGCTGTTCAGGATGGTCGCGTGCAGCCACTTCAGGTCGTACTTGTTCCGGACGAAGCCGTCGCACAGTTCCTGCAGCAGTTCCGGGTGGGTCGGCGGGTTGAGCGGGGACAGGTCGTCGGCCGGATCGACCAGCCCGCGCCCGAAGTAGTGCGCCCAGACGCGGTTGACGATCGCGCGCGAGAAGTACGGGTTGTCCGGCTTCCGCAGCCACTCGACCAGCAGCTCGCGCGGGTCGCGGTCGTCCGCGACGCTCACGGCGGTCGCGGCGCCGAGGAAGCGGAACCGGTCGGACGCCTGCGTGCCCAGCGGGTTGGTCGCGCGGGCGGGGCCGAACGGGCTGCCCTTCGTGGGGAACACCTCGGCGGCGTCCAGCACCTTGACGGCGCGGGTCAGCGCCCCGGCCCGGTTCGTGAGCGATTTCGCCTCGGTCTGCAACCGCTCGGCCGCGGCCTTGTCCCCCTTGGCCTCCTTCGCCTTCCCCTCAAGGACTTTGGCCCGCTCCTGCAACGTCTTGGCCTCGTCGGTGAGTTTCGCCTTCTCCGCGGCCGTGAGTCCGCCGCCGGCCAGCTTCTTGACCTCCGCGGCTTCTTTCACACTGCCGACGCCGGTGTTCGCCCGCACCCGCATGAAGAAGTTGGCGAAGCTGAGCAGGTCGTCCTGGGTCCAGACGTCGCTCGGGTGCCGGTGGCACTCGGCGCACTGGAGCCGCAGCCCGAGCACCTGGTGGCCGAACTGGATCGCGCCCTTGACCCCCGCGGAGTCGAACCGGTGCCAGTACAGGTCGAGCGTGCGCCGGTCGGCGTGGGCCTTCGCGGCGGGGCCGGGCGCGCCCGCCTGCTCTTCCTCCAGGAGCGCCACGACCTCGGCGATCCACTCGTCGCGCGACCGGCCGTCGAGGCTGGTGCCGAGAACCATGCGGGCGACCAGTTCGTCGTAGGGCGTGTTCTCGCGTAGGCGCGCCCTGACCCAGTCGTAGTACCGGGCCGCCGCGGCGGGCGCGGGGGCGTGCGTGAAGTCCTCGTAACTGATCCGGACCCGGAAGGTGTCGCAGAACTTCGTGGCCCACAGCGCCGTGTGGCCGGGGCGGCCGAGCAGTTCGGCCACCTTTTTCGCCCGCTTGTCCGAACCTGGGTCGGCCAGGAACGCGCGGACCTCGTCCGGGTCCGGCAGCGCGCCGGTCGCGTCGAGCGCCGCGCGGCGGAGGAAGGTGGCGTCGTCGCACGGGTCGGCCGGCGGGAGGTTGAGCTGGCGCAACTTGGCGAGGACGTGCCGGTCCACGAAGTTGTTGGGTTTGACGTCCGGGAACGGGTCGCCGCCGGGGCGCGGCACGACCAGGTGGGCCACCGCCGGGGTGGCCCCGAACCGGACCACGACGGCCGTGTCGCCGACGCCGCGGACCAGCACCCGGCCGGCCGGATCGACCGTCGCGACGCCCTTGTCGTGACCGGCGAACGTGCAGAGATCGGTCACGGTCGCGGTGGAGCCGTCGGCGAACGTGGCCTCGACCTCGAGCTGGTAGCTGTCGCCCGGCTTGGCGGCCCGCGTCGGCGGGGAAACCTTCAACCCCGTGACGCGCGCGCCGTCGCCCGGATCGAGGGGCGCGCCGCGGGCGATCCAGTCGCGGAGCAGTCGGTACTCGCGGCTGCCGACGGCCGTCCGCGCCCCGCCGGCGTGCGGCACTTCCCCGGTCGCCTTCTGGAGCAGCAGGCTCTTTTCCGGCTCGACCCGGTTGAGCCGGCGCCCGCCGAACTCGCGCAGCAGTTGGGCGTGGTCCTGCGCCGGATTCGCGCCGAACAGCGAGAGGCGGAACCCGTTCTGCCCGTTCACCGCGCCGTGGCACGCCCCGGCGTTGCACCCGAGTTTGCTGAACACCGGGACGACGTGCCGGCCGAACCGCGGCGGCTCGACCGGGTCGGCCGCGGAACCCGGCCCGCCCGCGCACAGGAGCGCGACGGCACCGAGTGCGACGCGGGCGCCTGCGAATACGTGTGCGTGCATGACGGACTCGTGAAGCGGAGCGGGGCGGGGGGCGGGAGGGCGGGGCGTTCGATCGGCGGTTCGGAATAGGTTACCACAAGAGACGAACCGAATCGCACACTTTTAGTTCGATCGTGGTCCGGTCAACTGCGCTCAGCGTGACGCGTCGAGTCGTTTGCGGGTGTCGGCTTCCGACTGGCGTGCGGCGTCCAGTGCGAGTTTCGCGTCCTCTGAGCGCTTCTTCGCGTTGCCCGCCTTCGCCGACTGTTGCCGCAACGGGTCGGTTTTCGTTTGAATCGCCTGAGCCGCTTTCTGAGCGTCGTCGGCTTTTTGCTTCGCCTCGTCCGCTTCCTTCTTCGCCTTGTCGCCGCCGCCGTCCTTGAACCGTTTGGCCGCGTCGTCGGCTTTCTTCTTCAAGTCGTCGGCGACCTTCTTCGCGTCGTTCAGCAACTTGGTCGCATCGTCCAGTTCCTTCTTGAGCTGGGCCGCCTTCGGGGCCAGTTCCGCGGCGTCCTTCTCGGCGGTCGCGAGTGCCTCCTCCGCGTTCGCGACCGCGGTTTTCGCCGTTTCCAGTGCGGCCTTCGCGCGCTCGCGCTCCTGCGCCGGGTCCGGCACGACGCGGACGGCGGGCGCGGCGTTCTGAAATGCCGCGATCCCTGCCGCGGTCACCTGCGTGTCGGCCACGAACAGTTGCGCGAGCTTCGGCAGCGCCTTCAGCTGCGTGATACCCGCGTCGGTCACCTTCGTGCCGAACAGGTTCAGGTATTCCAGTTCCTTCAACCCGGTGAGGTGCTTCAACCCGGCGTCGGTGATCGCGGTCTTCTCCAGGTACAGCCGCTTCAGACCGGTGAGTTTGCCGACGTGCGCCAGGCCCGCGTCCGTGACGGCCGTTTCCTTCAGCCGCAGAACCGCGACCGCCTTCTGCGACAGCAAGTATTGCAGGTAGTCGTCGGTGATCGCGGCGCCGGTGTGGTGGAAGTCCACCTCCAGCGCGATGTCGTTGGCCTTGCGCACGATTCCGCCGAGTTCCTCGATCCGCGCGAGCGCCTCAGCCTCAGTCGAGACGGCCTTGTACGGCGCCGGAACCTTCGGCGGGTCGGCCGCGAGCGCCGGCGCGCCGAGCGAAGCGAGCAGGAGTAGTACCGGGGCGTAGCGGTTCACTTCAGGATCTCCGTGATCGGTTTGGCGGTCTTGTCCACCAGCGGCATCGGGCGGTTGCCCGCGGCGTTGAACTCTTGGTGGGTGTCGATACCCAGCGCGAGGCAGAGCGTGGCGATGTAGTCCGGGGCGCTGATCGG
>SXGR01172471.1_pt1 | contig 10440 bp, 9 predicted proteins | sample 3174711 | NCBI WGS metagenome assembly SXGR01 (sample SAMN11356860, study PRJNA531348) | freshwater metagenome | isolation source: freshwater sample F1-60 | place: China: Fuxian Lake, Yuxi | collected 2017-12-25 | reverse complement strand
CGGTGCCTCGCTGATCTCGCTCATGCGCCGAGCCAGCCGCGTCCAGTCGTCATCGCTCATCCGACCGGAGCGCATGTCGGCGAGTTTGATCTTCGCCTCCGCAGACAGCAGGCGCATCACGATCTCGGACTTGCTCATCTCAAGGGAGAACACCACGCTCGCCATGCGGTTCTTGATCGAGCAGGAGCGCAAAAAATCCAGTCCCAGCGTGGAGTTATGGGTGGGAATCATCGCACGGCTAGCTAGGTAGAGGTGGTCCTCATTGTCGACTTCGACGCAGCGCACAGGAACGCTGGAGATCGGCCGCACATCGGTGATCCCGAATTCCCGTGACGTGATGCCATTCGCGCCAACGAGTTGACGGGCACCCACCGCCGAGACAACGTCGGTTTCAATCTCCAGCATTGCCGTAGTGACGATGCCTCGCATCGTGGGCCACTGATGCTCGGCATCGGCCACGATCACCGTGCCGTCGGAGAACTCGACCTCAAAGCACGGCCGATTCAGCATCACATCGGTGGCCGCGACGACGCGGGTCGGCTTACCGTCGGCACCGATCAAATAGTCGCCGACGGAAACGTCGCCCATGGTGGTCCACCCGGTCGGTGTTGGCAGGGGCGTGTCCAACTTGAGGGCTTTCCCCATACCGGGCCTCGCCGCGATCACGATCATCTGCCCCGGGTGCAGACCGTTGGTCACCTCATCGAGTTCGGTGAAGCCTGTCGGCACACCGCGGGCGATCCCACCCTGGGAGGCAATGGCATCGATCTCGTCCATCGTCGGTTGCAGCAGTGACTCCAAGACGACGAAATCCTCGGTGGTCCGCCGTTCGGTGACGTCGTAGATCTCGGCCTGGGCGCGGTCGACGATTTCGTTGACGTCAGCGCCCTCTGCGCCGGCGTAGCCGTACTGCACCACCCGGGTGCCGGCCTCCACCAGTCGGCGCAGCAGTGCTTTCTCGGCCACGATGCCCGCGTAGTAGCCGGCGTTGGCGGCGGTCGGCACCGTCTGGATCAAGGTGTGCAGATAGAGCGCTCCGCCCATCCGGCGCAGCAGACCACGGCGGTCGAGTTCGGCCGCGACGGTGACGGCGTCGGCGGGCTCTCCGCGCGCGTAGAGATCGAGCACCGCGTCGTAGACGTTCTGGTGCGCGGGCCGGTAGAAGTCGCCGGGCCGCAGTTTCTCCAGCACGTCGGCAATGGCGTCCTTGCTGAGCATCATCCCGCCCAGCACAGACTGCTCGGCGGCGAGATCCTGTGGAGGCTGGCGGCCATAGTCCTCGGCAGGTGCAGACGACTCAGTTGCCGACCGTCCGAGATCGTCGACGACCGCCATCGGGCTGCTCTACCTCCTCAATCACGTTCCAGAACCGACTCGAACATCGGTTCGATTCGGCGGCTCTCACCGTAGGTCGAGGCACCGACAGGTTCCTGCGACCGCCGCGACTCCCGCGGCGCCGAGGGGAACGCTAGACGTTGCTGGAGCCAGCGCAAACCCGGCCTGTGCGTCAACCTGTTAGTGGTCTGTGCATAGCTGCCGTCAACCGTGTTGGCGGTATGGGGAGAACCTGTGGATAGTTATGAATTTGTCGGCCATCAGACCACGTAAACGCAGATTAACCGGCATCGCGGACTGTGCATGGCAAGTGCTGCGGCGTGTCGGGCCAGGTTGCCGTTCCGGGCGTGTTGGATGACCGCCGACGAATGCTTGGGCAAACGGCAGGTTACGTTAGCTGTGGCAAACACACTTCCGATAGTTCGCCGGGCGAAAAGCAGAATCCCCGGCGGCGGCCGCGGTGGCCACCGCCGGGGATCCGGCACCGTCAACGGTGACTAGCTCTGACCGGCGACCTCGAGCGTGAAATGGACGTCGACCTCCGGATGCAGGTGGATGACGACGCTATGACTGCCGGTTTCCTTGATGTGCGCCTTGGGAAGTCGCACCGAACGCTTGTCGATGCTGGGGCCGCCGGCCTTCTTGATCGCGACGGCCACATCGCTGGCGGTCACCGACCCGAAGAGCTTGCCGGCATCCCCGGCAACTTTTGCCACCAGCGATACCGGGTCCAGTGCCACGATCGCGGCCTTGAGTTCGTCGGCGTGCTCACGGTCGCGCACGGTCTTCGCTTCGCGAGACTTTCGGATCTCGTCCGCGTGCTTCTGCGCACCACGGGTTGCCACGATCGCCAGGCCGCGGGGCAACAGGAAGTTGCGACCGTACCCGTCCTTGACCTCGACGGTGTCACCGGCGGCGCCGAGGTGGTCGACCTCAGCGGTCAGGATCAATTTCATTGTTGTGCTCCGTTCTTGGCCGATGCGGTTTAGCGCGATGCCGACGTAAACGGCAGCAGGGCTACCTCGCGCGCGTTTTTGACAGCGATGGCGATGTCGCGTTGATGCTGCACGCAGTTGCCGGTCACCCGACGCGCGCGGATCTTGCCGCGCTCGCTGATGTAGGTGCGAAGCAGGTGGGTGTCCTTGTAGTCGATGGTCTGCAGCTTGCCCTTCTTCGAGCAGAACACGCACTTGCGTGCCTTGATCGGCTTATCCGGGGCCGGACGCCGTTTGGTAGGTCCTGATTTAGCCATCTGTTGATTCTCTTTCGTCTCAGAATGGGGGTTCGTCGTCATTGCCGCCGAAGGAACCCGATGCCGGGGCGCTGCCCCACGGGTCTTCAGCGGGTTCGCCAGCCGCCGGGCGTTGCGCTCCGGTGGCCGCGCCGCCGGGTGCGCCGCCGCCGAAGCCGCCGCCCCCACCGCCGCCGCGGGGGGGGTTGGTGACCGTGGCGGTGGCGTACTTCAGCGAGGGTCCGATCTCCTCGACCTCCACCTCCACCACGGTGCGCTTCTCGCCCTCACGGGTCTCGTAGGACCGCTGCTTGAGCCGGCCGGTCACGATGACCCGCGATCCGCGGGAGAGGCTTTCGGCGACGTTCTCGGCGGCCTCGCGCCAGATATTGCAGCGCATGAACAGGGCTTCGCCGTCCTTCCACTCCCCGCTCTGGCGGTCGAGGATGCGCGGCGTGGATGCCACGGTGAAGTTCGCGACGGCCGCGCCGGACGGGGTGAACCGCAACTCGGGATCAGCGGTCAGGTTTCCGACGACGGTGATAATGGTGTCACCAGCCACAAGGTCCTCCTGGGGGTTTGGCGGGGAGTCGTTATCCGGAGCCTACGTAGGGACTACGACAGCGCGCGGACGTTCTCCACCGATGCTCAAGCTCAGTGCTTATCGGTCCGCATCACCTTGGTGCGCAGCACCGACTCGTTCAGGTTCAGCTGGCGGTCGAGTTCGGACACGGTGGCCGGTTCCGCCTTGACGTCGACGATGGCGTAGATGCCTTCGGCGTGCTTGGCAATCTCGTAGGCCAGCCTGCGCCGGCCCCAGATGTCGACCTTGTCGACCGAACCGCCATCGCTACGGATCACGTTCAGGAACGTGTCCAGCGACGGGGCCACGGTGCGCTCGTCGAGTGTCGGGTCAAGAATGACCATGATTTCGTAAGGACGCATGGAAACCTCATCACCTCCTACGGTCATATGCGGCCACGGCCAATCCGTGGCAGGAGGGTCGCCTGCGTCGGCAACCACGTCAGGTTACAGCCAGCAGGGTTGATCAGCGAAATCAGCTGCGTTTGGTGAAGTACTCCTGAGCCCGCAGCACAGTGGCCTCCGACGCCTTGGCCAGGGCACCGGAGTCGAACGGTGGTTGCGGGTCGTACTCGATCATCAGCTGACTCGCCTGCGCAGCCTGACGGTCGACAAGCAGTTCGACCAATCGCAGTCCCATGTCGATACCGCTCGACACCCCGGCTGCGGTGATGATCCGCTGCGGCAGGTGTTCGACGACGCGCTCGGCCGTGTAGCGCGCCCCAAAAGGCTCCAGCAGCGCGCCGGCGGCCCAATGCGTCGTCGCGGTCAGTCCGTCGAGGAGGCCGGCGGCGGCCAGCACCAGACTTCCGGTGCACACCGACGTGGTGAACGTGGTGTTGCGGTGCACCGAGCGGATCCAATCGAGGACCGGCTCGTCGGTCATCAACTCGCGGGTGCCCACTCCGCCCGGGACCAGTAGTACGTCGGGGCCGGTGATCTGCTCGAAGGTGGCATCGCAGGTCAGTCCGAGCATGCCGTTGTCGGTCCGGATCTCACCGCGGCGGTGCCCGACGAATATGACGTCGATGGACGGCACCCGCTGCAAGACCTCATAGGGGCCCACTGCATCCAGCGCGGTCATCCGCGGGAACAGTGCGATTGCTACCTGCATCCAAACCCTCCTGCCGTTCTTGAGCCGGCCGCAGCCACCGCGGCCACCGCACCGGAAACGCGTCGGCGGCACCATCGAACACCCCGCCGGATGGGTCGTCGATACCGCCACCGGTGCGCACCAGATCTTCTGCGGGACGATAGATCTGTCGGACGACCAGAACAATCAAGGCCACCACGGCGACGTCACGGATCAGCACCGTGGCGGTGAACCACTGTTGCGGCAGGCCCTTGTTCTGCTCGCCAAAGAGATAGAGCATCCGAGGCACCCACACCAGTGCGTCAATGGTCATCCACGCCAGCAGCACCCTGCGGTGCGGCAGCGCCAGGACGGCCAGCGGCACCAGCCACAGCGAAAACTGCGGACTCCAGACCTTGTTGACCAGTAGGAAGGCCGCGACCACAAGGAACGCGAGTTGGGCCAGCCGAGGCCGACGAGGCGCGGTCAGTGCGACGTAGCCGATCGCCGCGCAACACACGAGGAAAAGCCCGCCGGAGACCGCATTGAGTACCGTCGGCGGCTCCCAGAATCCGAGTTGGGGATCAAAACCGGGCCAGCCGGTGAAGGACGTGATGACGTTGTAGAGCGAATCGAGGTCCTGGTTGCGGCGGGTGTTGAGCCGGAAAAACTCCGACCAGCCGCGCGGGTACAACAGCAACACCGGGAGGTTGACCGCGCACCAGACCAGCACGGTCACCGACGCGGTGCGCACGGCATCACCAAATCTCCCGGTACGCACACTCAGGAGTAAAAGGGGTGCGAGCAGCAGAGCCGGATAGAGCTTGGCCGAAACCCCCAGGCCGATCAGGACGCCGGCCAAGACCGGGCGCCGACGCGCCCAGGCGAGCAGTCCACCGGTCGCCAAAGCCGTTGCCAATGCGTCGAAATTGGTGAAGGCCTGAAATATCAGGATCGGTGACGCCGCCACCAACGCTGCGTCCCACACTCGTCGACCAGCAAGCATCGCTGTGGCCCATACCGTTGCAAGCCACGCCAGCGCCAGACCAAGTGCCGAGATGTTGAAGAACATCACCACCTCGGCGACCCCGGCCAGCACCGGCAGCCCGGTCGCCTTAGCGACGGCGGTATAGGTCTTCGCGAGCGACATCGACAGGTATTGGTAGATACCGGTCAGGACGGGGTACTCCATGTAGCGCACCGCGGGGCTGCCGTCGTATTGCGTCTGCGGCGTCCCGTCGGCATCTAATTCCAACCAGCTCGACTTGTACGGAAATTTCCCCTGGCTCAACAGTTCCGCGCCATACAACGGCACGGTGTCGGAGTAGCAAAACTCGTAGTACGCGCGCTGGTTCTCCCAATTGGCGACCCGCTGATCGGGCGAGCCGGTTCCGACGGTCTGCAGACAGGGAGCCTTCGTCGACCACCCGAGCGCCAGGAACACCAGCCCGATGATGAACATCACCCGCAGCGGTGTCAGTACCCGCGTCCGGCCCACCACCGCGTGCCGCCCGACTGGGCCGCCGACCACGTCGGACAGTGCCGCGCCCAGTGCGTCGGTGCGGCTGGGCAGATCGCGGTCATCGGCGGTGCGCAGATCCTCGGCGAGGGGCTGGGGCGAGACCGAGGGGCGCTGCAACGACTCCGCGGCCCCGGCTGTCGCAACGTCACCGGACAACGCTCCGATCACGGAGGCGGTGGAGCGGGCGGCACGTTGGGGTCGGGTGGCGGCGGCAACGGCGGCGGCGGAGGAGGAAGCGGAGGCGGCAGCGGCTGCTCCGGCGGTGGCGGAGGCAGTGGAGCGGCCGGGGGAGGTGCCGGAATCGTCAATCCCGGAAAAATCTCGATGCCCGCGGGCGGCGGTGGTGGCGGCGGCACCGGCGGCGGCGGGAAGCCGTTGTCCTGCGGCGCGCCGACGGGACCTTGAACAGGCGCCGGGTTTCGGGCTGGCGCCGGCGGCGGGGGCGGCGGGGCGGGCACACCGGCGTAACCGCCGACCTCGGCGGGGGTGGGGAAGGACTCGAAGTCGGTGCCGCTGAGGGCGCCGTCCATGGTGGCCTTCCAAATGTCGGCGGGCAGACCCGAGCCGTAAACTGACCCACCCCAACTGTTGACCAGTGGCTGGTCACCCTTGACGGTGCCCACCCAGACCGCCGTGGACAGCGACGGCGTGAAGCCCACCATCCAGGCGTCCCGATTGGCACCGGTGTCGCCGAGTTGGTGGGTGCCGGTCTTGGCCGCCGACGCGCGGCCGCCGGCCAGGTTGTGGCCCGCGGACCAACCCGGGATCGGTTGCATCGCTGCTGTGACGTTGTCGGCGACCGCGGCCTCGATTCGGCGTTCACCCGGATCGTTTTCCATACCGACATCGAAGAGAACGTCGCCCTCGGCATTGACGACCTTCTGCACAAAATGCGGGCGGTGGTAGATACCGGAAGCCGCCAGCGTCGCATAGGCCGACGCCATGTCGATTACCCGTGTCTCGTACTTTCCCAGGACCACACCGGGTGCAGGCGGACCGCCCAACCCGTCCTCGGAGAGGGTGTGATTGACCCCGGGGAAACTCTCGGCGATGCCGGCCCGGTGCGCCGCATCGGCCACGTCCTCCGGTCCGTTCTTGAGTTTAAGCATGAGTCGGTAGTAGCTGGTGTTCAGCGACTGCTTGAGCGCCTCGGCGATGTTGCAACTCCCGCAGCCCGCGCCGTCGACATTGTTGATGGTCAACTTCTCGTCAACCTTCAGCGGTGAGCTGTCCACCTGGTAGCCCAATCCCATGCCCTGCTCGAGCGCCGCCACCAAGGTGAAAACCTTGAACGCCGAACCGGTGGGCAGACCGGCCTGGGCGAAGTCGAAGCCCGCCGCGTCGGTACCGCCGTAGTAGGCCCTGACGCCGCCGTCTCGGGGGTCGATCGACACCACCGCGGTGCGCATCTCAGGCATCTGGCCATCCAGGTAGGTCGCGGCCGCATCGACCGCGGCGTTTTGGGCCTGCGGGTCGATGGTTGTGGTGATCTGCAGCCCCTGGGTGTTCAGGGTGTCCTGATCGATGTTGAACAACTCGAGAAGTTCGTTGGTGACCTGCCGCTCGATCAGACCGTTCGGGCCGGTGGTGAGGTTTTCCGTCTTGGCCTTGTCCGGCGCCACCGTCTGCGGGAAAACCTGTTGTGCACGTTCGGATTCGGACAGCGCGCCGATGGTCACCATTCCGTCGAGGACCCAGTTCCACCGAGCCAGCGCACCGTCGGCGTCAACGGCCGGGTCGAGCGTCGACGGGCGCTGGATGAGGGCCGCCAACAACGCTCCCTCAGAGACCGTCAGTTCTTCCACCGGTTTGTCGAAGTACGCCCTCGACGCCGCGGAGACGCCGTAGGCACTACGGCCGAAGTAGATGATGTTGAGATAAGCCTGCAGCACTTCGTCTTTGGACCACTGCTGCGACATCTTGGTGGAGATGACCAATTCCTTGGCCTTGCGGATCAGACCGCCGAGGCCGTACCGCTGATCACCGACCATAGCGTTCTTGACGTACTGCTGGGTGATCGTCGACCCGCCCTGGATATCCCGGCCGAACAGGTTGTTGCGCACCGCCCGAGCGAAACCGGAGATCGAGAAACCGGGATTGGTGTAGAAGTCACGATCCTCGGCGGCCATCACGGCGTTACGCACCTGCACCGGCACCGCAGAGATATCGACGTCGACCCGATTGCCCTCGGGTGGAACGATTTTCGCGATCTCGGAACCGTCACTGGCCAGGATCGTCGAAACCTGACTGGTTCGGATGTCACCGGGCTTGGGAACATCAACGAGCAGATAGGCCATGCCGAAGGTGAGCAGCGGGAGAACGATGAATACCGCGGCGGCGGCGGCCAGCCAGCGGCGCACACCCCAGCCGCCGAAACGGTGCAGAACTCCCGGCCGCGCCGACGACTCGTCGTCCGCGGGCGGGGCCGGATGCGCGGGCGGGGCCGGCGGAGGTGGCGCTGATTTGGTTCTCGGCCGGTCGAGCGCGGCCTTGGCTGCCTCGACCTGATCGGACACCGGCGCCATGATGGCTGTCGGCCGATCATCGGCCGGGGCCCGACGCTCGGCACGGCCGATCTGCGCCGACGGGTCTGTCCGCTCACGACCCCCCGCACTGTGCCGCGGTCCGTTGCCTGGGCGGTCCCGACCCTCGTCGTTATTCACTGGCGGTACGCGCGCCGGTGCGGCGCGCAGGTCGAGTGCCGGGCGAACCCTTCACGGGCCGCGGCGCGCCGAGCACGTAGGACTTCACCAGGTGATTCCAGCTGCAAGTCCGGCATACCTCCACCACGTGTACGGAGAACTCGTCGAATCGCGTCGTCAAGAGCACCAGTTCCTCGGCGCTTCGCGCTGATCCGGACACCGCGCCCAGGTGGTCTCCGAAAACCCATGAGACAAGGGTGAGTTGTTCCTTGCGGCAGATCGGGCACATCACTGAACTGAGTTTCCCGTGGAACTTGGCGGCGCGCAGTAAATACGGGTTGGCGTCGCAGACCTCGGTGACGCCGGTCCGCCCGGAATACACCTCGGCCAGCAGGGAACGGCGCCGAAGCGCGTAGTCCACCACCTGCCGCTGCAAACGCACGGCAACCAGAGTACGTCGGGGCCGATCACACCGAAGTGCCACTGACCCCCCGACACACCATGGGCTGCGAAACGGCCAGCGGCCGGACACCCCGATGGGGTGCGGTTTGGAGCCAAATATATCGCTCCGATACAATTTTGGAGACGTTGTAGAACCCTAACGGTGGAGGAGGTGACTCGGTGCTGGAGCTTGCGATCCTGGGCCTGCTGCTCGAGTCCCCGATGCACGGCTACGAACTGCGCAAACGCCTCACCGGGCTACTCGGCGCCTTCCGGGCGTTCTCGTACGGCTCGCTGTACCCGGCGCTGCGCCGGATGCAGACCGATGGCCTGATCGCCGAGGACGCCGCCCCTGAGGGTGCGGTGCTGCGCCGGGCCCGACGGGTCTACCAACTCACCGACGCCGGCCGCCAGCGGTTCACCGAGCTGGTCGCCGATACCGGGCCGCAGAACTACACCGACGACGGCTTCGGCGTGCATCTGGCGTTCTTCAACCGGACGCCCGCCGCGGCTCGCATGCGAATTCTCGAAGGTCGGCGCCGCCAGGTGGAGGAACGCCGAGAGGGTCTGCGCGACGCCATCGCGCGGGCTAGCAACTCCTTGGACCGTTACACCCGGCAGCTGCATCAGCTGGGTTTGGAATCCAGCGAGCGAGAGGTCAATTGGCTCAACGAGCTGATTGCCGCGGAGCGGGTGGCCCAACCCCACTCCGAACAAGCCTGAAACAACACCCGGTAAAGCAGAAAAGCAGAAGAAGGAGACCGTCCATGACTCAGCACAACGCGCCAGGAGCCTCGCCGGAGGTGCGCGTCGCCATCGTCGGCGTCGGAAACTGTGCGTCCTCTCTGGTTCAGGGCGTGGAGTACTACAAGGACGCCGACCCGAACGCGACGGTCCCCGGCCTGATGCACGTGATGCTCGGTGCCTACCACGTGCGCGACATCAAATTCGTCGCCGCGTTCGACGTGGACGCCAAGAAGGTGGGTTTCGATCTCTCCGCGGCCATCTTCGCCTCGGAGAACAACACCAGCCAGGGTGTTGAGGCTCAGACCTTGGCTAATGTTTACCAGGCAATTGATAATAACCATGAAATTGTTCCGGTTTTAAATAAAATTGATTTGCCGGCAGCAGAACCCGAGATGATCAAAGAACAGATAGAAAATGTTATAGGAATAGATGCTTCTGATGCACTACTAGTGTCGGCTAAAAGCGGTATCGGTATAGAAGATGTCTTAGAAGCGATTGTTACAAGACTTCCAGCTCCAAAGAATGATTTTGTCCAAGATGAAAATCCTAATATTCTCAAAGCTCTGTTAGTAGACAGCTGGTATGATCAGTATCTAGGCGTGGTAATTCTGGTTAGGATTTTCCAAGGCCAGTTAAAGAAGAATATGAAAATCAAAATGTTATCGACAAAAAACACTTATATTGTTGATAATGTCGGTTATTTTACTCCTAAGAAAGTAATGTGTGATGTTCTGGAGAGTGGCCAATTAGGTTTTTTTACTGCTTCAATCAAGCAGGTAACAGAATGTAAAGTCGGTGATACAATTACCGAAGATAGTAAAATTGAAGTAAAAATGCTACCTGGATTCAAACCTAATTTACCGGTAGT
>SXGR01479116.1_pt1 | contig 10441 bp, 9 predicted proteins | sample 3174711 | NCBI WGS metagenome assembly SXGR01 (sample SAMN11356860, study PRJNA531348) | freshwater metagenome | isolation source: freshwater sample F1-60 | place: China: Fuxian Lake, Yuxi | collected 2017-12-25 | reverse complement strand
CTACGAAGAGCCCGAGCAGCGCCGACGCCGCGAGCAACACGAGGATGTAGATCGTCGCCGTCTCACCGCTGGTGATCGCAACGGCCGAGCCGACTGCAACCAGCAGCAGCACCAGGTTAAGCGGCTGCTGAAGCCGACCAGCCCCGATCGGGCGCCCCGGCAGAATCTCTTGCAACTTGGCGAAGGCGACGTTTGAACCCCAGAAGCTGACCGAGCCGACTATCGCCGCAAAGAGCGACGGAATGATGAAGGTCAGCGGCTTATCGGCAAAGCCAGCGCTGTCATTAAACTCGGCCCATGCGATCAGCGCGATGGCGCCGCCACCAACACCGTTGAAGAGCGCCACCATCTGCGGCACGGCCGTCATCTTGACGTTGCGCGCCGAAGGGATCCCGATGATCGTGCCGATGATCAGCGCGATGATAATCAGCACCCAATTTCCCATTCCTTCGATCAGGAACGTCGCAAGCACCGCGAGCGCCATGCCGACCGCTGCGATGCGGTTGCCGCGGACAGCCGTTCGCGGCCCGGTCAGGCCACTGAGGCCATAAATAAAGAGGCTGAACGAGATGATGTAAAGGACGGCGATCAGGTCGCCGGAATGAATGAAGGAGGTCGCGAGCACGGGGCTCATGGCTGTTCCTCATCGTCCGGCTTGGTCGGCGCCGGCTTGCTCTTGAACATCTCCAGCATGCGGTCGGTAACGAGGAAGCCGCCAACGACGTTGATCGTGCCAAAGACGATCGCAACCATCAGCAGGCCCTTGTCGAGCAGGCTCAAATCTTCGCCGAGCCCGAGCACGATGATGCCGCCGAGAACGACGATCCCGTGAATCGCGTTGGTGCCCGACATCAGTGGCGTGTGAAGCGTGTTGGGAACTTTTGAGATCACGGCATAGCCAACGAAACCGGCTAGCACGAGAATTGCGACGTTGGTGATGAACACGGCTGCGGCCTCCTATGCGCTGGCGGCGTCTTCGACCGCCGCCTTCGCTCCGGGGTGGACAATCTCGCCGCTCTTGGCGATGCAGGCTCCGCTGATGATCTCATCCTCAAAGTCCGGCTCCAGCGTCGCCGCCGCGCCCTCTTCGCCATCGTTGATCATCAGGTCAAGCAGCGCGAGAACGTTGCGCGCGTAGAGCTGCGATGAGTGCTCTGGCATCTGCGCCGGAAGGTTGAGCGGGGAGAGGATCGTGACTCCGTGGATGATCGTCTTCTCGCCGGCAACTGTTAGCTCACAGTTGCCGCCGCTCTCACCGGCGAGGTCAACGATCACCGAGCCGGCGCGCATCCCCTCGACCGCCGCTGCCGAGATCAGCTTCGGCGCCGGGCGGCCGGGAACGAGCGCCGTTGTGACCACAACGTCGAAGCCTGCGATCGCCTCGTTCAGCGCGTGCTGCTGCGCCGCACGCTCTTCGCCCGAAAGCTCGCGCGCGTAGCCGCCTTTACCGGAAGCCTCGATGCCAAGGTCAAGGAATGAGGCGCCAAGAGACTCAACCTGCTCGGCGACCTCCGGGCGGACGTCGTAGCCGGTCACGACTGCTCCAAGACGGCGAGCGGTTGCCAGCGCCTGCAGACCGGCGACCCCGGCCCCGAGGACGAGAACCTTGGCCGGCGGAATTGTGCCAGCGGCGGTCATCAGCATCGGGAAGAAGCGCGTCAGCTCCTCGGCGGCAAGAATCACGGCCTCGTAGCCGGCAACGTTGCTCTGCGAGGAGAGCGCGTCGATCGCCTGCGCGCGGCTGATGCGCGGAACCGCTTCCATCGCAAAGGCGGTCACCTGCGCGTCACGCGCGGCGGCCGCGGTCGGGGCGCTCGTCAGCGGCGCGAGGAAGCCGATCAGCACAGCGCCTTCGGTCATTGCCGAGATCTGCTCAGGCTTAGGCGGAGCAATTGTGATCACGGCATCCGACTTCCAAACGTCGCCGCCATCGATTAGTACGGCGCCAGCCTCTTCGAAGGCTGCATCGCTTATCAGCGCTCGCTCACCGGCGCCGCGCTCAACGGCCAATTCGATCCCGCGGCCGCTCAGTTTGCGCACGACTTCAGGGACTAGAGCTACCCGGCGCTCGCCGGCGTCGTGTTCTGTCGGGACGGCGATACGCATTCGGGCTATCGAAAGCTAGACGATCGGGTGGCGTCGGCGACTTACGCCTGCCGCTAATGGCGCGGAGGCGCTCACCGGCGGATGATCCGGATTGGAAGCGGCCGCTTGGCGAGCGCCGCGAGCGCCTGCGATGTAACCCAAACCGGTGTTGCGGCGCTGGAGCGTGCGTAGCGGATTGAACCCCGGGAGGACTGCAGCGCACGGATATAGCTCAGTGGCGAGTGCGCGCCGCGGCGGCGTTGCCGATCAGGGTTTCGGCCGGCGGCAACGAGCGCCTGAACCGCTAGCGCCGTCGACTGTCCATTTGATCGTCCGCTGGGCATTAACGGATAGCCACCGTCGCCGTTCTGACGAGCCGCAAGGTAGCGGACGGCTCGCTGCGCTGCGCTTCCGCGCCTGAGCCCGGCGGCGGCGATTGCCTGGAGCGCGCCGGCCGTGTCGTCGATCGAACTGGCCCCTCCGCGCCGCCTAAAGTTGAAGCCGCCGTCACGATTTTGGCGCCGCGTAATCCACCAGGCCGCTTTGCGAACCGAGCTGCTGCGAGCGCGGCGGCCGCTAGCGCGCAAGGCGAGCAGGCCGTAGGAGGTCAGGTTAATCAAGCCTGCGAACGAGCCGTCTGCCCGCTGGCTGCGCACCAGTCTGGTCATCAGGCCGCCGGTTGATGGGCTGAGACCAGCAGCCGCGAGCGCCAGGGCCGTCCGCTCGATATCGGCCGTCGTCCTTGCGCGAAGCGCCCAGCCGCGAAGCAGCCCTTTCGGCGAGCGGCCACGCCGCCGGGCGCTGAGCGGGTCGTAGCCGGCAGCCGCGAGGCCGATGATCGTCCACGACGTAGCTACGGCTGTCGTGCGCGAACCGCCCGAAAAACCCCAGCCGCCGTCACTGTTCTGGACTGAAGCGAGATAGCGCGCTGCGCGCAGCGGCGCGCTGGCCGCCTGCGCGCTGGCCGGAACGACCGCTGCCGCGGCAACGACGAGCGCAACGGCGATGGCGGCTAGTGGCGCGCTGGCGACTCGCTCAGCTGCCGCGCCGCTTGGAGGCGCGTCGCTCCAGCTAACTTCGAGTCGCGTGCGGTAACGCATCACGGCGCGCAGCAGCGCCGGCCCGAAGGCCAAGGCGAAGACGACGTTGCCGAGCGCATGGGCGATGTTGAACGGCAAAGAGGTGGCTGAGATCGCGAGGTACTGCGTGATCCCCTGCCCACCGGCGTAGGTGACCCAGATCGAGCCGTCCATTACCGCCCCGAAGCCGAGTCCGGCGACGCCGCAGAGAAGCGCCAGCGGAATGCGGCCAAGCTGCTGGCCGCTGACCCGCCCGATGATCGCGCCGAAGACGCCGCAGAGCCCCCAAGCAACCATCTGCCACGGTGTCCATGGCCCTTGGCCAAAAAGTAGGTTGGAAGACAGCGCCGCGACCGCGCCAACGACAAAGCCCGGCGCGCCGCCGAGCGCGAAGCCGGCTATGAAGATGATGTCGGTCGTTGGTTTGACGTTCGGGATTGGCGCAAAAGCGATTCGCCCTATCGCCGCCAGGCCGGCGAGCGTTGCGACCAGCGCGAGCATCCGTGAGCCCGGGTGCGTTCGCTCGTACCAAGCGAAACCGCTGATCAATGCGGCGGCGAGAATTGCCAGCGCTGCGAACTCCCAGTTCATGGCGCCGCCTCGATCGTCATTCGCGCGCGCAGCAGCGCGCCGCCCTGCTCAGGCGTACATGCCTGGCCTTGGCCGCCGAGCACCCGTGCCGTTTCGGTAGCGAAGTGCCACCCGCCGCTCAAAACCTCGGCGGTAGGCGCGTCGGCGACGATCCGCCCGCCGGACAGCAGCAGCACGCGCTCGGCCACCGCCGCGACCAGCTCGGTGTCGTGCGTTGCCACGAGCACTGCGGTGCCGGCCGCCGAAAGCGCGTTCAGCCGCGCGATCAGATCCCCTTTGGCGGCGCGATCCATTCCTCGCGTCGGTTCATCGAGCAGCACCACGCTCGGCCGATCGCCGCTCAGCACGATTGCCAGAGCGAGCCGCTGGCGCTGCCCGCCCGAGATGTCACGCGGGTGGCTGGCAGCTACGTCTTCGAGGCCGAACTCAGCCAGCGCCTCGGCGCCCACCTCTCCGTCAACGCGCTCGTGGATCAGATAGTCACCGGGGTTCTGCATCAGCAAGGCAACACGGCCCTCACTTGAGACCTTGCCCTCTGTTGGCTCTTGCAGCCCGGCAAGGATTCTCAGCAGCGTTGACTTGCCTGCGCCGTTGCGACCCATCACCGCAGTCCGCTCGCCCGGTTGGAGCGACAGATCAAGACCGCGCAGAACCGCAGCGCCGCTGGGCAGGTCGAAGCTCAGGCCGCGGCAGCTTAAAGCCGACTGCGCGGCCGGTTGTGCCCGGCGTGGCCGGCGCGGCCGCCCTGGCTTTCGCTCTGGTTCGACGGCCGTGAGTGGAGCGGCAGGATCGAGCAGCCCGTGCGATTGCAACGTCGCCCGCGCCTCCTTCACCCCGGCCGGCGGCGGCCGCAGCCCGGCGCGCTCAAAGAGCCGTGCGGCCGGCGTCTGCAGCGCCGGTTGATGTTCTCCGGCCCAGCCGAGCATCTCGCGGGGCGGCGCGTCACAGACCAATTCACCGTCGCTCAGCACCAGCACGCGGTCGGCGTGGGCGAGGCAACGTTCGAGCCGGTGCTCGGCCAGCAGGACCGCCGTCCCCCACTCCTCGTTGAGGCGGCGCAGAATCCAGATCAGCTCATCACCGGATACGGGGTCGAGCTGCGAGGTCGGCTCATCCAGCAGCACGAGTGAGGGCCGCGCGGCGAGCGCGGCGCCGAGCGCCACGCGCTGCAGCTCACCGCCGGACAACTGATCAACCGGGCGCTCAAGCAATGTGGCGATTGAGAGCGTCAACGCAATCTCCTCAACGCCGCGCGCTACCGCGGCGCGCGAGAGGCCGCGGTTCTCGAGTGGGAATGCCAGCTCGGCGCCGACCGTCTGCATCACAACTTGAGTCTCTGGGTCCTGCAGCAGCGTCCCCGCAACCTGCGCCAAACCGCCCGGGCCATGCTCGCGCGTGGAGATCCCGCCAACGATTACGCTGCCGCTCGCCTCGCCGCCATGGAAGTGTGGGACAAGGCCACTGGCGGCGCGCAGCAGCGTCGATTTTCCGGAGGCCGAGAGGCCGGCGCATACGACGAACTCACCTGGTTCAACGGTCAGTGAAAGCTCACGCAGGGCCGGCCGATCACTACCCGGATAGCTGTATGAGAAGCGCTCGAAAACAAGTGCGCTCATCGCCTTCTGCCTCGCTCCCCGATCAGCGGCGCGGCGAGCGCCGTCAGCACGATCAGGGCCGCGTACAGCAGCTCTGTAGCTCCGGTTATGGCAGTGATCCGCGGATAGGGCTCAAAGTGGGCCAATCCAACGCCAACACCGACACAGAGCAACGCGATCAGTCCTAAAGCCGCGGCCAGTACTGCGCGGTCGGCGCGCGAGTAGGGAAGAATGTCGCCACGAGGCGGCGCCACGCGCGTCGCGTAGCCGCGAAGCTCCAATGTTGCTGCCACGTCAACGGCGCGGTCAAGCGCGCCAGCGGCAACGGAGCCGACCATCAGCAGCTGCGCGCGGCGGCCGCTGCCGCCAGCGTCCGGCCGGCAGCGCCGCGCCTGATCCATCCGCCGCGCGTCACGAGTGAGAACGCCGATCATCCGCGTTGCCAGCGCAGCGGTCAAAGCCGAGCGGAAGGCCGAGCGGCGCATCCGCCGCAGCACATCGTCGGGATCAACGATTGCCACCAGCAGCGCAGTGGCAGCAATTATCACGACGACGCGCAGAGCGAGCAAAAAGCCGTAGGCAAACGCTTCGCCGGTCAGGTCAAGCTGGCCGAAGGGCGGCAGCTCACCGAAGCGCCAGAGCACCGTCACGCCGTCGCGGATCAAGATTCCGTTGATCACGGCCAGCATCAAGGCGAGCGGAATCGCGAAGCGGACGGCGCCGCGTAGCTGCCGCTGAACGCCGCTCAGCCGCGCCGCGCCGAAGGTCGCTGCGGCGACCGCGAGCAGGATCAGCGGGTGCGTGAAAGCCAACGCGAACGCCACGAGCGCAAAGCCGTAGAGCGCGCAGACCGATGACCGGGCGCGCAGCAGAACCGTGCTGTTGGAGCCTGCATTCACTTCGCGCCGCCCGGCAGCGGAAGGCTTAGCTCAGTTTGCGACCTTGGCTCCAGCGCGACCGCGTAACGGCGGCGCAACTGCTTTTCATTGAAGGCCGCAGCGGCGGCCGCGACGCCGACGCTGTCGGTGCCGGTGATCGCCCACACCGGCGGCTGCGCGCCTACCGCGGTCGCTGCCACCAACCCGGCGCCAGCCCCGAGCGAGCGAACCGTTCTGCCGCGCGCGTTCAGAAGATCGATCTGGCGCCCATCTGAAGTTGGCTGCGCGTAAACGCCGCTGGCGCCCGGCCCACTTTCGAGCTGCAGCAGCGCTTCATCCTCGCGCAGCGCCGCCCACTGGCCGACGATCACCCGCAGCGTCTCCTCTGTAACCGAAGCGCGAAAGAGCCCGGTCGCGACGGGCACGCCGAGCGAGGCGAGCATCTTTGAAACCTGTTTGCAGGGCGCCGACTCAATCTCCACGCACTCGACGCGGACCGGCAGCCGTTTCTCCGTCCCCGGGCCGTGCAGAAAAGGCTCGGGGAACGAGCCGACGACGGCCGCTACGTGCTCGGACTCACTCCAGTCACGCCAATCCCACCAAATCTTGTCGCCGTCACGGACCTTCGTTGAGGCGGCGCCGAGCGGTGCTTCACTGCCGTTGACGAAGTAGAACCAGTCGACCGACCTTCCACCGGACTGGCCGCCGCTAATCCCATTGACAGAGTCAACGAAACCCCCGGCGTAGCTCGTTTCGGTCTTTGCATTATCGCTTAGCAGACGCATCACGGTCTCCGACTCCGGAAGCCCGCTCAGCGAACGCTGCAGCATCACAATCCGCCCAAAGTCGCGGCTTACCGTCAGCTCGACGCTGCCGTCGCCGGGCCCGGCGCCGGCGCCGCAGCCACCGGCCAGCGTCGCGAGCAGCGACGCGGCCAGCAGTGCGATGAGATAGCGCTTCATTGGGTCAGCGCAGAACTATCGACTCAACGTTCGAACGGATCGCGCCGCGCTTTGTCGCGCCGAGAGCTCGTTTTGAGCCGCTCCGGAGCGTCAACCGCGCGAATCCATTGACACCGGTCGTTGCGCCGCCAACACGGGCGCCGGCGACTGCTTTGCCAGTTGCCCCGCTGGTCACGCGGACGTTGAAAGGGCGGCCCTTGCGGGCCACGGCAGGAGCGTCGAGCCGCAGCGCGGGCGTGGAGCCATTGGAGACGGCCCAGAGCACCTCGTCACCGTTCTTCAGCGCGACGCCGCAGCCGCCAACTTCGGCAACCTGCCAGTTGACCGAAAGCTCCCAGTAGTTGTCCCCAGTTGGAGCTTCGCCGCCAATGGAGCCGACGAGGAAGTCATTAAACGAGCCGTACCACTCAAGCCCAAGCGGCCCCAGCCTGTCACCGAGCGGTAGCTCGGCGGCGGCCAGCAGGGCGCGCGTTGGGGTTGCCGCCGGCGCACCGTTGCCGCCGTTGGCGGCGACGTTACAAAGGTGCGAACCGCGGTCCTTGCCACGGTTTGAGGTCAACCTCCCGGGGCCAACCGAGACATCGCCTTCAAAGAGCGTCGCCTTCGCCCCTTCAACTCGAACGTTGACCTTGGTCGCTGCCGCTGCCGAAGCCGAGAGGGCAATTACAAATACAGCAGCGGGCGCGAGTATTCTCACAAACGAACTTCTACTCATCGAGCAACCCCTTTCCACGAGGGTTTATGTGCTTTTCGGCCGGAGGCAGGTTTCCTGGCTCCCGGGCCCGTCACTTCCACGCCTTCCCAAAAAGCTGTCGCTTCTCAGTGGCTGCGCTGTGTGCGCGTGTGGACGACTCTTACCCGGTCACAGTGGCGGGTCCGCGCCGGATTCTCACCGGACTTCCCATTCACCACCGACCCTTATCGCAGAGAGCTTACACGCTCGCTAGGCTCGATGGTCAGTGACCGTCAACTTGACAAAGATCTACACGCGCCTCGGCGACGATGGCGAGACCCATCTGGGCGACATGAGCCGCGTGCCGAAGCTTGACGCGCGGATCGAGGCCTATGGAACGGTGGACGAGCTGAACGCCCATATCGGCGTCGCCGTGACGACCGCCGGCATGCCGGAGCAGTACGTCACTTGGCTGCGGCAGATTCAGAACGACCTCTTCGACGTTGGCGCCGACCTCTCCGTTCCGGAGCAGCCGGCGAAGGGTGGCGAAGCGCCGAAGGAGCGGCTGCGCGTACTGCCCGAGCAGGTCACGTGGCTCGAGCAGCGCTGCGACGAAGTCAACGACACGCTCGAGCCGCTGAAATCTTTCGTCCTGCCCGGCGGCACGGCGGCAGCAGCACAGCTCCACGTTTGCCGCACCGTCTGCCGCCGCGCAGAGCGCCGCACTCTGCTCGTTGACGATTTCAACCCGGAGGTGATCCGTTACCTCAACCGCTGCTCCGACCTGCTCTTTATTCTCAGCCGCGGCGCCAACGCCGGCGACGAGCCGCTCTGGGAGCCAGGCCGTTTTCGTTAGTCGCCCGTCACCTGCTGGTGAAAACTTGGTGAATGCGCCGCGGCGCCACCAGCGTCGCTGATAGCCCTTAAATTTATGAGCTCCGAAGCGGTTTCACTTGGCCACGCAATCGATGACGCGAAAATGTCGAAGCGCCACAAGCGCTTCTGGCTGCTGGCAGCGCTCGGCATCTTGCTCGACGGCTTTGACTTCTTCATCATCGGCGTAGTCAACCCGCTGCTCAGATCGCAGTACGACCTCAGCGCAGCAACGCTCGGCTTCGTCTCGGCGGCGGCGATCGTCGGCGCGATCTTTGGCGCCGGGTTGCTCGGTCCGCTGGCAGACAAGATCGGTCGCCGGCGGATCTTCATCTTCGACCTCTGGCTCTTTGTGATCTTCTCGATCGCCTGCGCTTTCGCTCCCTCAATCGGCTTCCTGATCTTCTTCCGTTTCATGGTTGGCATCGCGATCGGCCTCGATTACCCGATCGCGGCCAGTTATCTGGCTGAGATCCTTCCGAAGAAAGCCCGCGGCCGCTGGCTCGTAGGCGCCTTCAGTCTGCAGGCCGTTGGCATTCTGCTGGCGGCAATTGTCGGGCTCGTGATCCTGCTGATCGTCGCCAATAAAGTCGGTGCTAACGCAACCGACGCCCAGATCAACATCGCCTGGCGGCTGATGCTCGGCTTCGGCGCGATCCCTGCTCTGGTGATCATCTTCGTCCGCCGCAAGACGCCGGAGAGCCCACGCTGGCTCGCCCAGAACGGGCGCGAGGAAGAAGCGATCGAAGTCACCGAAAGACTCACCAACACGAAGGTCAAGATCACCGACAAGGACCGCGAGAAGGCGATGGATCCTGGCGAAGGGATAAAGGCGCTGTTCCAACCGGCACTCTTTAAGAAGAACATGATCCGCCGCACGATCTTCACTGCCGTGCCGTGGTTCCTGATGGATGTCGCGACCTACGGCGTCGGCATCTTTACGCCCACGTTGCTTGCAGCGATTGCCGTCAAGGGCGCAAACACCAACTTCCTCACCGACGACATCACGGCAACTGCAGGGACGGCGATCCTTGACGTCTTCCTGCCGCTCGGCTTCCTGACGGCAATCCTGCTCGTCGACCGCGTTGGCCGCGTGCCGCTGCAGATGGCCGGTTTCGCGATGATGACGATCGCACTGGTGATACTCGCCTTCAGCGAAGGTCTCAGCGGCGGCCCCGAAGCCCACCTGCCGCTAGTGCTGGTCGGCTTTGCGCTCTTCAACTTCTTCATGAACGCCGGCCCCAACTCGACCACCTATGCGCTCCCGGCCGAGGTTTTCCCGTCCGAGATTCGCGCCGCAGGCCACGGCTTCGCGGCTGCCTGCGCGAAGCTTGGCGCCGCGGTTGGCGTGTTTCTCTTTCCGATCCTGCTTGATTCGATTGGCACCGGCGCGCTGCTCTATTGCGTCGCCGGTACCACCTTGCTGGCGCTGCTGATCACGCGCATCTTCCGAATCGAAACGGTCGGCAAATCGTTCGATGAGATCTCAGGCCGCAAACTGCAGGAACTCTCGCCGCGCCCGTCGCCGCCTTGATCGCGCGCCGCGCACCAGAATAAGTACCGCCAAGGGGATTCGAACCCATGTTTCCGCCGTGAGAGGGCGGCGTCCTAGTCCCCTGGACGATGGCGGCTTGCGAGGCGCAGAATAGCAATCTGCGCGGTGCTATTGTCGCCGTCAGCTACGCGGATGTGGCGGAATTGGTAG
>SXGR01387834.1_pt1 | contig 10441 bp, 10 predicted proteins | sample 3174711 | NCBI WGS metagenome assembly SXGR01 (sample SAMN11356860, study PRJNA531348) | freshwater metagenome | isolation source: freshwater sample F1-60 | place: China: Fuxian Lake, Yuxi | collected 2017-12-25 | reverse complement strand
TTACGCTCGCTACGGCAAAAAAGATTTTGGGACATATCGGATTTGTGTGTAAAGGTGATGCAAAAAAAATTCGCGTGACCATTCCAACATTCCGCTTGAAAGATATTAAGGGTGTTCATGATGTGATTGAGGAAATTGTGCGTCTGGTTGGGTACGAAAAAATTCCATCAGCACTTCCTGTAATTGCGCTGCGCAATATTGAGGAGCTTCCGGTTGTGCGAGAGCAATATCGCATCAAAGAATTGTGCGCGTTTCGACATAGTCTCACGGAGGTGAATACGTACGCGTATGTGCGTCCACAAACGGCTGCGCTTTTTGGGTATGCGAGTGAAGGTTTGATTGAACTTGCAAATCCACTGTCGAGCGAGCGTCCATATTTAGCGCCGACATTGGTGATGAATCTTGCGGAAGTTGTTGAGAAAAATCAGCGCGCGCAGAATCGTGTTGCGATTTTTGAAATCGCAAAAGTTTTTTCACACGACGCACAGCCAACAAAATTGGGAATTGCATTTTCTGAAAAACACGCAAAGCAAAATTTTGCGCAGGTTCGTGAAATGGTAATTCGTGTGCTTCAAGACTTTGGGTATGAAGCTAGCGTTGCGCTTCCACAAAGTTTTGAGGGTTGGTGGAAAAAAGGGTCTGAAGGTTCCGTTGTTGTGAACGATTGTGTTGTTGGTTGTATTGCAAAACTCGATCCGACTATTCAAAATGAAATGGGAATTGAACACGAGACAGTGCTTGCTGAAATTGATTTGACATTGCTTTTTTCTCAGAGATCGCTCAGCAAAAAATACAGTTCAGCGCCGGTTTTTCAGGGCTCTGTTCGGGATGTTGCTTTCACTGTTGATGAGACGGTGCATCTTGATGTGATTACACAGACTATTTTAGGAGCACACCCACTTGTTCGCAGCGTTGAGTTGTTTGATATTTTTAGAGGACAGCAGCTGGGTGAGGGCAAAAAGGCGCCAGCACTCCATGTGTTGTATCGATCAGACGACCACACGTTATCAGGTGACGAATTGGCAATTGCGCATGCGGCGGTAATTTATTCATTGGAAAATAAGTGTAACGCGATAATTCGATAAAATATGCAAATTTTGCTGAGGATCTTATTAAATTCAACGGCGGTTCTTGTGGCGTCGGCGCTGATTCCTGGAGTTCATATCAGAAATTTTTTGGTTGCAGGACTTGTTGCGATCACACTCGGTGTCCTCAACGCGTTCGTTCGCCCAATTCTTGTTTTTTTGACGCTTCCTGTAACAGTGATTACATTTGGCTTGTTTGTTTTTGTGATCAACGCGCTCCTCGTTATGCTTGCAGCATATTTAATTCCAGGTTTTGCTGTTGATGGATTCTGGTGGGCGCTTCTATTTAGTTTTGTAGTTTCGGTTGTTAGCTCATTTTTTAATTCACTCGCTCGCGAATAAATTATGAGTTTGATTTTTCTTGATACTGAGACAACTGATTTGGAGCCGACGCGCCGCTTAGTGCAGCTTGCATATAAAAATCCAGCGAGTGGGGTTGTGGTGAATGAATATTTCAAACCGCCGATGCCGATTTCATATGGCGCAATGGCGATTCATCATGTTACCAACGAAATGGTTGCAGAGAAGCCAGTGTTTGAAGGCAGTGAGGTTTTTAATCAGCTCGTTCAAGAAATTCCGTCGACAGTTGTCGTTGCGCACAATGCGCCGTTTGATATTGAGGTTTTGAAAAACGAGGGGATCGTGGTTGCTCAGGCGATTGATACGCTTCGGCTCGCGCGTCACGTGATTGAGGCAGAACAATACAACCTCCAGTTTCTTCGATACTTTTTGGGGCTCAATGTGACTGGGGTGAATGCACACGATGCACTCGGTGATATTTTGGTGTTGGAGGCGCTGTACAATCATTTGCATAAAGTTGTTGTGGAGAAGTTTGGTTTGGAAGGGGAGGGGGCAGTTGGAAAAATGATTGAGCTCACGAACACGCCGGTTTTGCTCAAAAGTTTTGGGTTTGGGAAATACCGCGGCAAGTCGTTTGAGGAAGTGGCTGCAAGTGATCATGGATATCTTGATTGGTTGTTCGGAAGCGAGTCGGCAAAAAATCCTGCAGAGCAGAATGAGGATTTGATGGTGACGCTTAAACATTATTGCGGAAAATAGAATTAAAAAACACCGCCGAGAAGGCGGTGTTTTTAGTTTTAACGTCTGGTCGCTTTAGAGTACTGCGTCCTTAGCTGCCTTTGCAACGCGGAACTTAACTACTGTTTTTGCAGCAATTTTAATCTGTTCGCCAGTTGCTGGGTTGCGGCCCATGCGTGCCTTGCGAGCGATCTTAACAAGCTTTCCGATACCTGGAACAACGAATTCGCCACTCTTCTTAACTTCCTTGTAAGCGAGTGTTGCCATTGCGTCGAGCACTGCGCCGACATCCTTCTTAGTGAGTTCTGTGCTGCCAGCTAATGCATCAAGGATCGCTGACTTTGTCATTTTTGCCATACGTTTTGTTACCTGATTAATTATTGGTGATATTTTATCATGTTTTGTTGGGGTTTGGCGATATGTGTATATGTTTTGTCAAGGGGCATATGTTGCGGTGGCCCCCCTTGATGATATACTGATTTAAAATAATTTGTATATATGAAATTGAAATATTTTATTTTACCAGCGGTGCTTTTATTTGTTGGTGCTGGATGTGCAGCACAGCAAGTTAATACACCTGAATTATCAAACAAAGAGAACGCGTACTCACTTCCAGGAGTTTCCTTTATGGTTCCTCAAGGAATGATGATAGCTGGCGAAGGCGTGACTGGAAATGATGGTTCGTACGTCAGCTTATGGGATGTTGAGACTTATGAATCTATTAAGAAGCAGAAACTTGAGGCTCTTGATGGTCCTTCATCTGTATACATAACATCAGATCTTCTTCCAAAAGGAATGTCAGCGGAGCAGTGGTTAAAACAAAAGTCTGGACTTTTTTCGGCAGGAATGAAGGTTGAGCCGGTGGTTGTTGGCAATCTACAAGCTGTTAAAACACATGAAGAAGGACTTCTTTCATTAGATATTATTGCAATTCCAACCCCTGATAAATCTCGTATCATAGTGATTGCCTATGATACTATAAACATGAATTCGTATGCTCAGCAAGTAATGAACTCGCTTAAATTCGTTACTGCGGTGCAGCCAAAATAATGGATAGTTTCGACAATCGCTGTCTATTTCCATGTAGGGAATCGCCGCTCGCTCCGACTCGCGGTCCGGGGCGCTGCGCACCGAACTGACATTAAGCCAGTTCTCTTGCGCCCGTTCGATTCCTCAACTGAGAGATATATAAAAAGACCACCATGAAGGTGGTCTTTTTATATAGTCCCAAGGGGAATCGAACCCCTGTTTTTAGGATGAAAACCTAATGTCCTAACCGTTAGACGATGGGACCAAGTGAGGAGCAAATCGGACGCTTGCGTCCGGATTTGGTCCGAACGCAGGTCCCACTATTTATGCGAAGCATAAATAGGTGGGCCGAGTCTTTTATAATTAGCTCACGTTTGGGCCAATAGCGTGCGGTAGTACGTTAGTTGTCCTAATTATTTTGCGGGTGTAGAATACCATCAATGGAATTAAACGTCAAACACCAGCGAGTTTATCAAGGAATCAAGGGGTTTTCCGTGATAGGCTTTTTGATTACCATATACGCAACCTACATACATTTTAGCACAACAAATTCAGTGCTTTGCAATCTGAACGCCCAGTTTAACTGCGATATCGTGAACAAGGGGATTTATTCTGAGGTCTTCGGAGTTCCGGTTGCGATTTTGGGGATGCTAGGGTATGTGTGGTTTTTTACACTCGCAACAGAAATGCTCAATCGTCCACAGCGTCGCACCAAGCTTATTCTTGCGGCAAGTATCGCGTTTGCGGCCGGATTTAGTCTGCATCTCGCGTGGATCAGTAGTGTATTGCTCGCAACGTGGTGTCTTGTCTGTATCGCTTCCTATATCTGTACATTTGCCATCTTTGGATTATTCGCATGGCGAGAAATTTAATGAAAAATATGAAACATTCACTATTTTTGAGTTTATTTATTGTTGTTTTGGTTTTTGTTGGCGCAGGTTGCGTTAAAAATCCAGCATCACAAGAACCTGTTGTCGCAACAACAATTGTTGCGCTAACGTCGATGACGAAAAATATTTTAGGCGATGTTGCTGATGTTCAGAGTGTTCTTCCAAAGGGTGCGGAACCTCACGATGTTATTTTATCGACGAATGAGTTGCAAATTTTGCAGCGTGCTCGGGCGATTGTAACGCTCGGTCTTACTCTTGATGATTGGATTGCAAGTGGTATTTCGGCTGCTGAATCCAAGGCGCCCGTAATTACAGCGTCAAAATATTTGAATTTACCACCAGGTTCAGACGATCCGCATGTTTGGTTGTCTCCAGCTCGAATGATCGTGATGGCTCAAGGAGTAGGAGGCGAGATGCAGAAACAATTTCCGGAATCGTCTGAAATTATAGCGCTCAGAACAGCTGAATATGTTACTAAGTTGAGCGCGCTTGATGCTGAATATCGAGCGCCTGGGGCGCTTCCACATCGAGATATTGTGACACTTCACGATGCGTTTGGTTATCTGGCACAGGATTACAATCTTAATGTGATTGCGGTAATTAAGGATATTCCTGAGGATAATCCATCACCAGAGGATGTTGCTCAGGTTATTCGAATGCTTTCTAAATACCCGAAGGCTGCGCTTTTTGGGGAGTCTGAATTGCATCCAGCGATTTTGCAGACGGTCGCGCGTGACACGGGGAGAACGATTTACATACTGAATCCGCTTGAAGCTGGGGAGCCTGATATGGAGACCTATATTTCGGTAATGAAACAGAATTTAGCTGTTTTAAAAGAGGCGCTCGGTGGGGCAAAAAAATAATTGCCACGTGAAAAAAAATATCGTATAATGGTCGCGCGTATGGCGAACCCATATTTGTTTGACAATACCGAGCAGGTTGAGGCATTATCCTCAGATATTGCCGGTGAAGGTGAGTTGCCAGTTGATATTGCAGAGACTTCCGATTTGCTTATCATTATGGCGCCCATTGCCGGAGTTGATCCGGAGCAAATTTCCATTCATCTCGATGGAGATGTTTTGACGATTCGTGGAACACGCGAGCGTGAAATTGCAAGAAGTGCGGAACATTTTTTTTCGGAAGAGTGTTTTTGGGGAAATTTTTCTCGCAGCATCATTTTGCCGGTAGATGTAAAGTCAGAAGAGGCAAGTGCTCAGTTTAAAAATGGAATGCTCACACTAACAATCCCTAAACAGATTAAGGTGCACCATATCCCAATTATTGTTGTAGATGAAGATTGATTTTTTTGCAGAATTTAAAAAGCCCTATGCTGTGCTGCTAGCCGGCACATTTGTAATTGGGGCGTTTGGTGTTGGCGCTGTTTTTGCGTCAGCTGCAACATTTAAGAATTTTTCACCAGAGTTTTATATTGCTGGAGTTGATGTTGGTGGTAAAAATCTAATAGAATCGGAGCTGGAAATCAATAGAACTATTGCAAAAATTTCTCAAGGAATTACCATAGAAATACCAAGCATGGGTTCTCGCGTTATTCATATTCCGCCAACGGCATTTGATGTTGAAGGCACCATCGATCATGCTAAAAACGTGGCAAGTCGTGATGTGTTTACGCGTCGAATTCGCGATACGTTTGGTTTTGCTCAGCGCACTGACATTGACCTCTCGTTGGTTATATCGCCAACGGATGTAATTACGGATGGATTAATCGAATCATGGAAGCTTCCGCTTACAAGCGCAACAGATGCAAAATTTGCTTTCTCAGAGGCGGGTGTAACAGTGATTTCAGCAAAGAATGGTCAGAGTGTGGATAAAGAAGGGTTAATAATGTCTCTCGAAAATGCGTTGGCAACAGGACAAAATCGAATTATGGCTTCGATTATCGAAGTCGAGCCAGAAATTACTACAGAGCGCGCGGAAAATTTAAAAGCACATGCGATGGCGCTTGCAAGTGAGATTACGAAGGGGCGTGTTTTAAAAATTAAGGACAAGTCGTTTGCTCTGACATCGTCCGATATGGTTGCTCTTTTGCAGCCACGTGTTGCGGATGGGGATGTGGTTGTTGGAATTGATGCGGAATACTTGAAGTCGATGTTTGGAAAACAGCTTGCTATGTTTGAGCAAGAGCCAAAAAATGCGGAGTTTGATTACGATGGAAAAAAGGTTCTTAAATTTCAGCCGCACCAACTTGGAATTCAAATCGATTGGGAAGTTCTCGCAAAAGATTTGTTTACATCACTATCGACAAAAGAAGGTAGCGTTGTTGTTGTCACAAAAGACGCGGAGCCTAAAATTAAATTAGAGGATTTAAATAGTTTGGGTCTTAAAGAATTGATTGGAACGGGTCGCTCAGAATTTGCAGGTTCACCTAAAAATCGTATTCACAACATTACAGTTGGCATGAATTCTCTTAAAAATATTCTGATTGCTCCAGGTGAAACGTTTTCTTTGATGAAGGCGTTAGGTCCGATTGACGGCCCTGCGGGTTACCTTGAGGAGTTGGTGATTAAGGATAATAAGACGCAGCCCGAGTTCGGGGGCGGTTTGTGCCAAATCGGAACAACAACGTTTCGCGCGGCAATGGGCGCAGGCTTTCCGATTGTAGAACGTCGTAATCATTCATATCAGGTTGGATATTACTTTGAGAATGGGGTTTCAGGAACGGATGCGACTATTTATGATCCAAAACCTGATTTCAGATTTAAAAATGATACCGCTCACTGGATTCTTCTTGACCCGCACCTCAAAGGCACAACACTCGACTTTAATTTTTGGGGCACTTCAGACGGTCGAAAGGCAAGTCGAACTGTGCCAAAAAAGCTTGCAGCTCAGCCAGCACCTCCAAAAAAAGAAATTTTGACGACAACATTGCCTCCAGGTAAGGTTAAATGTACCGAAAAGGCTCATGCTGGCGCAACAATGCTGTTCACGTACACCGTTGAATATGCTGATGGGACTGTTAAAAAAGAAGATTTTCAAAGTTACTATAAACCATGGGCAGAGGTTTGTTTGGTTGGCGTCGCACCAACCTCAACACCGGATTTAGCTGCAATTGTGAACGCGCCAATCAGTCCAGACGCTGCAGGAACTGCTGGAAACTAGCCAATTTTGTTTATCCCCAGAGCGTAGGCTTGACAAAAGTTTAGATTACCTGTATATTTCGACGTTCAGACAGGTTCCTGCCAATTAACTCGCGCTCACGACAAGCATGGGGACTCCTTAGAAGGGGAATTCGGGCTCCGGCTCGAATCCATCTATAAGAAGTCTTCTTGAGCGCGAATTAATCGACAGGAATTTTTGTTTTAAAAAACCGGCGTTACGCGCCGGTTTTTTCTTATTTTATAATCTTGTCGACAATGCCGTAGGCGACACCCTCGGCTGCGGTCATAAAGAAGTCGCGATCTGCGTCGCGCTCAATTTTATCGAATTTCTGACCCGTGTTTTTCGCGAGAATCTTATTGAGATTTTCTTTCATCTGGATAATGCGTTCTGCACGAATCTTGATATCCGACGCTTGACCTTCTGCGCCACCGAGCACTTGATGGATCATGATTTCAGAATTTGGAAGTACGAAGCGTTTGCCTTTTGCCCCAGCTGAAAGCAAAACTGCTCCCATCGATGCTGCCATACCAACACAGATTGTTGAAACATCAGGTTTCACGAAATTCATGGTGTCGAGAATTGCAAGTCCTGCGGTAACAGATCCGCCCGGTGAGTTGATATAAATTTTAATGTCTTTTGATTTGTCCTGGCTTTCAAGAAACAAAAGCTGTGCAATAACTGAATTTGCAACGTCGTCGTTAATCTCGGTGCCAAGAAAAATGATGCGATCTTTTAAAAGACGCGAATAAATGTCGTACGCGCGCTCGCCATGGGGAGATTTTTCAATGACGGTTGGAATAAGAAAAGTTGACATATAGGGAGAGTTTAGCGAATTTGACTAAAATAATCAATATTAGACAATTCGCCATTCATCAGCAACGTTTTCGAGTCGGCCGCGAATCGAAAAGCCCGCAGCTTTTTTGTGACCACCGCCGCCAAAGCCGCCAGCAATTGAGGAGACGTCGATATCGTCTACAGTTGTTCGTAAACTTCCTTTGACCATGCCATCCTGAGTCTCTTTGAGAACCATCGAGATTTTTGTTTCGCCGATTGAGTTCAGAAAATTTGCAACACCCTCGATGTCGCCGTCGGTTACTTTGAGCCCAGTCATGTCGCTGCGAAGTAAAACGGTATATGCAAGGTCAAGTTCTTTTTTGATGATGAGGCGCGACAAAGCAATGCCCCAGAGTTTGAGCGCATCAGCTGATTTGTTTCGATAGGTGTAATTCAAAATCGCGGTGTAATTTCCGCCGGCGCGCATAAGTTCAGATCCGGTGCGAAGCGCAGATTCTGATGTTGCAGGATTTGAAAAATTTCCGGTGTCCGTCATGAGGCCGGTGAGGAGCGCTGTTGCAATTGTCGCGTCGGGAGCGAGGCCGAGGTAGTTGAAATAGTTGTGTAAAACCTCGGTGGTTGAAGCTGCTGATGTTTGGACGAAATTATAGTCACCGAACTGTGTGTTGGTGAAGTGGTGGTCAAAGTTGATGATGCGGGGTTTTTTCGCAAGGGAATTGATGCAATCTTGCGCGCCCGCAAACACTGGATCGCCTGCATCAAAAATACAAACCGTGTCGAATTGGCGGTCAGTCCAGATTGCAGGGTCGCTGCGGAGCTCATCGGCATGTGGCAAAAATGAAAGCGCTGAGCTTGTGCCGGTTTTACACCAAAGTGTTGCGTCGACGCCGACGCCGCGCAGGTAATGCAAGAAGGCGGTTGCTGCCCCGAGCGTGTCGCCATCAGGGTTTTTGTGGGGAACCACAACAACTCGCTGGGCGCGCGAGGTCAGATGCAGATGGATTTGATGGGCCATTTCTTGCATAGAGTTGATAGAGCACTGTAGCGAAAATATAAATTTGTGTCAATCGAATGGACAAAACATGAGACTTTCAGCTATACACCGCCCATGTTTGACGCTAAGGCTCAAATAAGCTATTATTGGCTTACTTTTAATTTCTACTCCCATGAACGTTTCCGAACTTGCGCGACGCCTCCGCGTCAGCGTTAAAGAATTATACGAAGTTCTCCCGAACTACGGTTTTGATATTGGTCGCCGCGCGGTTAAAGTTGACGATAAAATCGCCGACAATATTATTCGTGAATGGCGTCGCATGTACGCTGATTGGAAGGAAAAACAGCGTCGCGCAAAAGAACAGGCTCGTATCGCAGAAAAAGAAGCTCGTAAAGCAGAAGGAAAATCTGCGGTGCTTCCTGCGGTCATGACCGTTCGCGATTTTGCATCAGCACTCGGACTTCCTGCAACAAACATCATTTCAGAGCTCATGAAGAATGGTATTCTTGCGAGTTTGAATGAGCGTATCGATTACGAAACAGCTCAGGTGATCGCAGAAGATCTTGGTTTTAATATTACAAAGGAAACGAGCGCGGCTCCAGAAGCTGAAGTTTCAACATCGCAGGTTGTTGAAATGAAACACCAGCTTGACGCCGAGCTCGAAGAAAATTTGGTTGCACGTCCGCCAGTTGTGGTTGTGATGGGACACGTTGACCATGGAAAGACAAAATTGCTCGATGCGATTCGTACAACGAACGTTATGGGTGGTGAGTCAGGCGGTATCACACAGCATATTGGTGCATACCAGGTTGTAAAAAATGATCGCCTCATTACATTTATCGATACACCAGGTCATGAAGCGTTTACGGTTATGCGTTCGCGTGGTGCGCGTATCGCGGATGTTGCGATTTTGGTTGTTGCAGCTGACGATGGTGTGATGCCTCAGACAGTTGAAGCGATTAAAATTATTCAGGCTGCAAAAATTCCGCTCGTTGTTGCGCTCAACAAAATGGATAAGGAAGGTGTGAATGTTGATAAAGCAAAAACAGAGCTTTCGCAGAATGGAATTATTATCGAAGAATGGGGAGGAAATGTTCCTGTTGTCCCAATTTCTGCAAAGACAGGTCTTGGAATTGAAAAACTTTTGGAAACTGTTTTACTCGTTACCGAAGTTGAGGCAGACAAAATTCGCGCAAATCCAAAACGCAAAGCGATTGGAACAATTATCGAATCGCACGTTGATAAGGGTGAAGGTCCGGTTGCGACGCTTCTCGTGCAAGGTGGAACACTTCGCAAAGGCGATCCTCTCGTGGTGAACAATGGAATTTACGGAACGGTTCGCGCGATGAAAGATCATGTGGGTGCGTATGTAGATGAAGCGCCACCATCGATGCCGGTTAAAATTTTAGGTTTTAAGAGCGCGCCAGAAGTTGGAGATATTTTGGATGTTGCGAAAATTGGTGAAGCATCAAAGATGAAGCGCGTGCGCTCAT
>SXGR01380723.1_pt1 | contig 10441 bp, 5 predicted proteins | sample 3174711 | NCBI WGS metagenome assembly SXGR01 (sample SAMN11356860, study PRJNA531348) | freshwater metagenome | isolation source: freshwater sample F1-60 | place: China: Fuxian Lake, Yuxi | collected 2017-12-25 | reverse complement strand
GCGAGCGCGCTGCCGGGAGCGCGGGACGACGAGCTGTAGTGCGCCTGCTTCGTAGCGCGGAGCTTCAGCCCGCGCGCGCGGTAGAGGGCGGGAATACCCCGGTCAAGGGCACGGACTGATATCAACGTCTGTTGAGAATTTGACTCCAACCTATGGGCGAGACGCTCGTGCCCTGCCAGACAACAAGCTCAGAAGTCAACCGCCGTTGGTACGAAGCACCGTGCCGCAACGGAGCACCGTTGCTCTCACACTCGGGCACGGGCTTCCTCGGGCGCGTTTCAGCCAACCAGCGAAGCCCCACCCTCCCCCGCGCAGGGCACAAAAAGGGCGGCCCGCGTGAGCGGGCCGCCTGCTGAATTCGGAACCGAGACGATCTCTGCGCTTAGAAGCGCTGGGTCATCTTAATGGTATACATTCGACCGAGGATGTTGTGCATCGAGCGGTCATACTTGTCGGCAAAGGAGGATTCAGCCTTTGGCGGCATGCGGTCGAGGGCGTTTTCGATGCCGACGCGCACCGTGGTCTTGCCGAGCTTGTCGAAGGTGTAACCAAACGTCGCATCAACCGTCGGCCACGCAGCGACCCGGCCCGTGAAGTCGGTGCCGCCATCCGGGTCTTCTTTGTAGGAACTGGTGTAGTTCAACTTGATGGTAGCAGCCATCTTCTTGTAATCCCAGTCCGTCTGGAGGGTGCCGCGATAATTGGGCACCGTTGACGGTCCAACCCCGTCATTCGGCGTAAACGTACCGAGGTATCGGGTCTTGGGCTGACCAGGACCCTTGACCATGTCGTAGCCGAGGACGCGAGTCATGTTCAGGCGGTAGGTGAAGCTGCCCAAAGTGCTCGTGCGTTGCACGTAGGTAGCCTCGAGATCAAGACCGTCGGCCTCAAGCTGCGCGATGTTTTCGTAGGGCACGGGCGTGATTTGCACGATGTAACCCTTGATCCCGGTGCGGGAACCATCGAGGTCAACGTCGATCCGGTTGGCGAAGGGCGCATTGTTGTTCTTCGCAAAGTTTCCGTTGGCGAGTTTGGTTATACCACCGCCAGCCGCAAACGCGTCCACGTAGATCTGGGCGTCACGCACGATGATATTCTTCTGCTTCACCTTATAGTAATCGACAGTGACGCTGAGGCCCTTGATCGCCTTGGGCGCCCAAACGAACCCGAGATTCACGCTCTCAGAGCGGGTTGGTCCGAGGTTTGGATTGCCGGATAAAATAACGCCTTGGTTAGGCTGGTCGGCATAACCGAGCCACGGCATGAAAATTGTCGGGAAACTCTGCGCGGGCTGCTCGACGAGATTTAAGACCGTCGGGGCGGTGTAGCCTTCCGAATAGGAAGCACGCACCGTGAGCTCGTTGTTGATTTGGTCGCGCACATAGAGGCGGCCCACGGTCGCCTTCTTGTTGAGGTGGCTGAATTTCTCCTGCCGGATGGCGCCACCCAGCTGGAGCTTCTTGGTGAACGGAGCATTAGCCAAGAGGGGGGCCACACCTTCTGCGAAGAGGGAGTCCACCGAGTAATTCGAGGAAAAGGCCGTCGTGCTGTTCCAACCAGACCCCGCAGCTTGCTGTTTAGCCAAGTCAGGCGTGCGAGCAAACTTTTCTACACGCTGCTCATAGCCCACCGCGCCTTCAAAGGCACCGGCCGGGAGATCGAAGGGGCGACCATTAAAGGTCATATTGCGAATCACCGTCGTGGAGTCATAAGTCGTGCGGGGCTCGAGCTTAATGTAGTCCAACATCTTCGGGTCTTGGGAAACTACGCCGGTATCGAAGGGATTGGTGAAAGGATTGAAGCTCAAGGCACCCGTGAATTCGGCGTTGCGGCCTTGCAGGATTTCTTGGAGACGGGCGCGATTCACGCCGTTGCGTTCGACATCCAACTGGTTGTTGAGATTCCAGAACCAAGACATGTCATAGCCATAGCGCTCGTTGATCTTGCCCTTGAGGCCGACCGTCGTGGCGAAATCGTCAAACGTCACATCATTGTTACGCGGCCCAAAATCGACAAAACGATAGGTCCAGCTTGTAATATCGACGGCTTTTGTGCCGAACACCTTTTGGTTCCAGAAATAATTTGCCGGGATGCGGAAGTCATTGCTCGCAACTGCGGACGAGTTGAACCCAGCCGGGGAGGGAGCTAATCCTGCTTGCGAATAGCCCCGCATGTAAGTGAGGTCGGAATAGATCTTCACGGCCTCGCCGAGCAGCTTGTATTCGACGCTGCCAAAGACGTTATTACGCTGCGCGGGGCGAACCGTCGGCGTGTAGAGAGCGTACGGAAAACGGTCGGAAGGCGAGCCCGCCGCGCCGGCGTAATTGCCGACCCGAAAATCAGCCGCGGAAGCCGCGACCTTGACGGCATCTTTGACGCGAACACCCGCTGCGGCGTTGACGCCAAACAACGCGAGGTTTTGCGCCGCGGTGAGATTGAAGCGGCCGGGATTTGGCGTGGCGCTCGTCGCACCGACCGAGCGGTCATTGGTGTCGGTCACCGCATCACGATCCTTGGAAAACAGATCGTTTTGCTTAAAATAGGAGGCCCCTAAGACAAGGGAGCCCTTGTCGTTCGAAAATCCATAGACAAACTCCGCACGCTTACGGCTAATGTCGTTCTTGTCAGTGTTCTGATAGCTAATATCAAACTGAGCACCGTTAAAGTTTTTCTTCGTGATGATGTTAATCACGCCACCGACAGCGTCTGCACCAAAAACCGCACCGTTACCGTCCTTGAGGATGTCGATGTGATCTACCGCGCCGAGTGGCACCGTGTTCAAATCACCGGTGGTGGTGCGACGACCGTTGACGAGCGTCAGGGTCGGCAGGCCTCGCAGGCCAATGAAGGCCCGACCGCCACCGCCGTTGACGAACGATTCGTCGTTGTTGCCGGAACCGTAGGAGGTCGGGATGAACTTCAGGTAGCTGCTGACTGACTCAGCCGTGGTGAGCTGGATCTGCGCGCCCGTGTAAACGTTGATCGGCAGAGCCGCCTCGAAATCGGGCGGGGTGAGGCGGGAGCCCGTGACGTTGAATTTCTCGAGCGTCAGGGTTTCTTCCTTAACAGCGGCGGCTGGTGCTTTGACCGCTTGGGCGAAGCCAGACATTGCGAGAGGGCCGGCGATCGCCAAAAGCGAAAGTATAGCCGTAAACTTCCGGTTGCGGATGTTCATAAGTTTATCAGTGGGTTGTGTGTTGTCGTGAGGCCAATGCGGTTTGTATCGCAATCGGTAAGACGCCGACAAAGCCCATGCCGTACCATACCCGCAAGTAAATTTGAACGCTCCAGCAATCTCCAAATATTTGGCTATCACAACCCATTAAGGGCTCCCGCTGAGCTACACGGGCTGCTATCGCAACCGGAATGGCCGTGCACGCCAACAGACTCTCTCGACGCGGTCAGTTAGCCGAGGCCAAAAAAGGCTCCTTTGTTTCCCGATGGGTTGGCGATTTGGCGTGCGGTAGCCACAGGCCTCCGTGCCTGTGGGGCTCGGCTACACGCCCTCCAGACCGGCAGGCAGGCACGCCCGCCGCTACGGTGACCTGATGAACTCAATGTCCTCCCGTTAGGATTGCAGGGGAACCAGAGAATGTCTGTCACCGGATTTACCCACTCAAACAACGAGGAGCCAAAAAAAGACCCGCCGCATTCGGCGGGTCTTCGCACTCATGAGAATAAAATCTGAGCCTTAATTAAAACCGATACTTCGCGCTGACGTAGAACAGGCGACCGATCGGATTGTAGGTCGAAACGTCGGCGTTCGACTCGTTAAACGCCTGCGGCGAGAGGATCGGTCCTTTGTCGGCGAGGTTGTTGACGCCCACGCTGACCTGGAGCCCGCCGACCCAACGGCGGAAGCCGGTATCGGCGGCGGATTTCGCGAAGGTATGGCTGACCGCCAAATCCCAGCTCGAATAGGCGGCGATCGGCTGGCGTTTGAGGGTCGTGCTCAGCGCAAACGTGATGCCGCCAGGTCCGATGTCCGTCATTTCGCCGATGGAGGTGTTGGCCAGCGAGACCGCCCACGGTCCCTGGTTCCAATCGAGGGTCGTGAAGAACCGCGTGCCTGGGACGGCACCTTGCGCACCGCTGCCGCCGTTGCTGATGTGGTTCGCATACTCATAATAGGACTGGGAAGGCAGCGCCTGGAACTGGTAGTCGATAAAGAACGTGCCGGTCGTGCCGACCTTAAAGCGACCGTAATCCCGATTCGGGAACTCATAATTGATCGCGACATCGAGGGCCGTCACCTTTTGCCCGGAGATGTTGATCAACGAGTCCGTCGTGAAGATTTGATTCGCCGATGCACCACCCCGCAGCAACGTCCCGAGTTGGCCCGCCGCCGTGATCCGCGTCGCGGCGGGCAGAGACGGATCGGGATTCGTGGGCCAGTTATTCAGAGCAACTTGGGAAACGTAGGGGGATGCCGTGCCCAGCGTTTCCACACTACGCAAGATTTCCGTCGTTCCGGCTGAACCGACCAATTGAACTTGATCGATTTTAATATAGTCGACGCTCATCGAAAGCCCCTTCACCTCTTTGGGTGAAAACACGACACCGGCCGAGTTCGTCTTGGCGGTCGAAGGCTTGAGCTTGGAATTCGAACCACCGCGCGACTGCGCCTGACCGTTTACGCCAAAGACGTTCGGAATGACGGCGGTGGCGGTGAAGCCCTGCGTGGTCGGTCCGAACAGCGAGAACATCGCCGGAGCGGCAAAGGCTTCGGAGTAGGTGCCGCGCACGGTCAGGTCGTCACCGAGCGGGCGCCAACGCACACCATACTTCGGCACCTTGGAGGTGCCGGCATCGCTATAGTCTTCGTAGCGGTAGGCCGCCGACAGATCGAGCACCCGCAAGCCGAGAAGCGCGTTCTTCTCGCTGAAGACCGGGACGCGGATTTCGGCGTAGGCGGCTGTGATGTCGCGGCGCTTGTTAAACGGATCAAAAAAGGTCGCTCCCGTCCAACGACCCGCAGTCGGGCCGGAACTGCGTGAATTGGGGTCGGGTTCGCCGATGAGCTCCTCCGTCGTCAGGCTGTAACCAAGCGCTGCGCCCAGTCCGCCGGCGGGAAGCTGCCACACATCGCCGGAGACGCTGCCGTCGATCGCCTTGAGATTACTGTCAAACTTCAGCGACGAGGCGCTGAAGATATTCACGATCGAGAGCGGGTCGACGCCGCCCGGACGGGCGAAGATGTCGAGGGCCGGTTGCACGACGCTGTTGGCTGGGGTGATCGCCCCCTGATACTGCGCGAGCGTGGTCAGGCCGCCCGGGGCGTTGAAATCGCGGAAGACTCGCGCGAATTTTCCGCCAACGAGGGCGTTGCCATTGGCGTCAAAACCACCGGCGATGCCGAGCTGAAGGTTCGGTGCGTAAAGAACGTTTTTCACCGAGTTCTTGAGCACATTGGCATTATAGTTGTAACCGACTTCCCAGCGGTATTTGTCGAAGACCTTACCCCGCAGACCGCCCACAATCCGCTTGAGATCACCGCTGGTGATGAACTGCCGCGGTGCCGGGACGTAACGAAACGCGGCGAAAATGCTCGAACGTGTGGGGTTAAACGGCGAGTTGATCGGCACCGTCGCCGTGACGGGCTGAGCGGCCAACTGCGAGAAGCTGTCGTTGCCGGAGATGAGGCCGTCGACGAAGAGTTCAAGCTTGCTGTCCTCGGCCAAGGAGATCGTGCCCGAAAAGGACAGGGCCTTCTTTTTTGACTCCAAGGTGAGCGTCACGAGCGGAGAGAGGTCAAACGAGTCGGCGATCGGCTGGAAAGCGGAGGCTGGATAAATGCCCGCTGCTTGGAGCGCCGCGAGGTCGAGCGCCGTCGCCGCCGTGCCCGTGGGCACCGCCTTGCTCGGCGACACGAGATCGGCGCGCAGGAAATTTGACGGGAAGTTGGCGCTGGTCTGGCTGATGCCGCCAGAGATCGTCGCGGTGCGGCCGACGATCGGACTCGAAAACGACCGGTCCGCCTGCAAGAGAGGCGTGACTTCTGACCACGTCGCCGCGACGGTAAGGCCCAGCCCCGGGCGTTTGGCCCCGACGACGACGTAGCCCGAGCGTTCTTCGTAATCGCCCTTATTGTTGGAGAAAGCATAACGACCGCCCGCTTCCGCGCCGTTAAAATCGCTGCGGAGCTTGACGTTGACGACGCCGCCGATCGCGTCCGATCCGTAAATGGCGGAAGCACCATCCGTGAGCACTTCCACCGACTGTACCGCCGCGAGTGGGATCTGGTTGAGGTCGACAAAACCGCGACCACCGCGCGCACCCGAACCGTTATCGGCCACCCGCCGTCCATTGAGGAGCACGAGCGTCGAGAGATTGCGCAGGGAAGCTTGGGAACCACCGGCCGTGCTATTTGCACCGACATTAGAATTCGTCGCACCCAGATTTCCGTTGCCCGCAAAGATTGGCATACGTTTCTGCAGGACTTCGAGGAGGTTGGTGTCCAACCCGGTCGAATTCAAGTCGGCCCGACCAAGAATGGTCACCGGTGCGGCGAGCGCATCGAGGGCGGTCGGGATATTTGAACCGGTGACAACGAATTTTTCCAAAGCGACGGTCTCGCCTTTGGTGGATGCAGCGGTGGTCGAAGGCTTCGCTTGGGCGAAGGTCTCGGACACCGCGAGGAGGGCCGTCAGGGTCGCAACGAGCGACAGCGCAGCCTTAAACTTCCGAGTGAGGATACTCATAGAATTATCAGTAGGTTTGTGTGGTGTGGTAGGCTCGGGACGACCCGTGTCACGATTGCTTGAAGGTATGAAAATGCCAGATCCATGTCATAACCGCAAGTAAATTTGAACGTCCCCGCGCCCTTCGGAAATAAACTGTCTCTTCGGGGGGTACGCTTCTCGTGGTCCGGCCGGAGGGGCGCTTTCCACGCACCCGTTTGGCGCACCGCGCGGCGGTCGGGAATCGCCGTTCCGTCGAGCCAGCCGACCAGCGTTCAACCGGGAGAGATTCCTGCTGCGAGCAGTGTCAAAGTCGTTCCGCCAATCTTTCCTCTTTATCTTTATCCTGCTCATTCGTCAGGCCTCCGGCCCGGAGTCCGGCTTGGAGAGGCTTGTCGGCCGGAAAGAAAGGGTAAGAGAAAGAGGAAAGAGCAAGATGACTGGGCGCTCGACCGACTTTGACGCCGCCCTGGATTCCTCCTGCGAGATCCGCCCGCACGCTTGCCATCACGTCGCGCGTGCGCCCTCTTGGCCGGCCATGAAGGAGCTCCAGGCCATCCTCCAAGCACTGCTCAGCCCCGCTGCCGGTGCTGCGGTCTTGGCGACCCTCGCGACCGTCGAGGGCTCCTCCTATCGCCGGCCCGGGGCGCGACTTCTGCTGACCACCGATGGTCGACGGCTCGGTTCCATGAGCGGGGGCTGTCTGGAGGAAGATATCTTGGTGCGCGCCCGGAACGTCCTCGTGAGCGGGACCACCGAGACGGTGATTTACGACACCACTTCGGAAAACGACCTCGTCTGGGGTGTCGGTCTGGGTTGCCACGGCGTCGTGCGGGTCGTCATCGAAAAACTCCCTCCTCGCCCCCTCTGGGCGGTCGCCCTCGCGGAGAACTTCGCCACCCGCCGACCCACCCTGCTCGCCGTCGGGCACACCGCGCCCGACCCCGCCCACCTCGGCACCCGCCTCGCCTCCGGTCCGGCAGACACCGAGACCGGCACCTTCTTCGACCGTATCCGCCCGCCGACTACCCTCGCGATCTTCGGCGCGGGCGACGATGCCCAGCCCCTCGCGCGCCTCGCCGACGAACTCGGCTGGCAGGTCACCGTCGCGGACCCACGGGCGGCCTTCGCGACTGCGGAACGTTTCCCGGTCGCCCAGACTCTCGCGGTCGCACCCAGCGGCGACCTCGTCGGTCGCGTGGCCCTCGACGCCGACACCCTCGCCGTCGTCATGACGCACCATTACGTGCACGACGTGCCGCTGCTGCGCGCCCTGCTCCCGCGTGCGTTGGCGTACCTCGGCCTCCTCGGTCCGAAAAAACGCGCCGAGCGCATCCTTGCCGATCTCGCGCGCGATGGCCTTACGATCACGGCTGAAATGCGCGCCCGCCTTTATGCGCCCGTCGGCCTCGACCTCGGGGCCGACTCGCCCGAACAGGTCGCCCTCGCCATCGTGGCCGAGATGCAAGCCGTCCTCGCCCACCGCGACGCCCGCCCGCTGCGCGAACGCACCCGCCCGATCCATGGCTGAATCACCCGCCCCCCACCGGCCCTTTGTCACGTATTACGTGACAAACAGCTCGATCGACCACCCCCGGGCCCCTGGCAGACTTTGTCACGTATTACGTGACAAACGGCGGTGCGAAGGATTCACGCCGTGAGCCGATCCGCGATTAGGGAGCTCGTCACCTTTCGTTTCGCCGCGGTGATCCTCGCCGCCGGTCAGTCGTCGCGCATGGGGACTCCGAAACAACTCCTCGCGCTCGATGGCCAGCCGCTCGTCGTCCGCGCCGTCCACGCCGCCCTCGCGTCTCCCGCTTGGCCCGTCGTCGTCGTGCTCGGCGCCCACGCGGAGAAAATCCGCCCCGTCCTCGCGCACTTGCCCGTGCTCGTCGCGGACAGCCCCGCGTGGGCCGAGGGCATGGCGGCCTCGATCCGCGCCGGCGTGACGACGATTCGTCGGTTCTCCCGTGCGCTCGACGGGGTCGTGATCGCGCTCTGTGATCAGCCCGCGTTTTCCGTCGACACGATCACGCAGCTCGTCGCGGCGCACCACACTTCTGGTCGCAGCATCGTTGCCGCGCATTACTCGGGCCGACACGGTGCGCCCGCCTTGTTTCTCCGCGAACATTTCGAAACCTTGGCCCACCTCACCGGCGAAGAGGGTGCCCGGACGCTCCTCAACGGCGACCCCGCGCGCGTCGCGTCCATCGACTTTCCCGCGCTAGCGATCGATCTGGATACGCCGGCTGACGTCGCCGCCCTCCGTTCCTCCGTCTCCTGAAATTTTTCTGTATTTTTTCCTCACGCGCGGAGCCCTGCGGCCATTGGCTGACTGACGACCACCTTCGCCGCGCCTCACCGCGCAGCCATGAAACGAGCACTCGCCGCTTTCCAGTCGTTCGCGGCACCAAGCGTCGCCTTCCTAAACCGCGATCCGCGCAAATTGATGGACAGGGGCACCACCGCCCGCCCCGCCGTGCCCAAAGCGTAGTCTACAACGTGGCCTTCAATTCCCTCGCCCGCGCGATCGCTGTCTCCACGTCAGCCGCACGCACGGTAAAGTGCCCCATCTTCCGCGCCACGCGCGGCTCGGCTTTGCCATAAAGATGAAGTTTGGCGTGTGGCTCAGCGAGCACCACTTCCCAGTCGGGCTCACCGACCTGCTTTCCGGCGGCCCATTTCCAAGCGTCGCCGAGAATGTTCACCATGACCGTCGGCTCCCGCACGGCGACACTCCCGAGCGGCAGCCCACACACGGCGCGCACGTGTTGCTCAAACTGACTCGTCGCACAGCCGTCGAGCGACCAATGCCCGCTATTGTGGGGCCGCGGCGCGAGTTCGTTCACCACGAGCTCGCCGCGCGTCGTCAAGAAAAACTCCACGGCAAGCAGTCCGACCACGTCCAGTTTTTCCGCGATGCGCGCCGCGAGCGCCTCCGCCGCCGTGGTGATCGCCGGGACCACTCGTGCCGGCACGATCGAGAAATCGAGGATGTGGTGCAGGTGGATGTTTTCCGCCACCGGGAACGCCCGCGTCTCGCCTGTCGTGCTCCGCGCGACGATGACCGACAGCTCGCACGAGAATTCACACCACGCTTCCACCACACACCGCCGGCCCCGGAAGATGGCGACTGCCTGCTCCAGGTCCGCGGGAGTCGTGAGTTTCATCTGCCCTTTGCCGTCGTATCCAAAATCCGCGGTCTTCACCACACACGGCAATCCCACCTGCGCCACAGCGGGCGCGATATCACCGTCGAGCGCTTCGGCATAGGCCACGTGCGGAAAGCCGTTGGTGCGCAGCCACGCTTTCTCCCGCTGGCGGTTCTGCGTCGTGTGCAACACCTCGGCCCGCGGATACAGCGCCACCAGGGGCGCAATCACCGCCAGCGGACCGGCCGGAATGTTCTCAAATTCATACGTGACGACGTCGACCCCCCCCGCGAATTCCCGCAGCGCCTCCGGATCGTCGTAGCTCGCATTCACCTCCCGGTTCGCCACCGCGCCCGCGGGACACCGGGCTTGCGGTTCGTAAACATGCACGCGATAGCCCAGCGTTTGGGCGGCCTGCGCCAACATGCGCCCGAGTTGCCCGCCGCCGAGGATGCCGATAGTTTTGCCGGGAAGGATCACGGAAGTTTGGCCTTCAATACCTTTGCCGTCTGGTCCGCGCGAAACGTCTTCCACGCCTTGGCGACGGCGGCGTTATCCAGCGCCACGATCGCCGCGGCAAACAGCGCCGCGTTGATCGCGCCCGCCTTG
>SXGR01184185.1_pt1 | contig 10442 bp, 3 predicted proteins | sample 3174711 | NCBI WGS metagenome assembly SXGR01 (sample SAMN11356860, study PRJNA531348) | freshwater metagenome | isolation source: freshwater sample F1-60 | place: China: Fuxian Lake, Yuxi | collected 2017-12-25 | reverse complement strand
TCTACCGGCAAGCAGGCCTGGCACGTGTGGACGGTGCCGAATCCGGGCGAGCCCGGCGCCGACACATGGGTCGGTACGCAAACGGCCAATCGCGGAGGCGCCGCCTGGATGACGGGCACGTACGATCCTGAGCTCGACGTGCTCTACTGGCCAACCGGCAACCCAGGGCTGGACTTCTACGGGGACGAGCGGCGGGGCGACAACCTGTTCACCAACTCGGTGCTCGCGCTCGACGCGAAGACCGGCAGGATGCGCTGGCACTTTCAGTTCACGCCGCACGACATCCACGATTGGGACGCGCAGGAGCCGCCCGTGCTGGTCGACACCCGGTGGCGCGGCCAGCCCCGCAAGCTCCTGATCCAGGCCAATCGCAACGGCTTCTTCTACCTCCTTGATCGCACGACCGGCGAGTACCTGCTTGGCCGGCAGTTTCTGAAGCGGCTCAACTGGGCCAAGGGCCTCGATGCGAAAGGGCGCCCGATGCTCAACGAGCTGAAGGAAGACGCCAACGGCGAGACCTACGTGTGTCCCGGGTTCCAGGGCGGCACCAACTGGTTCTCCACGTCGTACAACCCGGGAACGGGCCTCTATTACTTCCAGGCGCTCGAGCGCTGCAACATCTTCACGCGGCGCAACATGGAGTGGCAGCCGCTCAGGAGTTTCATGGGCGGCACCGCGCGTCCAGCGCCGGGTGAGACGTTCACCAAGTCGGTGCGCGCGATCGACATTCAGACCGGCGAGGTCGCCTGGGATCTCGTGCAGGGTCCCAGCGCCGCGACCGCGTCGGCGGGCCTGATGACGACCGCCTCCGGTTTGCTGTTCTTCGGCGAGAACAGCGGATCGTTCATGGCCGCCGATGCCGCGACGGGGAAGGTGCTCTGGGACTTCCCGACGAATCAGGTCTGGAAGGCGTCGCCGATGACCTACGTGTTCGACAACACGCAGCACATCGCCATCGCGGTGGGCCAGAGCATCATGGCGTTCGCGCTGCCCCCCGACTGACCTCACCGCGCAGTCGGACATCGTGCTTGACTGTCACCGCACCTGCACGTTAGGTTGCGCTCGGCAGAGGAGCCACGTTCATGAATCAGATCATCAGGATCGCGTTGGCGGCTGCGTGCATTGGCGTGCTGGCGTCAGTCCAGGCGCTGGCGCAGGTCTCCACCGGTCAGATCAGCGGACGCGTCACCGATAGTACCGGGGCGGTGCTGCCGGGCGTGGCCGTCACCGTGACTCAGACCGACACCCAGTTGGCCAGAACCGTCGTGACCAACGAGCTCGGCGTCTACACGCTCACGAGCCTGCCCGTCGGCCCGTATCGGCTCGAGGCCGCACTGCAGGGATTCACCGCGTTCGTGCGTCCGGGCATCGCCGTACTGGTGAACGCGAACCTCGTCGTCGATGCCGCCCTGCAGCTCGGGAGCGTCGCCGAGAGCATCACCGTCGAAGCCGTCTCCTCCAACGTCCAGGTCGAGACGCGCCGCATGGGCGTCGGCACGGTGGTGGAGCAGGAGCGGATTCTGGAGCTGCCGCTCAACGCGCGACAGGTGACCGACCTGATCACGCTGTCGGGCGCGGCGGTGCGCGTGCCGGCGTCGGCGACCGCGACGATGGTGACCGGCGTGAACATCTCCGTCGCCGGCGGCGAGCGGTTCGGCGTGGCGTACCTGCTGGACGGCTCCCTGAACAACAACCGATTCGACGCCTCGAACATGCCGATGCCGTTCCCTGACGCGCTGCAGGAATTCCGGGTCAGCACGAGCGCGCAGGAAGCGGCGATCGGCCGCTCCTCGGGCGCGTCGGTGAATGCCGTCACCAAGGCGGGCACCAATGCGCTGCACGGTAACGCGTTCTGGTTCGTGCGTGACGCGAAGTTCAACGCCCGGGCGGCCCATGCGGCCGTCAAGGATCAGCTGAAGCGCAATCAGCCCGGCGCGTCCGTGGGCGGGCCGATCGTGCAGAACCGGCTGTTTTTCTTCGGCGGTTATCAGAGTACCATCGTGCGGCAGACGCTGTCCGACACGCTGTCGATCGTCCCGACGGCGGCGATGCTCAACGGCGACTGGAGCGCTTTCAACCGGTGCCACAACCCGCGGTGGACAGACACCGACTTCACCGACGGCGCCGTGAACCCGGCGCGCTACAGCGCCGCGGCGCGCCGTCTGGCCGCGCGTCTCCCGGCGCCGCAGAACGAGTGCGGCGAGCTCCGGTGGGGGACCCGCACCGAGCGGCACGACAAGCAGATGATCGGCCGCATCGACTTCCAGCTGTCGAGCACCCAGTCGTTCTTCGGCCGCTACATGACGACGATGCACGACTCGCCGGTGACATTCGACGACGCCAACCTGCTCAGCGCCACGGCGGCGGGCAGCGGCTTCGACGACACCGCGCACTCGTTCATCCTCGGCAACAACTGGATCCTGAATTCGTCCACCGTCAGCGCCAGCCGCATCGCCTACAACGGCATCAGGGCGAAGAAGCAGGGCGCGCGGTTCTTCAGCCCGGAGGACGTCGGCATCGCGCAGTGGACGTCGGTGCCCGGCCACTTCCCGGTGGCGGTGACCGGCAACTTCAGCTTCGGCTTCGGCCCGCTGGCGCTGCGAACGGTAGAGCAGAACCAGTACCAGATCGGCCAGGACCTGACGATGGTCCGCGGCGCGCACCAGTTCAGCACCGGCGTCACGTGGGCGCTCGACGAAGTGGTCTCGCTCGCGCACAGCCGCGGCGTCGGCGGCATCAGCATCACGGCGGCGACGACGGGCCACGCGATGGGTGATTTCATGCTCGGCCGGTTGACGGAGATGCGGCAGTCGATGCCGAGCACGCTGAGCCCCGCCCAACACTACGTCGGCGCCTATGCGCAGGACACGTGGCGCATGTCGCCGCGCGTGACGCTCAACTACGGTCTGCGCTGGGAACCGTTCTTCCCCATGGTCTGGAAGGAGAATCCCTACGGCGGCATCCGCGTCTACAACTTCGACGTCGCCGACTTCCAGGCGGGGCGGAAGAGCACCGTGTTCCCGAACGCGCCCGCGGGCTTCAGCTATCCGAGCCAGAGTCCTGACGGCTCGGGCCCCGCGGACATTGAGGGCGGTTCCGGCGTGCGGCGCCGCCTGAACAAGTGGGCGCCGCGTGTGGGTCTCGGCTGGGATCCGCTCGGGACCGGCGCCACCGCGGTGCGCGCCAGCTACGGCATCTCGCACGATGTCGTCGCGCTCGAGTCGCTGCTCAACTCCAACAACGTGTCCCCGTGGGCCGCCGACGTCATCCATCGCACCGGGACGCTCGACAATCCATGGGAAGGCCTGGCGGGCGGCAACCCGTTCCCGTTCGACTGGCGCCGGACGCCGCTGTTCCTGCCTGGTTCGGTGTTCCTGCCCTTCGGCGATGACCTGGACACGACGTACGTGCATTCCTGGAACATGACCGTCGAGCAGCAGCTCGCCGGATCGTGGCTGGTGTCGGCGAGCTACCTCGGCACGAAGAGCGAGCAGCTCTGGAACACGACGTCGATCAACCCGGTCGTGAACCTGACGCCGGCGTCGCATGCGCGGCTCTTCACCGGACCGGACACGTGCGTGCTCGAGGGACGCGCGTTCACGCCGTGCAACCAGACGGGGAACATCCTCCAGCGGCGCGAGCAGCGCCTCTGGGCCGCGCAGAACAACCCGGCGCTGCTGAACGACGCGACACTCTTCGCGAACATCGACGAGTTCCGGTCCGACAGCTCCGCGAACTACCACGGCCTGCTGACGTCGGTGCGCGGCAGCTTTCCGGGCCTCAATCTTGCGGCGAACCACACGCTGTCGCGCTGCATGAGCGACCGCGTCAACGTCGGCATCGCCAACCCGAACCAGACGTTCCATCGCGGCCGCGACCGGTCGTACTGCCAGTCGGACCGGCGGCACATCTTCAACCTGACCGCCGTCGCGTCGGCGCCGGACTTCACCAGTCCGGTTCTCGACGCGGTCGCCTCCAACTGGCGGCTGTCGGTGCTGTATCGCGCCAATTCGGGCACGCCGCTCACAATCACGTCGGGCACGGATCGGGCCCTGACCGGCCTTGCCGGGCAGACGGCGGATCGGGTCAGCGACGATACCTACCAGGACACGTCGGGCAACCTCGGGTCGCAGTTCCTGAACCGGGCCGCGTTCGCGCTGCCGGCGCTCGGGAGCTACGGGAACATGGATCCGTTCGCCGTCCGCGGGTTCGCGTTCTGGACGCTCGACGTCGCGCTGTCGCGCCTCTTCAACGTCGGCCCGCACCGGATCGAGTTCCGCGCCGAAGCATTCAACCTGCCGAACGCGGCCGTCCCGATGGATCCCGTCGCGGGCTCCCTCGCGCTGTCGAGCCCGAACTTCGGTCGCGTGACGACGATGAACGAACCGCGGATCATGCAGTTCGCGATCAAGTACGTGTTCTGAAGTCCAGCGGGGCGAGCCTGACAAGGCTCGCCCTGCAGGCCGTAGGGCGGACCTTGTCAGGTCCGCCTGGAGTCCGTGGACGCCGTCAGCCGATCCAGGTGAGCCTGCAGCAGGGCCACCTGGTCGGCACTCGCCTTGAACGCCACGTACCCGTCGGGTCGCACCAGCAACAGACGCCCGTCGCCGGCACCGTATCGTCTCGATAGCGCCGCGGAGTCGGGCAGCGTCTCGACGGCGAGCACCGCGCCGTAGCGCTCCTTCAGCCCTTCGATGACGGCCGCCGGCTCTTTCGAGCCGGGCATCGCGAGCAGCGTGAAGTACGGATGGCGCAGTCGATCGAAGAGCGTGCCCCCGTGCTCGAAGTCGACGTCGGGCGCGCGGTCGCCGATCGCGGGTCCGTCCAGCTCGCGGTTGCCGACCGGAGTGGCGGACGCGTCCTTGTAGGTGTAGGCGACGCCCGAGCAGTAGTTGACCACCTTCTCCCGGTATCCCGCCTCGAACATCGTCTGCCTGCGCTCGGCGATGTCCTTGCCGTGGGTCATGAAGATGTCGTGCAGCGACGAGGCCGCCCAGATGACCTGCTCCGCAATCGGCCGCCGCTCGGCCTCGTAGGACTCGAGCAGCGACGGGCCGGCGTAGCCCTTCACGACCATCGCGAGCTTCCAGCCCAGATTGAACGCGTCCTGCATGCAGCAGTTCATCCCCTGCCCGCCCGTCGTCGAGTGGACATGTGCCGAGTCCCCGGCCAGGAACACGTTGCCCAGCCGGAACGTGTCGGCCAGCCGGACCCACGTTTCCCACTTCGAGTGCCACACGACGTCGCCCATCGTGATGCCGTCGTAGTGCTGCGCGAGCACGCGCATGAAGGCCTGTTGCGGCGTGAGCGACGGATCGGCCGCCTCGCCGCGGTCGCTCAGGAGCAGGCGGAAAGAGCCGCCAGGCAGCGGCGCCACCATCAGGAAGTGGTCCGTGCCGACGCAGTAGTGGAAGTAGTCGGTCCAGTCGCGAAACCCCTGCAGGTGGATGTCGAGGTTCTGGAAGAAGCTGCCCTTGTAATCCTGGCCCTTCACCGAGAGGCCGAGACCCCGCCTGACGCGTGAGTTGATGCCGTCGCCCGCCACCATGTAGCGGCAGCGAATCAGCTCCTCCTCGTCGCCACTGTCGTTGTGGGTGACGCGCGCGGTGATCCCGTCGCCGTCCTGTGTCAGATCCTGGAACGTGACGCCGTACTCGACCCGGCGGCCGAACCGCGACGCCGTGAACTGGTGCACGAGGGCCTGTGTGTCGCTCTGGCTGTGCGAGAAGATGCAGTTGTAGCGCGAATCGACCGTCGTGTAGTCCAGGCCCGGGCGCACCTCGCTGCGCTCGCCGTTGCGCACGAAGTGCATGACGTAGCCCTTGCAGGCCACGTTGTGCGCCACGAGCGTCCGGCTCAGCTCGCGGTCGGCCAGGTCCATCAATTCCACTGTCCGTGCGTGCAGCGCGATGGCGCGCGACTCGCTGGCGGGCGCCGGCAGCCGATCGATGCACCGGTAGTCGATCCCCCGCCGCGCCAGCTCCATCGAGAGCACCGAACCGACGGCGCCGCCGCCGACAATCAGGACGGGGATTTCACTGGTTCTGGCCATGCGTCAAACCCTTTCCGACGAGCGCCCGGCGGCTTTATTCCTTGTCACCGGCGGCGAATGTTACCTAGGATCACCCCATTCCTCACTTCTGCTTCCGCTCTGTCGGCGTCCTGATTCTTGTCCTGGCGGGCGCGGCGGCCGCGGTGGCTCCGGCCCGCTACGTACGTTTCAGCGAGGCCCGGCCGATCCTGACCGAGCTGGCAGGCCAGCTTCCTCCCGAGCTCAGCGCTCTGACACCAGCGCAGCTGGAGGCGGCCTGGCCCGACTGGATCGCGCGCCACGATCGCGAGGTCCGCGCGCGCCTCGAACAGGGCGACGAAGACACCATCGTCACCGGGATGCTGTTCGGCACGTCGTTCACGTCGCGGCCGCGCGCCGTGCTCGGCGCGGTGGAGTCAGGCGCAGCGGGAGATCCCGAGCTGGTGCTGCGGCGCACCATCGAGCTGATTTCGGCCCGCCTCGACGATCTGCTGGCGGCGCTCGCCGCGCCCGGGACTGACGAGCGCCGGCTGTTTGCGCGCGCGCTCCTCCAGCGGAAAGGGCTCCGGTTCACGACCGCTGCGGACAGGGACAAGGCGGGGCAGTATCTGATGGCCGCGGTCATCCGCGTGGCCGGCGAGCAGGAACAGATCGATCAGGAGCTGGGCGCGACCAGCGGTGGCGATCCTGCCACCGAGTTCGTCCGTCGATCGCGGCTGTTCCGTACGCGTGGCCTGTCGCTCGACACGTCGCTGGCGGCCAACTATTCGGTCGAGCAGGCGCTCGCGGCGATGAAGGCGGGCGGGGTGCTCAAGCCCGGCGCCGTGCGTCGCGTGGCGATTGTCGGTCCGGGCCTCGACTTCGCGGATAAGGAGGTCGGGTTCGACATTTATCCCCAGCAGACCGTGCAGCCGTTTGCCGTGCTGGATTCAATCATGCGCCTGGGGCTTGCGCCGTCGGCCGCCGATCCCGAGATCGTGCTGCTGGACATCAGCCCCCGCGTCATCGATCACGTCACCCGGGCAAAAGCGCGGGCGGTGAAGAACATCGGGTACACGCTGAACCTCGCGTTGCCGAGGAGCACACCGTGGCTGCCCGACGTGCGGACCTACTGGCAGACGTTCGGCGATCAGATTGGCGCGCCCGCCCAGGCGCCGGCGTCGAAGACGGCGGCGCAGCTCGCCGAGCTGCGGGCCATTCGCGTGCGGCCGTCCGCCGTGCAGCGGCTGTCGGTGCTCGACGTCAACATCGTGACCGAGCGGGTGGATGGGGAAGCGTTCGACCTGGTGATCGCCACCAACGTGTTCGTCTACTACGACGTGCTCGAGCAGGCGCTGGCGATGGCCAACGTCGAAGCCATGCTGAAACCGGGCGCGTATCTGCTCGCCAACGTCTCGGCCCCGCCGCTGGCCTCGGTGACCATTCGGCCGGTCGAAACGACTACCACCCGGTACACCGCGGCTCGCGACGGCGCCGAGACGATCCTCGATTTCCTGGTCTGGTACCGGGCGCGTGCCGATTGATTCGCCCGATTTATGCGTCTTTTGGCCGCCGGCCTCTCCCCTCGACAGTATTGACTTCCCCCCCCGGAGGCAGCTAGCCTCCCGGCTCAGACGTAATAGCCCCCCTTCGTTCGCGTCGGCGTCGTCGTCCACTCGGAGCCACAGTTGAGGAGAACAGAGATGCTGAAATCGCTTCAGCGACCCCGGGTACCAATCGCGGTCGTGTTCGTGTTGTTACTCCTGCCATCGGCAGCCTTTGCACAGGCCGCCATTACCGGCGTCGTCAGAGACACGTCGGGTCTCGTGCTGCCTGGCGTGACGGTGGAAGCCGCCAGCCCGGCGCTGATTGAGAAGGTCCGCTCCGTCGTGACCGACTCGACGGGCCAGTACCGGATCATCGATTTGCGCCCCGGCGACTACACCGTGACCATGTCGCTGCCGGGCTTCAACACGTTCAGGCGCGCAGGCATCGAGCTCTCGGGGAGCTTCGTCGCGACCGTGAACGGCGAGCTCAGGGTCGGCGCGCTCGAGGAAACGATCACCGTGACCGGCGAAACGCCTGTGGTCGATGTGCAGAGCACGCGATCGCAGCAGATCATCGACCGGGACGTGCTCGCCGCGATTCCCTCCTCGCGCAACGTCGTCGGCATCCAGGCGATCATCCCGGGCATGGCCACGGACGGGGATTCCGGGGGCATCAACGGGACGATGCAGGGCGGCGCCTCGGCGATCCACGGCGGGCGCTCCGCCGATTCGCGCATCTATGCCGACGGCATCAACATGGGGTGGGCCGGTGGCAACGGCGGCGGCGGCCAGATGCCGCAGGTGGCCGCCTCGCAGGAAGTGGTGATGACGTTGTCGGGCGGGCTCGCCGAAGCCGAGACGGCCGGCGTGGTCTTCAATGCCATCCCGCGCGACGGGTCGAACCGGTTCAGCGGCCAGGGCAACTTCAGCGGCTCGAACGGCTCGATGCAGGGGAGCAACTACACGCAGTCGCTCAAGGACCAGGGGCTGCGCGCCCCCTTCGAGCTGATCAGCGTGTACGACTCGAGCGCGATGTACGGCGGCCGGATCCTTCCGGACAAGCTGTGGTTCTACGGCGTCTATCGCCAGGTCGGCGGCAAACGCACGGTGCCCGGCATGTTCCACAACAAGAACGCCGGCAACCCGAACTTGTGGACGGTGGACTTCGATCGCTCGAAGCAGGCGTACAACAACAGCCTGGAGCGGCAGGCGACGGTCCGGCTGACGTGGCAGGCGACGCCGCGCAACAAGTTCACGGCGCACTGGGCCGAGCAGTACAACGACGCCAACTACGGCGACGCGGGTGGCACCGCGACGACCACGCCGGAGGCGCAGACCAGAACGCTGTACATCCCGTCCCGTCAGCCCCACGCCACATGGCAGTCGCCGATCACGAGCCGCCTGCTGGCCGAGGCCGGCTGGGGCATGTACCAGGCGCGGTACCGCTTCACGATGCGCAATGACGGCACCCACAATCCGGCGATGATCCAGCAGCTCGAACAGGCGGGCGCAATCCCTGGCCTGCTGTCGAGGATGCCGAGGGCGCCGGGGCAGGGCGGCTTCACGCACTCGCTGATCGGCAACCTGGCCAGCCTGCGCGCGTCGCTGACGTTCGTCACCGGTGCGCACAACATGAAGGTCGGCTACCAGGGCGGCTTCGGCAACCCGTCGCAGACTTACCAGAACTTCACGCAGGTCGTGCAGGTCCGGACGCTGAACGGCGTGCCGAACCAGCTCACGCAGACGATCTCCGTCGGGCCGGACACCAAGTACATCCGCAACCTGATCCCGACGAATTTCTATGCCCAGGACCAGTGGACGCGCGGCCGCCTGACGCTGCAGGGCGGCGTGCGGTACGACTCCCTGATCTCGACGTATCCCGACCAGAAGATGGGCGGGCCGGGGTGGCCGTTCGCGCCTGAGGAGATTTCGTTCCCGAGCCGTTCGACGCCCGGCTACGAGTGGAAGGACATCCTGCCGCGGGTCGGCGTGGCCTACGACGTGTTCGGGACCGGCAAGACGGCGGTCCGGTTCAACATCGGCAGGTACGTCGAAGCGATCACGGCGAGCAACAACGATCTCGACATGAACCCGCTGGTGCGCACGCCGGTCAACTCGACGCGCGCGTGGACGGACACGAACAGGAATTTCGTGCCCGACTGCGATCTCATGACCCGCACGGCGAACGGCGAGTGCGGCGCGTTGGACAACCAGAACCTCGGCCGGCCGATTTTCAGCCGGTCGTTCGACCCGAACTACGTCGGCGGCTTTGGCAGCCGGCCGTACCACGGGTCGATGGGCTTCGCCGTCCAGCATGAAGTGGCGCCGCGCGTGTCGGCCACCGCCAGCTTCAACCGTAACTGGTGGGGCAACTGGTACGTCGTGGACAACCGGGCGACCAACCGCGAGGACTACACCCCGTACAGCATCCAGGCACCGCGGGATTCGCGGCTGCCGGGCGGCGGCGGCCAGACGATTGGCGGCTTGTACAACCTGGTGCCGGCGAAGGTCGGTCTGGTGGACGAGCTGGCGCAGTCCTACGCGAACTTCGGTGAGCAGACGGAGAACTGGCAGGGCCTGGATCTCTCGGTCGTCGCCAGGCTGCAGAACGGGCTCACCGTGCAGGGCGGCACGAGCACCGGCCGCCGGATCGCGGACGGCTGCGACGTGCGGTCGAAACTGCCGGAGCTCGGCACGAGCCCGACAGGCCTGACCAACGCCTCCGTGACTGCGAACGTCAACGCCCTCGGGGGCGGTGTGTTCGCCCTCGCGGTGAACAATCCCTACTGCCGCATCGCCGAACCCTACCGGACCGACTTCCGGGGCCTCGCGTCGTACCTCGTCCCGAAACTCGACGTGCAGGTCGCCGCGACCTGGTCGAGCAT
>SXGR01307405.1_pt1 | contig 10443 bp, 5 predicted proteins | sample 3174711 | NCBI WGS metagenome assembly SXGR01 (sample SAMN11356860, study PRJNA531348) | freshwater metagenome | isolation source: freshwater sample F1-60 | place: China: Fuxian Lake, Yuxi | collected 2017-12-25 | reverse complement strand
ATTATTCATCGGTTAGGTGTTAGCATCGATGTGATTCATGGGGCGAGCAGATCATTTGAGCCAAAGGATGCTCCGGGTGTGCTACGTAGTGGTACAGATCCATTTACTGTTGTGAACGATCCTGAAGTGGATGTTGTGGTAGAAACCATGGGTGGCTTTGAACCCGCTGAGGAAGTAGTCAGGCAAGCACTGAAGAATGGCAAGCATGTAGTCACTGCCAATAAGGCGCTGATTGCTGAACGCGGAAATGAACTGTTTGCGATCGCGGCGCAGAATAATGTAGCGCTAGCTTACGAGAGTAGTGTCGCCGGTGGCATTCCTATCATCAAAGCGCTTCGCGAAGGCCTCGCAGCAAACAAGATTGAGTGGCTGGCAGGCATCATTAATGGTACCGGCAATTTCATACTGACAGAAATGGCCATGCGACGCTGCGAATTTCATCAAGTGTTGCGACAGGCACAAGAACTTGGTTATGCCGAGGCAGATCCTACCTTTGATGTCGAAGGTATCGATGCGGCTCACAAGTTAACCATCATGGCATCCATCGCGTTTGGCATCCCTCTGCAATTTTCCAAAACTTACACTGAGGGCATTAGTCATATCACGCCAGATGATATTAGTTACGCTAAAGAATTGGGGTATCGCATCAAGCACTTGGGTATAGCCAGAAAAAGCGCAAACGGGATTGAAATGCGCGTGCACCCGACTCTCATTCCACGCAAACAACTTTTAGCAAACGTAAATGGAGTAGGCAACGCCATTCTTGTGCACGGAAATTCTGTAGGATCCACTCTCTACAGTGGTCCAGGAGCAGGAGCGAATGCAACTGCTTCAGCAGTGGTGGCAGATATCATGGACATTGCACGACAAGTATTAGCAGGGGCGACGAAACCCATAATTCCTGCGCTTGGATATGTGAATATGCATGACAATATTGAAGTGCTTGATATCGAGTCAATCGAGTCTGAATACTATTTGCGAATACCGGTACTGGATAAAGTTGGCGTGATGGCGCGAATTTCAAATGTATTGTTGGAGCACGATATCAGTATTGATGCAGTCATTCAGAAAGAGGCAGTGAGCGCGAGCGTACCGATTGTAATTCTCACTCATCTGGCAGAAGAAAAGCAGTTGAACAAGGCGTTGCGAGCTATCGAAGCGCTACCCGACGTCACAGGCCCTATCAATCGAATTCGGGTTGAGCCGTTTAATGGTGGGGTAGGTGCGTGAAGTACATCAGTACCCGAGGCAAAGGCAGTCCTCAAAGTTTTGAGCAAGTGTTGCTTACTGGATTGGCACCCGATGGTGGGCTCTATGTGCCAGCCGAATTACCTCATTTTGATGCGAATAAAATTGCATCATGGAAGTCGCTTAGTTATCCAGAGCTGGCATTGCAAATCATCACACCTTTTATCGGTGATGAGATAGATTCTGATGCGCTAAGACGCATTGTGATTGAAAGTTACTCTGAATTTGGTCACCCGGATGTCGCTCCTCTGGCCCGGATTGGGGAGAATGAGTGGATCCTGGAATTATTTCATGGCCCAACCCTGGCTTTTAAGGATTTTGCACTGCAAGTATTGGGTCGACTGCTTGACCACGTTCTGACCAAGCGCCAGCAAAAGGTAATAATTTTGGGAGCAACCTCAGGAGATACTGGATCTGCTGCGCTTGAAGGTTGTCGGCATTCCAGTCATGTGGATATTTTTATTCTGCATCCTCACAACCGGGTGTCGGATGTGCAGCGCAAACAGATGACCACAGTACCTGGACGGAATGTTTTCAATTTGGCGGTCGAAGGTAATTTCGATGACTGTCAGCGTCTGGTAAAAGCAGCATTTGCAAATCAGGCATTTCTCCCTGCTGGTCGCCAGTTGGTCGCTGTGAATTCAATTAACTGGGCACGCATCCTGATGCAGATCGTGTACTATTTTTATGCCGCGTTGAAACTGGGCGGACCAGATCGAAAAGTTTCCTTTTCGGTCCCGACAGGTAACTTCGGGGATATCTATGCAGGTTATCTTGCGAAGAAAATGGGTTTGCCAGTGCAGCAACTGATTATCGCGACGAACAAGAATGATATTCTGCATCGATTTGTCTGCAACAACGACTATTCTGTCACTGCTCTAAGTCATACCTATTCTCCGAGTATGGACATTCTCGTTTCCAGCAATTTTGAGAGATATCTGTTTGACCTGTTTGAAAGAGATGGCACGTCACTGGATGGTTTTATGTCTCGATTCGGCAAGGAGCCACTGAGTGTCAGTGACGCGCAGTGGCAACGTGTAAAAGCTGAATTCAATAGCGCCAGTGTCGATGATGCAACTACTTGCGAGGTGATTGCAGATGTATTCAAAACTTCCAATCTGTTACTGGATCCGCATACGGCTGTCGGGGTCAAGGCAGCGCGCGCTTGTAACAGCAACAAGAATTCTGATGTTCAGGTAGTTACGTTGGCCACTGCGCACCCGGCAAAATTCAGTGAGGCCATCACTGCTGCTGGATTGAGCACACCAGCATTGCCACCTCACTTGAAGGATTTGTATGACAGGGCAGAACGGTACACTGTAGTGGGCAATGATCTCGCCGAAGTTACCAAATTCATTCAGAGCCATGTTTCCTGACAGGATTGATGATCACACTTAAACTACGTGAGGTTTTCAATCCAGAACTAAAGCTTCCGGAATCCATGCATCCAGTGTTGATCAGGGTGTTGCGCAATCGCCCATTGCGTAATTCTGGGGAAATCCGGCTTGGTCTTGAAAATCTGCTCCCTCCTGATCAACTGTTTGGCATGGATCGCGCAGTAGACCTGCTGGTGACAGCTTTGCAACGACAAGATCGCATACTGGTTGTTTCCGATTTTGATGCAGATGGAGCCACCAGTTGCGCAGTGGCGATGTCCGCGCTGCGTCAATTGGGTGCGGAGCATGTTGATTATATAGTACCGAATCGATTCGAATATGGTTATGGGCTAACCCCCGAGATTGTAGAGCTCGCCAAAACTCGTGATCCTGATCTGATCATCACCGTTGATAACGGAATATCCAGTATTGATGGCGTCGCTGCCGCCAATGCTGCAGGCATCAAAACATTGATTACAGATCATCATTTGCCAGCCGCAACCAAGCCAGATGCGGCGGCTATCGTTAATCCAAACCAACTGGAATGCTCATTTCCCAGCAAATGTATTGCCGGAGTGGGTGTAATTTTCTATGTAATGTTGGCGCTTCGCTCGCGCTTGCGTCTTACTGGCTGGTTTACGGATAAAGGGATAGAAGAGCCAAATATGGCTGATTTGCTGGATTTGGTCGCGCTGGGGACAGTCGCTGATGTGGTAGCTCTCGACCGCAATAACCGGATTCTTGTGGATGAAGGCTTGAAGCGGATACGAGCCAAACGTTGTCGACCGGGTGTTCTCGCACTTCTCGAAGTTGCCAATCGGGCGCCGGACAACCTCACTGCCTCGGATTTGGGATTCAGCATCAGTCCGCGGTTAAATGCGGCTGGCAGGCTTGACGACATGTCGACTGGAATTGAGTGCCTGATGGCTACCCAGGCAGGGCGAGCTTACGAGCTGGCATTAATGCTTGATGCAATGAATCAGGATCGCAAGCAAATTGAAAGTACCATGCGCGACCAGGCGTTCCAGTACATTGAAGATATTGATTTGGCCATTGATGCCATTCCTGCTGCATTCACATTGTACGATCCGCGCTGGCACCAGGGTGTCGTCGGCATACTCGCTGCACGCGTCAAAGACAAATACCACCGCCCTGTAATCGCCTTTGCCGAAGTAAATGATGACAATACTGGATGCATCGAATTAAAAGGATCTGCAAGGTCTATCAAAGGATTTCACATTCGTGATGCCCTGGATACTATCGCCACTCGTCATCCGGGCCTGATTAATAAATTCGGCGGGCATGCGATGGCAGCTGGATTGAGTCTGGCTAAATCACATCTCGAACTGTTCAGCGAGGCATTTGCGCAGGAAGCTGCGCGATTGTTGGATGCCGAGCAGTTACAGGCAACTATTCTCAGTGATGGCGAACTTGAGCCGCAGTGGTTTAGCCTGGAAGTGGCGACCTTGCTTGCTAGTGCAGGTCCCTGGGGACAGGAGTTTCCTGAACCAATTTTTCACGGGCATTTTCGAATCGAGCAGCAACGCAGGCTGGCCGATAAACATCTCAAGCTGTTGCTGAGTCCCATCGGCGTGCGAGATCTGCTGCTGGACGCAATCGCGTTCAATCTTGAAAATAATGATTGGCCGGTTTCCGGAGCAACGTCGATCGAAATTGCTTTTCGACTGGATATCAACGAATTCCGGGGCAAGCGCAACCTGCAGTTGATGATTGAAAAAATTCTCGGTTATCCAGGCAATTGACAGAGTCAGGATAGGCGGTGGGCAATACTCCCGATAGCCGCATCGAACGCGGGAGTGAAATGGCAGCTTGTGCATGGAATTCGGGGTATTCTGGTCTATTCCTGAGAAAGTCTGGTTTCCGGTCAGGTCAACAATCGGCAATTTGTTACCTTTTGGCACAGCAATGCTGACACAGGAGCGTAAAATTCAAGCTCGAGTCGAGCGAGGCACTAATGCGTACATTTTCAGCTAACACATTGATTTTGATATTTATTTCATTTCTTTGCTCGATGGCTTCTGCGCAGGTGCAGCGTACTGACCAGATCGAGGTCGAGCTGATTGCTGAAACCACCAATGTCGTGCCCGGGGAAACCTTGTGGCTGGCTATTCGCCTGAAGCCTATTGAGCACTGGCACACCTACTGGAAATTCGGAGGTGATAGTGGTGAGGCTACCAAGGCAAGTGAGTGGGTACTGCCGGAAGGTGCAACTGCAGGTGAGATAGTGTGGCCGATTCCCGAATGGACACCGTTTCCGGGCAGTGACCTGGTAACTTTTACCTATGCACGCGAGGTATTGCTGCCGATCCCGGTGCAGGTTCCAGCGAATTTGAGTGGCTCGCAATTTGATCTCAGTACTCGTATTGATTGGCAGGTCTGCGACGAAATCTGTATTCCTGGCAATGCGAATTTCGCGCTGTCTTTACCGCTAGCAAGCATTGCAACAATCGATGACCGCTGGCAGCAAGCTTTTGCTGAAACCCGTGCACACACTCCCATTCCCATGGAACAACATGACCTTGCTGCGAGCTTCAATTCGTTCGATGGCAAAGTAAATGTCATGGTGCAGGCTGATGAAAACCTTTTTGAAAATGTAGACGAAGCCTGGTTTTACCCGACGCAAAGTCGCGTGATGAAGTATGCGCCCTTTCGAGAAGTGATGCTGGATGGCGACAGAATCCAGATTTCCACCGAGCAGCACAGACGTTTTCCGGCTGATTTAACAGAGCTGGAAGGTCTGTTGGCATTCGTCGACGAAGCTGGCAACTGGCAGGCATTTGACATCAAGCCACAAGCAACGTCTGTTGCCTGGGATCACAGTATCGAAGTCGAATTGCTGGCCGAGACAACGAATATCGTGCCCGGCGAAACCATCTGGCTAGGATTGCGACTCACTCCCGCCGAACATTGGCATACCTATTGGAAAATGGGAGGTGACAGCGGTGAACCGACCAGCATGACAGAGTGGCAGGCACCCGAAGGTACCCTGATCGGAGACATTCAATGGCCAGCGCCGCACTGGTTGCCTTTCTATGACACGGATCTCGTAAATTTTGGTTATGAAGCCGAAGTCCTGTTACCGATTGCTGTCACCTTACCCGCTGACTATGTCGGTGATTCCGTCACTCTTTCTACGCTGGCTTTCTGGAATGTGTGTGACCAGATATGTATCCCCGGAGATCAGCGTCTCAGCGTTTCCCTGCCTGTTGGTTCCGCGCCAGAGCTGGATGCCTCTGCCGCGACTCTATTTGAATCTGCGCGAGCGGAACTACCCGTCACAGAACACTCAATCAAATCTATCATCGCCGTTGCAGGGGAGCGCGTAAGTCTCGGTTTCGAATCACCGGATGGCGTTTTTGCTAATCACACAGATGCCTGGTTTTTCCCAGAAGAGCGGCGGATTATCAAGCCCGGCCCGCTGCGCGATGTGACTATCCAGCCTGGTCTGCTGCAGATAACTCACCAGCAACCGCGCCGCATGCTGGAAGATCTCTCTGCTGTCTACGGTGTGCTGGTATTGGCTGATGCTCAAGGCAGACGCACTGCATATGATTTTACCAATCCGGCGGCTAATGCGAGCTCCACCACAATCCTGCCTCTTGCCGCTCGTGATTCAGCCAATGGTGATTCAAGCAATAGCGATTCTGGTGCTGGTTTATTGTTGTATGTGGCTTTTGCCCTGATGGGGGGATTTATCCTGAACCTCATGCCTTGCGTGTTCCCGGTGCTGTCGATGAAGGCATTGAGTTTTGCAAAAAATGCCGGTGCAACTCCTCACAAGCAACGGATGGATGGCCTGGCTTACACGGCTGGTGTAATCATCGCTTTTGTCGCCCTGGCTACAGTGCTGATTGTCCTGCGTGCTGCCGGAGAGCGCATTGGCTGGGCTTTTCAATTTCAGCAGCCTTGGTTCCTTGCGTTCATCGTGTATCTGTTTTTCCTGCTGGCGCTGAGCCTCTCCGGGGTATTTGAAATTGGCACTGGTTTGATGGGAGCCGGTAGTGGACTCACCCAGAAGGGTGGTTATAAGGGTTCTTTCTTCACCGGTGTGTTGGCAACAACAGTAGCAACACCCTGTACTGCTCCTTTCATGGGGCCTGCTCTTGGCTTTGCGTTGACCCAATCCTGGATCGTAGCCATGGTTGTGTTTATTGCTCTGGGGCTCGGCATGGCGCTACCGATTCTGGTGTTGTCGTATTTGCCAGCTCTAACGAAGTACTTGCCAAGGCCCGGTGCCTGGATGGAAACCTTCAAGCAATTCATGGCGTTTCCGCTCTATGCGTCGGCACTGTTCTTTTTGTGGGTGCTAGGAAATCAGGTTGGCGTAATGGGCATGTCCCTTGTGCTTGGCACCTGCGTGCTGTTCGCTTTTGCCGCATGGCTCTATCAACGCCGATTCAGCATGGGTCCGGTTATGCGAACGGTGAACTATGCTGTAGGCATAGGCGTGTTTGCGGTTGCGATCTATCTCACCCAGACGCCTTTCCTGCAAACTGCCTCGCGAGAAGAGGCAGCGGTCGAATTGGATACCGAAGGTAATCCAATCCAGAATTACGAAGTATTCAGCGCGCAGCGCTTGAATGAGTTACAGGCAGCCGGAAAGACTGTGTTTGTCAACATGACCGCGGACTGGTGCATCACTTGCCTTGCCAATGAACAAACAACGCTGAGTTCTGAGCGGGTTATGCAGGCAATGGAAGCAAATGACATCACTTATATGAAGGGCGACTGGACGAATGAAGACCCGGAGATCACTGCAGTGCTGGAACGATTCAACCGCCCTTCAGTTCCTCTTTACGTGCTCTATCCAGGCGATACCAGCAAGGAGCCAATTATACTCCCGCAAATTCTCACTCCCGGGTTGGTAGCAGAAGCATTTGCTGGTCAATAGGGCGATTCACATTTTATGCATGAAGGGATTCGCAATACGTTTCGCTCTTTGATAATTGCAGCAATTGCGCTGATGTATCCGGTCATCGCAATTGCACAGCTTGTGGATTCAGCTGCAACTTCTCAGGCGGGTAATCAATTTACTTCAGCGCAAATCGAAGCCCTGAAAATGCCGCGACTTCACAGCCTCTTGATCAGTCGGCACAGCCAATTGGTATTCGAGGAATACTACAATGGTCGGACCGCTTCAAATCCGGCAAACCTCAAATCAGCTTCAAAAAGCGTAATTTCCGCATTGGTAGGCATTGCTATAGAACGTGGCATGATTGCAGGGGTGAATGAACAGGTTGCCGATTATTTTCCGGAGTATGTCTCGCAATCTCGCAATGCGGATAAACAACAAATCACCATAGAAAACTTGTTAACCATGCAATCAGGCCTAGAATCAACCAGCAATCGAAATTACGGGGAATGGGTATTGAGTGAGAACTGGGTTGAGTTTGCACTTGATCAACCCCTCATTGCCAAGCCGGGCACCGATATGCTGTATAGCACCGGCAGCACCCATCTGCTCTCTGCAATACTTGAGCGCGCTTCTGGTATGGACACGAAACAATTTGCGCAACAAGTATTGGCCTCAGAGCTGGATTTTTCGATTGCGTACTGGTCGCAAGATCCACAAGGAATTTACTTTGGTGGCAACGATATGGAAATGACTCCGCGCCACATGCTGCGGTTTGGCGAGTTGTATTTGAACAACGGGCGATACCAGGATAAACAAGTAATTCCTGCTGAATGGATTGAACAGTCTTATTTGCCGCATGCGGTTTCACCGCGAGGACAAGGTCGATTTTACGGCTATGGTTGGTGGCTGAGGGATCTTGCAGGCATGCAAGTACCGGTGGCATGGGGTTACGGCGGGCAGCTGATTTTTGTCGTGAAGTCGCTGGATCTGGTGGTTGTGGCTACTTCTGACAGCAATCCTGATCCGCAAAGACGTGATCACTTGTCACGGCTATACGATCTGGTTGAGCAACATATTCTTCTGCCGCTCGTGCAGCAGTCTTCGGCGGAGCCCTCTGATTTTCGCTGACATCAAAGCCGGCACTGAGAGAGCTGAGACTTTCGTTGGCACAGGGTGCTGCGGCCGCCGGATATGCATTGCACAGCATCCATGGGAAGCTGCTGTCAAGCTCTCAGTGCTCGCTTCCAGAAAGGTAGTACTCGATTTTGAGTCTATTGATTTCGATCACATCATGGTTCTGGAGTTTGATGGAACGAGCTCCAATCACTTCGCCGTTGATACGTGGATTATTTGCATCATTATCGGGCAGCAGGCTGACGATGAAATGCCCATCAGGCCGCTTGTTGATCTGCACAACTGCAGATCCGGATTTCCCAAGTTTTACTGATGCCTTTATCAAAGGCAATTCTTTGCCAGCGCTCTTGCCGTTGAGTATCTGAAGTTTCGCTGACTCCAGTGATTTCTGCATCGGCGGAATTGGCTTGTAGTCTATTTCTTGCGAAGCGGCTACGGATTTTGACGATTCCGGCTTGCGTCGGATGAGAATCGTTTTATCACCGTTATCAGAATATTGCTTGTTGTCATTCAAATAGCGCAGTTCATGTTTGCCGATAGTGATAACGTCACCATGTTTCAGTGGGTGCTTGCTGATTGGCTTGCCATTGACATAAGTGCCGTTGGTGCTATTCAAGTCTTCGAGGAATGAATCTTCAAAGATTGTGAGAATTCTGGCATGGTGTCCGCTCACTGCCAGATTTTCAATACGAACGTCATTGTCGTCTTTGCGGCCAATGCTCATCACTTCCTTGTCCAACAGGAAATCGGCTAATTTGCTTGAGTTGAAACTGAATTCCAATTTCCCTGACATCGTGAGCTACCTGTTAAATTATTGCGTATCGCTTTAAAGACGTTGCCGGTTAAGAGTTTTCCCGAACAAGTTGAGATTGCTCAATTGATGCCTTGTACTTGCATCAAGATCACCGAAATATTGTCTTTGCCGCCTTGCGTGTTTGCGATAGAAATCAGTTTTCTTGCCGTTTCATCGAGGTCGTCGCTCCAGTCTTTGAGCGTTTCTTCGATTTGCCAGTCGGGCACCATGTCAGAGAGTCCATCTGAACAAAGAAGCAGGATATCTTCAACTTCCAGTGCGTAATGAATCATGTCAACTTCGACGTCTGCGCGTGTACCCAGTGCACGAGTGACAACGTGACCAACATGTGCATTGCGTGCTTCTGCTTCTGTGTAGAAGCCTTTGTCGATCAGGTCCTGCACCAGACTGTGATCACGAGTCATCCGGGTTAGCATCTGCTTCCTGAAAATATAGAGACGAGAATCACCAACGTGTCCGGCATAGCAGTGTGATCCGTTTACCACAGCAGCAACAACAGTGGTTCCCATTCCCTTGTGTGCTTCCTGTGCCTCAGCCGCATTAAAAATCTTACAATTGCTGTGTGAAATTGTATGGGAGACATATTCCAATAACTGAGAACTGGTTATCGCTCCCATGCTTCTGCGATTGAAGAGGTTTTGGAGTGATTCCAACACGGAGCTCACGGCCATTTGCGCAGCGACTTCCCCCGCCTGATGACCGCCCATACCGTCAGCCAGGACCGCTATACCCAATTTCTGGTTAAAACCAATATGGTCTTCATTGTGGGGGCGGCGCATGCCGATGTCGGTAAATCCCGCTATTTTCACCCGGATCTTTTCCTCTGACATCGATTTTCCCAAGATTCCTTCAAATTGACTTATTACCTTGCTGTATACCGTCGGCATGCTTTGGTTAAGCTTTTCCTGCCCATTAAACAGGAATAAATACTGCATAAAAACTACAACAAGTACCGCAAACAGCAAATTCACGTACCCCCGGCGGTTGGCCCCTTT
>SXGR01210645.1_pt1 | contig 10443 bp, 6 predicted proteins | sample 3174711 | NCBI WGS metagenome assembly SXGR01 (sample SAMN11356860, study PRJNA531348) | freshwater metagenome | isolation source: freshwater sample F1-60 | place: China: Fuxian Lake, Yuxi | collected 2017-12-25 | reverse complement strand
TTTTTCATCGAAAACTTTATCGAATAATTTTCCGTATAATTTATCAATCATGTCAGTTTTAGCGTCGAGTGGATTATCAAATTCTTCACACTCCTGCTCTAAACTGCGTCCGTAAATATATAATAATAATACGAGAATTAATAAAAATAATACTACTATCCATAATTTCATATTATTTCATAGAAATAAAAACAACTTAAAGATAAAACGTATTTTATATTTTATAAGATGGATAATAATTTTATTGTTCAATCTGGTAATAGTGCTCCAAATTTGGCTGATTTTCAGAACCAACTCCCTCCAATGACGAATAAGGAATTTGATGAACATTTATCGACGAATGATGTAAAGTTGCTCATTTATAAATTACTTTCGGAAACTGATAACCAAAATGATGATAAATTGAGACAGCGTAAGAATTTCGCGGACCTGCGTGGGAAATATCAGAAAAAATATGAAGGATTTGCGTTTAGATATCCGTCTCTTTTTACGCTTGTTTTGGAGCAGGGGAAGGCGTTTGACTTATTACAATTTGAGCAAATGATTGGGATGATTGATAAGGTCAGGAATAAAGAAACTGATGAACATACAGCATCTAAACAGTTTGGGGAAATTATGGTGGATAAATTTGTTAAACCAAACCTTCAAAATCATTAAAAATTGATGGTAAAACTAAATAAAAATATAATAATATGCTTGTTACGCAAAACTACTAATATGTCAAAAAGACATCAGCAACAACAACAAAATACTGGAAAGACCAGTGTACAGACCATGGGGGGGGGGAGATATAGCACTATCAAGTGCATATTTGAGAAGAGCAAAGAAGTTCCGTGTACAAACCCTAATTGTACCTTCTCACACGAGTACAAGAAGAACATTCCTATTCCGTCGAACGTTAGTCTTGGTGCTAGGACAGGAGGAGGAGAAGGAGGAGGTGCAGTGGCGGTGGCGAAGAAGGAACTGCATACCACAGAGCAAATAAAAAGGTGGAGTACAATTCCTTGTAATAGATTGAAACATGGAGAATGTAACTATGGTAATCAGTGTCATTTCTTCCATGATAAACCGCGAATTGTGCAGCATGATCCTAAATCTCACGAGCAATTACCGTGTATAAGACCGACTTCATATACGGTGGATGATGTTGAACATAATATCATCAATCTGAATGACTGGGGACACGTGTCATACTTTATGGTGTCAAACGCTGTCCCCAGCCGACTTCGTGTGATTCAGGATCTTCAACGAGCTCTGCAAGTGTTCAATGAGTTGAAGGGATATTTATCCACGGATACTCCGCACGAGGAAGAACAAGTCAAGAACATCGTTCAAAAACTCATCTATTGTTTAAAGTCGTGTACGGATTCCACGTTCAAAGAAGCGGTAGGGTTTATGATGACCGACCTTATCGACTCTACGATCGGTCCGTCTGAACGGGCGATACATATCGATACATTTATCGGGTTTTTTGCTCTTCCCAACGATGTTGACCGTATTCTTCGTGAATATGACGAACATCAGCGTTCGTTTGCAGAAGCGTTGAATGCCGACCCGCTGAAAGTTGCACGGAGAAATCCGACTATGTTCCCAACGGAAGAGTTCTTGACTTATCTTTCAAGTACTCTCGGACTTTCGTCATTCGAACCGTTTTGTAAAATGGTTGCCAACCATCATAAGTTGGGGGTTCGAAGCAACTGTGTCGTGTCGACATTTCTTGCAATTTTAGACGTATATAATGCGTCAAAGTTAAGCGATTCGCTTCTTGCTAAACAAGCAGATATAGAAAGAATACGTGCTGCAGAAGCGGAAGCGAAAGTAAAACTTCTTCGCGAGTGTCCGTCTAGAAATTGCCCATTTTTACGACTGACATTTAACATTTTGACAAACCAATCTGTGTTTACAGAGTTTGTTAATTCCTTGCATGATGCAAACGGTGTAGATGGTCTGCAGACGTTATCCACTGTGTTTGGGCCATTCATGACCTATCTTTCATATAAGACGCCAGAGCGAGTAACGTCCAAGTTTTTGATGGACGCATATGATGTCTTCACCAAATCAAGGTGTGTGGATGAAACAACCATCAGGTTCAAGAGCAGATTTTTTCAAACCGTGCATACTCCCGTATTTTGTGAATTGAAACGAATTCTGCACCACAACACGGAAACGTCACATCAACAGCATTGTGAACAATCTGCAAATATGATGTCCGTGGCGGATATCTTAAAGTTCATGCTAAAGGACGTGACCGATATGTTCTGTGATAAAGTCAAACTAGAAACCCGCGATAAATTCTGTCAAGAGCTGGTGAGGCACTTGCTTCCATTCGCGTTTCTGATTTTCATTTATCCCAATCAATCGAATATGTTTGCTGGAAGATTAAACAAAACGTTTAATCAGGAAAAATTCGATTCTGCGATGAAAAATCCCAAAAAGTCGATCTTGTATTGGCTTATGAATTACATCGAACGCGATAAGAGTACGCAATGTAAGTCGCTCAAACAAAAAGCGAAGCCTCCAGCCCAAGGAGAACATAATATGCAATCGATGCTCATGATGATGTCAGCATATTTAACGGATAATACAGAAGATGGTCTAATATTAAACAACGAACGCTTGTTCAATACTCTTGACAATGTTTTTAATGAAGTAATCCATAGTCAGTGTTTTGATTGTAAATCCATTTTTTCGAGATGCAGTGAATTCCCTCTAGTATTCAAGGTTGTGAACAATTCGGTCGTAGTTGTTGAAGAATTTCCGGTAGTACTTCTTTGTGCGTTGCATCACGTGTACGGCACCAATGAGAATAGCCCGACTGCACGGAAGTTTTCTGATATTAAAGCGGTGTTCAATCGAACTCCTACCTTTATTCTGGAAGCTGTTAGTGTCTGTCAGCAATTTCCCACGATGAACAGAGAGTTGTCTGTAGATTGTATCTTGAATATCCTACATGTTAAACCCGATACGAGCCTTCGAACAGCAGTTTTGTATTTTATGACGCTCATATCAGATAACAGTTCTGACGATCTTCTTCTAAGAGCGTATGAGTTCATGTCTATTGGGGCAATCCTGAATGAGATCCACTCCAGTAATTCATACTTTCTGAGCCTCATTGATGCGCTTATTGTTGTTCTTCTCACGGTTAAGTTCAACCTAGTCAAATTGTTTGACATCATGAATGCTGTCTATGCTGTGAAGAGTACCAATCAGTTATTCATCAACCGCAATAATGTACAATCGTATGCTGCCAGTTTGGATGAAAACAGTCCGAATAAGAAAAAGCTCGTCGTGTTTCTTGGCAATGATAGTTGTTCGAATCATTCGGAAAAAGAACAAATTGCGCATGTTATGACGATTCTTTCGGTGATTGTGTGCAAAGTTAAGGCTTCCACTCATTCATTCCACGAAATAATCAAGGATATCCTGCCTTTCATTCTAAATCCAAAATCTCTTGCAGATTTGTCGAGTACAACGCCTGAATTTGCGATTGTCATGCATCATCCATCTGTTTTTCATGAATATCCAGTTATATTTATGGACCAAGTTAGGACTCTTTTTGACAATGAACTCGACCGTTTTATCGCGGGACAAGGTAAGAATATTCAATGCGAGTTGCGAAAACGGATAGATGAAATCTCGAAGAATCCGGTTTTCAATGTTCGTTTAAAATTGTTTGGTTTTACGAAGCACATCTCAGCAATCATCCACATGTTAAACATGTTGTTCTCATTGCTTGGGCTTTCGTATGTACTGGAATATGAATCGCTTGTCAAGGGGTTCCCCCGAACAACAGGATTTTCTCCAGAAATATCAGCAAAACTTGTGTGTTCCCACATTATGAATGTCTTAAGGTTAGGGGAGGAAGTGACAGAGTTGTCTTCTGAACCGAATTCTGCAGAAACAGGAAACGCGTCAGAGCCATCTCCCGAATCGAAAACGTTGATTCGAGACATTATTCATCACGCAGTTTCTGCTATTTATCGTGTGGAGATTCCGAGAGAAACAATCGTGAAGAAATGTGAGACAGACAGTTTGAAGCTTGTGAGAGATTATCTTCTGAATTCGACATCGTTAGATGATTTATTCATCAAATGTCTTCCCTATTGTAAGCACGTTCTTGTGCGTGAACTGATTCACGGAATTCTGAATTACAAACGCGGAATAAAAGTTGATACGTGGGGTGATATTGAAAGAATAAAACAGTTCAATGCAGAATTCTTCAATGCAGAATTCGTTACAGAATTAGTTCATACGTATTCAACTGATGAGGAATTTCTTGGATCGTTGAAAGAATCAATAACGTCCGAGTTCTGGAATGATTCGGCGGCTGAAGTTGAAGTTTTAGAGCCTGTCCATAGAGTTATCATCCGGAAACAACCCCCTAGCCAGAATAGTCTGTCCTGTGAAGCAGGTCCTGCGCCAGAACCAGAACCAGAAGAAGACGAGACAAGACAACAAGAGGTTTCTGAGAAACAACCAATTGAGAAAAACTATTTGAAATCGTTACTTGCATCAAATAATTACACTGGTGCAGCCGAGTACATGAATTCGTGTTTGCTTACAGAAGATGAGGAATCATTATATGAGTTTCTCAATGATGATGATAGTCTTACTGAACATCTGTTGCGTCCAGATGCGAATGGTATGGAATTATACGAGCCCACATATGGGAACTGTTGATTTAACATAACTCCCAAGTTGTGTTCAATCAAATTGTAACGCTTAGCGTTTTATAAAATTATTCCAAACGTAATCGATATTTCATCCGGTTAATATTTCTAACAATATCATCCCGAATACTAATCAAATCAACATTCTTCTTATTATTCATAACATTTTTCAATGGATAATGACTCAACTTATAAACATTACTTGCTACAACATCCCCAGTCAAGAATTCTAAAACAAGGTCCAAATAATCAAACAGTTCATCCTTAGTTATTTGATAAATATTAACCTGACGATTTTTACCCAAATCAAACTTCTCGTGTTTTCCCATCCACACTTCAATAAATTTATCCATATTTTTATTGAATTTCTTCAAAAACTTATCGAGCGTTTCATGGTTAGATTTAGTTTCAGAAATAAAATGCGATACACGCAATGTCGCCTGAATTTGAAATAATGCAAGAATAATGTCAGCGATTTTATTATCATTTACACTTGGATGAATATTCAACTCTTTTTTACCTTTTCCATCATTATTTTCATTTAATTTTTCTCCCACCTCTTCTTCATTATTGTTTGATTTTCGTTTAGTTGCTTCGTTATTTGCGTTTCCTTCATAATTACCAAACCTATTGCGATTCATATTATAATATCTATAAATATTTTAATTTATCCTTTTCTTATCTTAATCGTAAATTTTTTATTTTCTAAATTAACTGTCTTCCCTTCTTTTTTAATTTTCTTCTGAATCATTGTCATCAATTTCTTATAAGTTGAATCATTCGCATCCCGTTTTTTAATAAACTTAAACTGATTATGTAAGAAACTGAATTCCTTTTCAACCGCACTCATCGCCCGTAAATCATTATCAAACTCCGTACCCGTATCCAAAGCCTCTAAATAACTTTCTTCAAACCCCCGTATTTCAACCATTTCTAGCCCATATTCCCCACAAATCTCATTCAAAAAATCATAATTTACCAAATACTCATTGTGTGATATTCCAATCGTGCTAACGAAAACCTCAATCCGATGACCCATATTCGATTTTTTACCGTCCCATTTTTTAATATCATATTCCTTCGTAATCTTCCATAATAAGTCATCCCCAATTTTACCATCCTTCATCTCATCTTTCTCCAACATATTATACACGCGCCCACCATCTAAACTTGTTCCAATAAAATACCCACCCACCTTTAAATTATCGCTTACATTTTGTAAAACACTCCTGAGTAATATTTCATCTTCAAAAAAATAATGGATCGCATATTGTAAGCTAACAACGTCATATTGATTTTTTGATAAGAACGTCTTTTCCATTTTTACGCGACTATATGTATCCATTGCGCTATCAAAGCTTGGAAAAATCAATTTACTACAATCACCCCAAATATATGTAGTATCTGGTCGTGGCTTTGGAACCTTTTTATATAGCTCAATCGCGCTATCAATATTATCCTTCGAAATATCAATACCAACTACAGTCTTCAACTTACCAAGCCTCCACTTCGATGTATCGCCTCCATTTCCACAAGCTAAATCCAACAAAGAACCACGAATCGTTTCATCTTTCCCACCTAAAATCACTGGACAAACTCCACCAATAAGCCGGTCCTTAATTATCCGATTATGAAAGATCTGGAAAGGATACTTCTTAATTCGATTCGCATTCTCAATGTAATAAAATGAACTCAGATCCTCTTCGGGAACTGTTCCCTCTTTTAAGTTTGTCTCTGTAATCGGATTATTCAATGCGTTCCATATATGATTCCCATATGATTCATTTAATCCGATGTCATTTTTCTTATGGAAACGCGAAGTTTTCGAATAATTTATGGAAACTGGCGTCCAACGAAACAGGTTCGTATATTCTCCATAAATCCTCTGATGTAAAAATGAAACTACGACCCCATTCTCAATCTCATCCCCATTACTAATAATTAATCGTCCACTCTCATGTAAAGGAACATTCGCAATATTAGTCATCTGATTCCCCCCACGTGGATTAAAATCAATTACCTTTCCACTCGCTCCCACAACCATTAATTTCAATGTTTTATAATAAATAATACGCCCAAATTGATCATCCTTACTTGGTAATTGAAAAGGGCTCACCTTATCATTTTTCCCATCACGAACATAATTAACCAAAAAATCAACAGTCATCATAGAATGGTATCGCCATTTCATACACTCGTACCAATGACCTCCCTGTTCCGGATAATAATTCGCCATTGGGCGAAACATTATTCCCTCTATAGGATATTCCTGAATTCCTATTTTATCAAATAATTCATTGATATTATCATCAAATAATGACCCACTCCCAAATAAATACTTCCCAACGTAAAATTTAGTAGTCTCTTCTCTCAATTCCGACACAATATACGTCGATTTCTGAATACATTCTCGAAAAAATTGATGCATGTATTCATGACGCATTTTATCAGTGGTCACTGCCCCAATAATAAAGAACTTCGTTTTCCTTACATCAACCCCCCGATAATACAAAATATCAGTCATAACAAATGTATTTTTCTTCGTGTTATAATAACCCTCACAAATACTATTCTCATACCCACTCACCTCCCGACCAGTGTTTATAATCCGATCATTCAAAACAATAAAAATTTTTCCGTCCACATTTTTACTAAAATTCTCAGTAATAAATAAATAACATACCTCGCCATCCGGATAAAATGAAACACCGTAATTTTCACGAACATAATGTATCCCATCTTTCTTAAAGAAATTCCGCCTTAATACATCAACTGGCTCCACATAAAAACCTTCAGTAATAAATCGACGAAATGATTTTATTAGATTCTTCTTCTCATCCACCGAAATAATAAAATTAGTCTGCTGGATTTCCTCAAACAACCAGCGCAAAAATTTACTGAAATAATTTTCGAATTTAATTATATCATCGCCCACTTTAATTGTATCTTCAACACTGTTCTCAAATCGTAACTGAATGCAATATTTACACGCCACGCCCATACATCCACTTTCACGAAATGAAACATCGCTCTCTATTCTACGCTCCTCAATTAAATCCAAATAAAAACCAAACATATCATCTAATATCTCGTATTTATTTACATACTGATATGTCATCTTTCCACCTTCGTGCGCTTCGCGTCCTTTTACTTCACTATCGTGAAATATAACTACTTTCATCCCATATTTATCAATCTCATCCATTTGAACAACCGTATCTTTAATATGTTTCATTTCACAAGTCCCAAATTGCCAATAACGCTTTACTTCATCCTTTCCATCAATATACCCATATTCTTGATGATCAATATATTCCTTCAAATATGTTTTCATTTCATATTTAAAATTCATACCTCCGTTTTCCGTGGAATAAATGCATCTTTCAATTATTTTTTCGAATAAATCCTTGGATAAATATTCTCCAAATTCTATACGAATTTTATTATTTCCCAAATTATTAAAAATATTATAGTTCATTTTTATAATATATTCGTAGAATAATTTTAAACTATAATATAATTTTTTCAAAAAAAACATTATTCTAAAAGCATAAAAAATTGGCTTAACAATACAATTTTATGATTTCTACAAGTTCTGTGTTTTCTTCCAGAACAATTCGATCAATATTACACCAATCAAAAAATTATATAATTTAATTATTATAAGAAAAGCGTTGTTTTTAGAATAGAATTATTGTGATTTTCAAAAAAGTATATTTTTTACAAACAACATGTCTCGAATATTTTTGCCGTTACCAAATATGGGTCGCAATTACTGGCTGGTCTTCTATCTTCTAAATATCCTTTTTTATTATTTATTGTATCATTTCCTATTCGAACACTTCGACCTCTATTCGCCCTCCCAAAACTAAACTCATTATAACTCGCGGTCTCGTGATGTCCAGTCATTCGCTCCTTATTTCCCTCACCATAAATCATCATATGTTCAATATGCTTATTACTCAATTTCATAATAGCATCATCAATAAATTCCAATCCATTTTTTTCAACAGTTCCCTCTCTCATTGCATTCGTACTAAAATTTGCATGACATCCACTCCCGTTTATATCTCCATTTATAAATTTCTGCGTTAAATCAACGCGAACACTATACTTTTAACAGACCAGATTCAATATATAACGCGCAATCCATAAATGGTCCCCTGCCTCAATACCAATAGAAGGCCCAATCTGAAACTCCCACTGCCCAGGCGCAACCTCCGCGTTTATACCACTCACCCTCAATCCTGCATACAAACATTTCTCTAAATGGTCCTCCACAATATTTCGTCCCAGTGCATTTCCACCACCAACCCCACAATAATACTGTCCCTGCTTCGGAATTTCATCCCCATCAAATCCCAAAGGCTTACCTGTCCTCAAATCAACCAAAAAATATTCCTGTTCCAACCCAAACCACGGTTCTTCATCAACTTTCCTATCAAAAATTTCAACTGCACGACTTCGATAATTCGTAATATGAGGTTGTCCATTCGGTAAATATGTATCACATAATACCATTCGATTATCTCCCTTACGAAAAGGACATTTAAAAACTGCTTTCGGTTTTATAATAACCTCGCTATCACTTCCAATTGCCTGACCTGTAGAACTACCGTCAAAATTCCAGTCCGGATAAAAATATATAGAATCATTGTCATATCCACGGTCACATTCACTCATAACCCGACACTTACTACGTAATTCGTTATTACCTCCAATCCAAATGTATTCAGCCAAGAATACCATATCATAATATTATATATTTTTTTCACATGTTTTCCAATTCATTCCTTAATTCAGAAATATTCTTCTTCAAATCTTTTCCTGTCTTCTCTGACTTTTTAAATATTGTAATTCCTTTATCAATTGCGACTTTTTGTAATTCAACTAATGTCATCTTCTTTAATAATTTAGTATCTTGTTTCGATTGAGCTCTACCAGTCCGCAATTCCTCAAAAAACTCAATTCCCATATTCTCCCACGACATTACTCCTGTCATATCACTCTTAAAAATCGGATAATATCGCCCATCCGTTTCAATCAAAAAACACGATGGATTCTTCAATACATACTCCGTTTTCCGATCATCATTCTTCCACATACTCGGAATATAACTGATCCGTTCAACTTTTCTTCTCTTAACTAAACCGCCCACAACTTCATTAAATATATAAACCGTCAGTGAAAAATAATCCACAATAATTCCCTTTAATACTGGATCATCATCTATATCATCATTTGCCATAAATTTTTCTCGAATCAGAGTTCTCTTCCTTGTATAATCATTATCTCTATATAACGCCTTCTCCTCCATGTCATAAGCAATCTGTCGCATCAAATCTTTAATCATTATAACCTTTGACTTAATATCTAAATAACGGAATTCACCCAAAACCTCGTTCAATACTGAATAAATAAAACTATTTTTCCTCTCATTATTCCGGTCTTTGATTATCTTAAATGAAGAATCTAATCCAGTCCATTCCGGAACATCGACGACATCCTTATCTATAAAACTATACTTCGCATCCAATATATATTTATCATATATATGCCCTTCAGCAATGACTTTATCAGGAATATGAAAAACATAATCCTTCGCGATATCTGCGCTTCCCTTATTCAAATAACTATGTAATTTATCAATTGATATCATGACTGATTATTATATTATAATAGTCAATTAGTTTTAAACCGCCGAAGATTTAAAATGAGACAAAACGGCTTAAATATAAAATATTATAATATAATAACAATGAATAGTAAGAGG
>SXGR01028263.1_pt1 | contig 10444 bp, 8 predicted proteins | sample 3174711 | NCBI WGS metagenome assembly SXGR01 (sample SAMN11356860, study PRJNA531348) | freshwater metagenome | isolation source: freshwater sample F1-60 | place: China: Fuxian Lake, Yuxi | collected 2017-12-25 | reverse complement strand
TGCGCCACCAAATTCGCCCGATCACGGTTACGGTGCACACCCTGCTTGATGGCACGCCGATACTGACGCGCTGGTTAGAGATCACCAATACCGGCGACAAGCCTGCGGCGATCTCGGCGGCGTATTCGTGGAGTGGGGTGCAGGTTAGCGCAAATTGGTACTTGACGAGAGCGTGACTAACGGCTATACTGCATACGTTAGGATTAATGTATGTCTACGCTCTTACCCACAACGAATGCGGCTGGCAGACCTGTTATCCCTATGACGGATGAACAAAAATACGGGTTCGACATCAAAGGCTGGCTGTTGCTGCCCGCTTTGTTCACGGAAGAAGAACTAAAGCCGATCCGCGAACACCAGATGAAGTTCCTGTATGACCGCGAATCGCTGCCCGCTCACGAGCGCGACAACCACGGCGGCGCATCCGAGGTGCTGCTCGATCATCCCGCCGTCGTTGGCGTGCTCAACGAAATCATCTCGCACCAACCCATGGCATCCGAGGATTGCTACGGCTTTCGCTATGACCACTCCCATTCCAGTCATCGCAAGGCCGGGCACGACAACTGGGGGCCGCACGGCGGCAGCGGGCTGTTTAACTTTGTGGGCAATAGCCATACGTATCAACATCAGTTGGGCCAGGTGAACGCCGGTTTGGTGCGGGTGGTGTGGGAGTTGAACGAGGTGCAGAAGGGTGATAGCGGCACGCTGTTGCTTTCGGGCAGCCACAAGGCGGCCTTCCCGCGCCCCGAATCAACAGATACCGACCGCAACCACCCGCTCTACGAGAACTATTCCTGCCCGCCCGGCTCGGCGTTGATCTTTACCGAGGCACTGTGCCACACCGGCACGAAATGGGTGAACCCTAACCGAGACCGCCTGTCACTATTCACCTGCTACAACGCAGTCAGCTCCAAGTGGGGCAAGGGCAACGTTGCGCCGGATGTGATTGCGGCGATGAAGCCCAAACGCCAGACGCTATTCCGGGGCGTGTGGACGGCCTTTGGCGAAGGCGAACGCAGCAACAAGCATTACAGCGAGGCGAATCGGGCGGTGTGATGATGCACGCTTTAACATTTCATCACTCGGCACGCAGCGCACCGTGGCCGCCTGCGGATCAATCCGCAGGCTATACAACAGCACCCGACAAGTCGAGTTTTGCACGATTCAAGCATGATTTATCGGGCGTTGTTACGTAGACCGGCGATTGATCGCCGGTCGGACAAACACGGTGCAGTAAAAATTTTATCTGCATTCAAAGTATGGCTTGAGCGATCTGAGGAGGTGATGACCACACCCAAAAGTAAAGTACCCGTTCTACGAACCCGCGTTTGTTTGTGATCTTGAGGTATTTAATTCAAGCTTATACAAAAGGAGAAGGCGTATGTTTGGAAAAATAGATGCTCGTGGCGCACTTAGAGGTGCATCTTTGCTCGCCGTTTTTTCGATGGTGCTGGCCGGCTGCGCCAGCGGCCCCGCCGCTGCACCGACTGCCCCCACCGCTGCCGCCGAGCAACCGGCAGGCATGAAGAAGTTCAGCGGCCAATTGGTGATTTCGAACAACAGCTCCGGTAAAGAAGCCAGCCTTAAGGCGTTGTTCGAGGCGTATAACAAGGTGCAGCCGGATGTGAAACTGGTGTTCGAGGGTGCGCCGCAAGGCACCGATTACGCCACCTGGCTGGGCACGCAATTGGCCGCTGGCGATGTGCGCCCCGACATCGTGGCGGGCAACTATCAAACTACGTTTGGCAAGTATGTCAACCTCGACAAATATCGCTTCCAGACCAACCCCTACACCGGGCGCACTTGGGACGAGGATTTGAACTGGGACTTCTATGTGGAGCGCAACGCCAAAGGCCAGCGCCTGATGCTCGCCACCGAAGCCGTCCATATTATGTGGTTCTACAACAAAGATTTGTTTGCCAAAGCGGGTGCCACCGTGCCCACCAACTGGGATGAGTTGGCGACCGCTTGCGACAAACTGCTGGCGGCGGGCATCACCCCCATCTCCACCAACTATGTGTGGAAGCTGCCGCAGTGGGTGATTCAGATTTATTTGAACCAGTACTTCCCAGAGTGGGTGGAGGAAGTGCGCGCCCAACCGGGTGACTACAACTTTGATGCCGAGCTGGATGGCAAGTTCAGCTACGACGCCAAAGACATGTTTGTGGATGGCAAGTTCACCGCCAACCCGGCGCGCCGCTTCAAGGCCATCAAAGAAGGGCGCATCAAGTACGACTCGCCAGAGATGGTGGAACTCGTCACCAACATGGCGAAGGTCTTCCCGCGCTGCGCCTCTAAGAGCCTGTTTGTGGACACGACCGATTACTCCGAGTTTGTGCAGCAGGAAGTGGCGATGATTATTGACGGCACCTGGTCGCTGCCGGGCCTGACCACCGACATGGAGAACCTGACCAAACTGGACGAGAAACGCTTGAAAGATTTGAAGATCACCGATGCGTCCAAGCTCAAGCCGTTTGAGTGGGGCAACTTCGAGAACCCACCCATGACCGGCGGTTTAGTGAAGCAAGGCGTGCGCAGCGTCGAGTCGGCTGCTGGCGTGTACAACAGCATTATTGACAAGACCGCCGAGCAGACTGAACTGGCCGCCGACTTCCTCATGTTCTGGTTGAGCAAACCGGGCTACCAAGCCTTTGTAGATGGTGGCATCGCCTCGCCGCTCGGCTACAAGGTGGCAGGCCCCATCATGGTCAACGACATTGCCTTGCCCGAAAACTTGACCAAGATGGTGAGCAGCATCAAGATGATGGGCAATGCCGAGAACGGTCGCTATTACCCGTGGGACTTCGGCGGCATCGAAGACCTGGACAAGCAGGCCCGCGACCAATACAAGCAAGCCCTCGAAGGCAAGATCACCCCGCAAGAGTTCGCCACCACGCTGCAAAAGCTGTGGGATGACAACTGGGATGACATTCTGAAGAAAGCTGGCTTGACCGAGGAGAACATCAAGAACCCGGCCTTGCAGCCTGGGTCGTAAGTATCGCGTCATGCGTCATGCGTCTTGTTTTGATAGCGTATAAGCCATCGCAAGACGCAAGACGCATGATGCAAGATGACCTACGATATTGAGCCCAACCCATGAGCTTAGCCATGCCAAAAACAATACGCCAACGCCTGCTTTACCTGCACGCTGCCACGCCCAGCATTCGCTCCAAAGTGGTGGGCATGGCGCTGCACGAGCCAGTGCGTGGCTCCATCACCGAGCTAAATGCCCAACCCCAGGATTGGCCGTATGCCACCGTACACGATGCGATCTTGGACGCGTGGCAAGTGGTGCAATTCCCGGTTCAACTCGCGCCCTACGATGACCGCGAGATAGACCTGCTGGGCTACGAATTTATTCTGCAAAAATTGGAGGCCTATGATGACTAATACGACTGAAGCACCTGCTGCGCCCCACCACGAACACACCCGCACGAAACGCATCTTGCTCAGCGACGACGAAGTCATCAGCTTCGTCATTCGCGGCTACCACGTGGTGCGGACCGATTTCTCAGCGGAGTTTCACCGCATGATCTATGACAAGATCAGCCAACTCAAAGAGAATCCTGGCGATGGCATCCTCGATTGCGTGCCGGAACTGCACCAGGTCTACGACCACCCCGCAGTGCGCGGCGCGCTCATCAGCCTGCTGGGCGAAAATTACGCGATGAACAGCCATCGCCACTGCCACATGAACAAACCTGGCACGCGCAGCCAGGATTGGCATCAGGATGGGACGAATCAACGCAATCACCATGTGCGCACAGTGTTGGGCATGTATTACCCCCAAGATGTGAGCGCTGACATGGGGCCAACCGTAGTGCTGCCCGGCACGCACTTCCGCAATGCCCCCACCGACCGCATGGCCTCGTATGCCAACTTCCGCGAGCAGGTGGTGTTTAAGGTACCTGCGGGCACGGTAGCAATCACCCATTACGACATATGGCACGCCGCCAGTGCCAACACCAGCCAGAAGATGCGCTACATGTGCAAGTTTTTGTTCGACCGCACAGACGAGCCAACCCAGCTCAGTTGGAATCACGACCCCGCCTCAGCAGTCAAAGCCGAGAACCGCCTGACCTTTGAGCACGCCGTCATCTGCTCGCAGTCCGATCACTACAAAGAGCGCGACCTGCGCCACGAGATGTGGAAGCATTTGCTGGGCAAGCCCTAGTATCAAGTGGCAAGCGCCGCAATCGAACACCCCGCACGCGCCACCAGCCCGCTAAGCAAAGTTGTGCTGGCGGCTGCGCTGGTCTTGCTGATTGCGCTCAACGCCGCCTACGCGCTCTTCTTGCGGCCACGTGGTACGAGCATCGAGACCACCAGCACGTTGGCGGACATCGGTGTGTTGCAAGCGGTGGCGCTGCAAGGCCAATCCACCGCGCTGGTCACCACCGACAACCGCCTGGTGTTGGCCGATGGCGCAACCATCATCGCCCAAAAACCCACCGGCGCGGTTGTCACCGAGCTGGCTACCTCATCCGATAAAGCCCGTATTGTGGGCGGCAGCACTGACCGCAAAGTGTTGCTGTGGAACGGCGATTTATCTGAGGCGGGCAGCCTTGATGTGAATGGCCGCGTGACCGGGCTGTATGTAAAACCCGACGGCAACATATTGGTGAGCAGCAGCGTCGGGTTGTTCACCGGGCGCTCCACCATCGGCTTGTTCGATCCCACCGGTAAGCCCATCTCCAGCAAACGGGTGGGCATAGATGTGACCGGCTTGCGGGCCGACGCGATCAGCGTGTATTACACCGATGTGCAGGGCAACATCATCGCGCTTTCCCAAGATTGGAAAGAGCGTTGGCGCAAAAAGCTCCTCCAGCCCGCCACTGAGTTAGAACTTACCACCAAAGGCCAACTCCTCACCGGCGACGAGCGCGGCAACGTGGCGCTGTTCAACCCCGATGGCGCACAGGTGTGGGCCAAGACGTTGTCCGAATACAAAATTCGCATGGCCCACGACGACCCGGCTTCGGGCTTGATTCTGGTGGGCGACAGCGATGCCGGCCTGTTCGCCCTGCGCAGCGAGACCGGCGAACAAATTTTTAAGACGACCTTGTCCCCGGCAGGTGGCGCAGCCCGCAGCTTTCTCAGCGCCTCGGATCAATCGCTGACGCTGATGACCGAGCGCGGTAGCAGCGTGGCGGTCAACCTCTCAGCGGCGTTGGGCACGCAACGGCAGGGGTTGATTGACGGGCTTTACATCGGTGGCAACGCGGTATTGGGCTTGTTGGCGGTGGGCGCGTTGGTGGCGGCGGTGCCATGGTTGCGTGCCCCCGCGTTGCGCACCGGCAGGCGCATCAAGCAATCGCGCACAGCCTATCTGCTCATCTTGCCCGCCATGCTCCTGATCGTGGTGTTCTCGTATTACCCGACCGTGATGGGTCTGTATTTTTCTTTCACCAACTTTAATCTCAGCGAGCCGATCAAGTTCAACGGCCTAGAAAACTTTCAACGCCTTGCGCGAGACCGATTCTTTTGGACGGGCATGGGCAACATGGTGCTGCTGCTGATTACGGGCATGATTAAAGCCATGACCCTGCCGCTGCTGGTGGCCGAGTTGGTGTTTTGGCTGCGCAGTTCCAAGCTCAAGTATTTGATGCGCACCGCGTTCATAATCCCCAGCATTGTGCCGGGTGTTGTGGGCGTGTTGTTGTGGAAGCAGATTTACCAACCCAACTACGGTTTGCTTAACGAGTTCCTCGGCGTCATCGGCCTGCCGCAGTTTCAGCGGGCTTGGCTGGGCGACGAGCAAACCGCCATCTGGGCCATCATTTTTGCGGGCTTCCCCTGGGTAGGCACGTTTGGTTTTTTGATTTTGTTTGGCGGCCTGCTGAATATCGGTCGCGACTTATTCGACGCAGCCGAGATGGATGGCGCGAACGCTTGGTCGCGCTTTATCAACCTAGACCTGCCGCTGCTGCGGCCCCAACTGCGTTTGTTGCTGTTCTTCGCTTTCCTGGGCGGCGCGCAGGAATACGGCAGCATTTGGATTTTGACGCGCGGCGGCCCCGGCATCGCCACGTATGTGCCGGGCCTACAAATGTTTTTGTCCATCTCCGCCGGCGAATTTGGCTATGCCTCGGCGATTGGGCTGGTGCTGGCGTTGGCGGTGGCCGTCGTTACCGTCTCGCGGTTCAGGTTTAACCAAATGCCCGAATCAAATTAATATATGACCCGCAAACTTCTCGACACCAACACCGTCAGCATCAGCCTTTTGCTGCTGCTGCTGGCGTTTTCGTTCGTGCCAGTCATCATGATGTTGACGATGTCGCTCAAAGACTCACTCACCATCTTTGGTGATTTTTGGGCCCCGCCCATCCCGCCCATCTGGTCGAACTATTCGGTGGCGCTGATCAAGCTGATGCCCGCGACGGTGCGAACGCTGTATATCTGCATCGTCTCGGTCATCGTCATTACGATATTTTCGTGCCTGGCGGCCTATGCCTTTGCTCGGCTCAAATTCTTTGGCAAAGAGCTCCTGTTCTTTCTGATCGTATTTATTTTTTTGGTGCCGGGCGTGCTCACGCTTACGCCCAGCTTTATTCTGGCCAACCAATTAAGCATGCGCAATTCGTTGGAGGGGTTGATCGTGTTTTACATCGCGGGCGGGCAGGTCTTCGCCATCTTCTTGTTGCGGGCCTTCTTTCAATCTCAGCCCGAGGAGATTTTTGAAGCCGCCCGCATGGACGGCGCAACCGAGTGGCGCATGATCTGGAGCATCGCCGTGCCGCTGGCCACACCCATTCTGATTACGGTCGCCATCTTGAATTTCCTCAGCATCTACAACGACCTTTTGTGGCCGCTGCTCATGCTGCCCTCCACCGAGCTGCACACGCTGACGATTGCACTGCAAGCCTTTAACCCGCCCAACGAGCAGTTGCCCGGTCGCCCCGAACTCGGCATCATCACCGCCGCCTACGTCTTCGCCTCGCTGCCCACCTTGGCTGTGTTTACCTTCGGCATGAAGTACTACATTGATGGATTAACGTCAGGGGCGATTAAGTAGTAGTGCCAAACCCAATCTCCCCTCACGACCTATTCGTCTCCCCGCACGGCAACGATGCCTGGACGGGCTGCCTGCCCGAACCCAATACCGACGGCACCGATGGCCCCTTCGCCACGCTGCTCCGCGCCCGCGATGCCGTGCGCGAGCTGAAGCGCAACGCCAAGCTCCCCGCGGCGCTCACTGTGTGGCTGCGCGGCGGGCGTTACCCGCTCGCCCAACCCATCGAATTGACGCCCGACGACAGCGTGCCCGTGACCTACGCCAGCTACCCCGATGAGCAAGCCAGCTTGGATGGCGGCGTGCCAATCACCGGCTGGTGTGAGGAACAGCGCGACGGACGCACGGCCTGGGTGGCCAATGTGCCGCACCTCAAGTACTTTCGCCAGCTCTTCGTCAACGGCCAGCGCAGGCACCGCGCTCGCTTCCCCAAAGTCAATATCAACAACGCCCGCAACGGCGTGGCCGAAAAATTTCATCGCATCGAGAGCGTGCCGGGCATTACGTTTAAGGCTGGGTTATTTGATGGCGGCAATGCTTTTATTGCTGCGCCGGGGGATGTTCAGAATTGGCAGCACTTGAACGACGTCGAAGTCGTCGTGTTGCATTATTGGATCGAAGAGCGCATGCCCATCGCCTCGTTCGACGCGGCCACACGCCAAGTCACCAGCAGCCGCCACAGCATGTTCTCGCTCAAAGATGATTTTGTGGATCGTTGGGCCAAGTATTACGTGGACAACGTGTTTGAGGCGCTGAGCGAACCCGGCGAGTGGTATTTGGAACGCGAGACCATGCGCCTGCATTACTTGCCGTTACCAGGCGAGACGATGGAAATGACTGAGGTGGTCGCGCCGCAGATTAACCAGTTCCTCAAACTGATGGGCGAACCTGATGCGGGCCGCTTTGTCGAGTTCATTCGCTTCGAGGGGTTGACGTTTGAACACGCCGATTGGCACCAACCCGCAGGCGGCGACGATCCCAACGGGCAGAGCAAACCCGGCGTGGACTACGCCGCAGCGGCGCAAGCGGCCTATCACGTGCCAGGTGTCCTCGCCTTACACGGCGCGCGCCACTGCGCCATCGAGGATTGCACGGTGCAACACATTGGCTTGTACGCCATCGAACTGGGCGATGGCTGCACCGGCAACCGTGTGGTGGGCAACCACCTGTTTGATATAGGCGCAGGCGGGGTCAAACTCAACGGCTCGGATGTGGCTGGCCCTGCCACGCGGCGCACCGGCCACAACCGCATCACCGATAACCATATTTACGCCTGCGGGCGCGTGTTTCACAGCGGCATCGGGGTGCTCTCGCGTCACTCGTTTGGCAACACCATCGCCCACAACCATATTCACGATCTGTTCTACAGCGGCATCTCATGCGGCTGGGTGTGGGGCTACGACGACTGCATCGCCAAGAAGAACACGATCGAGAAAAACCATATTCACGACCTGGGCCATGGCTGGCTGAGCGACATGGGCGGCGTGTATATGCTGGGTACCCAGCCCGACACAATTGTTCGCAACAACTTGATTCACGACATCGAGAAAGCCAACTACGGCGGCTGGGGTCTGTATACCGACGAGGGCAGTTCGGGCATCGTGCTGGAGAACAACGTGGTGCATCACACCAACAGCCAACTCTTTCATCAACACTACGGCCACGAGAATATCCTTCGCAACAACATCTTCGCTTTTGGCGACGAGGCCAACGTCGCGCTCAGCCGGGTGGATGACCGCATCGCTTTCACCTTTGAACGCAATATCGTCATCACCGATGCCGCGCCGCTGTTCACCGGCGGCTATGGCAACGATTTTGGCAAGCACTGCATCATCAGCGATCTGAACGTGTTCTGGAGCGTAAGCCACACGCCGCTACACATGGGCCGCCGCGCGCAGGGTGGTGCCAGCGTCGGCGTGGCACTGAGCTTTGCCGAATGGCAATCGCTGGGCCACGATGCACACTCGGTGGTGGCCGATCCGCAATTGGCCTCATTAGATTCGGCCACGTTCGATTGGGCGCTGGCGCTCAACTCGCCTGCGCTGGCATTGGGCTTTCGGCCCATTGATCTGAGCGATGTGGGGCCACGGAAGAAGGACTTGTGAGGCCAACCTAACCTTGCGCTCTACTGCTTGGCTGGGAGCCCATTTTGCGCCACCCCACCCAACGACACCACCGCCTGCCACATCGCCTCGCTTTTGCGGATGTGATTGCGCATGATTTGGGCGGCCTGCGCAGGCCGATGCGCCACAATGGCCGTGAGGATTTTCTCGTGCGTGGCGTCAAATCCGTTGCCAAACGCAAAGGGCTTGCCATTCGGCAAGCCCATTTTGTTTCGCGTAATGCAACACGACGTTGCCTCAATATCCGCGGAACCCGCTCATTACGCCGCCGCCCGGAAGTCCAAGGCAGCCGCCGGATGAATTACCACCTCCCTGGTTTCCGCCCTGCTGTCCCTGATTATTGCCTATGAACTGTTGAAAAATGCGCGTCGCATGGTCCCCGTACAAACCTTCGGCAGGCGGAAACGCGACAATTACACGAGCTTGAGCCTCAATCACCGCCCACGCCTACCCGCCGACGGTATGGTCTGCCGGCGAGGTGGTGGAGGACCAATTACAGATAAGCGCTGCGAACCTGCAAGCGGGCAGGTACGCAGTTTGGATGGGTCTGTCCTAGCCGGCAACGCAGGTGCGCGTTTCCGCGGAAGCGGGCGCGGGTGAGGTTATTGAGGATCGCGCCCGGCTGCTGGAATTTCAGCTTGGTCCTTGATTATGAGCAGCGCTGCTGGTGTGTCGGGGACAAGCGTCGGCAGTAATTGCTGGTTGAAGCGGGCCGCGGTGTATGTACGCCGGCTGCCGGAACGGAGTGCGGCGTATCAAGTGGTGCGTCAGAATTTGGAGACGTGGCTGGCTAACCAACAACTGCCCCGGCAATCGCACCCGCGCACTCACCACCGGAGGATGCGAATGCACAGCTGCTGAGTGCTCCAGAAGCAGTAGAGGTAATCCCTGAGCTTGAGTTTGACCAGACGGCAATCTTAACAGCAGAAGCTGGGGATTATCAGTGGACGTGCCCTATGGATGCGGATGTGGAGCCGGTCCCGGAACTGGAGTTTGATCAGACGTTGGGATGGTAATCCTGCGCTGGAGTAATGGCACACGCGGCGCAGCGTGACTAGGCGTGGTCCAGCTGCTGGCAGAGCGCACTGAATGTTTAGGGCTAACAATGCTGGCCTGCAGAAGTTGTGTAATTTCCGCTTGTTGAATGAGCGTACTTCTCGGAGTATCGAACAAAAGTTTTTGTTGACAATTAGTGTATGGCAGGGTGGAGGTTAGCGCAAATTGATACTTGACAAGTTCGGGCTTAGCGCTTACCTTTTGCTTGTGCTCGCTGGCTTGAATTCTCTATCCGTCCGGAATGCCGGGCGCG
>SXGR01398634.1_pt1 | contig 10445 bp, 9 predicted proteins | sample 3174711 | NCBI WGS metagenome assembly SXGR01 (sample SAMN11356860, study PRJNA531348) | freshwater metagenome | isolation source: freshwater sample F1-60 | place: China: Fuxian Lake, Yuxi | collected 2017-12-25 | reverse complement strand
CTGCTTCGCTCCGCATGCGATTCACGCCTTCCTGGCCACGCCTTCCGAACCACCACTCGTGCCTTGAGTGCATCCGCCGGGCATCCGTTCCCGGCGTCGTTCGATCGTACCCAAGTGCCGGGGTCCCGTACACGCCCGACGATCATTCATCGGCACGCTCGGGCAGCGTGCATCGACGATTGTCCCTCGCCGGAGTCCATACACTCCACCCATGCCGAAGGACGACGAAACGGTGCGCGCGCAGGTGCTCATCGTGGACGACGAAACCGAGCACGCCCAGACCATGGCCGACGCGCTGCGCAAGCCGGGCCATGTGTGCACGGTCGTGCATTCCGCGGCTGCCGCAGCCGAGGAGTTGCAGGGTGGGATGTACGACGTCATCGTGACCGACCTGGTCATGGAACGCCCCGATGCCGGCCTCGCCGTCCTGGCCCAGGCCAAGACCAGCCAACCGCAGGCCGAGACGATTCTGGTGACCGCCCACGGCGATGTGCCCACGGCCAAGGCGGCGCTGCAAGGGGGGGCGTACGACTTCATCGAGAAGCCGCTTGACTTGGTCGTCTTCCGCAACCTGGTCCAGCGGGCAGCCCAGACCGTGGCCCTGCGCCAGCAGAACCGCAGCCTCAAGACCCAGCTCGACGCCGCGTACGGCGTCGATGGGATCGTGGGCCAGTCCGCCGCGATCCAGCAGGTGCTGCGTACGATCCATCAGGTCGCTCCCTCCACGATCCCGGTGCTCATCACCGGCGAGAGCGGTACCGGCAAGGAACTCGTTGCGGCGGCGATCCACCGTCATTCCAAGCGCAAGGAGAAGCGCTACGTCACCTTCAACGCCGCCGGGCAGGCCGAGAGCTTGCTCGAGGACCAGCTGTTTGGCCATGTTCGTGGTGCCTTCACGGGGGCGGACCGGGATCGCGAGGGTGTCTTCGAGTATGCCGACAAGGGCACGGTGTTCCTCGATGAGATCGGGGACATGCCGGTCACCATGCAGCCCAAGCTGCTGCGCGTGCTCGAATCGGGCGACGTGATCCGCCTGGGCAGCAACGACCTGCGCAAGGTCGACGTGCGTTTCGTGAGCGCGACCAACCGCGACCTGCGCGAATCGATCGCGGCCGGCCGCTTCCGCGAGGACCTCTTCTTCCGCCTCAAGGGCGTCGAGATCCGCCTGCCGAGCCTGCGCGAGCGTCGCGAGGACATCCCGCTGCTGGTCAATCACGGGATCGGCAAGTACGCCAAGGAACTCGGTCGAGCACCCATGCCCGTGACGCAGGCTGCGATGATGCGGCTGGTCGCGTACGACTGGCCAGGCAACGTGCGCGAACTCATGATGGTCGTGCACCGCATGGTGGTGACGGCGATGGGCGATGCGATCGATGTGGGTGATGTGCCCGAGGAGATCCGCACGGCCGACCGCGAGGAGGGCGGGGTGGTCGCGGACGATGGTGCGCTCGCGGGGATCGACATGGCGCAGCTCGAGAAGGAAGCCATCCGCCAGACGCTGGCGCGCACGCAGGGCAACAGGGAGCAGGCTGCCCAGCTCCTGGGGATCGGCGAGCGCACGCTCTACCGCAAGATCAAGGACTACGGCCTGCGCTGATCGCACCCATGCGCAACGACTCGAGCATCCTGGTCCGGCACGTGATCGCGGAGATCGCGAAGGTGCTCGTACTCACGACCACCGTCATGGTGATCGTGGTGGCGTTCGGAGCCGTCATCCGCCCGCTCGCGCAGAATCTGCTCGGGCCGTTCGGCGTGGCGAAGTACGTGGCGCTGGCCACGGTGCCCATGCTCCAGTTCGCGCTGCCGTTTGCCGGTGGGTTCGCGGCCACGCTGGTCACGCACCGCATGGTCTCGGACAACGAGTTCCTGGCCATGAGCGTGTCGGGCCTGAGCTACCGCAGCATCTTCAGGCCGCACATCGTGCTGGGGGTGGCGCTGGCGATCATCATGGCGATCCTCGTGAATGCGGTCATTCCGCCGTTCTGGGCCGCGATGAAGTCGGTGATCACCCAAGATGCGGCGGCCGTCTTCGTGGCAACCGTGCGCGACGGCAAGGCCTTCAATGCGGGGCGCATGATGGTCTATGCCGACGAGGCCGAATTGCTCGATGCACCCGATGGCGTGGCCGACCGCATCGGCATGCGTGGCGTGGTCGCGGTCGAGTTCGGCCCGGACGGGGTGCCCGAGACGGAGTTCGTGGCCGAGTCGGCGGTCGTGGATCTCTACCGCGTCGCGGGTCGTGCGGGCCAGTCACGCCTGCTCATGAAGGCGTCCATGCGGCAGGTGAACGTCGTCCGGCTGCTCGATGGCACGGTCGCCTTCGTGCCTGAGGCGAATCCCGACGCGGTCGAGGTGCAGAGCGCCTCCGACCGCAGTCCCAACATGGCGAACCTCATCGACCTCGTCTCGATGATGCGCAACCCCGATGTGAGCGGTGACAGTGCGCAGCGCCGTGCCGAGATCGCGCGGATGGTGCGCAGTGCGCGAGCCTTGGCGCTCGCCGATGCGCAGCTGCGGCGTGGCATCGCCGTGCCCTTCGTGGATGATCGATCCGGCCGCCGCTACGAAGTGCGCGCCGCCGGCATCCAGGGGGGGCAGGCCGTGGGTGCGCCCGGCGGCGCGGTCGTCATCGAGGAGAGCCAGGACGGGCGTCTGCTCCGGCGTGGGCGGGGAGCGTCGGCGCGCTTTGACCTTGCACCGCTCGAGCGCGGCGATGATCCGGCGACGGCAGTGCGATTCACGATCACGCTCATGCAGCCCACGGTGGAAGGGCTCTCGTCGAACTGGCCCGAGACCCTGGACGGCGTCCACCCAGACATGACGCTGCCAGTGGCATCGATCACTGCGGACGCGCTCGAGGAGGAGGCTGTGGCCACGTCGCAGAACGCCGCGCTGCTCGGTCCGATCGCCGCGTCGATCGGGTCCACGGCCAGCGGTTGGGCCAGCCTTCGCCGCGAAGTCGTCTGGGAGGCGACGGCGCACGCGTGGATGCGCTTGGCGCAGGCGGTATGCGCGCCGCTGCTGCTCCTGATGGGAGCGGTGCTGGCCGTGCAGATGCGACGCTCGAGCCCGTTGCTGGTCTACGCGATCGCGTTCGTGCCCGCGATCATCGACATCCTGCTCATCAATTCGGGTCAGCACTCGATGCGTGACGGTGAGCTCGTCTGGGGGTTCCTGGTGATGTGGTCGGGCAACGCTGCGGTGGCAGCGATCGTGTGGTGGGCGTGGCGCAAGGTGGCGGTGCACTGAGGCGGCCATGCGGATCCTCGACCGGACCATTCTCCTGCGGTTCCTCGGCAACTTCGCCGTGATCTTCCTGCTGCTGTTCGTGTTCGCCGTGTCGGTCGACACGATCGTGCAGGCCCAGAAGTTCGTCGAAGCGGCCCGTGCGGCGAGTCCCGACGGCGAGGCCAGCCTGCTCGGCATCATGCGCGCCGTGGCCGATTTCCACGGCCCGCGCATCTTCCAGATGTACCAGTACCTCGCCGGTCTGGTCGCGGTGGGCGCCATGGGCTTCACCCTCGCGCAACTGCACCGCAACCGCGAGCTCGTCGCCATGATGGCGGCAGGCATCAGCCTGCCGCGCGTGGCGCTGCCCATCGTCCTGGGCGGGGTGCTGCTCGGCTCGATCCAGGCCTTCGACAACGAGATCATCGTGCCGCGGCTGGCGGTGCGGCTGCTGCGCGAGCACACGGAACTCGCCAAGAAGGGGCCCAAGCAGTCGCCAGTGCAGCTCGTGGCCGACGACAACGGTGCGCTCGTGCACGCCGAGGCCTTCGATCGCTCCACCGCGACGATGCGCGGTTTCGTGGCGCTCGAACGCGGCAGCAAGGGCACCCTTGCATCACGCGTCCAGGCTCCATCGGCAACCTGGGACGATGCGCGCGAGGCGTGGATCCTCAAGGATGGTCGCCGGGTGAGGACGGTTGATGCGCGTGACGATCGGGCCCAGCAGCTCACCAGCAGCACGCCGGTGACGGAGTTCCCATCGTCACTCTCGCCCGGTGCGCTCGTGATGCGGCAGAACCGCATGTTCGCGCACATGCTCTCGTCGCGGCAGATCCTGTCGATGGTCGACGATGGGAGCCTGCCTGCTGCCGACGCACGGCGCTTCGTCATCGGTCGGTGGGGGGCGATCCTCGCCAACCTGCTGGTGCTGGTCGCCAGCCTGCCGTACTTCCTCTTGCGCGAACCCGCCAACCTGCTGGCTCAGTCGGTCCGCTGCGCTTCCTTCGCCGTGCCCATGTCGCTTGGCGCCATGGTCGCGATGAGCGTGCCGCTCTCGGGGCTCGGCCCTACGGCGGGCGTGCTCATTCCGATCGCGATCCTGATCCCGCTGGCCGTCTGGCGCCTGAGCGGCGTGCGGACCTGAGCGGCGCCCGCGCAACGCACCGCATCGCTCGTCTGGGTCGCCATCACCCGGGCACTATCGCGCGCGTTCGGTGCGCATTCGATCGAGGCTGCTCTTGGCGGCTTCGTCGAAGATGCTCAGCGATGTCGTGCGCAGCAGCCGGTCAGCCAGCCGCTCCATGGCCACGCGCTCCTGCGCGATGCGCGCCCGTTCGCGTGCGCGTCGATCAAGCTCGGCCGCTTCGATCGTTGGGGGCAGGCTCTCCACGAGCATCTGCACGATCATGAACCGGTCCTCGACGAGCAGGGGATCGCTGACGGCGTTGGGGGCAAGCGTGAAGAGCGCCTCGCGGAACGAACTTGGGTAGCCGGCATCGCGCCGAGTGACGCCGGTCACCAGCCCGCCGCGGGGTGCACTGGTGTCCAGGCTCTCTCGCGCGGCGAGTTCGGGGAACGATGCGCCATCGCGCAGCGCGGCACGCACGCGCTCGGCCGCCACGAGGTCCGCGACCACGATCAGCCGGGCATCGCGCCGAGGGCCGATGAGCGCGTCGCGTGCCTGCTCGATGACGGCCTCGTCAAGCACGATGTCCTTGGACACCAAGGCGCGCAGCATGGCATTGCGCCGCAGAAGCGCCTGCCAACGCAGCGGGCCGAGCCCTTGGCGAGCCTTGAGCGATTGCAGCAACCGCATCGCGCGTTCGGGATCCTGATCCAGCGACTCGAGCACGCGGCGCTCTTCGGCAAGGACGAGCTCCGTGCCCACGGCCACACCCGCCTTGGAACACTCGGTCTCGCATCGCCACTCGAGCATGACCTCCTCCAGCACGGGGCCACCGCTCGCCTCGGCAACGAGCGGTCCGAACGCGCGCCAATCGAGCACGCGACCATCGATCACGGCGACCGGAGCCGATGCGGGCGCCGCCGCAGGTGCGGTGGTGGCGGCCGGCTCGCTGGCACAGCCGACGGACATCGAGGCTGCGGCGATCGCCACCAGAGCGGCTCGGCATGATGATTGGTTCACGGTGGTCATGGGGTGTCGGCTCTCGGGATGCGGTGGATGGAGCACTCACCGGCGGTCTGAGCCACCGGGTCGAGCAGTTCGAGGAAGGCACCCACGCGCGCGTCAGTAATGCCCGGATCCAGCCAGCCGCTTTCGCGCCAGCGCCGAAGCATCGAGTGATCGACGACCACGTGGGAGTACCCGGTGCTGCGGAGTTCACGCACGCACTCAGCTGCCGCCATGCCGCTCGAGAGCATGCGTTCCAGCGGTCCACGATCCCACACCGTGTGATAGTCAGGAATGCGGTTGCAGTACCAGCCGCGGCTCTCACCGAGCGAGATGACCCGATCGCAGGGCGCGAGCATCTCGTTGAGCACGAACGCCGGCGATGCTGCCCGCGCGGTGTCGAGCCATGCATCGTCGCCTGCACCGGCTGCGCGCAGTTCGTCACCGAGCGCTTCGCCCGTGAACACGGCTTCAGCGCCGATTGCGGCTGCCGGTGCACCAGCACGGCCGTCTGTGGCGTACCACCACGGCACGGCACAGGCCATGCCGATGGCCAGCAGGCTCACGCCAGTGCGTTGCGCGCGTGCACGGACCTGCTGTGGTCCCGTCGACGCGGCGGCCGACCGACGCGATGCCAGCGAACCCAGCATGACGCCCGCCGCGATCGCCATCGGTGCAGCGATCGGCACGAGGAAGCGCGACTTCTGGTGGGTGAAACCGACCCAGAACAGCAGGTTCACCGCGACGAGCGCAGCCAGCACGATGCCACTCCACGGCAGGCGGCCAGCGCGCGGGCGAAGGCCGGCGATCACGCCGATCAGTCCAATCCACGGCAGGAGGAGCCACTGCGGCCGCCATGGCTCGGCAACACTGGTTGCCGCACCGACGCCGAAGCGCAGCCACTCGTTCCAGAGTGCGGTGAGGCCCCAGCCCGGTGGAGCGGCATGCGCCGCAGCGAAGGTGCGCTGCTGCTCGACCGTCCACCAGTCGCCCGGGCCCAAGGCCGCCACGAACGGGAAAAACGGCTGCCCGGCATCGATCCAATTGCGCAGCCACCAAGGCATGAGCGCCACGGCGCCGATCACGATGCCGATGGCGCATGACGCGAGCAGCGATCGCGCCTGTCGACGCTGTGCCGTCACGACCAGCACCATCGCAGGAAGGACCAGCGCGCCTGCAGCGTTGCCCTTTGCGCCGACGGCCGCCGCGCAGATGATCGCCAGCGCGAGCACATTGGCGCGCTGCGAATCATCCCGATCGATCACCAGCATCACGACCAGCGCCATGGCCAGCACGACCGGCAGTTCCGTGTAGGCGAGCGAGCCCGTGGCGATGATCCAGGGCGTGGTGAGCAGGGCGATCGCCGCCAACCAGCCCGATGCAGCGATCGCCTCGATCGATGCGCCAACATCGCGGGCCACGCAGCGCGCCGCACCGGCACACGCCAGCGCGGCTGGAAACGCCATCAGTGCATGCAGCCACTGCGCCCAGGTGCCAGCGACCTTGGCATCGGGCGCGAACGCCAACACCTGCATGAACGATGCCTCCATGAACGAGGGCAGCGCCGAATACACGTTGTGATCGAGCGTGGCCATGCGGCCTGTATCGAGCCATTCGCGTGGCAGCAGCAGGTGGTAGGTCAATGCGTCGTAGCCACCGAACTCCGTTTGCCAGAGCCAGCCGGGTGCAGTCGAAGCGGCCGCAATCAGCACGCCGATCGGCAGCGCCAAGGCCACCAGCCATGTGAGCCGAGGCGGCACCATCGTCACTCCGCGGGACGCGCCAACAAGGCCGGCGAGCCCGGCCACGATCGGCAGCGATGCACCAATCGGACGTTGCCACGCCAGCACACCCAGCCATGCGCACCATGCATCGATGATCAAGTGGATCGACACGCCAACCCCCATCACCAGCGCAGCGTGTTCGACCGGATCGCTGCGACGCAGCCGCAACATGCTGCACGTCAGCCGGCCCCATCCCGCCGACGAGAGCATCCACAGGCAGGGGAGCCATGCCGAGAGGAACGCCACCCGAACCAGCTCCGGGGTGCGGGCTAGACCAAGATCGCCCGTGCGTGATGCGCACCATGCCGCGCATGCCGCGGCCGCAAGCGCGGCGGCGAGCCAGGCCATGCGGGCTGAAGGTGCGCGGTCGGTCTGCGGCATCAGGGCATTCCAGAAACACAACCGCCCCGCGTCAAGCGGGGCGGTTGGAGTGCTTGGGGTTGGTCCACGCGGCTCAGGCAGCCACCTTGCAGGTGGTGTGCTTCTTGGCCGACTCGACCAGCGTGTCGAAGGTGGCCGGATCCTCGATCGCGATCTGGCTGAGCATCTTGCGGTTCAGCAGGATGCAGGCGCGCGACAGGCCGTTGATGAACACGCTGTAGCGCATGCCACGCATGCGGCACGCGGCCGTGATGCGGGTGATCCACAGGCTGCGGAATTCGCGACGGCGCGCGCGACGGTCACGCCAGGCAAAGCGGCCGGCGCGCATCAGCGCGACCTTGGCTTGCTGCTTCAGGCGGCTCTTGGTGCCGAAGTAACCGCGGGCTTCGCGGAGCAGGCGACGACGGGCTTGGGTACGGGCTGCGCCCTTACGTGCACGGGGCATGGTTCACTCCTTGCTTGTCCGATCGGGGCTGGCTGGGCCAGTCTTCGTTCCCGTCGGTCGTGGTGCGAATGCCTTGGCCACCGTGGCCGAGGCGATCTGGTCAAACGTTCGATTCAGGCCTTGGCCTTGGCAGTGCGCTTGGCCTTGGGAGCTGCCTTGGTGTCGGCGGCAGCGGTGGTTTCGGCAGCAGCCGTGGCATCATCGGCCTCGTGCTGTTCCTGCGAGCGCAGGCCGCGGAACAGCAACTTCTCGAAGGCCCCCATGTCGCCCGAGCGCGCGTGGCGCGACTTGCGGTACGACTGGACCTGAAGGCCGGTCTTGTTGCTCTTCAAGTGGCGGCTCCGCGGCGGCTTGAACTTGATCTTGCCGCTCTTGGTGATCTTGACGCGCTTGAGGAGGCCCTTGTGGCTCTTGTTCTTAGGCATAGTGCACCCGCTTTGGAGAGATCCGAAAGGGTAGCGGCAACCCGCGTTCACCGCAAGGGCACCGATCATGCATGGTTGGGGTTGTGGATGACCTGGCGAGCCTCGGCGATTATTGGCCGAGGAACACTTCGTACTGGTCGAACTTCACGCCCTTGAAGTCCACGCCTTCGCTGCCGGAAATGCCGCGCAGGGTCCACATGTTGTCCAGGCGACCCTCGGGCCCGACGTTGATGAAGGGCAGCGGCTTCCATTGCACTGCGCCGTCACTGAAGAGCACGTTCTGCCCTTCGCCGCCGTGGTTGGGGCTGGCGGACTTGATGCCCGCCTTGGGCGAGAGCAGGATCGGATTGGCGTCGGCGGCGAGCGGCGACAGCACCAGTGTGGTGATGCGCACGTGGGAGGCATGCAGCGGCACGCGGAACGACAGTTGTCGTGCGCCCGCGCAGTGCAGGCAGCCCGGCCGGCAATATCCCTTGTCAGCAAGGACGCGGATGGCTTGCGCATTGTCCGCCGGCATCGACATGGGCAGATCGCCCGAGGGACCCGCGTTGAGCATCGAGCCCAGCCCCGCAGCCATGGGAAGATTGCCCGCGCTGTCGTGGCTGTAGGCGGTGAATGCAGAGCCAAGCTCGCGGAACCCATTGGCGCACAGCGTCTGTGAACTGGTGGATCGCACTCGGTTGGCGATCGGCAAAGCCACGCCCACCAAGAGCAGCAAGCATGCAGCCACGCTGATGAAGTCCGGGATGCGCCAGCGCGATCGCGCGATCGGCACATCGGTGAAGGTCATGCGTTCGCTTCGGTCTGCATCGGCGCGCTCGACCGAGAGCAGCGTGGCATCGATGAGTGCACCATCGGGTGCTGGTGCTGGATAGCGATCGAGCAGCGTGCCGATGCGCGCGAGCGCGCGCAGGGCATCGGCATCCTGCGGAGAACCGGGCGTGACCTTGGTTGGATCCCAGCCGGCCTGCACCAACTGGTCAACAACATGCGCATCGCGCGGATCGAGGTTCGGTTCGTGCTGGTTCATGCGGCATCCTGTCCGGCTTGGGTGCGCTTCCAGGCATCGGCGAAGGCAGCCACGGCCGCATGCAGGCGGCTCTTGACGGTCCCAAGCGGAATGCCCAACGTCTCGGCGATTTGTTGGTACGGCATCTTGTGGAAATACCCAAGGAGAAGGATTTCGCGAAGGTGATCGGGAAGCCCGTCCACCACGGTCTTGACCATCTGCGCTTCGTCGTGCGAACCCATGGGATCGCTCGGCGACTCATCGTTCCGTGAGATCGTGTCGGCCAGCGCGACCTGGCCATCGGTGCCGCGCATGGGGGCATCGATCGAGGTCATGGCATGGCGCTTGCGGCGGCGAAGGTGATCGCGTGCCTTGTTGGCGGCGACCGTGAAGAGCCAGGGCTTGAAAGTGCGCTCCTGGTCAAACGTGCTGCCGGAGAGGTGCACTTGGACCCACGTGTCCTGGAAGACATCGTCTGCAGCCGACGCGGAGCCCATGAACATCGTGAGGAAGCGGTGGAGCTCGACGCGGTAGCGCTCAAGCAGCGCGCGGAACGCGCCGTCACGACCGTCAAGGTGCGCCTTGAGCAGCGCTTCGTCGGTCTGTGACTCCCAGTCCTCCATGGGGAGCGGCATACTAGTGGAACGATCAAGACCGATCGAGGATTGCACCCGAGGGGCCTGACCCGCCTTGCCGTTCGGAACCGCCTTGGATGAGACCGGGGACGCGCCATCGGGAGAGATCGGCAACCCACCGCTGCCGAGGAGCCCGGCCAGGTCCACCCCGAAGCCCAGCCCGCTGACCGCACCGAAGCCGGCCGTGGCGGGGGAGAGCAGGGTTGGAATGATCATGGCGCCCACGATGGGTCGCTACGATCCCGGACCCCGTCCGGTTCGGACGCTGAAACAGGAGTTGAGCCAAAAATGGCAGTGCCGATCTCGCAGATGTGGACCGTGGCGACCTACGTGCTGGGCCAGCGGCTGCGTGGGCGAAAGCAGTACCCCCTGGTCCTCATGCTGGAGCCGCTCTTTCGCTGCAACCT
>SXGR01490079.1_pt1 | contig 10446 bp, 8 predicted proteins | sample 3174711 | NCBI WGS metagenome assembly SXGR01 (sample SAMN11356860, study PRJNA531348) | freshwater metagenome | isolation source: freshwater sample F1-60 | place: China: Fuxian Lake, Yuxi | collected 2017-12-25 | reverse complement strand
CTCGGGCTGCTCCCCACCCCGCCTTGCGGCGACGCAGTTGCCTCCGACTGCCCCGCGCGCTCTGTCTGCGCGGGGGAGATGACTTTCACATTCTGAGTTCATGGTTTCATGGACGCACGGGCGGCGGTTCCCCAACCGCCGATTATCCGCCTCGCGCGCCCCGGCCTCCACGTACTTTCTCCGCTCATCCGCGCCTCTCGCATGACATCGCCCCTCATCATTTCCGCGGACCCGCGCGCACGTTCCTTCGTTGCCGCCCTCACCTTCGTCGCCATCAGCGGATCGGCCCTCCGCGCCTCCCCCGAACACCTCATCTGGTTCGACGCTCCCGCCCAACACTTCACGGAATCTAGTCCGCACGGCAACGGTCGCCTCGGCGCCATGGTCTTCGGCGGCATCGCCGAAGAACGCATCGTCCTCAACGCAACCGGCGTGTGGTCCGGTTCGCCTCAAGACGCCGACTGCCCCGCAGCCTTCAAGTCTCTCCCCGAAATTCGTCGCCTCCTCCTCGCAGGAAAAAACGTCGAGGCCCTCATAATCCAACACTTCACCAGCGCCGGCCTCGGTTCCGCCCGCGGTCGCGGCGCCAACGCCCCCTACGGTTCCTACCAAAACCTGGGTAATCTTCGTCTGAAATTTCTTCTGGTCAGCTGAATCTGTGGATGAACTCGGGTTCGGGTAGGTGCCGAAGATTGGGATAAAGGGCGACCTCCATCGCCCGGTAGGTGCGAAAGCCATTGGAGTATCTGGTGACCACGCGGATTTTATTGTTCAGACCCTAGACTGCGCCCACTCGCCGATGGGGGTCTCGCCCTCCGCTTCGATCGACGCCGCCGTCCACGCTGGAAAATCGAGCTGCCGCTCCAACCAGCTCACCGCTGGCTTCGTCAACCAATACGGCCGGTGCCCGCCCGCCACCGTAAAACCAAACTCGAACCCTCCGTCCGCCGTTCCGCGCAACGTCGCCACCCGTGCGCGCAAACTCTCGAAAAACGCATCCTGCGAACCGCCCATCGCGACCACCGAATCGACCCGCCCGTTCCAAATCAGCGTCGGCCCGCGCGCTGCGTGCAGCACATACATCATCGCACCGCGGTTCCCGAGAAACGCGAGCGATTGATCGGGCAGCCCTTGACACATCGTCTTGCTCGACGCGTCCCAATACCCACCCGGCCCGTCGAGATTGCCACCGCCCACCAGTACGCACGCACGCAACCGCGTTTCCACGGCGCCAGCGAGCGCCAGCACAAACGATCCCAGCGAATACCCGCCAGCGCCGATCCGCCTCGCATCCACCTCAGGCCGCTCCACGAGGTACGACACCGCCTGCCGTACATCCGTGATCATCAATCCCGCCAACCGCCTCGCCAGCTCCGCATCGCCCTTCAGTTTGTCGTGCTCGCGCGTGCCGGATTTCCCCGTACTGCTGCGCTCGCCCTCGCCGGCCTGATCGTAGGTCAGCACCGCCACGCCCGCCCGCGCCCACGCCACACCCGTGAAATAGGCATACCACGAATACTTGTCCCCGCCGTGTCCGTTCACGACAACGAACCCCGGCACCTTGCCTCCACTCGGCAACCGCTCCGGCAAATACAAAATCGCCGGCACCCGGGTCCCCCATTCCGTCGCATACTTCACCGCCTCCGCCACCACTCCCGGCGCCGGCACAAACCGCCGATGCGTCTTCGCCGCCAGCACCGGCAACGGCTCGGGCACGAAAAAATTCGTCCGAATCGCCGCACGCAGTTCACCCACCCGCTCCGGCATCCAAGACTCTGCCCGCACTCCTGCGGTCAGCAGGGACCCAGACAACAGCAATCTAATGGCGGCGCGCACACGCAGGGGAATTAAAAAAATCCTGATGCAATCCCACCCGTTTGGCAAATACGACTTCCTCACATCCGAAATCTGCTTCGGCGCCGGGTGCACCGCGGCGGGTTCACCTGGACACTCCCTCGCGTTGCCTTTCGCCCCCAGCCTCGTTTTTTTCGCACCGTGAGCCCGCTCATCTTCCTCGCACCCGTTTTCATCGTTTTTGAGGTCGCGCAACTTGTGCTGGGGGAGCGCTACCTCGGCATTAAACAAATCGCCCGCAACGCCGACCCGCGCGCGCTCAGACTGAGCGAAGTCACCGCGTTTTTCTGGACCGTGGCAATTTTCAGTTACTGGCTTTGGATGCTCGGTCTCCTCTTCACCCCGCTTGGTCGCGCCGATGCGCTCGGCCTGCTCATCGTCTCGTCCGCCGGATTCTCGATTCGTCGCGGCACTCCGATAAAATGGACCCTCGTAACCCTCACGCTGGAGGGCGCCGTCCGCATCGGGTTTCTCCTCTCACTCTGCGGGATGATCTGGCGGACGTGGTAGCCGGAAATCCCCTCGATGCAGGTCTCCGTCTACCGACGTGGGGATTACTCTCCGAACTCCGTGGTTGAAAAGTCCGCTTTCGCGGCGCAAAAACATTCCGCCGTCCGCGCGTCGCGCCACTCAAACCTATCGACGCACGGACGCCATCGCCGCACCACATGACGCCCTCCGACCAGACCCCTAAACTGCCCACGTGGATCTTCATTGTCACCGACCTCGCCCTGCTCGGCGGCGCCGGCCTCATCGCGTGGAGGAGTCCCCGCCCGTTCACGGATGGCACGACCTTCGCCATCGTCATCTGCCTGATCATCGGCGCGATCGCCGGCCTCGTGCCGATCGTCGCTCACTATGAGCGCGTGAAAAACGAAACCCTTGATGACCGCCAGCGGGCTCTGGAAGCCCTCTCCCGCACGATCTCCTCGTCCGCCGAACAAATCAGCATCGCTGCCACCGGCCTGCACGCTATCGCCGAACTCTCTCTCAAGAACCTTCGCCACGCCGAACACCTCCCCCAGAAACTCCAAGAAAAGATCGCCGAGTTCCAGGCCGCGCTCGCCGCGTCCAACGATACGGAAAAAGAGGAACTCGAAAAGGAACTCGTCGCCCTCCGCACCACCGAGAGCGAACGGCTCGAGTCCGTTTCGGATAAAATTTCAAAATCCGCCGCCGACTGGACCAAACTCGAAGCCGCCTCCCAAAAAAATCTCACCGCCTCGAGCGAGGTCATCGCCCACGCCTCCACCGCCGCGCTCACGCAATTTTCCTCCGCGACCTCCGCTGCCGTCGCCCACGCGGTCACGACCGCCACGGCCGCCCTGACGGCCGCCGCCACCGCCGCCAGCGATACGATCACGGCGGCGACGCTCGCCGCCGAGCACACTCTAGCCAAGTCCCACCTCCACGCCACCGCTGAGCTTGATGCGAAATTATCCACCATCAGCGCAGCGATCTCGACGGCCACGACGGCCGCGCTCGCCACCTTCGAAGCCCAAGTCACCGCGAGCACCGAGCGCGTCGAACGCGCCGTCGACGCCGCCGTCGCAGTCATAAAAACCCTTCCCGCCCCCGTCATCAGCTACGCTCCGCCCGCAGCTTCCGTCGCCTTGCCCGAGGAAAATATGCCCGCGCCAGCCGCGACGGACTCCACGAGTATTTCGCCCATCGTAACCGAAGGTGCGGCCCACCCACCGAAACGCCCGCGCAAGCCACGCCGCGAAACGCCCGCGCCCGAGGAGACCCCTGCGCCGGCCCCCATGGAGGAAATGCCCGCGCCCGTCGTGCTTCCTCCCGCCGACGAACCAACGCCCGTTCCCACCACCACACTTCTTGAGGACGTCCCCGTCACACCGGAAACGGCCGAACCGTTCACCGCCCACGCGGTCGAAGCTCTGGCCGCCGAGCCTGAGCCCACTCCCGCCAACGTGGCGGCGGAACCCGTCAGCGAACTCGCGGCACCCACCAAACTCGCGCCCGTCAGCGAACCCCCGCCCGCCGCGCCCGTCTCCGCAATCGCCGCCAGCGCTTCCGAAGCACCCCCACCTCCGCCCGCACCAGCCAGCGTCATCCCCGAACCCGCACCGATGACCACTGATTCCACGGTCGTCGCTCCCACGCCAGCAACCGCACCCGACGCGGCCGCGGCCGAGCAGCCCGCCACCGTCGCCGACGAAGCCGCCCCAGACGGCGCGCCCACCTCCCCGCGCAAACGTGCCGCGCAGAAACCCGCGCCCACCGACCACGATGAGCACGCCCTCGGTCTCCAAATCGACGATACGCCGGCCCCACAATCGGCGGAACTCACCGAGCGGGTCCTCACCTCCGACGGCGCCACGCGGCTCATCGCCACCGCTTACATCGGCATCGGCAATCGCCTCTTCATTCGCGGCGAAGGCCCCGGCTTAAGCTGGGAAAAAGGCGTTCCGTTGCAGTTCGTCTCCATCGGAAAATGGCGCTGGGAAACACCTGACGCTACGGGTCCCGTAAGTTTCAAACTCTACAAGAACGACAGCATCGAGTGCACTGCTCTCGGTAAGCAGAACCTCGACCCAGGTCACCAACAGGAACTCACCGCGTCGTTCTGACCGCGGAACGATGCCATCGAGCGTAGGGCCGTTGCTTGCTGACGTGCCTTCCTCCGATTGCATACTTCAGCCGTAGAAATTCAGTCGGGAGCCAAGAGTAGCGAGCAAAATCAAACAGTGGACTTGGTCCGTCAGGCGTGGTCGCGCATTTCAGCCCTGAAGATCAATCGCTCAGTTCTCAGCTGCATCGATACGGTTCAGTAATGCGGGGGCCGCTCGTCCGGCATCGCTTCCTCGCCGCCACCGCCCGGCGCATCTTGGCCCGCGCGCTCACGCAGCGCATTCAGTTCACGGCTCAAGCGAGTGATGTCATCGGACATCTCGAGCATCGCCTTGTCCTGCTCCGTCACGTGGCGCTCGAGATACGCGATCTTCTCCTCGAGCCGCTGAATGCTCTCAGTGGTCGGGTTCATCGCCAAACGGCCACCCACGCCACCTCACCCTCCGCGGCCGCGATCACGTCGTAATCCACTCGCTGGACCGCCTTGCGCAAAATCGCGCGCTCCACGGGATCGTCTTCAACGGCGAGAATTTTCACGGGTCAGTGTTAATACCAATGTCTGATCGGTTGTGGACTTTGGGCGGCCGAAGGCTGGTGGAAGCTCAGCGCGCCTGCCAATACGCGGCCTACATTAAATGGTCAAAATCTCATGGGTCGTTGGTAGCAGGGGAGTCCTTCAACTCCGAAACTTATTTCAAACACGTCAAGTTTTCCGCGTTGATTCAACCGTGGATCTCGCAAATCGCTCCGCTGCTCCAAGCTGGTGCGACCTTTATCCGCGAAATCTGCAAAATCCGCATTCAAGACGTGGCTGACTCCACCTCGGCTTTACCGCAACAAACGCCGCAAATCCCCGGGCTCTGTTACCGGCGCCTGACAGGCAAACTCCGCGCACACATAGGCCGTCGCGCGTCCACCGATCGCCACCATTTCCGTCATCCACGGCGCCCGCTCCGCCCACCACCCGCGGTCCGTGTCATTCGTCACGGCCAGTAACGCCCGCCGCGGCCCGATCTGCTCGTGCAACCCCGCCGCCAGCGCGCGAAAATCGCCCGCCTCCGGATCGCCGACCAACACCACGTGCCGCGGCGCTTCGAGCGCCAGCTCCAGCGCACACACCATCTGTGGCATCCCCTGCGGCGTCCGCGACCACTGCGTCCGAAACGCCTCGATGCACCGCACCCCGCGCCCGCGATAGGTTTGGGGATGCGGCGCCCCCGCCGCGTCTTGATCGGGCAACAGCGTCGCCAGCCGCAGCAAGTTCATCGCCGCCACCGAACTCGGCGCCGGCTCCGCGCCGTCGTAATCCTCCTTCAGCCGCAGCACGATGCTCGCATCGCCCGCCGCCGAGTTAAAATACCCGCCCCGCGTCTCATCCCAAAAAAGCTCGTCCATTTTTTCCTGCAGCGCCTCCGCCCAAATCAACCACCGCAGCGCGAACGATCCCTCATACAAATCGAGCAGCCCTTGGATAAAATACGCATAGTCCTCGGCAAACCCTTCATTCACCCCGCGCCCCTCGCGCCAGCAGCGAAACAAGACGCCTCGCGCCGCATCAAACAACTCCCTTTCGACAAACGCCGCCGCCCGCTCTGCCGACCGCAAAAATCGTTCTCGTTCCGCGTTCTCTCCTCCCAGCACCTGCGCCGCCTTCGCCAACGCCGAAATCATCAGGCCATTGTTCGCCGTCACAATCTTGTCGTCGCGCAACGGCCGCGGCCGCCCCGCCCGCGCCACCTTCAATGTCGCCAATGCCGCTCCGATCCGCTCATTCGCTGCTTCGGGCCCGAGCGAAAACATCTTCGCTGTTTCCACGAGCGAGCGCCGCTGCACGAGAATGTTTTTGCCGCGAAATTCGCCGTGCGGGTCCAGTGGGCCCGTCACGTTGCCCGTATCCAACACTCCAAAATGCGCGGCGATCAGCCCCGCGTCTTCGCCCAGCACGGCGCGCAGCTCCGCCGCACTCCACACATAAAACGCCCCTGCCGCGTGCGCCGGTTCCCCCGCGGCACGGGCGTCCCGCCCGGGTTCCAACTCGCTCACGGGCGGGGCGCTCGTGCCACGGCCGCCCACCGGCGAATCCGCGTCTTCCGCCGTAAAAAACCCGCCCTGCGGGCTCGTCAGCTCCGCCCGCACGTAGTCGAAAATATCCCGCGCCATCCACGCGAACCGTTCGTCGCCCGTCGCCTGCTTCGCCTCAAGGCAGTTAATCGCGATCTGCGCCTGATCGTAGAGCATCTTCTCGAAGTGCGGCACGAACCAAGTCTCATCCACCGCATAGCGATGATACCCACCACCCACGTGATCGTGGATGCCGCCGCACGCCATCGCCCGCAGCGTCGACGTCGCCAGCCGTACCGCCTGCGCGCCCGTCTCACTCGCCACGCCCTGAATCGCCGCCACGCGAAACAAAAAATTTAAGTTCGCGGCCCGCGGAAATTTTGGCGCCCCACCGAAGCCCCCGTTGGCCCCATCGAACGCCTCGTAGTAGTATTGAAAACACTGCTCGAAGGCCTCCCCACCGGCGACCGCCAGCGGCCCGTCCGCGGTCCCCGCGCCCCCGTCCCGCGTTCTCTGTCCCGCATGATCGTCTCGCAGCGTGCCGAGCACGCGTTCGCTCTCCGTGACAAGTTTGTCCCGTTCGCTTTTCCAGCCCTCCGCGATGGCCCGCAGAATCGCCGGAAACCCCGCACGCCCGTGACGATCCTCGGGCGGAAAATAAGTGCCGCCGAAAAATGGTTTGAGCTCCGGCGTGAGCCACGCACTGAGCGGCCACCCACCATGGCCGGTGAGCGCCTGCACGTAGGCCATGTAAACCTTGTCCACGTCGGGCCGCTCCTCGCGGTCCACTTTGATCGCGACGAAGTGCTCGTTCAAAATCGCCGCCACCGCCTCATTCTCAAACGACTCGTGCGCCATCACGTGACACCAGTGACACGTCGAATAACCGATGCTCAGAAAAATTGGCTTTTCCTCCGCCCTCGCCCGCGCAAACGCCGCTTCGCCCCACGGCAGCCACGCCACCGGATTCTCCGCATGCTGGAGCAGATAGGGCGATTTTTCCGAGAGGAGCACATTGGCCATCCGGCGATCACCGCAGGCCCATGCGCCAGCGCAAGCCCACAGGTATCCAACGGTGGCCCGTCCGCTCGCGGACGCTCAGCGCGCCTGCGAGCCGGCGGCCGACCATAAAGGGTCAAAATCTCTGGCGATGTTGGTCGTCACAGTCGCCCGCGGATTTCGCGGTCGGCACGATCGTTTCGGAAAATCTTCCTGTCCTTCCTCCAAGTTGAGCCCCCGACCCCGACTGCGCAGCTCGATCCGGTAGGCAGGAGGATGATTGAGGCAGGAAAACTTCCCAAACTTCCGGCGACGCGGTCGGCTCCGGAGGTAGGCCTGCCTTGATCCGCATTATCCGCCGCATCCGTGGTCAAAATGTTTTTGTTCGTCGTAGTGGTTGCGGCTCCGCCGCGCAGCAGATCCCCCGGGAATCGTCGCCGTCCGCTGTCCCTTAATTCCCCAGCACCCAATTGAAGATCAACGGCGCCACGATCGTCGCGTCGCTCTCAACGATGAATTTCGGCGTCGAGCCCGCGAGCTTACCCCACGTGATCTTCTCGTTCGGCACCGCGCCTGAGTAACTGCCGTAGCTCGTCGTCGAGTCGCTGATCTGCGCGAAATAACCCCACAGCGGCACGCCCGTGCGGCCGAGATCCTGATGCAACATCGGCACGACGCAGATGGGGAAATCGCCCGCGATGCCACCGCCGATCTGGAAAAACCCGATCGAGCCCTCGCCGTTCTTCAGCTTCTTCGCGGTCTTCGTATACCACTCCGCCAGCCACGTCATGTATTCGATTCCCGTGCGCACCGTGTGGACGTGCTTGATTTCACCCGTCACACAGCGGCCCGCATACATATTGCCCAACGTCGCATCCTCCCAGCCAGGGACGATAATCGGCAGGTCCTTCTCGCACGCGGCTAGCATCCACGAATTCTTCGGATCGATCTGGTAGCTCTTCTGCAGTTTTCCACTGCGCAGGATCTTGTACATGAACTCATGCGGGAAATACCGCTCACCCGCCTGGTCCGCTTTCGTCCACTCGTCCGCGACCACCGCCTCGATGCGGCGCATCGCTTCCATCTCCGGGATACACGTGTCCGTCACGCGATTCATATGCCGCTTCACCAACTCCACTTCATCCTCCGCGGTCAGGTGCCGGTAGTACGGCACGCGCTCATAATAATCGTGGGCGACGAGATTGAAAATATCCTCCTCCAAATTCGCCCCCGTGCACACGATCGCGTGGACCTTGTCCTCCCGAATCATCTCGGCGAGCGAGATCCCGAGCTCCGCCGTGGACATCGCGCCTGCGAGCGTGACCAGCATTTTGCCCCCAGCCTCGAGGTGCGCCTCGTAACCCTTCGCGGTATCGACGAGCGCCGCGGCATTAAAATGCCGGTAGTGATGGGCAATAAATTTCGAGATCGGCCCTTTTTTCGCGGCGAGCGCAGCGTTGACGGCTTCGGGTTTTACTCTGGCTTTCTTGGCTTTCATGTAAGTGTACAGAATTGCGCCGCGCTGTGACGCTGGGCGACAAAAAACCGTCGCACCCCGCGAATCCGTGCGCTCTTGTTGCCACCGCTGCCCATGCTCGCCTCGTTTCTCGCCGCCTTTTTCTTCGCCCTCAACGCCACCTGCGCGAGCAAGAGCGTGCGCGCCAACGGCTCCATGCGCGCCAACGTCGGCCGCCTCCTCGTCGCCGCCGCCTTCCTCGGCCTCTTCGCCCATACCCTCGGCCACGGTTTCGGCAGCGCCAGTGTCGGCTGGTTTTTTCTCAGCGGCGTCATCGGCATGGGCCTCGGCGACCTCGGCGTGTATGCCGCCCTCCCGCTGCTCGGCTCCCGTCTCACGGTCTTGATGACGCAATGCTTGGCCGCGCCCCTCGCCGCCCTCGGCGAGTGGCTCTGGCTCGGCACCCGCCTCACCGCGACGCAGATCCTCTGGGGCCTGGTCATTCTGATCGGCGTCGTCGTCGCCCTGCTGCCCAACAAATCGAGCCCGCCCCGCGTAACCGTGCGCCCCATCGGCTTCCTCTTCGGCCTCGTCGCCGCGTGCGGTCAAGGTTTCGGCGCTCTCGTCAGCCGCAAGGGAGTCAACGTCGCCGAGGCCGCCGGCGAAGCCGCGCACAACGCCACCTTCGGCATCAACGCCGCCTACCACCGGATTTTCGCCGGCCTCATCTTCACCGCGTTGTGGTTCCTCATTCTCCACCTCCTTCGCCGCCCCACCGCCACCGGCGCCTCCCTCGCCGCCCCCACCGAAAAGTGTCACGTTCTTTCGGACACTTCATTCCCGCCCACCTCTGCCCGCGGTCTCTGGCTCATATTGGCCGCCGGTCTCGCCGGCCCGGTCGCCGGGGTGAGTTGCTACCAATGGGCCCTCGCCACGTCGCCCAGCGGCATCGTGCTCCCCATCGCCGCCACCACTCCCCTGTTCGCCATCCCCATCGCCTACTGGCTCGAGGGCGACCGCCCGACCCGCCGCGCCCTCGTGGGCAGCGTCATCGCCGTCGCGGGTTGCATCGCTTTGACCCTCGCCCGCTAATTTTCGGCCACGGACCGGTGGCTTCCCAGCCGCCGCGCTGGAGAGCCCCCTCGTTTCCCCAGGGCGGCGTCAAAGTCGGTCGCGCGCCCAGTAATCGTTCTCTTTCCTCTTTCTCTTAATCTCTCTCTCTCCGGCCGACAATCCTCTCCGAGCCGGAGCCCTGACGAGCAAGAAAGATAAAGAGAAAGAGGAAAGATTGGCGGAACGACTTTGTCACTGCCCCCTCATTTTGCACCGCTGCAAGCGCGCCATTGACGCCACGCCCCGGCTTGGTGTTTGTTATCGGGTTCCGATGCTTACCATCGCCGATGTTTCCAAGTCCTATGGCACCCGAGAACTCTTCTCGGAGGTCTCTCTGTTCATTGCCCGCACCGATCGCCTCGGGCTGATCG
>SXGR01208962.1_pt1 | contig 10448 bp, 6 predicted proteins | sample 3174711 | NCBI WGS metagenome assembly SXGR01 (sample SAMN11356860, study PRJNA531348) | freshwater metagenome | isolation source: freshwater sample F1-60 | place: China: Fuxian Lake, Yuxi | collected 2017-12-25 | reverse complement strand
TCGCCCGTGAATTCGGCGGAATCGAAGCTCGTGTCCGCCTGATCGTCGAAGGTGCGGAGTTGATTGTTCAGCTCGCTCTTGCGGTTGATCACCGCATCGAGCGATGGCTGCGCCTGCGCGGCGGCGGACTGCGCGATACCCTTCACGATATCCAGAATGGCCTGCCTGGCTTTACCCTCGGCCAGGCCTCCGAAAGGCCCGCCGACGTGAGCATCCACTTTGGTCGCGCCCGCTGCTAGAGTCAGACGCTCGGAGCCACCATCGAAGTTGAGCACCATGTCCTGCTCGACTGCAAAGGTCATGTTGGGAAGGATGGAGTTGGTGTCGGCTCGGCCGCTGAACTTCACCTTGAGAATGCCGAAGGCGCCGAGCGGGCGTCACTCCAACGCCGGGTCGTTGGTGTATACGCGGTAGACCGTGTCGAAGTCCGGAACCGGGTTGTACTGGCCCGTGAAGATACGAAAGCCGATAGTGGGCCTGGCGCCGCGGATGGCGGCGAGGGCTGGCTCGGCCAGGCGAAGAATCAGGTCGCGGTTCAGCGCCACTGCAAAACCCGCGCCGCCGAGGAAGATGCCGCTTACGCTGGCGATGTTCCCCGCCGGCTCGCCTCCCTCAAGGCTGAGTGCTGTGGTGACGGCCGATTGCCCTTCTATGGCGAGACTGCGGATGGCGCCGCGGCGAAACCGGCGTGAAACGCGGTGCGGAGCCGCCTCAAACCGGGTCATCAACAGCAGGGAAATCCGCCGGGTGATGAGCGCATTGATCTCGTTCGGATCGTCGGGGTAGAGGACCAATAACTGGGGAGATTGGTTAAAGGCTTCCCCGCGGAACTCAACCGAGCCCGGTACCAGTCGGATCCAAACAAATTTGGAGGCGATACCGTGCCAACCGAGGCAGTGGTGGTCCACATCCTCCACTTCGTAGTCGGCGGTCACGGTTCCGCGAATGAACTCCGCCATGGGGGTGGTGCCGGGGTCTGCCCGGTAGCGCGCGCGCATGCCCACTTCGAGCCGGAACCGGGTGGTGGAACCGTGCAGCAATTCGATGCGCGGGGCGCCTAACTGGGCACGCACGAATCCGCGCACGCCATCTTGATCGCGCACATACTCGTCTCCGGTGCGCAGCGAGATGATGTGCGGGAACGAAGGCAGATCCGTTCGCGCGTACGCATTTTGGTGCATGCTGGCGAGGAGGTGGTTTACAACGCCTCCGCTGAGCTGCAGTACTGCGTCAAAATCGCCAGTAAGAGAGTTAGGCACGGACAGTCCTACTGGATCGGAGCGAGCTGCTCACGAGGCAATCGTGTTTTTGAAACGCCGATTCGTTTCGCGCGAACTCGCTCAAGTATACGCGATCCGGGTATGGGCCAGCTGCGCGTTCCACCTGACTCGCGCTGACCTCCACTCCGGCCAGCCAGTTCCTGCAACAGGTCATTGATGGTCAAGCGGGCAGGGCCCCTCGGCCGAGGCCGACTGGTGCAGCTCCAATTGAGAATCGGCCCATTCTTCATAGGCTTCCCAGTAGGTATCGACATTTTCACGAAACTCGCGCCCGGCGGCAATTTGTTGCTGGGCGACTACGGCTTGCTCGGCGGTCAGCAATCGCGACTTGGTCTTGCCATCCACTGCCTGCGTCAGACTGCGGTAGGGGCCATGTGCGAATCTCACGGCATTCTATGCCGTAAGATCGAGGGCCAAATCAAGCCGAAATCCTAAACTCTCGTAGCGCGACCGACCGTCAGGTCCGCATGCGCCCGAACAGGTAGGTCCCCGCCAGTGCGAATACGGCAACGGGAGACCAGGCGGCCATCACCGGGGGCAGTTGACTCACGTTGCCGACTTCCTCGAATAACCGTCCGAGTGCAAAGTAGGCCAGGGCGATTCCCAAACTCACGCCGACTCCCGCCATGGCTCCGCGATTGCCGGTCCGGAACGAAAACGGCACGGCCAGCAATCCAATCACCAGCGCGAACATTGGCACCGAGAACTTCTTGAAATACTGCACCTGCAGACGCACTGTGTTGAAGCCGGACTGCTGGAGGTCGCGAATGTAACGCTCGAGCTCACGGAAGTTCAGCTGCTTCTCCTGCTTCTCCTCGACCAGGAAGTAGCCTGGCGGCTCGATCATCTCGGGGAATGTGGTTGCCAGAAAGGTCCGGTAGTCTTTTGATCCGCCGCCCGAGAAATCGCGCGACCACCCATTCTGAAACACCCAGCTCTTCAGTGATGGCTCCCATCGCGCGCTCTCGGCGCTCACGTGCCGGACCAGCCGGAACGGCGATTCCGCCAACTCGTACACATTCACGCCCACCATCACGTTCTGCCCGGGATCGTAGTATTTGAAGTTGTAGATACGCGGCTTGCGTGGGTCCTGACCGTTGACGAATTTACGATTCGGATTGAGAAACGTCTGCGGGGGGCGGCCTTTGATTTCGGCCAATAGTTGCTCCTGAATCCGGTTGGATTGGGGGATGTAATAGTGATCGAAAAGAAAGAGGGCGCCGCTGACCACGCCCGCGGCCAGCACGACGGGCATCGACAGGCGGCACAGGCTTACGCCGCAGGCTTTCATCGCCGTTACTTCGTTGTTCTTCGACATCACGGCGAACGTTACCAGCACGGCTGCCAGCACGGCCATCGCCGCCGAATCGTAGATCAGTTTGGGTGTCAGGAAGATGTGATAAGAGATTATCTTCTGAAAGGCGATTGCGTGCGACATGTAGTCGCCGAGTAAGTCGAAACAAATGAAGATGTGCGCGAGCACCACGAACGCGGTAAGCCACAAGGCGAAGTAAAACACAAAGGTCGTCAGCACATAGGTATCGATCACGCCTGGCACCAATGGGATTCTCGGAAGCGAGCGAATGGACTGCGCGGCGGACTTCGACGCCCTTACCCGCTCCTTCAATCCTGCCCAGACGCTGTCGCGCGCCGCCCGCAGTCGGGAGAGATAGTCGCGATCGCCAGGCCGGTCGATCCCTGCCACCAGCGCGATACCGATCAGCCCGAACAGCACATTCGGTCCCCAAGCGGCCAACTCAGGCGTGAGCCGGCCCGATTGGGCCATTCCGATCAGGCTCACCAGGCTCATGTAGTAGAGAAAGGCGAGGAACACGGTGACCACGAAAGCCGCGCCCCGGCCGGTTTTTCGGCTCACGGCGCCCAGCGGAATCCCCACCAGCGCCAGCAGCACACACGCCACCGGCAATGCCAGCCGCTGATGAAATTCGGCGCGCGCCTCAACCGATCGCGTCCGCCTGACTTCTTCGAGCAATGGCCCGGTATCCATCGACTGAATCCGCTTGGCTGTCTCCTCGGTCTTCTGGTTGACCGCCAGCATCTGGTCCGCCTTCGGCGCGGTTGTGTTGTAGTAGAAAGACGGGTCGCCGCCGACAGCGTGCGTACTCACGTCGCGCATCGAAAGCTGGATGGTGTTGTGCGCCCGATCGGGCGCGGCGATGGCTGAGGCGGCGATGGTGATCGAAGGCGCGTCGCCATACTCGCGGCCCTCCTTCGAGCGTTCTGCGGCGGGGGATGTGTCGGCGATGAACACGTCCTTCCACTCGGCGATCGCCGATGCCGAAGGGGGCACATCGCGTACGTAGAGAATCAGGTTTTGACGGCTGAACTGCTCCTGGAAAACGCGCGGTTGGATCTCAGCGGTGAGTTGCTGCGCAATGCCCCGGTTGCGGATCCGATACTGTTCGCGCAGCGCGAATGGTTGGAGGTAGAGCGAACACCAGGCGGCAATGGCCATAGCGGCCATCGAGCAGAGCAGCACCGGGGCGATCACGCGGCGGCTTGGTACACCGGCCGCGCGGATGGCGGTGATCTCGCCGTCGGAGGACATGCGGCCGAGGCCGATCAGCACGCCGACCAAGGTGCCGGTGGGGAGAGCAAACACCAACGCGAACGGCAGCAGCAGCGCAAGCAGATAGCCGACCGTGGCGCCAGAGGCCGAGCCACGCAGCAGAACTTCGAACAGCTTGCCGCTGCCGAGCCGGTACATGAACAGGACCAGCGTGAACAGGGACGTCCCCAGCGCCGCCGCTACGGCTACTTCACGAAAGATCGCCCGTGAAATAATTCTCATTCTGGTTGCAGAATGACAGGATGCTAGGCCTGCCCTACTTAGAGGTAACCAGCGCCGGCGGGTCCACCAACGGCAGCTTCGGCCAGTCCTCCTGGCGCTTCTCCATCTCGAGATCCTCGAAGAGCAAGCCAGGAGCGACCACTGAATGAAGCGACACGTAGCCGCCCTGTCCCATCACCGGCAGCGGCGAACCATTGCCGGCGAAATGGAAGATCGTCTCGGTGCTTGACGCAGCGACGATGTCGCGCAACGACCGCGCGGTCAAGCCGCGGAATCGAACGCCCCGCACCAGTTCTTCCTTGTCATCGGGAAAGACCCGGTAGACCAGCAAGGGCAAGGCCGTGGGCTTGGAGCTGCCACCGCGCTGGCCATTCGACATGCTTTGGCGTCGCAGCTCCTCGAGCGCGCCGCTGGCCGGCAGATCCAACTTGCGTATGATGAGGCCGAAGGGTTTGCTGCGCTGGGTCACCAGCTCGATCAGTTTCTTGCGCAGTTCGGCTGCCGGCACCGATTGCCTGGCGGTCACGAATAGATTCGAGAATACCGCTGCCTTAGACCCGAACGGACCTGGCAGCCGCGCCCGGCCATTAGAGCCCTCAAAACCGCGTACCGGCAGGCGGGTCAGCAGGAAGTTCTCAAGCTTGCCGTTGGTGACCATTTTCAACGCCTGCGGAACCACGCCTTCCATATCGACCGGATAAGTTCCCTGCAGTTCCTGCCCCTGCCATTCGTTGCGCACAGGATCGTCGACGACGTCCATCCACTCCGGCAGGACGCGAGATCCCTTGCGGCCTTCCAGTTCGCTTTGCGGCATGGGGATTTGGCGCCCCGGTTCGCCGACCGGCTGCCGCATCAGGGCGAGATTTGAGCCCAGCAGATGCGCCATCAACTGGGGCGCGGCGATGTCTTCAAACAGGACAGGGCCCGAGTAATCGTCGAGGCCGGGCGCCTCGAGCAGAGCGGTCACGTTGCGGCCGATCTGTTCAACCCCGCGCTGCATTTCGGCTTCTGAGGGAAGCTTGTCGGTGCTACGCCCGACCACCATAGTGGCATCGCGAACGGTCATCCCGTTGGCAGCCTGTGCGCTGGCCACCGTCCGTACGAAGAAGAGTCCATCGGGATAGCGCGCTTCACTCCCTTCGCTGTTGATGTAGTAGCTGTTGCCGAAGTCGGCCTCGAAGTCGACCTGCGAGGCGGTGACTTTAGGGAACGCGGCCATGGCGGCGGAAAGCTGGCGGGTCAGCTTCTCCCACTGCTCCTTTTTGATCTTCGGGTCGAGGGGGTTCTGATAGATCTTGGCGGCCTCGGCGGGCGCGAAGTCGTTCAGCTTCTCCTGCTGGGTGACATTGCGCAAGGCTGCGCGTTTGCGCGTGAGGGCTTCGACCGAACCCTTGAACACGCGGTCGGTGGCCAGCCAAAAATAGTGACGGAGCGAGGTAAGGTCGTTGTCGAGCGGGACGCCGCCGCCCGCGCGTGCCGCGCCGAATAGGTCAGTATAGATGTAGTTGGTGTTGTCGAAGGAACGGTCGCCGACGCGTACCTGCACACGCGGCACCCGGGTCCGGTTTTCGTCGCTACGCAGCAATGCGCCAAACGACGCGCTGGCGCTCATCGATTTGACGTCGTCAACCGCGTACTCGATGAAATAAAGCTGATCGGCGACGCCGCTGAGTTTCAGCTCGCGCGCCCGTGCCATTTCCTGCCGCATCGCTTTGAGAATCGGGTCGTCTTCCGGTTTTTGCCCGGGCAGCAGGGTCGCCCAGACCGCGAGAATCGCGACGGTCCGCATCATTACAAACCTCCCCCGTTGGTGGCGGTGGGCGCGGGTAAAAGCGGTGGCCGCTCGCGGGAACTTTCCTTCTTCTGAATCTCCAGCTCCGAAACAAGAATGGCGGGTGCGATGGCCGACACCGGCACGTTGCCCGATTCGGCTCCACAATAGCCATTAAACACTTCCAGCTTGTCCCCGGCCGCAATGATTTTGGCGAAACTCGCCAGCGGCGTGCCGACGATATCGGCGCCGCGCACCAGTTCTTCCCGCCCATCGACGTGGATCCGGTACACGACCAGCGGAATCACTTTGAACGCCTGGATGCCGCGCCGGCCGGTATTCGTAAAGCCGCCGGTGATCTCCTGGAAGTAGTAACCGTACGGCTTGTTCTGCCGCTTGACTTCCTCGATCAGCATTTCCCGCAGCCTCTTTTCGTTGACCGTCTTCGTCGCTTCCACCAGTAGATTGGATTGGCGTGCCACTACTTCGTTACCGGCTTGACGACGGCCATGTCCGTTAGACGAAGGCAAATTCGGAATCGGTGTACGCGACATCAAAAAGGTCTTAAGGATGCCCTGCTCCACTACGGTCACTTTTCGCGCCGCCACGCCCTCGTCGTCAAACTGGAACCAGCCGTTGAGGTCTTGGCCGGCGGCGTTTTTCAGCGTGGGGTCGAAGACCACCGAGAGAAACTCCGGTAACACTCTCGCGCCGACGGATTTGGCAAACGTCTGCCCGTCAGTTTCATCTTTCAACCGGTGACCCTCCACTCGGTGCCCGAAAATTTCGTGAAAGAAGACACCGGCGGCGCGGCCCGACAGAATCGCGGGTCCGACAAAGGCATCCACTAGCGGGGCCACGCGTAACGCCTCGGCATCGCGGCCGAGCTTTTCAAACGCCTCCTTTAACTCAGAGTCCTTGGGCAGCTTCCTGGCGCTGAAGGCGTCGAAGGAATCGAAGGTGGAAAGATCCATGCCGTCCTCGGCCTTGGACGAGGACGTCAGCATTACGCGGGCCGATGGGCGTCCATGCATCAACCGGCCGCCGTCGCTCGACACGAAATATTTCACCTCGCTGGAGCCCATCGCACTGGCCGACGAACCGATCAGGTCGGGCCGGTTCGCCAACATCGCCGAAAGCTTGCGAACGCGTTTTTCCCAGTCGCCGAGGTCGAAGTCCTGCTTGGCCGGCTGCTGCACAGCTTGGGGAGACGGGGCCTCGGAGAAGTCGTCAGACTGCTCTTTTTCGGCCACCTTCACTTCCTTGTTGGTTTTGATGTTGATGAGCCGCTCGGCCGCCAGCCGATAGCAACGGTCTGTTTCGTGCCACAACGTGCGCTTGATCGCGTCTGGGCTGTCTTCGATTGAAATCGACGCGCCGCGCGTGAACTGAGCCGACTCGCCCCGCACCGGATGATAGTTGTCCAGTTTCGGGTTTCCAACGCGGATGGTGATGTCCAGCGTGCGCCAATGGCGCCGGCTGCTCGCCACCAGCGCCCCCAGCGAAGCGGTGGCGCCGCTGGACTCCTGCTCCGAGACGGCGTAGGCCAGATAGTAAGGCGGCGGGTCGCCCTTCTCCTTGAGAGCCTTGAAGTTTCTCTCCAACTCCTCGCTCATTACGTCGAGTAGTTTGGGGCTCTGCGCGGGGAGGATTTCGAGGAGGAGGACAACAAGTACGAAGATTCGGAACACGACCTAAGAATATCAGGGTGTTGGCCGACGGCGCGAAGAAATAGTTGCTCCAGGCTATGGAGGCGTGAACGAGCGATCGGCGCCGGTTGCGCGAAAATAGGACCTTGCCACCAATCACGATCATCGGCGGCGGGCTCGCCGGAACCGAGGCAGCCTGGCAGATTGCGCGGGCCGGAGGCAGCGCCGTGCTGTTTGAGATGCGGCCGCAACGTATGTCACCCGCTCATCAAACGGACCGCCTGGCCGAACTCGTCTGCTCCAATTCACTGAAGAGCGAATCGGAGAATAGCGCGCCATGGCTGCTCAAGCGGGAACTTCGGCGGCTGGATTCTTTGCTCTTACGTGTGGCGGCAGGGGCTCGCGTGCCGGCCGGCCATGCGCTGACCGTAGACCGCGACGTATTCTCGGCTGAGGTTACGTCGGCAATCGAGGCTCTCCCGCAAGTGGAAATCCGGCGCGAGGAGATCACCCGCCTTCCGGACGAGGGCTTAGTGATTGTGGCCACCGGGCCGCTTACTTCCGATCGATTGGCCGCCGACATCGCGCGCGTCACGGGCTCGGACCGCCTGTATTTTTATGACAGCATCAGCCCCATTGTCGAAGCCGACTCCGTGGATATGTCGATCGCATTTCGCGCTTCGCGGTACGGCAAATCGCTCGACGGCACCGACGACTACATCAACTGCCCGTTCAATCGCGAAGAGTACGATCGGTTTCTCGATGCGCTGCTCGAGGCCCAAAGCCACACTCCGCACATTCCCGATGACGTGCCGTTTTTCGAGGCGTGCCTGCCGGTCGAAGAGTTGGCGCGGCGCGGCAGGGAAACGCTACGCTTCGGGCCCATGAAGCCGATGGGGCTGATCGATCCGCGCACGGGCCGGCGGCCTTGGGCGGTGGTGCAAATGCGGCAGGAGAATCTACGGTCGTCCAGTTACAATCTGGTCGGCTTCCAGAACTATTTGAAGTACGGCGATCAGGCGCGTGTGATGCGGCTCATTCCAGGGCTGGCGAACGCCGAGTTTCTGCGGTTCGGGCAAATTCACCGTAACACTTACATCAACGCTCCTTCGCTATTGACGCCGCAACTGCAATTGCGGCGTGATCGGCGGATTCTGTTTGCTGGCCAGATCGCGGGCATCGAAGGCTACGTGGAATCGATCGCGACAGGCTTGCTGGCCGGGCGTCACGCGGCCACGCTGGCCACCGGCGGCGAACCAGCGGCGCCGCCTCGCACGACCGCATTGGGCTCACTCTGCCACTACATCACGGGCGCTGACCCGGCTCACTACCAGCCCGCTAACATCACCTTCGACCTACTTCCTTCACTCGACGAAGCAACGCGCGCCAGCTTTAGGAAGGACAAAAAAGCCCGCCACGCCGAAGTGTGCCGTCGTGCCATCGCAGCGATGGATGAGTATTTGGGGGGGGGCGGCTTTGTGAGCGAACCATCGGAACTGGAAGCCTGGATCGCCCGTTACCTCGATGAACGGCGCCGCGAGAACGTCTCGCCGCACACGCTCCGTAACTACGGCATCGACCTGCGGGAGTTCCTCGAATACTTCACGCCGCCCGGTGCCGCGCCGCCCCTGGTCGCCGAATTTACGGTCGCGGCGATCCGCGAATGGTTGGGCGATCTCTTTGCGCAGAAGCTCGCCGCCGTTTCGATTCGCCGCAAGCTTGCCGCTCTCCGGACGTTTTTCAAATTCCTGGTTCGCGAAGGAGCGGCAGCCCACAACATCCCGAAGCTGATGCGAACGCCGCGCGCGCCCAGGAAATTGCCGCAGGTGATGACCGCCGAACAGACCAACAACCTGATCGACGCGATCCCCGGATCCAAACTGGAGCGGCCGCATCCGGAACGGGACCTGGCCATCTTCGAGACACTCTACGGTTGTGGCCTACGGGTTTCGGAAATGTGCGGGCTCGACCTGGAAGACGTCGATTTCAACGACCGGTCCCTGCGTGTCCGAGGCAAGGGCCGCAAGGAACGGCTCGTCCCGTTCGGCGGCAAAGCGGAGACGGCAATCCGCGCCTATATCGCCAAACGCTCCCCGGCAAGTCCCACCCAGCGCGCCGTCTTTCTGAATCACCGCGGTGGTCGTTTGGGAGACCGGTCCGTGCGCGGCATTGTCAAGTTCTACGCAACTTATCTCGCCGGTGACAACTCGCTCCACCCGCACGCTCTTCGCCATGCGTACGCCACCCATCTGCTCAGCGATGGCGCCGATCTGCGATCGATTCAGGAACTGCTGGGTCACGCGCGGCTATCCACCACCCAGCGCTATACGCAAGTGTCGTTAGAGGACTTGATGGCGGTCTACGACAAATCACATCCAAAGGCTTGAAAAGCCCCCTGGAGACTCAATGCTGTTCACTGAACGGAGAACGCGGGGTTTCCCGATCGCCGGTCTTTCCTCTACGCTGCTCCAGGTACGCTTTCATCCCGGCTGACGGCATAGGACGAGCGTAGTGATACCCTTGCCCTATCTTGCAACCCAGGTCTGCCAGGAGTGTTGACTGAGCTTCGGTCTCCACGCCTTCGGCCACGACGTGGAAATTGAGTCGGGCAGCCAAGTCAAGAATGCTCCTAACGACCGCGTCATCATTGTTCTTGTCGAGCTTGGCGGTGAATGTGTGGTCAATCTTGAGGCCATCGAGTGGGAGCTTGCCCAAACACGACAGCGAAGAGTAGCCTATGCCGAAGTCATCGAGCTCGAGTTGTACGCCGAGAGCCTTCAATTTGTGGAGCGTTTGGGTTGCCGCTTCAGGATCGGCGAAGAACGTTGACTCGGTAAGCTCGAGGCAGAGATGAGACGGTACGCCGTGAGTTTCCGGCAAGCTTGCGTGACTGCGGCTGAGCTTAGCTGGTAGGTTGTATCGGGGGCGGGAGGCCC
>SXGR01336329.1_pt1 | contig 10449 bp, 6 predicted proteins | sample 3174711 | NCBI WGS metagenome assembly SXGR01 (sample SAMN11356860, study PRJNA531348) | freshwater metagenome | isolation source: freshwater sample F1-60 | place: China: Fuxian Lake, Yuxi | collected 2017-12-25 | reverse complement strand
CGCACCACAACAAAATCAATTCCTTTGTTGTTGGTGATTGGTGAGGTAACTCCTGGAAACAACTTTGCAGGGCGTAAATTAATGTAATGCTCAAAGGCAAATCTAAGTTTGAGTAACAACCCTCGCTCTAATACCCCACTAGGCACAGTTGGATCCCCAACTGCTCCTAATAAAATCACATCAGCTTTTGCCAACTCAGCCATAACTGAATCAGGCAGCGTCTCTTTTGTCTTATGCCAGTAAGCAGCACCTAACTCATAATTTGTTTTCCTAAACTCCAAATCATATTTTTTAGCAATCGCATCCAACACGCGCAACCCTTGCGTTACTACCTCAGGACCGATGCCATCTCCTGGAATTGTGGCTAGGTTAAAAGTTTTCACTCACTCACCAGGCTTACAAATCGAACCAGTGCTGCGCCAGTTTCCTTAGCGATTACATCAATTGTCTCCTTTGGAATCGCAGAGTCAACTGTTAATGCCATTAATGCTTGGCCACCCTCTTGGGTGCGACCAACCTGCATATCTGCAATGTTGATCTGCAATTTTCCAAGTGCATTTCCTACAACACCAACTACACCAGGACGATCGGTGTATCTGAGGAAGAGCAAATTATTTGTAAGTTTTAAATCTAAATCTAATTTATCAATCGCCACAATCTTTTGAGTCTGTTTAATTCCCATCAATGTACCGCTTACAAAAACCTGTGTGCCATCAGCACATGCGGCTCTTACTGAGACTAAGTTCCGATGATCTGGGCTTTCAGCATCTGTTGAAACAGAGGATGTTAGTGAACGCTCAGTAGCTAATGCTGGTGCATTTACATAAGTTATATCCTCAGAACCCATTGCAATCATCGCGCCTTTTAGGGCACTAGTTGCTAAAACTGAGACATCAAAGGCTGAGATCTCACCTCTTACCTCAACATCAATTGATGAAATAACATCACTTGCTAAGGCAGTTGCTACCTGGGCTAATTTTTCAACCAATGGAAGTGCTGGGCGGACTGCTTGATCAATTGCCCCGCCTTTAACATTAACCGCATCTGGCACTAACTCACCAGATAATGCTTTTCTAACTGAGATTGCAACTGCAATTCCAGCACGCTCTTGTGCCTCATCAGTTGATGCTCCAAGGTGAGGGGTGGCAACAACATTATCTAAAGCAAATAATGGTGAATCTGTGCAAGGCTCAGTTGCAAATACATCAATGCCAGCACCGGCAACCTTGCCATCTTTTAACGCTTGATAAAGAGCTGCCTCATCTAGCACGCCACCACGAGCAGCATTGATAATTCGCACCGATGGCTTGACCTTCTTTAACGCCTCAGTTCCAATTAGATTTGCTGTCTCTTTTGTCTTTGGTAAATGAATTGTGATGAAATCACTCACTCTTAATAACTCATCTAACTCAACCAACTTCACATTTAATTGCGCAGCACGTGCTGGCTGTAAATATGGATCATAGGCAACAACCTCCATGCCAAAAGCTTGCATACGGTGGGCGACCAATTGACCAATCCGGCCAAAACCAACTACTCCTAAAGTTTTTTCAAAAACTTCCGCCCCAGTGTATTTAGATCTTGCCCACTTGCCATTTTGTAGCGCAGTGTGTGCTGGGGAGATAAATCTGGCACTTGCAAGCAGTAATCCAATTGCAAGCTCTGCAGCTGAGACAATATTTGAGGTAGGGGCATTTACCACCATTACCCCAGCTGCGGTTGCAGATGAAATCTCAACATTATCTAAACCAACACCTGCTCTTGCGATTACCTTTAAACCTTTTGCAGCAACAATTGCCTCAGCATCCATCTTGGTAGCAGAGCGAATTAATACTGCATCTACTCCTTTACTAAGAGCAGCCAGTAACTCTGCGCGATCTGCACCATTGCAATTGCGCACCTCAAAGTCAGGTCCTAACGCCTCTAATGTGGCTGGACTTAACTCCTCAGCGATTAAAACAACTGGTTTAGCCACGCGCTACATTTCCCTCTTTGTAATCATCATTGTTTGCAGATTTAACCCAAGACATCATCTTGCGCAGATCTCGCCCTACCTGCTCAATTGGATGAACCTCACCCTTTGCACGCAGCGCCTTAAATTCAGGAGCTCCAGCATCTTGATCATCAATAAATCGTTTAGCAAAAGCACCAGATTGCACATCAGCAAGTACTCTCTTCATGTTCTCTTTTACGCTTGGATCAATAACTCTTGGACCTGAGATGTAATCACCATACTCAGCTGTGTCAGAGACTGACCAACGCTGCTTTGCAATTCCACCTTCATACATAAGATCAACAATAAGTTTTAACTCATGTAGGCACTCAAAATATGCAACCTCTGGTTGGTATCCAGCCTCAATTAAAGTTTCAAAGCCATACATAACTAATTGAGAGGCACCGCCACAAAGAACTGATTGCTCACCAAATAAATCTGTCTCACACTCTTCGGTGAAGGTAGTCAAAATTCCGCCAGCACGTAATCCACCAATTGCTTTGGCGTAAGAGAGAGTTAGTGGCCAAGCATTACCAGTTGCATCTTGCTCTACTGCAACAATTACTGGAACACCACGTCCTGCCGAATACTCTCTTCTTACTAAATGTCCTGGGCCTTTTGGTGCGACCATACAAACATCGATATTTGTTGGTGGCTTGATGTAACCAAATCGGATGTTAAATCCATGACCAAAGAACAAAGCTGCGCCATCTTTAATATTTGGCGCGATTGAATCATTGTAAATATGTCGCTGCACATGATCAGGAGCTAGCAACATCACAACATCAGCACCCTTTACCGCATCGGCAACAGATGCAACCTTTAACCCTTCAGACTCTGCCTTGGCTCGTGACTTTGAACCTTCTGCTAAACCAACCACTACATCAACACCGCTATCTCGCAGGGATAGTGCATGTGCATGACCTTGGGATCCATAACCAATTACTGCAACCTTTTTAGATTGAATAATTGCTAGATCAGCATCTTCATCGTGATACATCGTTGCCACTTTATTTCTCCTTATGTTGGTTGGTTTGTTAATTCTGGTAATCAGCAGTTGAGCTATTTGGATCTGAATCGTTAGCAGTTCCCATAGTGCTTAAGGTGTGGTCAGCTAGTGTCTTATCGCCACGCTCTAACGCCACCAAGCCAGATTGAACTAACTCTTTAATTCCATGTGGTTTTAAGTCAGTGAGCAAGCTTTCAATTGCAGTTGATTGACCTACCGCCTCAATTGAGAGTGTGGTGGTTGATTCATCTGCAATAACAGCGTTGTGTTTTTTAACAATCTCTTTTGTAGCTGCAGTATTTGCTACCTTAACTAGCAAAATCTCTCGCTTTAAGGAATCAGAGTCCTTCATCTCAGAGATACCAATAACATTTACTAACTTAAACAATTGCGCGCTGACCTGATCTAACGCATGCCCCTCTAAATTAAGCACAATAGTCATTCGAGAGACCTTTGGATTCTCAGTTGGTCCAACTGCAAGTGAATCGATGTTGTAGCCACGACGAGAGAACAAGGAAGCAACTCGGGCAAGTACGCCAGGTGAGTTCTCAACTAAAACTGCCAAGGTATGAATTGCCATTACAACTCCTGTGAATCCCAAACTGGTGCCATAGATCTAGCAACAGTTATATCGTCATTTGAAGTTCCAGCTGCCACCATCGGCCAAACCATCGCATCACGGTGAACATTAAAATCAACAACAACTGGTCGATCATTAATTGCCATCGCAGCTTCAATTGTCTTATCCACATCCCCTGGGCTTTCACACCGAAGACCAACACAACCCATTGCCTCAGCTAATAATTTAAAATCTGGAATCCGCTTTGAGTGCAGATCTGTATTTGAATACCGTTGGTTATAGAACAAGGTTTGCCATTGGCGAACCATGCCAAGGGACTCATTGTTAATTACTGCAACCTTGATTGGAATATTATTTAACGCACAAGTTACCAACTCTTGGTTTGTCATTTGAAAACATCCATCACCATCAATTGCCCACACAGTTGTATCAGGTGCGCCAACCTTTGCGCCCATGGCAGCTGGAACTGCATACCCCATCGTTCCTAAGCCACCTGAGTTAAGCCAGGTTCTTGGTTTTTCATATCCAATAAATTGTGATGCCCACATCTGATGTTGGCCAACACCTGCTGCAAAAATTGCGTCTGGGCCTGAGATCTTACCAATTCTCTCAATTACATATTGTGGTGAGACAGAACCATCTGCTGGTTTGTCATAACCTAGTGGAAACTTTTTGCGCCAGCCATAAACCTCATTAAGCCAAGGGGTTAAATCTGGTGCAGATTTTGCAAGCGCCACCTTAGTTGCAGGTACTAATACCCGTAATGTGTTTTTCAAATCTCCAATTAATGCCACATCAGCATGGCGATTCTTACCAATCTCAGCGGGATCAATATCAGCATGAATTATCTTTGCATTTGGCGCAAAGGTAGAGAGCTTTCCAGTTACACGATCATCAAATCGTGCACCCAAAGTAATTAATAGATCAGCCTTTTGCAATGCAGTTACCGCTGCTACTGTGCCATGCATTCCAGGCATGCCAAGATGTTGATGATGTGAATCAGGAAATGCTCCTCGTGCCATTAAAGTTGTTACAACTGGGGCTCCTGTTACCTGTGCTAATTGCATTAACTCAGCTGCTGCCTCTGCCTTAATTACTCCGCCGCCAACATATAAAACTGGCTTTTTTGATTGGGTAATCAAAGCTGCGGCATCTCTTACCGCCTCACTCTTTGGCTCCATCACTGGGTTGTAACCAGCAAGTGAGACTGTGTGTGGGTAATCAAAGGTGGTCTCTTTTTGCAAAGCATCCTTTGCAATATCAACCAAGACCGCACCTGGTCGACCAGTGCTTGCAATATGAAAGGCTTCAGCAATTGCTCGTGGAATATCCTTTGGATCGGTAATCAAATAATTGTGTTTTGTAACTGGCATAGTCACGCCGCGAATATCTGCCTCTTGGAATGCATCGGTACCAATTGCAGCAGATGGCACCTGACCTGTGATGGCAACAATTGGAACTGAATCCATCTGCGCATCAGCAAGTGGTGTTACTAAATTTGTGGCACCAGGACCTGAGGTAGCGATGCAAACACCAACTCGACCAGTTGCTTGGGCGTAACCAGTTGCAGCATGACCTGCCCCCTGTTCATGTCTAACTAATATATGTCGAATTTTGGAATCAAAGATGGGGTCATAAGCAGGCAGGATCGCACCTCCTGGAATGCCGAACATAACTTCGACACCAGCGGCCTCAAGTGCGTTAACTAAACTCTGCGCACCATTGATCTTGCTCATCGCTTCCCTTCTTAAGTTGTGCCCATCTAAAGCAAAACCCCTCAGTTTTATCTGAGGGGTGCGAACTAACTTTTTCTAGTTAGCGCGCACGCTCAATAATCACCACGACCACTGATGTGATCGAGATTTGTGAGATAAGTGAGCTCTTCTTCATGGCCTTAGTTTCGCAGGTGTTAGATGTAGTAGTCAACTCCTGAGATAGCAATCTCAGTATTTGAGCCTAAGCAGATAACGAAAAAGTATTAATCGCAGACCGCACCCTTTGAAGCGCTACCAACTAATTTTGAGTACTTGGCTAATACTCCACGGCGGTACTTATGGGTGAGCGGTTTAAAGTTTTTTCTGCGCTGAATCATCTCATCTTCATTTACTAATAAATCTAAGCTTCGCGCCTTTACATCAATTCTTACTCGATCACCATTTTTAATAAATGCAATTGGTCCACCATCTACCGCCTCAGGTGAAACATGGCCCACACAGAGACCGGTTGTGCCACCAGAGAATCTGCCATCAGTTAGCAACAAAACAGATTTACCAAGACCAGCACCTTTTATTGCGCCAGTAATCATTAACATCTCACGCATGCCAGGTCCACCTTTAGGACCTTCATATCTAATTACTACAACATCACCAGCAACAATTGACCCATTCTCCAATGCATCCATTGCAGCTTGCTCTCTTTCAAAAACTTTGGCAGGTCCTTCAAATAGATCAACCCCGATACCAGCTGTTTTACAAACCGCACCCTCTGGCGTTAATGAACCATTAAGAATTGTTATGCCACCACCAATAGAGATTGGGTTTTTAACCGCTTTCAGAATCTCACCATCTGGATCTGGCGGTGTTATATCTTTAAGATTTTCAGCCATAGTTTTACCGGTAACAGTCAAACACTCACCATGTAAAAGTCCGGCATCAAGCAGGGCTCTTAGAATTACTGGAATTCCACCGACCTTATCGACATCAGTCATTACATACTTACCAAATGGTTTTAAGTCGCCAAGAAGTGGCACCTTTGCGCCAACTCGTTGGAAATCCTCAAGAGTTAAATCAACCTCTGCCTCATGGGCAATAGCTAATAGGTGAAGAACTGCATTGGTTGAGCCACCTAAGGCCATCAAAATTGTGATCGCATTTTCAAATGCTTTTTTAGTCAAAATCTGTCTAGTAGTAATTCCTTTACGGATTAACTCAACTACCGCTGCGCCAGATTTGATTGCATAATCATCACGACGACGATCAATTGATGGTGGTGATGCAGAACCAGGAAGTGATAATCCGATTGCCTCACCAATTGCTGCCATTGTGTTTGCGGTGTACATGCCACCGCATGCACCCTCACCTGGACAAATAGCTCTTTCAATTTTGTCGACCTCAGCCTCTGAAATCAATCCGCGAGCGCAAGCACCCACCGCCTCAAAGGCATCAATGATTGTTACATCTCGGCCATCAACCTTGCCCGGCATAATTGATCCGGCGTAAACAAATACCGATGCCACATCTAATCTAGCTGCAGCCATCATCATGCCTGGTAATGATTTATCGCATCCGGCAAATGTAACCATGCCATCTAAACGCTCTGCCTGCATTACCGCCTCAACTGAGTCAGCAATTACCTCACGTGATACTAAGGAAAAGTGCATGCCTTCATGTCCCATTGAGATGCCATCTGAGACTGAGATAGTTCCAAATTGCATTGGAAAACCACCAGCTTCAATTACACCTTTTTTAGATGCCTTTGCCAATCTATCTAAGGACAAATTACAAGGAGTGATCTCATTCCAGGAGGATGCAATACCAATCTGAGCCTTTGCAAAATCCTCATCTTCAAATCCAACTGCGCGAAGCATTCCTCGCGCTGGTGCCCGCTCTAAGCCATCGGTAACTAAGCCAGATCTTGGCTTCATCTTATTTATCGGCTTTTGATCACTCATAAGATTAGTTTATTGCCCTAAATGCTTTAGTAATAGTTCACGCACCTTTGCCGCATCCGCTTGGCCACCAGTTAATTTCATTACCGCACCAATTAGCGCACCAGCTGCTGGAATATTGCCATCCCTAACCTTTTGCGCAGTCTCAGCAGATGCTGCAATCGCAGTTTCAATCGCCTTCATAAGCTCTGAATCATCTGAGACAACCTTTAGCCCACGTTTTGCAATAACCTCACTTGGGGTGCCCTCTTTGGCAATTACGCCCTCAACAACCTGCCTGGCTAATTTGTCAGTTAACTCACCCTTTGCAATTAACTCAATAATTTGAGCAACATCTTTTACAGTTATCAACTCAGTTGGAGAAACAGCTTTATCATTTGCAATTCTTGAGATCTCACCTAACCACCAAGATCTAGCCTTTGTTGGATCTGCGCCAAGTAAAACTGTTTGTTCAACTGTATCTAGCAGCTCAGCATTAATCATTGCATTCATCTCTTTATCTGGCACAGCCCAAGCAGTTTGTAATCGCTTTCTGCGATCTGCTGGTTTTTCTGGCAATAAAGTACGAAGCTCTTCAATCCACTTTGCATCAGGGACAACTGGTACTAAATCTGGCTCTGGGAAGTATCGGTAATCCTCAGCCTGCTCCTTTGATCTACCAGGTCTAGTTTCACCACTTTCCTCTAGGAAGTGACGAGTCTCCTGCACAATCTTTTCACCACTTTCTAATCTATTTGCATGTCTGATAATTTCACCAGTTACTGCCCGCTCAACTGAACGAAGTGAGTTAACATTTTTTGTCTCACTTCTGGTGCCAAGTTTTCCACTACCAATCTTTGATAATGACAAGTTCACATCACATCTAAGAGAGCCTTGCTCCATCTTTACATCAGAGACTTTTAAGGATCGCAAAATATCTCGCAATGTTGCAACATATGCCCGGGCTACTAATGGGGCGTACTTGCCGGTGTTTGGCACAATCTTGGTAACAATTTCAACAAGTGGGATACCTGCTCGGTTGTAATCTAAAAGTGAGTGGTCAGCACCATGAATTCGACCAGTAGTACCACCAACATGTAGTGATTTACCAGTGTCCTCCTCCATGTGAACTCGCTCAATTTCAACTCTAAAGGTTTTATTTCCTTCATCAGTTTCTACATCAACATCAAGGAAGCCATTTACGCAGATTGGTTCATCATATTGAGAGGTTTGAAAATTCTTTGGCATATCTGGGTAGAAGTAATTTTTACGAGCAAATCTAGAAAAGGGTGCGATTGAACAATTAAGAGCTAAGCCAATCAAAATTGTGCTCTCAATCGCTCGCTTATTAACCACTGGCAAAGCGCCAGGAAGTCCAAGACAAACAGGGCAGGTTTGAGTATTTGGTTGGGCGCCAAACTCAGTTGCACAACCACAAAACATCTTTGAGTTTGTATTTAACTCAACATGCACCTCAAGGCCAAGGGTTGGCTCATAGATTGCTAGTGCCGAATCGTAATTTAAACTCATTTTGATCCTGCTAGCTTTGGTGCAAAATCTAGAATTGGTTTGCCCCACTTTGAAAGTAATGCTGCCTCTAACGCTCCACCAACTAAATACATTTGATCATCCTTCATAGCAGGTGACATGATTTGAAAACCAACTGGCAAGTTATCTTCCTCAGCTAAGCCACATGGCAGGCTCATGCCGCCAATTCCTGCCATATTTACTGGAATGGTTGCAATATCATTTAAATACATCGCAAGTGGATCATTACTTTTCTCACCAATTTTAAAGGCGGTAGTTGGCGCAGTTGGTGAGACTAAAACATCACATTTAGCAAAGGCGTTATCAAAATCTTGCTTGATTAATGTGCGCACCTTTTGCGCTGAACCATAATAAGCATCATAATAACCAGAAGATAGCGCATAAGTTCCAAGAATTATTCGCCGTTTAACCTCACGGCCAAAACCAGCTTGTCTAGTTAAATTCATAACCTCTTCAGCACTTTTTACGCCATCATCGCCAACTCTTAAACCAAATCGAATGGAATCAAATCTTGCCAAGTTTGATGAGCACTCACTTGGGGCTATAAGGTAATAAGCAGCTAGGGCGTACTCAAAGTTTGGGCAAGAGACTTCAATAATCTCAGCACCTAACTTAACTAACTCAGCAATCGCCTCATTAAATTTACTCTCAACTCCCTTTTGATATCCCTCACCAGCTAATTGTTTAACAACACCAATTTTCATTCCCTTAATATCTAATTTCTTAGCAGCTGCGACCACATCAGGGACTACTTGATTAATGCTGGTGGAATCCTTTGGATCAAAACCTGCAATTACTTGGTGTAATAGTGCAGCATCTAAAACTGTTCTAGCACATGGTCCTGCTTGATCTAGAGAGGATGAGAATGCAACTAAGCCATACCTTGAAACTCCACCATAGGTTGGTTTAACGCCAACAGTTCCAGTAACAGCTGCTGGTTGGCGAATTGATCCACCAGTATCGGTACCAATGGCAAGTGGTGCTTCAAATGCTGCAAGGGATGCAGAGGAGCCACCACCTGATCCACCCGGAATTCTTGTTAAATCCCATGGGTTATGAGTTGCTCCATAAGCTGAATTCTCAGTTGATGAGCCCATCGCAAACTCATCCATATTTGTTTTACCTAAAATAATCACGCCAGCATCCTTTAATTTAGTAACCACAGTTGAGTCATATGGTGGACGCCAGTTTTCTAAAATTTTAGAGCCGCAAGTTGTTGGCACATCTTTTTGTGTCATCACATCTTTTAATGCAAGTGGCACACCAGCAAGTGGGGATAACTTCTCACCGGATGCTCGTTTTTTATCAACCTCTTTTGCTTGCGCAAGCGCGCCATCCTTATCTAAATACAAAAAGGCGTGGACATCTTTATCTACCGCATTTATTTGCTCATAAAGTTGATTGGTTAATTCAACCGCTGAGATCTCTTTTTTACTTAGAGCAGATGCCATCTGCCAGGCGTTATCTCTAATACTCATTTACTCTTCGCCCAATATTTGTGGCACTTTAAATCTTTGCTCACTAGATGCCGGCGCCCCAGATAATGCTTGCGCTGGCGTCAGACTTGGCGTGACCAGATCTTCTCGAGTCACATTACTAACTGCTAATGGGTGGGATGTTGGTTGGACATCGGCGCTTGCAACCTCTTGCACTCTGGCAACTGCACCAAGGAT
>SXGR01182540.1_pt1 | contig 10449 bp, 17 predicted proteins | sample 3174711 | NCBI WGS metagenome assembly SXGR01 (sample SAMN11356860, study PRJNA531348) | freshwater metagenome | isolation source: freshwater sample F1-60 | place: China: Fuxian Lake, Yuxi | collected 2017-12-25 | reverse complement strand
CAGTTGGATAGAGCATCGCCCTTCTAAGGCGAGGGTCGCTGGTTCGATTCCAGCCGGGCGCACCATTCAACTCTTCGTCTCGGTGGCGGCATTGGCCCAGCGGTTTCGCTATAGGCGGTCCTCGTCGAGCTCAATCAAATCGGACCAGGCTGTGACTTGCGGCAATGTTGAGGCTGGCACGCTTCGTTTCGTTGCCACATCGTTGAGCCGCTGTTGAAACCTGGCTTTGCCTGCCTCATCCATCGGTCCGCTGGTTTCGATTCGCTGGTTCCATTGGGCGATTTCTTCCTGGCTGCGGTTCTTCATGTGCGCTCGTACCCAGTCCAGGATTTCATTGTCGGTTCCTCCGGCGCAGACCCTCTGCTCGAATGCCGTGGCGTCGAGTTCGAGGAAGTCGAGCAGGTAACGGTCGAATCCCACGGTTAAATAGTTATAGTCCTGGATCTGGCCAGCCTGGCGGAGCCTGACCTTGTCGATCATGCGCCCAAAATGGGCGATGTTTCCCAGCCGAATCTTCGGACTTCTCGGGTATGGTGCGCTCATGGTGTATTCCTCCTGGTCCCTCTTGCACTTCGTCCGGAAAGGACAGTATCGTATTGCGGTTTGCGCTGTCGAGTCATTGGCTTGAATATTAAGGAGGTTGCTATGGCAATACGATTGGGAGATGAGGCGCCGAATTTTACGGCAGAGACCACGGAAGGGACTATCAATTTCCATGAGTGGTTGGGCGGCGGATGGGGGATCCTCTTTTCGCACCCGAAAGATTATACCCCAGTCTGCACCACCGAGTTGGGGACCGTCGCGAAGATTACGCCGGAGTTCAAGAAGCGGGGCGTGAAGGTCATCGCTGTCAGCGTCGATCCGTTGGATTCGCACAAGGGCTGGATCAACGATATCAATGAGACGCAGCACACCACGATGAACTATCCGATCATTGCCGACCCCGACAAGAAGGTCGCGACCCTCTACGACATGATCCACCCGAACGCTTTGGACAATATGACGGTGCGTTCCGTGTTCATCATCGGACCGGACAAAAAGGTGAAGCTGACCTTGACCTATCCTGCTTCATGTGGTCGGAACTTCGACGAACTGCTGCGCGTGATCGATTCGCTGCAGCTGACCTCGAAGTTCAAGGTCGCCACGCCTGCCAACTGGAAGGATGGAGAGGATTGCATCATCACTCCGGCCGTGAACGATGTGGAAGCGAAGACGCTCTTCCCAAAGGGCTTCAAGACCGTGAAGCCGTACCTGCGTTATACCCCGCAGCCGAACAGGTAACGAACGATTCGATTCTTTTCAGGGGCGGGAGGGCCTAGTGCGTCTCCCGCCCCTTGCTGTTTCTCGCGAAAAGAGGCCGGCTGATTGCTGGGGGAAGCGAACTGTGCTATTGGAGTGGTGCTGGTCAGTCATATCCGTCAGCTTGAAACAGAAGGGCTCCCCACCGATCAGGCTGTTAGGCAGAGCGCGATGGATCAGCTCAGCCGTGTTGATGACGGCCTTGGTCGCCAGTCTCGGTTTTCTTCCCATGGCTGTGGCCACCAGCATGGGAGCCGAAGTGCAAAGGCCTCTCGCCACAGTTGTGATCGGAGGGCTGTTTACCTCGACCATCTTAACCTTGCTGGTCATTCCGGCTCTCTATGGCCGGATCACTCAGAATGGGTTGGACGCGATATCAGACGAGCAGTAGGCCAGCAGTCCTGACTTTTTTCCAGAAGGCTGTGTTGAGGAAAGCTTCAAACTCTTTGGCTGTCCCTGGAAAGGTCGTCCTCTCGTCCTTGAGCAATGGGTAGGGACGGGAGGGGTTGTTGCGTGGCGTGGAGCGATGAATCAGATCCTGTAGCCACAGGGCCTGTCTGGTGGAGAGGGTGATGGCCTGATCGCTGGTGCGGCCAGGCAGAATGAGTCTCGTATTTCTTCCGACCGGTTCACAGACCGGCTGGCCTCCCAGCCAGACGAATCGCCTTTCTGCCTGAGGGTTGTCTTGAAGGATTCTGCCCTTGAGGAGCTTCTGTATCCAGGTGGGGGAGACGCGCGGCTTCGGCACAGAATGGTCGAACCATTGGCGGACGTCGAGGGTGAGGCCGTTCCCTTCCAGATAGTTCAGCATCGACCGTCGGAGCCCTTCGCCGAGCCACTCCGGTATTTTGCTCCGTCGATCCTCATGTTGAAGATCGTTCTCCGCAAAACCCTGAAACTCCGGTCCAAGAATACGCAGGCCATGAGCGGCAGGTTGGAGGCCGATCGGGCTATGGGCCGTGGCGGTGAAGCGGTGCCAAAAGGCCGACTGAATGAGGTCCACTTTCACCAATTGTCTCACCCGTTCCAGCGAGTCCACCGTTTCCTGAACCGTCTCAGTGGGACAACCGTACATGAGGTAGGCATGGATGAGTATCCCTGCCTCTTTGAAGGCTGCTGCCACGAGCGCGGTCGAATCGACGGTAATGCCTTTTTTGATTGTCTCCAGCAGCCGGTTTGAGGCTGCTTCGAGTCCTGCCGTCACGGCGATGCAGCCTGAGGCGGCCAGGAGGCGGCAGAGGTCCGGAGAGAAGGCTTCCTCAAAGCGGATATTGCCCCACCAGGAAATGGTGAGGCCCCGTTCCAGCAGAGCCAGGGCCAGCGATTTTAAGGCGGCGGGAGGGGCAGCCTCGTCGACGAAGTGAAATCCCCGGCAGCCGGTCTCGGCGATCAGTTGTTCGATCTGTTGGATGAGCCGGTCGGTCGGCGTCATTTCGTAGCGACTGATGTAGGTGAGGCCGACGTCGCAGAAGGTACATTGCTTCCAGTAACAGCCGTGGGCGACTGTGAGTTTGTTCCAATGGCCTTCCGACCAGAGGCGATGCATCGGGTTCGTGCTGTCCAGGATCGTGAGGTATCGGCTTAAGTCTAGGCCTCGATAGGTTGGACAGCCGACCTCGCTCATGCTGAATTCCTGCTCGGTTGTCTTATTCGTGAAGACCACGCGATCCTTCTCCCGATAGAAGGTCTGGCAGAGCTGTGGTCGAGATCTGGCACCTGCCAAATGTTCGATCAACGAGAGCAGAGGCCGTTCCCCGTCGTCGAGCGCGACGTAATCGACATAGTCGAACACGCGGGGATCCGACAGGCGTCGAAGCTCCGTGTTGGCATAGCCGCCTCCCAGAGCAATGGCGAGATCCGGGCGCTGGCTCTTGATCGAGTGGGCGATCCGAAAGGCTCCATAGAGGTTGCCGGGAAAGGGAACAGTGAGGGCGACGAGGTTCGGATTGAAACGGTCGAGATGCTCCCACAAGGATTCGAGCATGAATCGATCCGTCAGAGTCGGGGAGACGGCGACCGCGTCGATGACAGTCTCGAACGACGAAGCGGATCTGGCGATATGTTCGGCATAGCGGCTCAGAGCAAAATGGGGAGAGACGGTTGCCTGAATCAAATCGGAGAGGTCTTCGAGGTAGAGGGTGGCATATCGTTTGGCGCGGTCCTGCTCCGGCAAGTTACGCAAAGACGACGTTCGGCCTCGATGGCCGGCGAAGCGAAGCCCTTGGGGGAGAAAACCTGGACGGGCCAGGAGCAAGGCCAAAGAGGGATTGCGGCCCTGGAGGAACTCGATCACCGGTTCGATCGTGTCCAGATAGGCAGGCTCGATCGCGAGCATCTGTCTGGCTTCACCTGGGAGCTCATCCTCACGTTGGCGCACCTGATCAAAGACCGACTGGAGTCCCGGCCGGCTGAAGATCTTGAGCACCATGTCGATGCCGAGGTCTGCCTGGTTGGCGTCAATCCCGCGGCTGCGGAGAAACCCCGTGAGATAGGCCGTGGCCGGGTAGGGCGTATTCAGCTGAGTGAGTGGGGGAATGAGCAGGAGAACGTGTGGGCCAGCCATGGCTCGACATATCACACTGCCTTCATGGAATGCTATGCACCATTCCTTCTGCTGGCTGGCCCACCGGGTGAAGGGAGTTATCTCTTCATATCCAGGATCGTTCCCAGCATGTCGTCCGCCGGCTTCAGGGTACTGATATTCGCTTCAAGTCCTCGCTGCGCGATGATCTGAGTGACAGCTTCGTCTCCGAGATTGACGTTCGACAATTCCACCTGGGTGGGGCCATGACCCCGATCGCTGAGGATCGTAGGTCCTGGCGAGTCGTCTTTTCGAACGACGGGACGTACGCCCCCGTTGCTTCCTTCGACAAGATCCGTCTGCGATTTTTTGAATCCGTCGGTGTTGACGTTGGCCACATTATGAGCCGAGACCTCGATTTGTTTCGCGTAGGCTGCAGCTCCGGACAGGGCAGAATGCAGAGTGGATAGCATACTGGCACCTCCATGATGAGTCTGAGTAGAACATCAGGCGGCCGCAGGAGAGGAAAGAAGCGAGGGGGCTAGCCGTACAGTTGCACAGTCGCAACCGGTCATGTGGCGGCTAGGCTGACCCTGGAACAACTTCGTTCCTGCTTAGGTCCCTTGGCTTTGCGTCCCACCCTCTCGGATGGTTTGCCCTTTTCACCTGGCGAGTGCTTCCGATAGATCGCGAAGCGCCCGTATTTTTGTTAGTCCGAGTATAGCATCGATTGGGGTTCAGCACTCGCGGTGAACGGCATGCAATGGTCACCAACGAGATACAACCGGCATTTGCCAGAGAAAAATTTGCCTAGTCGTTGTGGGGGGGGGCCTGTTGCGCGAGATCGTCGTCCAATGTGGCCCAGGTGATACCCTTGGCCACGGTGGCAAAGAGACGGTGTAGCCAGGGGTGCCGGTGTTGGCAGTAGTTATTGAGAGGCACGAGACGATGTTCGAGGTCGAGTTTCGCCCGGTAGCCGGTTTGGCCGCTTTGAAATTCTGTTACGCCGACAGAGGAGGCCCAGATGACCGCTTGTTTCCAGAGGCGAAAGTAGAGAAACCACGGACCTTCCAACCCATAGTCCAAACCGATAAATTTATTGATCGCGCGGGAGCCGATGCGAAAACAGAGCATGAAGGCTACCAGTTTCCCGGTCTGTTGGTTCCGTAGCAGGACAAAATAGGAGGTGTCTTCTGCTGCGATAAGATCGAAAAGCCTCGGCGTCAGGTGTTCGAACTTCGGCTTGCCCTTTTCGTAGATCTGCAAAAAAGCGGGAAGATTTCTTCGAGGAGCGCGGGGCTGGGATGCTGAAGTATCATCGTTTGAAGTTCGCCGAGCTCTTTGCTGCGCCGGAGCTTCTTGCGAAGGTTGTGCCGGTGAGAAGAGGTGGGGGTCTGGAGATAGGCCTCGAAGCCGCCTGCAGGCAAGAGAAGGCGAGTGCCGGGATAGCTGACGAGTTTGAAGAGGCCTCGGCTGGCGCATAGGGGGGCCAGCGCGGCGGAGACCGTGTCAGGAAAATCCTTCCAGACGATCATCGGAGCTCCAGCCTGGCGAGCTCGGATCGCGAGGGCGTCATGGAGGATCGGCGCCACGTCAGCCAGCGAGACTCCGGGGAGCAAGCCGATCGTGCCTTCATCACTGCAGGGGGAGCCGATGAAGAGGGTGCGCTGATAGCGCAGGCGAGGGATCACCGCTCCGGCTGCACGCAGGAGACGGGCAATGAAGGGAGGCGCGACGAGATCGATCGGGACATCCATCAGGAACGCGGGGGCGATGCCGATGGGTAGGGCTCCTGATTCAAGAATGGCGTAGGCGAAGGTAAATTGCGATTCCAGGCCGCTCCGTTCGAGCGATCAATACCACCAAAGGCCTTCGAGGGGCGGGGGGGGGAATAGTTGTCCCAGAGATCCGGAGGGATCTCCTCCACCGAGGAGACCCAGCGTATGGATACGGACTCAGTCGGCTGCATCAGCTCTGTCTCATTGTTGCCCTGGGACAAACTTCACCGCCACCCCGTTGATGCAGTAGCGCAGCCCCGTCGGCTTGGGGCCGTCCTTGAAGAGGTGCCCTTGATGGCCTTCGCAGCGGGCGCAGTGGACTTCGGTCCTTGGGAGAATCAATTTGTAATCGGTCGTGGTCTCGATGACTTCAGGCGCGATCGGTTGCCAGAAGCTGGGCCAGCCAGTGCCGCTGTCGAACTTATGCTCGGATGAAAACAGAGGCAGATCGCATCCGGCGCAGAAGTAGATGCCGGCTGTCTTGTTATCGTGAAAGTTGTTGCTGAAGGGCCGCTCCGTACTTTCATGCCGCAGGACCCGGTAGGCCTCAGGCGCGAAGAGCTTTTTCCAGTCCTCGTCGGTTTTCACCACTTTGACGATTGGGCCAATTTCAACTTTTGGCTGCATAGGTCTGCTCCTTTCTTTGAGGAACGGATGGCATCCTTGCATAGCGATCGACTGGGGGGCAAGGTGCGGGCGGACGCGGAGCCGCTATTCTGTGCTATCGGGCGCCCATCGTTTTACGCATGGATCCCGCCATAATCAAAAACTCATAGAGGCGACATTCCAGCGGGCCATTGAAGAGGGGAATGCGTTTCGATGGAGCGAGGCCGATCAGTTTTGGGACCCGCAAATCGCCGGTAAAGATATAGGCTCTCCACCCGCTGAACCGCTGCTTCAACCAGTCACCTAGTTTGGGGTAGAAATTATCTAGCTCTTCCGGCTTGCTGAGCCGGACTCCATAGGGAGGGTTGATCATGATCACTCCCTGCTCAGCCGGAGCCTCCAGGTCGAGCACGTCGCTTTGTCTCAGGCGAATATCGATTCCGACTCCCGCCCCCTGAAATATCCGTTGCGCGATTTTGACTGCGGCAGGATCCCGGTCGGACGCATAGATGGCAGCCGGGACTGTGGCCAGTTGTTTAATCCGGGAGGCCTCTCGCAGATGGCCCCAACGTTTGGGATCGTGGACAATCAACCGCTCAAACCCGAATGAGCGTGACTGTCCCGGCGCGATCTTGCGCGCCATTAGCGCCGCTTCCAGCGGAATCGTTCCGCTGCCGCACATGGGATCGAGCAGGACCTCATTGGGAGTCCAGCCGGCCAATCGCAGCAAGCCTGCCGCCAGATTTTCGCGCAAGGGCGCCTCGACGGACAGGACCCGATGGCCTCGCTTGAAGAGGGGCTCGCCTGAGGTGTCCAAGTAGAAGGTGACGGTGGACTCATCCAGGAAGGCGTCGATCCGGATGTTCGGGCGCTTAGTGTCCACGTCCGGTCTCTTATGGCGCACCGCTATGAACTTGTCGCAGACCGCGTCTTTAACACGCAGGGTAATAAAATCCAGACTGGTCAGGGAGCAACGGCGCGCGCTCACTTTTACTTTGATCGTTTGTGAGGAGGTGAACCAGTCGGGCCAGGGGAGGCTATAGGCGGCGCGGTAGACATCGTCTTCTGAAAGATAGGAGGCCTGGCCGACCTCCCAAAGGACGCGACTGGCAATGTGGCTCTTGAGGTTGACCCAATACATCGTGGCCCAAGGAGCCAGGAAGGAGATCCCTCCCTCCGTCTTCGTGGTCATCGGCACGCCCAGGTCGTGGAGCTCCTGCTCGAGGACACCTTCCAGCCCCTGCGGGCAGGATGCAAAGAACCGTAGTTTTGTGCTATCCATTTTAGGTCACCATTCAGACTGAGCTTTGCGATGAACTATTGCAGTGTCTGCGCCACGCCTGTTACCCAGCAAATTCCCGCCGGCGATAATCGTCTGCGATTCGTCTGCGGCTCATGCCAGACTATTCATTACCATAATCCGAAAATCGTCGGTGGCTGTATTCCGGAATGGGACGGACAAATTCTTCTTTGTCGACGCGCCATCGAGCCCAAGTCAGGCCTCTGGACCTTTCCTGCCGGCTTTATGGAAATCGGCGAAAGTACCGAGCAGGCAGCGGTCCGCGAGACTCTCGAGGAGGCGCAGGCTCAGGTAGAGCGGATCTGCCTGTTTGCGGTTTTGAGCTTGCCGCACATCGGTCAGGCCTATCTGGTTTTTCGCGGGCCGATGAACTCGCCAGATTTCGGGGTCGGGGAGGAAAGCCTTGAGGTGCAACTCTTCTCCCTCTCTGCCATTCCCTGGGACGAGATCGCCTTCCCCGTGGTCAAGGACGCGCTCCGCCGTTATGTCGAGGATGCGGCGCGAGGCGAGTTTCAGGTGCATGTCGCAACCTTGTCCGATCGATTGGTCTAACAGGATGCTGAAAAAGTCCGCCAGCGGCGTTCTCGCTTGCTCAGGCCCTCAACGACCCTCTAATTGAGCGTGGGAATCGTGAGCAGCGGAAGGCTCCGGCCTTCGCCTTCATGCAGGAAGCGAAATCTATCTGCTTCCGTATAGTCGACTGTCGCCCCTTCCATCCGCGGCGCGCTCCGCCGGTCCACCGCGATCGTCAGGCCATCGATCGGCTGCACATCGTCGCCAGGATGACTGTCTTCTTCCAGCGTGCTGCTGAAGCTCACGCGCGACTCGTCCAGATCCCGGACGGCAATTCTGACGACCGGATCCTCAGGGTGTTCGAGTTGAATCGCTTTCAGTTTCGCAATGGCGGACACAGTGATGGCAATCATGAGCCAAGCTCTTTCCGGTTGACGATATGGTGAATGTCGACCAGGTGATCCTCGCGATCGATGGAATAAAAAATCCGCCAATCTTCGACGGCATATTTGAAGAGGCCTGCCAGGTCAGGCGCGATGGGCTCGTGGCGCAAGTTCTCGACGTTCGAGGCGAGCCATTTGGTCTTGTCGAACAGTCGTTGGGCCAGGACGGGGTCCAGGCCTGCAAAGTCCCGCAGGAGGGCAGGGCGATAGGCGAGGCGATACCAGGCCATGGGTCCTTACCAGCGGAGTCCGAGCTGGTCCGCGAGGTCTTCGCCGGACAGCCGCTCTGTATTGGATAACGAGTCTTTCAGCTTGGCCCGTAGCCCCTCGCCCAGCTGGAGCCCGAGGTCCGGGTCGCCCAGCAACTCGCGCAGGCGATCGTCGACGATCCCGCGCACAAGGTCTTTCAGTTGCTCCGGCGACAGAGAGGAGAGCTCCATAATGCTGGGAGGATACGGAGGCTAGGGCCTGAAATGCAACTCACGAGGGGCGCTTACTGCAGGCCTGCTGCTGGTTGGAGCTGCTGAATCATGTGGTTCAGGCGGTCTTGATGGGGAGGGGTAATCGCCAGAAACTCGATGCCGATGCCGGCGGACCCGGACCAGCGCACCGTGGCATTGTCGATCATAATCGGCTGAGGTTCGCCTGGGACATGCAACTGCATGGTCAGCTGCATGCCGGTAAAGGGATTGAAGATGCTCTCCACGCGGCAGCCCTTGGCCGAAAGGTCCCGGACCGATCCCTCATGGCAGGTGCGGCTTTGGTGCCACCAGGGTGCTGGAGAGCGACACAGGGAACCGGGGATGTTTTCTCGTGACCATATTTGTGCTCCAATTGGCTCTTTGGCAATGGGGGTTTTCCGGCGCAGGTCGCCTCTGAAAGGCTACCCCGCGACCGGGAGGCTGTCAACGCAATCCATCCGCGCAGCAGGGTTCTCGCCCATGTATTCACGGGGAGGTGCGGCAATGAACAGCAATGGACAGGTTCTGACAGCTGGTTGCAAAAGGGACCGGCGGCAGGGGATTGGCCTGGCCCTCCTGCCAGGTTTGGAAAGGGGCTCTGGACTGTGGTACATATCCACTCGTTTTGAGTCGCTGGAATCGACCGCTAGGCCAGTTCCTTTCCTCTCGCGGTGTTTCCAGCAGAGCCGTTTCATGGAATCGTATGGAGGATTCGAGCGATGACACCATTGGCATTTTTGCGAGGCGCCTGTTCCAGCTGCCTGATCTTCTCTCTGTTCCTCGTTGCACCGGTCAATGCCGAGTCTCCTGCATCCGATGAGAATGTGGCTGTGTCAGCCGGAAGCGCCGTTTCGCTGGAATACACCTTGACCCTCGACGATCAATCCGTGCTGGAATCCAACGTCGGCAAGGAGCCCATGACCTATGTGCAGGGAGCGCATGAGATCGTTCCCGGCTTGGAAGCGGCGTTGGAAGGGATGAAAAAGGGGGAGCGCAAGCATATCGCCGTTGCCCCGATGGACGGCTACGGACCGATTGATCCGCAAGGGATTCAAGAGGTGAAGAAGGAGCTCATTCCGCCTGGCGCGCAGAAGGTCGGCGCGCAGCTTCAGGGGCGATCTGCCGATGGATCGACCGCCTTTCCCATCGTGAAGGAAGTCAAAGAGGACACGGTGGTGCTGGACTTCAACCATCCGCTCGCAGGAAAGACCCTGCACTTTGATGTGACGGTGCTGGCGGTTAAGGCGGGGCAGCTCCCCCCGCAGCCTTAGGGGATGAAGAAGGGCGCGAAGAAGCAACTCCGGCTCGATCCCTCCTCGAAACGCCGTTTTCAGACGCGGCTACTGAAGTGGTATGCCACGCATGGCCGCGATCTGCCTTGGCGGAAGACCTCCGATCCCTACCATATTCTGGTCTCTGAAGTGATGTTGCAGCAGACCCAGGTCGATCGGGTGATTCCGAAATACCACGAGTTCCTGGACCGGTATCCCAGCTTTGAGGAGCTGGCCGATGCGCGGGTTTCCGATGT
>SXGR01501274.1_pt1 | contig 10454 bp, 7 predicted proteins | sample 3174711 | NCBI WGS metagenome assembly SXGR01 (sample SAMN11356860, study PRJNA531348) | freshwater metagenome | isolation source: freshwater sample F1-60 | place: China: Fuxian Lake, Yuxi | collected 2017-12-25 | reverse complement strand
TTGGCGAACTTCGCCGCGATCTCCTTCTCTGCCTCGTGGTCATCGGCCACACCGTGTTGACCCCAGAATGGGAACGCGTAGAGCCCGTCCTCGGGGTTGGCATTGCGAAGTGCTTCAAGCACCGCGTCCTCCTGAGGCAACTGCTTGAACGACGAGTCCCCGAGTTGAAGCACCATGTGCGCGAACGCACCCCAGGCGAACCACACAGCACCGGCCACCACCGAAGCGAGGACGGTTCGACCAAGTGGAGTCTTCATGGGCGCGGATTCTAGACATCACTAGAAATCAGTCTGGCTCGGGGTGACACATACGGAACTCGCGCTGCAGTTGTGTCATGCGCTCTCCGCTGCTCCACGCCAACCCGGCCGATAATCGGCTGGAGGTCGATCTCGTCGAGGGTGTCGGGCTTCGATCGCTGGCGTCGATCTCCGTGGGTCTCGAACCGGTCAGCGTGTCGCAGCGGAACCGACCTGAGGTCTTCGACCTGCAGCAGACGAGTGCGTCGCCAACAGTCGTTCCCATTGCTGGCGAGGAGCCGCGGGCGCTCGCCACCGACGGCACTGTGGTCTGGTGCGCCATCTCTCACTCTGGAAATGACACGACGGTGCTTCCCGAGACGGTGGTTTCGTCCGCCGTCAATCCCTATCGCGGCGATCCGAACCCGCCGCCCAACTCGGGGAACAGTTTTGTGCGGCCGATCGCCGCGGCGCTTCCAAACCCCCCGGACACAAGTCTCATCGTTCGCAAGGGATCCGATGGCGCGTGGCGCGATGTCAACAACAAGGTCTGGAGCGCGGCCGTCACATGGGGACGCGAACTCGCTCGCGTCCCCTTGGTCAGGCGCGACCTCAACCCGCATCTGATCTATGCGACCGCCAACCTCCCCATGGTCCAGCGACTCCGTTCGCTAGGCGACCCTGCGCTTCGCTACTATCGTGCAGGTCCGAAGGAGGCATCGCATGTTGGCATCGACTCGGGTGTGTGTGTTCGTTCTCGGTGTTCTGTCGATCGTCTCCATGGGTGCGAACATCCTTGGCGTATCGGACAAACCGCGCGTGGCCATCTGGGAAGTCCGCGCCACGAAGGCCGTTGAAGCGCAGGCCGCCTCGCAGGGTCGATCCAACGAACTCGCTCAACTCGTCGAGGCAATCAACGCCAGCCTGCCGACCACAGTCAGCCAGACGGACCGCTTGGATGTCGTGGGTCGTTCCGACCTCGCGCTCGTGGTGAAGGAGTGGGACCTAATCGACTTCTCGGGATCGGTCAGTCGCCTTGACCCGCAGACGGCGAAGTCGCTGAATCTCGCGGGTGCTCAGTTTGTGCTAGCCCTCCAACTGACGAACTTCCAGGACATCACTCAGCGATCGGTCCTTGAGGGGCCGCTGGGGAAGTCTCAGGCCGAGCGGAGGATGATTCAGGTCGAGGGTGTCCTGAAGATGTACGACTCCTCGACTGGACTGCTGACTGGGTCGTCGCGCATTGCCGTGAGTGATGCGGTCACTGATGAAACGCTGCCCGGGGTGCAGCAGGAGGGGCGCCCCACGAATGCGCTCCTGTCGACCATCGTTACTTCGCTCTGCGGCGCGGCAGTGGAGAAGGCCGTGGTGGCGCTCGTGCCCGCCAACGGTGCCAAGAGTCCCGACTCGCCGGTGCCGCCGACAGGGACGCCAGCAGGTGCTGAGGGGCCGATTCGACTGGCCGTGTTTGTCAAGGATCTCGCCCCCAATGTGCCCGACGAGAAAGTGCGGCAGTTGGAAGATGATCTGGTCGCGTCGCTCGTGCGCCCGGGCATTTCTGTGATTCGGCGTGAAGATGTCATGAACGCCGTCAAGCACTTCGCCAGCGAGGGTCCAAACGCGGGGACACCGCAGTCGCTCGACCAACAGCTGGATCGCTTGGTCTCGAACTCGACGAGCGCGCGAAACTTAGCGCAGCAACTTGGAGCCGACGGCGTCTGTGTCGCGTCGATCGATGCGCTCGACGAGACAGCGCTGGACTGGGCGGACCCAAATGGCGGGCCGACGCTCTCAGGTCGCGAGTTTGCGCTTCGGACAACATGGGAGATTTTTGGCGGGCCGCGCGGCGAGACACTGGCATCGGGCACGAGCAGCGCGTCGCGCAAAGTGCGCGCGAACCAACAGGGCCAACTCGTTACGAATCCGGTCAACGAGTTGATCGGTGAGTCCGCGAAGGCCATGGGCACAGCTGCTTCGGCCGCCCTCGCGAGCCCGTCGGTGCGACTGAGTCTCGTCACACCGGAACGCGACATCAGGGTTGGCGTCTTCCTCGCCGATCTCTACCTCCCCAATGTCAAGCGCACCACGGGCGGCGAGTTCAAAGTGGAATCCGGCCAGGTTGGCCTTGGTCCGATGGGGGTGACCGCGCTTGTCGATGGCATCGCCATGGGCACCGTTCCAGGTGTGGTGCGGATGAGCGAAGGAATGCACACGCTACGGCTTGAGCGACCGGGGTTCGAGAGCGTGGAGCGCATGATCAATGTTCGGGAGGGACTTGTGCTCGACATCCCTATGCGCATGTCGACCGAAGGGCTGGATCGCTGGCGAGAGGAGAGTCGTTTCCTTGAGGGTCTGAAGGATCTGGATGTCTTGCGCGAGGTCCAGATCGACAAGGTCAGGGCGCTCGTCGAGCTGATGCGTCGCACCAACATCAATGTGGACACGAGCAACCTGCGGAATCTCAGTGTGGGTGCCGACACGATTTGGTGGCAATTGCTCGAGGGGAACTGATCGCAATGGCCACCACCATGAGTTCCATGGTGTTGGCGGCATCGTCGCTGGCGGTCATGCTGGCGGGTTGTCAGTCGGGGTACCGAACCAACGCGCGAAATGTGTCGGAGGCGCTGCAGAAAGGGGAGTACTCCCTTGCCGCCGACCAGGCGACGGCGTTCATCCAGCAGGCCGACAGTCGTGACAAGGTGGCCGTGCTGATGGAAGCGGGCCGGTCTTGCCAACTTTCCGGAGATCTCGCTTTGAGCATCGCTCACTATGACGCCGCCGACGAGTTGTTGCGGCCGTACCTTCAGGCGAAGCCCGAAGCGCTCGTCAGCGAGGTCGTGAGTGCCACGCTCGTGAACCAGACGATGTCCACCTACCGAGGCACTCCCGGTGAGCGGATCATGCTCAGCACGATGCAGGCGCTCAATCGATTGGCGGCTGGGGACCTCGCGAATGCGCGCATCGACCTGAACCGGGCGCACGACTGGCAGCAGGCGGCGGTGGCGCGCTACCAAGATGAGATCACGAAGCAGCAGGCCGCGATGACTGCGGAGAGCGCCACGCGCAATACAGATGTCAGCCATATCGAGCACCCGAAGTTGGCGTCGATCGCGGAGTCGGTCGAGGACCGCCGCGGCTATGCCGACTTCGCGAACCCGTTCAGCACATACCTGCGCGGCGTGTTCCTCATGGCCACTTCCACGGAAGCGGGGGACCTCGCCAACGCGCGGACCGACTTGCGCAACTGCGTGGCGATGGTGCCTGCAGCGGCTCCGGTCGTTGCCGCGGATCTCGCTCGGTTGGACGCCGCTCGCCGAGGCGACGCCGTGCCAACCACATGGGTCTTCCTGTTGAGCGGACTCGCGCCGCACTACGAGGAGCTTCGGTTGGACATCCCGATTCCCTACGGGCAGATGCCCTATGTCTCGGCGGCGTTTCCGGTCTTCAAGCCCGGACTCGCTGGCGTGGACGGATTCAAAGTTCTGGCTGGCGACACGGATGTGAACGGAGTCATGCTCTGCGATATGAACGAGATCGCCGGGCATGAGTACAGGCTGCGTCTCCCTGGGGTCATCGTGCAGGAAGTCGCTACGAGTGCGGTCAAGGCGGCAGCGACTTGGGGTGCCAGTAGGGCTGCTCGATCCGGCGGGGATGCCGCCACGGCGGCGGGGATCGTGATGCTCGTGGGGCTTATCTACCAAGCGAGTTCGACCGCCGCAGATCTGCGCTGTTGGCACACAATGCCGCAGCGGATCGATGTCGCGTCCATGCCGACCCCCGCCGATGGCAAGATTCGGCTTCTCAGCGCAGCTGGCCAGGAGCTTGCCGATGTCGAGGTCGATGCCCTCCGCAACAACATTGTTGCCGTCAACCTGCCGTCGGGCACCGCGGTGCCGGCGGTCCAGTACGCGCGCCTGAATGGGCCGCTGGAGTCGACCATCGTGGCGACGACGATTCAGCCACCACCCGTCGCCGGCAGTACGCCGAAGGTCTCAGTCCCGGCGGGTCGTCGCCGAGTCATCCCGAGGAATGTGTCGCCATGAACTACGCTGCGGCGATGGTCGTTCGCGTCGGAGTCCTTGCGGTGATCCTGCTGCTCCCAGCGTGCGGAACGGTGAACATCACGAGTACGCGCGACGCGCCCGCGGCGACCGCACATCCCAAGCAGACGCAGGTGAACGACCTCCTCATGCAGGTCTTCGTGCATTGCCGCGAACTGCGCATGTTTCGCTCGGACACCGGCTACGAGCAACTGCAGATCGATGTTGCCAACGATGACTTCCGGCAGCGCAATCTCGCATGGAGGATCGATTGGCTTGACGCGAAGGGCAATGTGATCGAGTCGCCGATGTCGGTGTGGAAGTCATGTTCCATCGCGGCTGGTGGCATGGCCACACTAAGTTCGGTCGCACCTTCGCGTGACGGAGTCGACTTTCGCCTGCAGGTGCGCCGCTCAGACTGACCCACGAGGAACTCCATGAAGCCATTCAATTCGCTTGCTGCCACCATGTCCGCCGCAGGGCTTTTCTCGCTTTGGGGCTGTGGCACTCCCGCACGCCCCATCGAGACCGGCGGCACCGAATCGATCACCAGCATCGACGATGTCGACATGCAGGACATCAACAAGGCCGCCAGCGGGATGCTTGAGTCGCTGCTCGTGCAGGGCACACTCAGTGGGGGAAAGAACAAGCCCGCGCAGCTGGTGATCGGCACCATCGTCAACGACACGAGCAGCCGCTTCGATGTCGGCGAGATGACATACCGCATGCGCGAGCAGCTCGTGAACTCCGGACAGGCCGCCGTAGTGACCACCTACGGGAACAATCCCGAAGATGCCACCGCGCAGGACGCAGCCAAGCGGGAGGCGTTTCTCAAGGGACAGACTTCGGTACCAGGTGTCGATCCGGACTTCTCATTGACCGGGAAGATCACGCAGGTGAAACGGGAAGCCGGCAATGTGCGACAGGCGACCTACACATTTCGGCTCACATTGACGAACCTGCGCACGGGCCTTGAGGCTTGGACGAAGGTGGTCGATGTGACCAAGCAGGGCACAAAAAACGCCATCGGCTTCTAGGCGCGGCTTGACGCGCGTGCGATCAGGGGCAGGCACCCCACGCGCCAAGGAGCGTGCCGAGGTCCACCGCATTCGTGGTGCCGTCGCCGTTGAGATCGTGTGCCGCGGTGCTCCATCCGCCGAGCATGAGACCCAAGTCGACCGCGTCGACCATTGTGTCGCCATTTCGGTCAGCGACGCAGGTCACGGCGCATGATGTCGTGAGCGTGCCGGATCCCGAGGTCGACCCGGGCGCTCCGACGCGGATGTACCAGGTTGATCCAGCAGACGCCGTCCATGTCGCCCTGCTCGTGCTTCCCGCGCAGCCCGCAGCGTTGTCGGAGCACGCGCTGACCACGGATGTAGAGGTTGGGCACGATGCCCCACCATAGACGGCGATCCGCGTGTCAAAATTCGCCGTGCCGCAGGTGCTTGCTTGAGCCGTGCCCGAGCACGGGGCGGTGTAGCGGTACCAGACATCCTTGTTGAGGGCAACGCCGGCACCTTCGTTGCACGAAGTCGGAAGGTTGAGTGTCGCCGTGGTGGCTGCATCTGTATTGAATGAGAACGATCCGTTGCCAATGGCCGTCGCGCCCGCACAGTTGTCGTTGGCCGGCGGTGCGGTCGTCGCCGTGATCGTCATCGAGTAATCGTTGCGAGTGTCGGACGCGAGGAACACGCGCAGGTAGAGCGTCGTTCCTGGACCGGGGTTCGTGTAGGAGATCGTGTCGTTGTTGACATTGCCGACCCACTGTGCGACGGCGGTTCCGCCGCAGGCGTTGAAGAGTTGCAGGTCGATGTCGCCGTTGCCGTGCGTGTAGGTGAAGGTGCCGCTCAGGGTCGTGCCCACGCCCACGGAGATCGCGTACCAGTCCTCGTCGAGTCGCTTCACGATGTTGCCGGTGTAGGTGCCGGGGGCGAGCGTGAACGGGGCCGCGCACGAATCGTTGGGTTCGCGCGCGTCGTCGGTGCCTGCAGCGAGCGGCGTCGCGAAACCGCCGCTGTTGACGGCGACATCCCACCGGCCGTAGCCGTCGTCGCCGCCGGGATTCGAACAGGCGCTCGCGCCGCAGGTGAGGACGCCGTAGAGCTTGTGGTCGCTGTCGCGGTAGATCGACGAGCCGGAGGATCCGCCCTCGGTGATGCCGTTGGTCCACGAGAGCTGCGCCCAGTTAGACCCTGAGCCGCAGAAGTTGTTCGTGCCCGTCTTTGTGCCGAACGAAATCGCCTGCGGCGTGCCGCTGGGATGATGGAGGCATGTCGATGCCGTACCGGTGGCCGGACTCGCATTCGTCCAGCCCGCCCACCAGACGCCGGTGGGGAGCGCACCGCGAACCATCAGCAGCGTGCAGTCGCTTGTGGCGTAGGAGACCGTCAGATCGGCTGCTGAAACGGTCGTCCCCGCCGAGTTCGCTCCCGTACATGTGTTGGCTCGGTAGAAGAAGATGAACTGGCAACTGTTGGCCTCGGCGGTTGTCGAAATGCAGTGATTCGCCGTTGAAACATAGGGGGTTTCGTCAGCGGCGGTCGTCGCCATGAGTTGCGCTGAGCAGATGTAGCCGCCACCGCCACTGGTGAACGAGAGCTTGCAGGCCGCGTTGGACTCGTTGGCCCACGCGGCATAGCAGGATGGATTCAGCGAGCATGTGCCGCCAAGTTGCTGGAACGCGCCAAAGACATCGCGGTAGCCATAGCCGTTGGAGGCCTCTTCGAATGGAAGTCGATCGACCTTCTGCCCCGCGGGGACGAACCACTCGATGCGCACACGATCGGTCGGCCCGCAGATGCTGTAGGCCTCGCCGGTACCGAAGTCGCCCTTGCCTGAGAGCACACCAGTCATCTGCTGCTCGAGATCGGGAGTGACGAGCGCGAGTTCCTGCCCTGGGGCAAGCGCGAGGCCAACGAGGTGCAGTCGCGAGCTGAGGGCGCCGTCCATCCTGATGTCGGCGCGCCAGAGTCGACCGCCCTGCACATCAATCCACTGACCGCTCGCAAGTGATATGTCGAGCGTGCGCTCGATCGAAAAACGGAACGGGAGGTCCTTGTCGGCGCGTTCGTCCTCTTGGATGTATCGCGTCGTGTCGATCGCCCCCATGAGGACCACGGGCGGCGGAGCGAACCAAAGTCCGAATCGATCCGTCAGCGTTGGCTCAGGCGCCTCAGCCATGGCAGGTGCCGGCAGCGGGCCGTGCGCGTCTGCTTCGATGTTGCGGTCTGCGGCGATGGCCGACAACGCGATGACGCACGACGCGAGACACGCGCACGATGGGGATCGAAGTGTCATGCTGCTCCTGTGGGGGTGTGGGGATCGAGTCTGGGATCGCCGACTATTCAGATACAGTACCCCTGCCCTTTCGCGGGTCAACCGTTCCCAAAGATTTCGGACTACCTGGAACGCTTCTACGGGCCCGGGCAGGGGCCCCAGCCCGCGATAAGGAAGGTGAGGTCGAAACCGTCGGTCACCCCGTCACCGTTGCAGTCCGCGTCGGGACGATTCCATCCGGACAAGATAAATGTGAGGTCTGTGCCGTTCCGGTGGCCATCGCGGTTGAAGTCGCCCACGCACTCGAAGACCCCGTCCACGATCGCGCCCGAGTGTGCGCCGCCCGCTGCCAGATGCGATGCCGCGCCGATGTTGGGTGGAGAGCTCGCCTGATAGTCGCCGTTGGAGCCCCACGCCACGATCTCACCTGCGGCCGTGCGCGCGAGCGCGTGCCAGAGCCCGCCGCAAATCTGCGCGCAGTCGCCGCTCGTCGCTGGAACGACGGCGAGGTCCCCCTTGGGCGATCCCCAGTACTGCACCGTGCCATCACGACGCCGCGCGAGCGTGCCGAGCGCAGTGGCCGACACCGACGCACAGCTCTTCGGACGTGCGAGCTCGGAGGGCGTCGCGCACGGACTGATCCGCTCGAGCAAGGCATCGACAACGCGTCCGCCGAGGCCTGAGTAACCCGAAGCCGTGAGGTGGATCGGGTTCTGCTTGGAGTACCAACTATGACTGCGCATCTCGTTCGAGATCGCAAGGTCCGCGAGATCCACGACCGTGAGGTTGGAAACGCTTGTCGCAAGCATGCGAGCGTGCTGACGGAGCGAGCTGAGCCCTTCATCGCCATCGGTGACAGGATGCGAAACCATCGCCACAAAGGTGAGGTTGTCGGGAGACCCTCCGATCGCGCTCCATGCGGCCTCGACTGCCGACTTGATGGTGACAACGGCGGCGCCCCAGCTCGCTGGCGTCCCGACATCCGCGTTGACGCCTCCCTGAATCCAGACGATCAATCGGCCAGAACCACCGCTCGCAACCTGCCGATCGACGAGTTCGCGCAGCCATGTCTGTCGCGACTGAATCGGCATGTTCGCGACATCCTGCGCCACCGCGGTCATTGTTGCTCCGCCGTGATAGTTCAGCGGTTGGCTCGCCCAGCCGCGCCCATCTCGGCGGATCGAATGCAATGCGAAGCCCACCGGGCCTCGCACGCCGAAGGACTGTCCAAACAAGCCGCCAGCGCATGTGGCTCTGAGTGCGGCGAGGGGGCGCGTTGGATCCGCGCCGAGCGTGAATTCGTCCGCAACCCACTCGGTGGGGGCGCCGCCAGTGAGCCGCTGTGCCGGTGGCGAGGCTGCGATACCCGATTCGTACTGCCATCCTTGGTAGTAGGAGCCGTGTGCGCCGCTTGCGAGTTGCGAACGGAGGACGCGGTAGTGCAATTCGCCTCGAACGTCCATCGGGCTGTTGGCGTTGACGAGGATTCCGGAGCCGCCGTTGTAAAACGGGTTGGTCTGCGGGGGGACCCATGCGAAGTCGAAGGGCACACCCGTGGGGTGGATCGCTGGAGTCCCTGTCGCCGCACCGGGTGTCATGAGCGCGGCGAGTTCCGCGGGAGCATTCGCGAGACCGCTCGTATTGAACGCCTCGCTAGGCCCCGCGGCCGTCCATCCGAGTCCTTCGGGCATCGGCACTGACGAAGTCCATCGACCGAACGATGTTCCCACTGGCATGATCGGCAGCAGGGGGGTCGCGTACTGGCGGAATCCTCGTTCGGTGAGCGCCGCCGCGATCCCGTCGCACCAACCGCTCACTGCATCGTCGATCGCCACAGCGAATCCCGTGTTGCTGTCACCGCACCAGAGAATGTCGACGCTGTCGGATCCCGAAAGCACCGATTCGAGAAACTCGCGCGCTCGGGTTGCGCCGGCGACCGCGGTCCGATTGCCGCCCCAACAAAGGACGCGACCGTCGGCAGTCAGTGCGACCGAGTGATCGCGGCCGGCGGCGATTCCCACGCATGGCGGGAGCGTCGGCGGAGTGGTCGATTGACCGAAGTTGTTGGACCCCCAGCACACGACTCGACCATCAGACAGCACCGCGAGCGAGTGCCGTGCGCCACCTGCGGCATCAATCGCACCCGTGACCGATGTCGACACTTCGCATTCGCCATGAGCATTCTGCCCCCACGCGCGCACGAATCCAGTGAGGGTGATCGCGAGCGAGTGCTCCCACCCCGCGCCCACACCAATGCAGGGACCGAGGTCGCTCGGCACGACCGTCTGGCCGAACGACTCATCGCCCCAGCAGAGGACTGCGCCCGTCGAGCGCAGGGCTACTGTGTGTCGATCCCCCATCGCGAGATCAAGGCATGACTCCGACCCAGGTGGATGCCCGGACTGGCCGCGCTCGTTCGCGCCCCAACATGCGACGACCGCTCCATCGGGGATGGCGTGGGCGTTGTGTGCGAGCGCGCCCCCGAGGACCCACGGTGAACACGCACCGATGGCACACGCGGTGAGCCATCGATTGAGTTTGCGAGTCGCCGACACCATCCCGAACATTATGGAGTCCATCCGGTCTTGGGCAAGTTGGGTCGGGGTGGAGTTCAGGCGCTCAGAGCGGTTCCGCCCCCGATCCCTGTGAACGCGATAGGCTTCAGCAATGAACGGAACAGGCTTCAGCGTCTGCACCACACTGGTATCGGTCATTGCACTCGGCGGGTGCGCGAGTCCAGGCACAGTCGGTGGACGGTCCCCTGGCGCCGCGGCCGACCCAAGCCGATGGGCAGAGGTGATCGAGGTCCAGCCCGACGCCCGGTATGTCATGAATTCGGAGTACCGAACGCGAATCAGCCAGACGGGCCTTCCTTGGCGCGTTCGTGATCGCGGCACCG
>SXGR01467228.1_pt1 | contig 10454 bp, 12 predicted proteins | sample 3174711 | NCBI WGS metagenome assembly SXGR01 (sample SAMN11356860, study PRJNA531348) | freshwater metagenome | isolation source: freshwater sample F1-60 | place: China: Fuxian Lake, Yuxi | collected 2017-12-25 | reverse complement strand
TTGCACGACCCGCCTCTTCGCGCCGGGCTCGGAGGCGCTCTGGCCTTTCGAGACCTTCCAAGGACAGGGCCTGCTTTTATTCTTGCACGACCCGCCTCTTCGCGCCGGGCTCGGAGGCGCTCTGGCCTTTCGAGACCTTCTCCCCGCCCTCTTGCTTGTTCGCGCCCGGTTCGAAGGAGCCCTGGCCTTTCGAGACCTTCTCTGGGAAGGGCTCGGCCGGCCCGGGGACAGCCGCCTGCTGGTTTTTCCGGTTCTTCTTGCTCACACCCGGCTCCTCGCCCAGGAGGATCCGGGAGAGCTTGACGGTCATGTCCGGCGTGAGCGCCCCGATCTCGTGGAGGACCTTGAAGTCCTGGATGGTCTCGATCTCCAGGCGGGGCATGGGGACCAGGATGAACTCCACGTCCTCCGGCCTGGCCGAGTAGATCTCGCAGTAACAGGCCCGTAGCAGGCCTTGGAGGTGGCGACACACTTCGTGCATATTCGTGGAAAAGATCCGGCCCGACGCGATGGTCTTGCGCACGGTCTCGTGGTTGCCGTGGTCGCGCCCGATAATCATCTCGTGCGGGACCCCCGTGAGCGCCGAGACGTCCCGCCTGTACTTGTCCAGGAGAAACGTGAGGTCCTCGCACGGCTCCAGGTTCTGCTGCTGGACGACGTCGTGGTCCCGGGGCAGCGCGTACACCTCGGGGTGGTGGTTGGAGGGCGTCTCCGTTATCTGCGGGGAAAGCAGGAATCACTAGAGGGTCCCAGCGCGGCGACCCAAAAACTGCGCACACCTGCCGCCGCATGACGTGCTCCCGCTGCCACACGTTGTGCGCCTGCAGGTCCGGGAACAGGCTCGTCCCCAGGGCCGGCGGGGCAAAGTGGTCCTCGTGCACAAAGTCCATCAGGTACTGCGACGGGTTGTCCTCCTGCCAAACCCGCGTCAGGACAAGACCAGCAGGACTAGCAAGGCCAGCGGGACCAGCGTGCAGACACGCCATCCCAGTACCTGTCTTAAGTTCGGCTTGAACGTCGAGACAATCCTCGCCGTCGTGTTCCAGGCGTCCGCGTGCGACCGGCGCTTCTGGGCCTCCCGCAGGTTCTTGTAGTCCGTCAGGATGTACGAGAGCGGGGAGGGAACGGTCGCGTACAGGCTCGAATTGGTGGACACATCCAGCGCCGGCGGGGTCGTGATGTAGATCATGACGTCCTCCTCCCGCACCCCGCCGGCCGTGGGCGTGATCCGGTACACCACCAGCCGGCTGTCGTCGTCATCCGGCATGGCCAGCTGCCCCTGCTCCGGCCGCCTCCTGCGCTTGGGCGGGGGGGCCTGCCGGTACATCCCAGGCGCCCGCCCCTGCTCGTCCGGGCCCACCTCGGTGTGCCAGCTGAACGTCCCGGGGGGCAGGACCTCAGGAATGTCGTCCCCCTTGCCCAACCGCCTGGTCCGCCACGGGACGAAGCCGTACGTGAACATGGCCCGGATGGCCGCCCGGCAGAACGGGAGGTAGTGGTCCTCCAGGAACCGCTGGAACTTGGGCGAGACCTCCTCCCCGTCGATCCGGCAGAAAATGCCCTGGGAGATGCAGGTCGACTCGATGATTTTGAAGCACTGCAAGATCGTCGGCTCCGAGGTGACCAGCTCTAGCAGCAGGCTTTGCGACTCTTGAATGTCCCGCAGCCTGCTTTGCTGCCGCGCCCGGTACATGCTCTGTCCCCCACCATGCCTGTACATCGGCTCCCCAATGTTGCCCTGAGCCAGGCTTTATACAGAACAGGATGTGTACGCACGGCACGAAGCCGTGATCGCATATCCGGGGAACTGGCATACAACTCCTCAAGTTCTTGCTCTATTTGCTGCAAAATTGTCTTTAATCCCATGCATTCCTCATCATGACTTACTGTTTCCAACACCTTCTCGATATCTGCAAGCAAAGAATCGACTTTTTCTGGTTTAGGTTGGTTATCTCCCTGCTCGACAATGGCATGCAGTTCCTGTTGTACCTCGCGCACTTCCCGCGACATCCCCGGCACATTACGAAAAACACCTTCACCCCGTAAATTCTCGACTTCTTCATCCAAGTATCGTACATCATCGCCCAGTTCAACATGCAAGATATCCTCATCATCACTGACATTATCTCCCTTTAGCTCCATGATTCTGCGTCTTAAGCGTGCCTTCTTTTCGTACAGTCTTTTCAATTGCTCTCTAACTTCCTTCTCAGCTTGAGAGCCATTTACTGCTAGCTTGCCAGAGTTCAATTCTTCCTCTAGACTTAAACAAATCACCATGTTAAATTCCAACTTATTTTGCAAAAACGCAAGGTCGGAAATACCAGATATATCTGAGCCACTTTCGCTGCGACCTGTCTCAGCGGTTGGTTCGTTTTCTCTATCCATCCCATCATAACGTGCCAGAAATATCGAGATGCCACGCATTTCTTTGGAAACGGTTTCAATACAGGCTTGCAAACTTATCTTCAGCGAAACTTCGTCGGTTTGTCGCTCTCTAACTATCATTTCAGAACGTCGATCTTCAAGAACATCCAACTCCGCTCGTTTGAACGATACAACATCCATAAACGAATGTGCCATTTCTTCAATGAGTCTGTCAGTTGGTTCTGAATCGTCGTCCTCATCCGAAGCAGGCTTGATAGCAACCCATTTTGCAGCATTATCCAGCACAACAGACATGACCTGCCGCTTGATGGAGGCGAAATTTCGGTAACCGTACTGTGTCAATAGCGCAATCCTCTCCTTATGACTGAAACCATTGGAATCCACGTCTCCCATCCGCACATTACACGAACAGAAAAACACTTTGGCGAGCTCCTTAAAATCATTGGCAAGATCTTGCATTATATCTCGATGTTCGGTGAGGAACGGTGCTTCCATTCCAAAATAACTATATCTACCACGTACCTCGTCCGACTGTGCATCACTCCGTGCAAACCCCGCCCCCGAAGGAACGGATTTCGCATGGTCGAATCCCGACGTCATGGCAATACACAATCTACAAAAAAAACCTATATACTTCATACATACGACAAATATAACCAGTCATGCAACGCCTACTGGAACAGTTTGCCCTGCACCCGCTGACGCCAGACGAGCGGGTGACGTGCGAGAGCATGCTCTCACACGAGCCATCCGCAAGGGTTCTGGTGATGCCGACACACCACATCAACGAGCTCGGGGACATGATGGGATTCAGGTCCGTCCGCCTACCCCCTCCCACACAAACACGGGCCGTACCTCCCACTCACGGCTCGTCTTCTCCAGGTTTTCCTGCCACAAATACGCAACGGGAAACTGCTTGCCAGTGGTGCGGACCATGTTCCACGGGCACACCCTGGTGGAGTGCCAGGCGGACGAGGGGATGATCATGCGGCTCATGTCGGAACCAGGGGAGAACAAGCGTCGGATGCTGGAGTTCCTGGCCGGCGTGGAGAGGGGATGCGTGCCCGCCTCGCTGGACTGCGTGCCGGAGAATGCGAGCGCGGTCACGCAGCACGGGGTGGTGCAGGCACAGGGCCTGCTGACCGTGGACAGCCGGCACTGGACGCCCGAGGTGCCGGAGAGGATCGGGGTCTACCACGCCTACATCCGCGGGTTCAACCGGGACGTCCGGACGCACCGGCTGTTCATCGTGTGCTCGGGCGGGATGGCGCGGGCCAGCGACGCCTTCTGCAACATGGTCATCGACGGCGGGCGCGACTGGACCGCTCACGTACGCTTGCCATACGGGTGGTAATGGTAGTTTGATTTAGCCTGCATGCCCTTGCAAAAATGCTTTTCGCTAGCTTGGAGGGATGTCCAGCATTGGAAGCACTTGCCATCCACAAACTGCTTGGCAGCCTGCACATCGTCGGGATTGTCCTTGCAGATGACAGCGTAGAACTCCTGTCCTTTGGCTGTCATGGAAAACTTGGTCTTCACCCCCGCAATCCACAGCAGATACGACGGGGAGTCCTTGGCTATTTCCAGCAGGGTCTTGCCCTCATACTTTCCAAAGTTTAACTTGTATCCTTCCTGAGTCATGCACGCGACAGTTTGTGTCCTGAACGCACGCTCACACGCATTCGAGTTTTATTTACTAACTGGCACGCGCAGGACATCGGCGAGTCGCAGGAGGCCTGGTGGCTCCGGAAGGGGTGCCGGCGGGCGCGGTGCCGGCTGATCAAGGCGCTGGCGGACGCGTTCGACATCCCCGTCAAGTCCGTCCAGGTTTTTACTTGATCTTGCGCTGGAACACGTCTTCCACCGTGAAGGCCTGCAGGAGCGCGCCCCACAGGGAGTGCAGGAAAGGCTGGTTAACTGGCTGGGTGGTAGACAGCAGGGGGTCCTGGAGACCTGGCATTTCTTGTGTGTTCTTGCTTGCCCATCCGACTAAATAGCCTGCTCGCCCTCGCAGGACATCCAGGCGCACCAGGAGGGCGAGCTCGCCGTGTTCACGTCCGACACGGTGGAGCACGACATCCTGCCCTTTGCCGGCGGGGACGAGGTGGCCCTCCCATCCTGCTATGTGTTTGATTCATGTCCACATCCAGCGCCGATCCACACAAAAAAAAAAACACGCAGGTGGCCGTGTACAACCTGTGCACCGACACGACGCGGCACATGAACGGGGTCGTGACCAACATGCACCCGTCGGAGGGCGTCTGGCTATTCAGGTACAACCCTCTACACCATGCTCAACACCAGGACAGTCGCGCCCGTCATGAGGCAGGCGACGATCCAGGTCTCGTGGTTGGTGACCTGTGCGACCTGGAAGAAGCAGAAGGGCAGGATGCAGTCGTTGTGCCTCTTGCTGTTCTTGCCCGTCATGACCGCCGCGTTTTCGATATCGTCCTGCGCGTCCCCTGACTTATCGCTCAGGCTGGTGTAGCTGTGATGGCAGAGCAGGACCAGGCCCGCGGCGACCAGGGTCACCCCGAGGATGAGCCCGATGGTCATGTCTTGCCTGTTGTGCGCGCATTCTCTTTTAATACCAGTTCTGTACAGGGGGGCCCCGCGCGCCAGCAGCTTCGGGTGCATGTTCGGGGACCACAGGACGTGCGGCGCGTTCCCGACGAGCTCACCCATGGTCAAGAGGCCGCAGTCCATCCTCGTGCAGGTCTGCTGGTTTGTTCCGGCGCCACCTTGACCCACCTGACCTCTAGCACAACAGGACACCCCACCGATCGTGCGGCTCGCGTCCCACCCCTCCAAGGCCAGCCACTACATGTGCTTCGACGAGGCCTACTTCAAGACGCTTGAGACCATGCAGTGGAACCGGGACAACGGATGTGTCGAGCTCATCCCGATTGTCGTGGGGTTGGCGTGAACTCGCGCGGGGCCCTGTGTGTCTGGGGTTGGTCTGGCAGGCATGTCCAACTTGAGAACCCTCTACACAGACCCACCCACGTTCATGGAAATGCTGCTGGAGTGCTCGCGGTACCTCGACACCGCACGGCACGACGAGGGCTGCAAGAAGGCAGACGTCCTGGAGTCCATGGAGAACAGACTGTCTCTCCTGATTGGGAAGCTCGCGAGCCAGCCCACGTCCGCCGCCTTCGCGATCCGCCTGCCAGATGAGGACCCTGCTAGCTTGGCTGCGTGATCCCCGGATGTTCCTCCATGGTCTTCGCTGGCCTTTCGCGATCCGCCTGCCAGATGAGGACCCTGCTAGCTTGGCTGCATGATCCCTGGATGTTCCCCCATGGTCTTCGCTGGCGACGGGGACGGTTCCAGCACCGCCGGCTGGGGATCAACTGGCTTGGCGACCATGCCATCCCCCACAGCCTCCAGCAGATCCAGCTCCGCGTCCAGGTCCGCCTCCTCGATGCCGGAGAGCGTCATGGTGGCCCCCGGGTTCGCGAGGACCTCCGTGATGTCCTGGACCTCCCGCATCTGCTCGTCCAGCTCGGACATGACGTTCTCGACCTCCTGGACCCCCAGTGTGATGCCGGCTTTGCGCATGGCCGACGTGGACGCCTTGAGGGTGAGCATGATCTCCTTGTCCAGCTCGCTCGTCTTGATCGCGTCCAGCTGGGTGTCCACAAGGTCCAGTCCGTGCCTCAGGCGCTCCAAGCGTTTCTGGACCCTCCGGCGCTCCTGAACCTTGGAGCGGGCCGCGAGGACGTCCCCGGCGCGCTTCTTGCCCAGGGCCTCCTCGTTCAGGCGAGAGACGCACAGAAGGAGCTCCCTTTCTCGCCCCTCCATGTTGCGCCGGCACTGCTCAAGGCCCTCTTGCGCTGTCATGACTTCCTCCTCGGGCGGTTCAGTCACCACCCTGCGCCGCACGCCAAGCCAGACGCTGGCCGCGGCCTCCAGCAGGCAGTTCATGTCCACCTCCCTTCACACGCACGGCCCTGAAATAGCGCGCGCGGCCAAGTATAAAGGCGCCCTGCGTGCGGGACGGGCATCGACCCGGTTAAGCATGAAGACACCACACCCAGTAAAAACAGAACGAGACAGCTTCACCATCCCGTGCGCCTGGATGTCCCCCGGCCCCGCCCCGATCCCCCACACGCACGCCGGCGGGATCATGCACCGCGTGGAGAGCCTCGAGCTCGCCAAGCGCAGGGCCACGGCCAGCTACGCCCGGATGGTCGCGCACCCCTCCGCGCAGGACACCGCCCAGACCACGCGCGACGAGCAGGACGTCCTGTGCGCCCGTGTGGACGTATTGAACGCGCTCCTCCAGCAGGACCCAGAGAAGAGCTCCCCCCTCTGCCTGGAGGCGGCCGGCAGGGCATCCCCCAGGGTGTGCGTGACCTACGACCGGCTCCGGTGCGAGGGCGAGCTCGAGCTGGGCCCCATGCAATCCACGATGGCCTGGGCCGTCAAGGGCGCAGAAGACCCGGTCCTGCAGCTCATGTCCGCCCCAGACAACCACCCGCCCGCCGAGGTCGTCAAGGGCCTCCTGGACCTCGTGCGGCAGAGCGCTCCCAAGAAGGACATCCTTTCAGACCTGCATGCCGCTCTAGCCCTCCCCCCGCCCGAGCGCCTGGTCCTCAAGAGCCTGCGGGGGGTCAACGCGCCGGAGCACGGCGGCCACGCGCGGGTGTACGAGGGCCTGGGGGAGGCGGGTTCAGGACCCGTCCCCCCGCTCTACAGGGTCGTCTGGGGCGCCCTGGACCTCGACGTGCTGGAGGGCTGGCAGAACCCCAGCACAAACGCCGCCATCCGCCTGTCCATCCTGGACGCCGCCCATCAGGCCGGACGGGACGCCCAGCAGACCAAGGCCCCCGCCTGGTCCAACGTGGCGTACCTGCAGGTCCGGGTCTTCCACGGCGAGGAGTGCCACCGCCTGAGCCTGCGGCCTTTCTGGGACAGCGAGTCGTGCACGGTCAGTCACCTGCAGTTCAAGCAATCCGTGTTCGACGACAGCGGGCCCGAGCGCGGGCTCCTCAACCTCAGCCCGGACCCCACCACGATCCACCCCATCCCATCGGGGAAAATCCTGCCTCTCCAGGCCTACGTATGTCTCGGTGCACACAGGAAGAACCGGCTGAACGAGGCCCAGCTGAATTACGTACACGCCCAGGGGTTGCTCGCCCACGGGTTCGATACCAAGCTCTTGCCGGATGCAGCCAGGCTTCTCCAGGTTCAGCCGGGCAAGATGCTTCCCGCCAAGGCGACTCGCGTCTCAGGCGATAAGCTCGACGTCATGGCCAGCTCGTACCACGTGGCCGACCAGGTCTACACCACCATCACCGTCGTGCAGTACCCGCCGTTTGGGACGCAGTTTGAGAAGGCTGGAATATCCAAGACTGACGCGAAACCCAGCATGCAACGCCGCCTGTTGAGGGGGCGTCTGGGACCGAGTGCAGGACATGAACCCAGACAAGCTTGGGGAGACGAGGACGACGAAGAGGAACAAGCTATACCCCCGCAGGCAACCGAGTTCGAATTATCAAAATGGAACAAGGGAGCTCGTCCTCACCCAGGCCCAGACAGGCGTGGCATGGAATACAAGGACGACCGCATACAAGATATGAGAGCCTTCGGGAACAAAGCCTGGACATGGGACGAGGATCTCTGCATCGGAGAACATTTCTTTATTGACGGGATCTACGGGAGTCCATACAACATGGCCTGTAGGTTCATCCTTTTCGAAATAGACAACGGGACACGATACCAGCAGGTGAAAACAAAACTAAGCGAGATCAGATCCCTCATGTACAACAAGTTCCAGAATAATGGTTGGGATCCTGATCTCAGTTTTTACGGGAACATTCACAGCAATGCTGACATTCACGAAATCTGGAACCAGCAATGGACGTCTTTCTTGAGAAATCATTACAGCGAGGTTCTTGAAGATAAAGATGACAAAGGAGTTTCAGTGGCATTTTGGGCAGCGACCAATCAAGGATTATGGAAACTCATCTTCTATAAACCAGAGGAAAAACAAATAGCACAAAACTACATGATACATCAAGAGGAACTCCAAGCGTATTGGAATCAAGCAGGCCGTCTCAAGGTCAACATGAACAACACCCTGCCACAACGCCTGGCTGGTCAAGCGCGAACACGCCAGTCACCCGCAAACCCAGACCAGCTCCCCCTGCCCCAAACCCGTCTCAGCGCGCGGTCCGCTGGCAAAGACCCCGTGGTGGGTCAGCTGCAGTCGAGGATCGCCGCGCTGGAGAGTCAGCTTGGGAGAGCCAGGCAGGACGAGAACACTCAGTTTTTACTCTCAAAGGTGCTGGAAAAGCTCGAGACCGTGGAGGAGGTCTAGTAATCCGGCAGCGGCGCGTCGATCGCCTGGTACCGGAAGGCCCCGATCGCGTCGAGGGACATGACAGACGTCCACGGGGAGCAGTACTCGCGGATTTGGAAGATCTGGTCCTCCACCTCCTTCAGGAACGGCCCGTCGTCGTCGGGTGGGTTGAGGAGCGTGCACAGGTAGTACAGCCGGAACGCGGACTTGGCCTCGTACCCCGGGTGCGCGAGCCGGACGCGCTCGATCTCGCGCCACTGCCAGCTCGACCGGAAGTCCTTGAGTTGCCTGAGGAACTCCTGCGGGTAGCCCTCGCATAGGTCGATGAGCCGGAATAAAAGCGCGTTGATCCCAAATTTTCCCAGGGCTGACTGGAAGTCGTTGCGGGTGGCCTGCCCCAACGACACGGAAGTCAATATCACGAGCTCTTGAAACGTGACACACTGGCATAACTCGCGGTTACCTGCGTGGACTTGATGCGAAGCACGCGGACCACGTCTACCGGCAAAAAAAATTCCTGCACTGACCGCGGGACATTCCTCACGCGGCCTGCACAGTGCATGATAAGGGGCTCCAGATCATTCTCGAAAAGGTCAATCAGATTTAAGCAGATTTGCTCTACCAGAGCCTTTCCGTCCTGATTCGAGGTATTAAACAAGAGTCTACCCGTGGTGACCCTGCGATCGGCGTCGTTCAACAAACCTGGACAGTTACAGGCGTCCGCAAAATATTTCTGGTGAAACTGAACGAAATCAACCTCTCGTGTCTGTGCTCGCGCACCCAGATAGAATTGCATGAGGCGCCACAAGAAGAAAGAAACATAGACATCCATCACACCAAGATGCTGGTGCTGCCCATGCGACTTCTTCGACCCTCTGGGCTTGGTCACAGTCCCTTCTTCTAGGAGAATAGCCAGGCAAGCAATCTCCAGGACCACCCAGCACAGCTCCAAGTACACACTCCTAGCTCTCTCATGAGCAGCTCCAAACACCCAAAATGCAGAATTGGCTCCAACCTGAAATGGTATACACATGTGCAGGTAGTATGCAATGGCAGGGGCTTCACTGTCTGTCTTCAGTAATCTAGGAGCCCTGCGAGGCGCGCCGTTCTGAACAAGCCAGTGACCATATGCATCGTCGAGCGAATGTCTCCGCGACTCCATGTTGTATTGAAAGAACGAATCCCTGGGGATTATCCTACCCCGCGTGTTTTTCCTCCCAGCATTCCTACAACCCAACAGGAAGCGCATGTGTGACTTCTGGGTCATAAGCGCGTTGCAGCCAGCACACATGTCGTACATCACGTCCAACTGTGGGGGGGTCAAGTGAGCAATCCCAGCTACGTTGATCATAAAATTATACAAGGGGCTCATGTCTATGCGCCTGTTGGCAGCAGGCCTGTTCCAGACTGCAGCTTGGGGTCCTTTGTTCCCAGTAGCTGTGTAGTAAGACAGGAAAGGAGCGTTCGCCTGGTTGGCGATTACCATGTTTGGTACTAAACCAACATTCATGCCCACGTCGCTGTCATGGCGGTGCCTGTTACACATGTATTCCAGCGCCGTTTGATGATAAGCCCTGTGAAACATGTGCGACGCCTGCCTCTCCGAACAAAGCTTAGGGACATCATACATCCGCTGGATATCAGGGTTCTGCTTGAACTGCGTGTTCAGGAACAGGACGCTCAGGTTGGCCTCGCGGTTGAAGAAATCCACCTGGTCAATCTCGGGCAGAAACGGCGCCCCGCACGACAGGCAGAGCCCGCA
>SXGR01263364.1_pt1 | contig 10457 bp, 9 predicted proteins | sample 3174711 | NCBI WGS metagenome assembly SXGR01 (sample SAMN11356860, study PRJNA531348) | freshwater metagenome | isolation source: freshwater sample F1-60 | place: China: Fuxian Lake, Yuxi | collected 2017-12-25 | reverse complement strand
GCCTCATCAACCGCGACTTCGCCGATGTGCGCACCGTGATGTCCGAGATGGGCAAAGCCATGATGGGCACTGGCGAGATGGAAGGCGAGGGAAGGGCCCTGCGCGCCGCCGAAACGGCGATTTCCAATCCGTTGCTCGACGATGTGTCGATGAGGGGCGCGCGCGCGGTTCTCATCAACGTGACGGGCGGACCCGACATGATGCTTCTGGAAGTAGACGAAGCCGTCAATCGCATCCGCAAGGAAGTCGATCCGGACGCCAGCATTGTTTTCGGCAGCGCGCTCTCCGAGTCGATGGAGGGGCGCATCCGCGTGTCGGTCGTCGCGACCGGAATCGATGCGGAAGAGGTACGCAAGCCCGCCGAAAAGAATGTCGTCATGTGGCCGAAGAAGGCGGAGGGTTCCGTTCTACGCACGGGGACCGACGCCGCCGCGCAGGCAATCTCGGTGCGCTCGCAGCACGACACTATCGAACAGGCCCTTGGCAGCCATCCCGAACCCTTGATCAAGGAAGCGGCGATGGTAGAAGCCGAGGAAGCCGCCGAAGAGGAAGCGTTCGAGATTGCCGAGCCTCTCGATGTCGGCGGCATGGAAATGCCCCCCATCGAAATACCGGCGTACGCCGAGCTGACGATGAACGAAGTCGCCCGTGCCGCGAAGCCCAAGAGGAGCATATTCGGCATCTTCGGGCGCCGCCTCGCCGAGCGCATCGAACCGCTTATCGAGAAGGTGGAGGCGGCTCCGCCTCAACCGAAACGTTCCGTCCGGACCGAAACGTCCGCGCCATCGGCGGAGCCTCAAGCAAGGCCGCGCGCGAAGGCCCAACAAGCGCCATCGCCGCAACTGGCGGCGCAGCAATCTGCGGCGATTTCTCCGCGCGCTGCGGCGGAAGGCTTGCGCCAAACCAAGACACAGCCTGGCGATGATCTGTTCAACGGTGTTTCGGCGGAGGACAAGTTCGAAATACCCGCTTTCCTGCGCCGGCAGGCCAACACGGGTACTTAATGACAGGCCGCTTTACGCTCGCGCGCGAGGTTCATGCCGAAGGCACGGCTTTGCATGCGGGCGTCGCGGTAAAAATGCGAATGTTACCAGCCGCGGCGGGCACGGGGATCGTGTTCCGCCGCGGCGATTTTCCGGGCAAGGACATTAAGGCCGCATGGTCCTCTGTCGCCGAGACGAGACTCGGTACGGTTTTGGAAGGCGCGGGCGGCGCGCGCGTGGCGGTGGTCGAGCATTGCCTCGCTGCGTTTTACGGCGCCGGTATCGACGATTGCCTGATTGAAGTGAGCGGCCCTGAATTACCGGCCCTCGATGGCGATTCTGCTTCGTTTCTCAAGCTTCTGGACCGGGCGGGAAAACGCGAGCAGATGGGCGCGCGGCCGTTCTTGCGCGTGACGAAATCGGTCGAAGCCGCCTCGGGCGGGGCGCATGCAGCGCTGATGCCATGCGAAGCGTTCGAGCTTTCCTGCGAGATCGATTTTTCGAGCCGCGCCATCGGGCGGCAAAGTTACGGGCTCACCCTCACGGAAGAAAGTTTTCGCCGCGAGATCGCGCCCGCGCGCACCTTCGGATTTCTCGAAGAGGCCGAAAAGCTGCGCGCCATGGGGCTGGCGCGCGGCGCCGGTCTCGGCAACACGCTGGTGATCGACGGCGATATTCTTGTGAACGCCTATATGCGGCGCTTCCCCGACGAATTCGTGCGCCACAAGATTCTCGACGCCATCGGCGATGTATCGCTTTGCGGCGCGCCGCTTCTGGCGCGTTACGAAGGAAGACGCCCGAGCCACACGCTGAACAATCAGCTTCTGCGCACCCTTTTCGCCGATCCTGGCAATTACGAATACGCCGGCGAAATGCAAAGGGAACAAAATTGACCAATCGAAGACTTGGCCGGCTGCGCGAGAAATTGCGTGACAGCGATATCGTTTGGTTCGGAACGCGCGGCATCGACGCGCGTTCGCTCCTTGCGTTGGACCGCCCCCTGCATTCGGTCAGCATCACATGTCCCATGAAACCTGGGCTCGCGATCGAACAGGAGTGCCTGGAAAGCATGACGGGGCTTCGGCGCGACTTCGATACTTACAATATCGACGGCGACGCCTCCGAAGCCGCAACGCAACTGAAGCGTGAGTTCCTGTTCAAACGGCAACAAGCCGCGGTGCTTGTCGCATATAGACCCGCGGAGATGTTCAACCCTGTACTCTATTGCGAAAGGGATGTGCGGCCCGCGTTCAATGCGCATGTTTTGCAAAGGCGTTTCGAGTACAAGCCTTGGGTGGAATCCTCGCTTATGGCTTTTGGCGTGCCAATGATGCCCACGACGTATGTGCGTTCGCAGGATTTGGCGAGGTTACGAGTGCTCCTTGAGGGCGGCTCTCTCATCGCCCGTCCTGTATCGGGATCGGGCGGGCTCGGAATTTTTTGCTTTTCCTCGATCGAGGAATATTTGGCGAATCGGCCGCGCGGTGAATTTCTTGGGATCAGCCCGTATTTTTCGCGAGCGATACCTCTCAACGTCAATGCCGTCATATACCCAGGCGCTGAGGTAGCCGTTTTCGGCGTAAGCTTTCAGCTGATCGGTCTGGAGAAATGCGCCACGCGGCGCTTCGGCTATTGCGGCAACGATTTTTACGCCGGTGCTCGATTGGGCAATGAGAACCTGGACACGATTCAGCGGATCACGGAGCGGATCGGAGAATGGCTCGCGGCAAATGGGTATCTCGGGTTGTTCGGCGTGGATTTTCTGCTCGACTCATCCGGCTTGATGGTGTGCGAGATCAACGCGCGCTTTCAGGGCTCGACCCCTTTGTCGTCCGCCATCAATCGGACATGCGGCATACCCGATCCCATAACCGAGCATACTGCCGCGTTTCTAGGTTTATCCGCGCCGCCCATGACGCTTCGCCGGCAAGCGGAAATCGTAAGCGATCTGAGAAGTTCCACGCCCACCGCGCAAATCGTCTATCGCAATCTGCGCGAAACAAGTGTCAGGTTGCGTGCTACCGGCCCGGTGTTGCCCGAGCGAGAGGCACCGCTTGAGGGATTGCCGGCGGAAAAAATTATCGTGGAACGGGAAGCGATGCTGTTTAGAACCTGCCATCTGGGTCCGATTACCGAAGATGGCTATACGGCCTCATGCCCGGATTCGATCGAGCTTCTCTCCTCGGCAGGCCGGGTCATGGAATCCGTGGCTTAGATTTTATGTGGGTGACGATGGAATCCCCGATACGCGGTTGTAATCGCGCCAGCGTCGTGGAGTAGCCAGCAGATCGAAAACGGCCTCTTTGATCTTCGCAATCGGCTTATCCCAGAGGTTTGGCGACGGGTGCCTATTTTGGAGGATCATCATGCAGGCATTGGCTTCGAAAAGCGTCACCCGCCCATCATTGGCGATATGACAATCCACTCCGAAATAATCCATATCGAGGCGGCGGGCGATTTCCAGAAACATCGGACGCAAGCGGGGCGCCAGTTTTGTCTCGAAAGAATCGATGGATTGTCGTTCCTCTTCGAAGCTTTCGGGTGTGCGGGAAGCCGCGTGTACGTTCCACTCTTTGCCGATGACGTTATGCAAAATGAAAATTTCCTTGCCGACGACGACGATCCGCCACTTGCGGTAGCATCCGTCGGGACTTGAGACCTTACGGAACTCGGTTACGTAAAGCGAACGTGCATTGCGTGAAAGCTTGAGGATTTCCCCGCTCGCTTCTGGAGACTCGACAAGAACCAGGTCCAGACCGAGATGCGCGCCAGCCACGCGCACAAGAATTGGAAAGTTCATTCCCGCCGCCTCGACGGCATCCTGCAACCGCTCCGGCGCTATCGGCGCGATACGAATTGTTTTTGGCGCATCGAGGTTCTCGATTCCCCCAAGCAGTTTCGACACCTTATCGCGTGTGGTGCGCGCGACGGCGGCTGGATGATTGAAACACGGACGAGGAATCCGTGCTGCGATCTCCGAAATCAGCGCGAGCGATTTGGAGCAGCTATCGGGATCGCCGATGTGGTTGAGCAAGGGACCGGGGCCCGCTTCTACCGAACTTGTTCCAGACGCATCCAAATAGATTTTTGTAGCCTCAAAGCGCTGTTTCGGCAGAACCGCGTCGATACCGACGGTCCCGGACACTATTAGCGATAGGCCCCGGCCATTGTTGAGCGCATGAATATCCGCGAGCCCATCATCGGGCAGACCATACAGTACAGTGATGGGCATGCGCGTATCCGGCGCCGGTCCTGCTTGTATCGGCGTATAGCCGCGATTTATCGATTCGCTCACGTGAAGGGATGATCTCGAATAAGGGGCTTGTCGCCCGAACAATGTGGCCGCTGGATTTGAAAATAGAGCTTTGCATGGTGCGCGGAAAGTGTGAACAACAAGCTTCTGCGCGCTCTTTTGCCCATGCCAGCAAGTATGAACTCGCCGTCGGTTGAAGCTGGCAGCTAAGAATTAGCTGGCGCGTTTCTTCTTTGGCACTTTCGCGCCCTTTTTCCGTGCTTCGGAGAGGCTGATAGCGATGGCCTGCTTGCGGCTCATTACGGTTTTGCCGCTCCCACCACCTTTCAACGTACCTGCCTTTCTGCGCCGCATAGCGCTTTCAACGGTCTTTGACGCCAACTTGGAATACTTCCAGGCCATGCCGGTTCCTCGTGAGATTCAATATTGGAACAGTTGGGCCTGTCCTGTTCCTATCAATGGTTTCGTCCTCTTTGTGTTCCGGTAATAAAAAAGGGCCGGAGAATCTCCGGCCCTTTCTCTAATAACGCCCGCGCGGGGATTACTGAATCAATCCGCCGAACTGTACGCCCATTCCTTCCGGGTCCTTGACCTGGAAGCTGGTCTTCGCGGAGCCGGTGTACTCCAAACCGCGGCGCTTCAACTGCTCTTCGAAGGCTTCCTTCTCCCGGTCCCAATTGATGACGGTGTAGGAGATGTGATCGACCCTCGCCGGACCGCCTTGGGAGCGGTTGCGGGGAATAAGGATGTTGTTGCCGAACTCCAGACGGCATTGCTCGCCATCGTCGCCGGTGACCTTCATTCCGAGAAGGTCCACATAGAAATCGCGGCATCTTTTGTAATCGTTCACCGAATACGAGATGTGGTTGACGTATCCGGCCACGAGCTTGCCCGTGGGGGCAGGCGGGGCCGCGGCGGCATTCGCGGCCGCAGGCGCCATCCCAGCCGCCGCGGCTGCCGCGACGCTGAGACTCTGAATGAGCTGCCGCCGGTTCATTTTTCCGGCTTCGAAATCGTTGAGCAATTTTGCGATGACGGTTTCCATGGCCAATTCTCCTCTTTGCGATTGTCCGCCGGGGTTCGCTTCTTCCTCCCTGACCGGGCGGCCAGCATACATTCTGTCCGGGTGGCCAAACAGCCTGCGAAAGACGGATTTTCCATGTTGAGCTTGCCCCCGTCCCGTGCTGAATACCGGGGACGAAAACATCGAAGGCCAAGACAGTGAACAAGAAATCCGCCGCGCCCGCGCGCAACTATCCCGATCTCCACGATCATATCGCCGCTCTCGACAAGGCGGGACAGCTCGTCCGCGTGACGCGCCCGATCAACAAGGATACCGAGATGCACCCGCTGGTGCGCTGGCAATTCCGGGGCGGCATCGCGGAGAAGGACCGCAAGGCGTTTCTGTTCACGAACGTCATCGACAGCAAGAACAAGAAATACGGCATCCCCGTCATCGTCGGCGGCCTTGCCGCCAACCGCGAAATCTACGGCATCGGCCTTGGCTGCGAGCTTGGCGAGATCGATGCAAGGTGGCAGCGCGCGATCGCAAGCCCCATTCCCACGAAGACCGTCGATAACGCGCCCTGCCATGAGGTTGTTGTGACGGGACCAGATCTCGACAAGGAGGGCATGGGGCTGGACGGGATTCCGGTTCCGATTTCGACGCCGGGCTGGGATAATGCTCCGTACACGACGCTTTCGCAATATATCACCAAGGACCCCGATACCGGCGTGCAGAATGTCGGAAATTACCGGGGCCAGGTGAAGGCAAGACGGCGCCTCGGGATGAATCCCTCGCTGGAACTGAGGCCAGGCATTTACACCCATTGGCTGAAATACAAGGCGCGCGGTGAAAAGATGCCGGCCGCGGTTGTTCTCGCAGGGCCGCCCGCCGTCACCTTTGTGTCGGCGCAGAAAGTTCCGGAAAGCCTCGACGAACTCGAAGTCGCCGGCGCGCTGGTCGGTTCGCCCATCAATGTGGTCAAGGCGGTGACGGTCGATCTTCTCGTTCCCGCGGAAGCCGAGATCGTCATCGAGGGCTTTATCGATACCGAGTGGCTCGAGCCGGAAGCGCCCTTCGGCGAGTCCCATGGGCATGTGAATTTGCAGGAATTCAATGCCTATATGGAAGTGACGGCGATCACGCGGCGCAAGAACGCGATTCTGACCTCGATCATCAGTCAGGTTACGCCCAGCGAATCCAGCCTGATTAAGCGGGTGTCCTTGGAACCCATGCTGCTCAACGCCTTGCGCGAGGGGCTCGGCCTTAAATGCGTCAGCCGCGTCTTCCTCCACGAGCCGCTCACGAATTTGCGCAAAGTGGTCATTCTGCACCTCGCAAAGGGGACGCCGCGCGTCGAAGTCTGGCGCGCGATGTACGGACTTGTCTCGCAGCACCGCGCGATCGGCAAATACGTCATCGCCGTGGACGAGGATATCGACCCCGAAAACATGGATGCCGTCTGGTGGGCGATGTCCTATCGCTGCAACCCGGCAATCGATGTGGAAATCCTGAAGCACCGGGATGGCGGACACGGGCCGCGCTCGCTGCGCAACGGGGGCGAGGACGCCTCCATTCTTTTCGACGCGACGCTTAAAGAGCCGTTCCCGCCCATCTCGCTTCCCAAGCGCGAGTACATGGAAAACGCGCGGAAGATCTGGGAGGAACTCGGTCTTCCCCCGCTGAAACCGCAGGCGCCCTGGTTCGGCATATCGCTCGGCGAATGGGGCGAGGATTTCGACGTGATGGCCGCAAGGGCTGTTGCCGGCGACTATTGGGTTACGGGCGACATCATCGCGCAGCAGCGGCGCAATGACGTTCTTATGAACACGGAGATTCGACGGGTTGTCCCGAAGAAATAGAGGCCGCCCCGCACACCGCCGGTTTGAGCGTCTTGACTAGCATCGCCAAGGCCGCACGCTGGTTCTCGTCGGCGATCTCTAGGAAGTTGCGAACCAGATCGATGGCGACCCGGTTGTGCCCGCCATGGGGCAATTCCCTCACCTCGGCGCCTTCGCTCAACCCCTCATAGAAATAAGAGGCATCCGTCTGCAACATCTGCCCGATCTCGAACAGGCGGCTCGCGCTAATGCGGTTGGCGCCCGTTTCGTATTTTTGGACCTGCTGGTAAGAAATTCCGAGCACGGCAGCGAGCTGTTCTTGTGTCATACCGAGGAGCGTTCGGCGCAATCTGAGGCGCGAACCGATGTGCTGGTCGATCCGGCGTCCGGGTTGGGTTTCTTGGCTTTCCAGAGGTTGCATGCTCATCTCCCGCTAACGGTGCGCCGAATCGGAATGCACTCATAAGTTGTATATGAATATTACACCCGTTAAAATAGAGTTGCCGCCATCTAGACCGCGCTCCCCCGCCAATGGCATAAAGGCAAATCGGGCGTATTTTTTACCTTTCCGGGAGGAGTGATGTCCTTGGATAGACGCGTATTTTCGTCACGGGCGTGGCGCAATGTGGGCTTGGCCCTAACCGGATTGGCGGCGCTTTCCCTCAGCGCCTGCGCCGATGACGACAATGAGCGGCTTACCCCTTATGTCGAGCGGCCGCTCGAGCAGATTTACGCCGCCGCTTGGTTCCAGATCGAACAAAGGAATTGGGTGATCGCGGGGCGTCAGTTCGACGAGGTCGAACGTCAGCACCCCTATTCCATCTGGGCCCGCCGGGCGCTTCTGATGTCGGCGTTTTGCTATTACCAGGGCAACCGCTACGCCGAAGCGATCGACGCGGCCAACCGCTTCACGCAATTGCATCCCGGCAACAAGGACGTACCCTACGCCTATTATCTCAAGGCGATTTCTTTGTACGAGCAGATCCAGGATGTGAATCGCGATCAGCGCGTAACCGACGAGACGCTGACCTCTTTGCAGGATCTGATCCAGCGCTTTCCGGACACCGAATATGCCCGCGATGCCCGTCTGAAGGTGGATCTGGCCCGCGATCACCTGGCGGGGAAAGAAATGACCGTCGGCCGCTTCTACTTGAAGCGCGGAGATTATCTCGCCGCGATCAATCGCTTCCATACGGTGATCGACAAATTCCAGACCACGTCGCACACGCCCGAAGCGCTCGAACGCCTGACCGAGGCCTATATGGCTATGGGCGTCGTGAAAGAGGCGCAAACCGCCGCGGCCGTGCTGGGATACAATTATCCCGGCAGCGAGTGGTACAAGGACGCCTACACGCTTCTGACGGAGGAAAACGTTGCTCCGACCGAGGATCAGGAATCCTGGATCAGCAAGGCGTTCCGCGTCGTCTTCTAACCCGCACCAATTTCCGATGCTTCAGTCTTTGAGCGTTCGCGATGTGGTCACCATCGAACGGGCGGAGTTGGAGTTTTCCGCCGGGCTCAACGTCCTGACCGGCGAAACGGGCGCCGGCAAATCCATTTTGCTCGACGCGCTGGGCCTTGCCGCGGGGCCAAAGGGGCAGGGGCGCGGGACCTTGCGCCCGGGTGCGCAGCAGGCATCCGCGACCGCGGTATTTTCGGCTGACGCCAGTCATCCCGTGTGCGCGCTCCTCGCGGAGAACGATCTCGGTACGGATGAAATTATCTTGAGGCGCACCGTCTCCGCCGACGGGAGGACGCGAGCCTTCGTCAACGATACTGCGGTCGGCTTGCCCTTGGCGCGTTCCATCGGCGAATGGCTTTTGGAAGTACACGGCCAAGCGGATGAGCGCGGACTTTTCGATGCGGCAACCCACCGGCTTCTGCTGGACAGCTATGGTGGACATACCGACATTTGCGCGGCCGCCGCGCGGAACCAGTCCACCTTGAAATCGGCGCTGGAGGCGCGCGATGCGCTCACACGCGCCAAGAACGACGCAGCGCGGGAATCGGAATATCTCGAACATGCAGTGAAGGAATTAAGGGCGCTGGCGCCACAGGAGAGCGAGGATGAATCGCTTGCCGCCGAGCGTGTGCTGATGACGAATGCCGCGCGCCTTGCGAAGGAACTCGGCGAGGCGTCGGATTCGGTTTCCGGCGACAAGGGAGCGGCGGCTCAACTCGCATCGGCTCTGCGCAAGCTCTCGCGCCTTCCGAAAGAGGGACGCGAGGCCGCCGCGAGAGCGGAGACTGCCTTCGACTCGGCCCTTTCCCTGATTGAAGAGGGCGGGCGCGAATTGGCTGGGCTGTTGTCGCGGCTCGATGGCGATCCCAACAAACTCGAACAATTGGAAGAACGTCTGTTCACTCTGCGCGCCGCTTCGCGCAAGTACAACACGCCTCTTGCGCGTCTTCCCCAATTGCGCGCGGAGTTGGAGGGAAAGCTCGCCGCGATCAGCGGCGGTGACGCTTCGCTTGCCGCGGCGGAAGCGGAAACTGTCCGCGCCCGTGCCGCTTTCGCGAGCGCAGCGAAATCTTTATCGGCCGCGCGTACGCTCACCGCGCGGAAACTGGAAGCGGCGGTTTCGAGCGAGTTGAAACCGCTAAAGCTCGGCTCCGCGCGCTTTCGCGTGATGTTGACGCCGGTTGCGCCGGAAGACGCGGGCGCGCATGGGTTCGAACGTGTTGCCTTCGAGGTCGCGACCGTCGAAGGGGCCGAGTTTGGTGGGCTCGCGAAAATTGCTTCTGGCGGCGAACTTGCCCGCTTCGCGCTCGCTTTCAAGGTTGCGCTGGCCGAGGCCAATCCTCCCGCCGTGATCGTGTTTGACGAAGTGGATCGCGGCGTCGGTGGAGCGGTTGCCGACGCGGTCGGCGAAAGGCTGCAGCGTCTCGCGCGAACGACCCAGGTGCTGCTGGTGACGCATTCGCCGCAAGTCGCCGCGCGCGCCAAAAAGCATTTTCGCATCACGCGGCACCGCGACTCCACCAAAGTCGAGGAATTGAAGGAACAAGAACGCATCGAGGAGATCGCGCGGATGCTTTCCGGCGCTGCCGTCACGGAAGAAGCGCGGGCCGCCGCACGGCGTTTGATCGCGGAAGCATCGGAAGCCCCGCCAAAGAAGCGGGCGCGGGCGTGAGCGCGAAGGAAAAAGCCCCCGAAGACCTTTCGGAACGTGAAGCCAAGGCCGAACTCGCGCGGCTTTCCCGCGAAATCGCCAAGCACGACGCGCTTTATCATCAGAAAGACGCGCCCGTCATTTCGGATGCCGAATACGACGCGCTCCGCCGCCGCAACGAGGCGATAGAGGCGCGGTTCCCTTCGCTTGTCCGCAAGGATAGCCCGGCGCAACGCATCGGGGCCGCGCCCGCCGCGGCGAAGG
>SXGR01537821.1_pt1 | contig 10458 bp, 9 predicted proteins | sample 3174711 | NCBI WGS metagenome assembly SXGR01 (sample SAMN11356860, study PRJNA531348) | freshwater metagenome | isolation source: freshwater sample F1-60 | place: China: Fuxian Lake, Yuxi | collected 2017-12-25 | reverse complement strand
TGTTTCACCGCTCCGCCTTTTCAGTCTAGCGGGCGGGGAGGGGCATGCTAAAGCGCGGCCCCTATCCGCTGTCGCGGGCGACGATGCCGATCGGCGAGTTTGCGGCGGCTGTCGGGCTGACGCCAGGGCGGGCAACGCAGATGAAGTCGGCGGGCGCCATCGTCGGTCATAAGGTCGGGAAAGGGTTTTTTGTCGACGTTCCGGCTACGATCGAGCGTGCGGGGCGGCCCGATTGGGTCTGGTCGCCCGAAGAGGCAGTCGAGGCTTTGGAAGCAATGGAGCGGCCTGCAAACGGTGCGCCGGAGGTGTCGGCACGGGAGGCGGACGCATGGCTTGTTGTGCGAGGCGTCAGGGTTCCGCTTTCGGTGCCAGCGGCTTCGGCGATGGCAATCGCTGACGCAATGACGCCGGGTTGTTCGCTGGGCGGGTTGACTAAAGGGCAATTCAGTCTTTTGGATCTGTTGCGGGCTGTTTTGGGTCGCACGGGGCCGGCTGATGTCACGATAGCGGCCTGGACTACCGGCATCAGAGATGCGGAGGTTGCGGCGTGGCTGCTGCAAAGCGGCGCGATCCGGTCGCTAACGTGGGTTCTCGATTCTTCTTTTGTGGCACGGCAACCGGAATACGCGGCAATTGTCATGGAGCGTTTCGGCGCGGACGCGATCCGCACGGCTGAAACGCACGCCAAGTTCCTGTTGATCACAAATGCAGAATGGCAGATCGTGGTGCGTTCGTCGATGAATCTGAACCGCAACGCACGTTGGGAGCAGTACGATCTTGACGACTCGCCCGCGCTTGCGGAGCATTACGCCAGGCTGGTTGCCGAGCTTATGGCAACGGCGGCCAAAGGCTACGGCGACAAGCGCGAAGGAACGCGGGCGCTGCAAGCATCTCTTGGCGGCGACAATGCGCCCCCAGACGTTTACAGCTACAGTGAGTCGGCGGAGAAGCTCGGCGCGAGGAATGTCGTGCTGCCGGCGGTCGCGGCAATGGTGGCGCGTGAGACTGGCAACGAGGCGGCAGGGTCGCGCGAAGTGCGGGCGGCGCAGGCGGGCGACTATTACACCGCCAGGGCACGGCTAGAGATAGCAAAGGCTGCGATCGCGGAGGTGCGGTTGAGCGAGGCCAGGCGCGAGCTGTTGCCGGCGCTGGCGGTGCGCGACTATTGCGGCCAGATCGGCGGCGTGGTGCGCGAGCGTATGCTTGCCGTCGAGATGGCGGCGGCGTCGCAGATGGACGCGGTCGCGCAAGTGTGGCTTGCGGGTGAGCTTAGGCGTGCGCTGAGCGACTGCGCCGACGCGCTCGACAGGGCAACGGTGCGCTTGCTGTTGGACGCGGACGTTGAGGCCATTGCGGCTGCGGCTATGGGCAACGATGAGGGCTGAGCTAGGCGCGGACTGGTGGGCGCCGCTGCGGCCACCTCCGCTGCGGACGGTGTCGCAATGGGCGGACACTGAGCGCGTGTTGACGTCAGAGTCTTCGGCAGCGCCCGGCCCGTGGCGTACCAGCGTGACGCCATACCTGCGCGAGATCATGGATCGACTGTCGGCGTCTGACCCGTGCGAACGGGTGATCGCAATGGTGGCGAGTCAAATGGGCAAGACAGAAGCGATCCTGAACGCGATCGGCTACACGGCACAGGACTGTCCAAGCCCGATCCTGATGGTGCAGCCGCGCGACGCCGACGTGAAAGACTATTCGCGCCGTCGCGTGGCGCCGATGATTCGCGCCAGTCCTGCGCTGCGGCAGCGGTTTGCCGACGCTAGAAGTCGTGACGGCGGCGCGTCAATGGCGCTGCGCGAGTACGTCGGCGGGTCGGTAGCGATGGTTTCGGCGCAGTCGCCGGCGGGGCTGGCGGCTAAGGCGATCCGCGTGTTGCTGCTAGACGAGGTTGACCGCTACCCTGCCTCGGCTGGCGCTGAGGGCGACCCTGTGGAGCTCGCGATCCAGCGCACTGTCACCTTTCCGCGGCGTAAAATTCTCATGACCTCGACGCCGACAGTCCGCGGGCGCAGTCGCGTCGAAACGGAGATGCAGCAGACGGGGTGGCGAGTCTACCACATACCCTGTCCGCATTGCGGCCACGCGCACCCCTGGGAGTGGGAGGATCTGCGCTGGGAGCGGGGGCGTCCTGAGACCGCAGCGGTTTACTGTCGCGGGTGCGACGCGGCCATTGCCGAGGACGCAAAGCGCGTGTTGTTAGCGCGAGGACAATGGGTGCCGACACGGCCTGAGCGCGAGGACGGGCGCGCATACGGGTATCAGATAGAGGCGCTCAGTTGCCCTTACGGGTTAGGCCCTAGCTGGTCGTCTTTGGCGCGGCGGTGGGAGGCGAGCGAGTGCGATACGGAGATGCGCCGCGTTTTCGTCAACGTTGCGCTGGCGCGGACGTGGGACGAAACGCAGCTATCAACGGTCGACGCTGACGGGTTGCACAGCCGCGCCGAGGCTTACGCGGCGCCTTGCCCTGCCGGCGTGTTGACCTTGACCGCCGGCGTCGACGTCCAGGTGGACCGTCTCGAAGTCAGCGTTTGGGGTTGGGGTGTCGGCGAGGAGTCGTGGTTGATCGAACATCGGATGCTGCTCGGCGATCCGACGACGCCGGCGCCGTGGGCGGCGCTCGACGCTATGTTGCGCGAGCGGTGGACGCACCAGCGCGGCGCTGAGCTAGGGATCGACGCCTCGTGCGTGGACTCGGGTGCATGGGCGCAGCAGGTTCAAGCGTGGTGCGCCGAGCGGCGCGGCATGCGGGTTTGGGCGACGAAGGGCGGTTCCGATGCGGCTCGGGCGGTATGGCCTCCGCGCTACAGCAGAGGCGGCGGCGGCAAGGCTGTGTGGGTCATTGGTGTCAGCGCAGCCAAGGAGACGTTATGGCGTCAGGCGCAGATTGCGTCGCCAGGCGCCGGCTACATACACACTTCGGACCCAGGCCCCGATGCGGAGTGGTACGCGCAGCTAGTTGCGGAGCGTCCGCGCGCACATGCGGGAAAGACAACCTGGGTCAGATCCAAAGGTGCGCGCGCAGAGGCGCTTGACTGTCGAGTGTACGCATACGCGGCATTGTGTTCCCTCGGTAGCACGCGGCGCACCTTCGAGCAGGCGGCCAAGCGTTTGGCGAGGGCGACGTCGGCGGTCGACGCAGCGGCGCGGTCGGCGACTACGGAACCCGCGTCAGCACTTGCGCCAACGCCCGCGCCAGTCAATGCGCCGGCATTGCCTGCACCCTCGGCACCTTTGCGGCCCGCAAAGCCCCGCCGCCCTGTCGCCGGCTCGTGGCTTGACCCTGGGGCGCGTTTGCGGTGAGCGTCGCGGTGAGCGTAAAGTTTGCAGCTTGTTGTCGTCGCAGGCGCAGCGCACGATAGAAGGTCATGGCGTGGACGACAACACAGCTAGAGGATCTTGAGGAGGCCTACACGCAAGGCATCCTGAGCGTCTCGATCGCTGGCAAGACAATCACCTACCGCAGCCGCGCCGAGATGCGATCGATGATCGACGAGGCGCGGTCGGAGCTTGGCGTCACGGTCTGGACGTCAGCGCGCACGCGCAAGCTGGTCACATTAGGCCAGGTAAAGCGGGATAAATGACCGAGCTGCTCCCATGGTGGCGCCGCGCCCTGCAAGCTATGGCCTCGCCACCGGCGCCACGGCTACAGGCGCCGCGCTTTGGGCAGCCAATGCGCGGCAGGCGCTACGAGTCGGCAGCCGGCGGTCGCGTCGCGGCGGGCTGGGCGACTTCGAGCGCCGGCCCCAACTCGGAGGTCGACGCGGCACGCGCTACGCTGCGCGACCGCAGCCGCGACCTTGCGCGCAATTCGGCGCTAGCAAATCGGGCGCTAACGGTGTTGGCTTCGTCACTGGTAGGCGAGGGCATACGCCCTTCGCCGAACACAGGCAGCGACCGGGTCGATCGCATTTTGCTGGATCTGTGGGCATCGCTTGGGCTTGCGATCGATGTCGATGGGCGCCACGACGTCTACGGCCTGCAAGTGCTTGCAACGCGGGCCTGGCTGGAGTCTGGCGAAGCGTTGATGCGCCGGCGCTGGCGCCGGCCTGACGACGGGCTGCCCGTGCCAATGCAAATTCAACTACTAGAGCCCGATCTTCTGGTCGATACTATCTGGCCGTCTACGGCAACGCCGCAGGGTGCGCGGGTCCAGTATGGCGTCGAGTTCGACGCGATCGGGCGGCGCGTCGCCTATCAGATGTTTCGGCAGCATCCCGGCGAGGTGATGACAGGCGCGAGCTACTCTGACTCGGTGATGGTGCCGGCGTCCGAGGTGTCGCACGTTTACCACGTCACGCGCCCCGGCCAGATCCGCGGGGTGCCGTGGCTGGCGCAGGTCATGCTTGATCTGCGCGACCTCGACGACCTGGAACACGCCGAGATCGTGCGGCAGAAAATGCAAGCCTGCCTTGCGATGTTCCGCGAGACGCCCGTGGTGGGTGAGCGCATAGGTCTAGGGTCAGACGACGACGTCGAGCAGGACGACGATGGCGCCTACATTGAAACGCTGCGGCCCGGTATGGTCGTCAAGCTACCGCCAGGCGAGCAGGTCAAGTTCTTGTCGCCGCAACAGTTTGGCGGATTTGTGCAGGCGTGCACGCACTACCAGCGGCTGATTTCGGTTGGCGCTCAGGTTCCGTACGAGCTGCTAACGGGGGACTTGTCGCAGGTCAACTATTCGTCCATTCGCGCCGGCGATCTAGAGTTTCGGCGTCTCGTCGGCGTGCTGCGTCGTCAGGTAGTGATCCCGCACATTTGCGCGCCGGCGTGGCGATGGGTTGTGGAGGCTGCGACGTTGTCGGGCCAGGTGCCGGCGCTGAGCAGCGCGCAGCTTGCGGCGGCGCTGGCGCCAAACTGGCACCCTCCGCGCTGGGTTGCGATCGACCGCGAAGCGGAGATCAAGGCTGACGTACTAGAGATCCAGGCAGGCCTACGGACGCACGAGCAGGCGGCTGCCGAGCGCGGCATGGATTGGGGCGCGCTGGTCACTCGGCTAGCGGCGGAACACGACGAGGCGGAGGCCCTTGGGTTGTCGCTGCTAGGTTTTACAGATCTGTCTCCGTCGCAGTCGGCAAAGATGCCGGCGCCTACGGCCTCCGCTCCTGCTTCCAGCGACGACAACGTAAGCGACGACAGCGACGACAGCGCAGCGGCGTAAAAAGTTTGCGGCAATAAAAGTTTGCAACTTGCGCGGCGCAACAGACGGCGACAGGGTTAGGCGACGAGGTGGCTAGATGGCTGGTGACGAGCGGCAAATGAGGGGAGGGCGACCGCTGCAAACGCGGTCCGTTAGCCTTGCGCCGGCCAGTTACGATCCGGAAACTCGCGAGTTTGACGCGGTGTTGACCACGGCGGCGCCGGTGCGGCGTCGCGACTGGATCACGGGTCGCGAGTACGACGAGATTCTGGACGTGTCGAGCGCGGACCTTTCCCGCGCCGACGCGGGCGGCCTCCCGATTCTGGACTCGCACGCCAGCACACGGATCGGCGACGCGGTCGGGCGCATCCTCGCCCGTAGCGTTATGGTCAGCAACGGCGCCCTTGTAGGGCGCGGGCGCTTGACCGCAGCCGACGACGCGCTGCCTGTGCGGCAACGCTTCGAGGATGGCACGTTGCGGGAGATGTCGATCGGCTACTCGGTAGACGCTAGCCAGGCGGACGTTGTGGCGGCGGACCCGAAGAAGGGCATTGTTGAGCGGCGGACCTATAAGGGCTGGACGCTTTACGAAGCGTCGCTTGTGACGATTCCGGCGGACTCGGCAGCGGGTGCGCGTAGCGCGAATGGATGCGCCGAGGGCGCGGAGGTGCGGACCATGGAGCAGACCCCAGTGATCGATCTGGACGCAGTACGCGCCGGAGTCGTGACGGTTGAGCGTGAGCGCAGCGCGGCGATCCGCGACCTGGGCAAGCGTCACGGCGTCGATGTTGAGGCGCAGATTGCGGACGGTTCGACTGTCGACGTGGCCCGCGCTATGGTGCTTGACGCTCTGGCTCGTCGCTCGGACTCCTCGCAGGTCAGCGGTTCGCACCGCGGCGGTCCGGTTGCTGGCGTCGACATTCCAGCGCAGCGTGCCGAGGCCATGGTGACGGCGCTAGCGGCCCGTGGCGGCCTTGGCAGCATGCGCGGCCAGCCGGTCGAGGTGGCCCGCGAGTTCGGCGGCATGTCGCTGATGCGCGTCGCGGAGGATTGTCTGCGCGCTCGCGGTCAAGACCCGCGCCAGTATAGCGAGCGCGAGGTTGCGTCGATCGCTCTGTCGGGCGGTCCGCGCGTCCCGCTGGCGATGCGCTCGCTGTCAAGCGCGTTGTCGACCGGCGACTTTCCGCTGCTGCTGGCAAACGTCGCCAACAAGTTTCTGCGCGAGGCCTTCGACGCCGAGCCGATGACGCACGAGCCCATGATCTACGATCGGCAGGTTCGCGACACCAAACAAATCGCGATCCTGTCGATGGGCAGCATTGACGCGTTGCCGACCGTGGTCGAGGGCGCGGAATACACCTACGCCACGATCGGCGAGGCCCGCGAGGTTTACAGTCTTGCCAAGTTCGGCAAGATCGTGCCGTTGACGATTGAGACGCTGCTGAGCGACGACCTCGGTGCCTTTGCCCGCCTGACCAGCGAGCTTGGACGCGCTGCGATGCGCGCCGAGAAGGGCCTGATTTACGGCTCGTCCGGCGTGCTTGGCGACAACTCAGGCGTCGGGCAGACTATGGCGGCGCACGGGTCGATCGGTGCTGCAACGCTGATTCACAGCACGCACGGCAACGCGGGCACGACGGGCGTGTTGAGCGCGACGACGCTGGCGGAGCTACGCAAGCTGATGTTGTCGCAGACCGACGACGACGGCAACCTGATCGGCGGCCTGATGCCGCAGTATCTCTACGTCCCGGCGGCCTTGCTCGACAGCGCCGAGATTTTGCAGCAGCAACGCTATGTCGCGACGACGTCGGCCACTGGCGCCGCGCAATGGATGTCCGGCCTGAAGGTTATTGTCGAGCCGAGGCTTGACGCATACTCTTCAGGGTCGCGCTACTGGCTGTTCTCGGGTCGCCCGTTTATTGAGCGCGCGCGCTTGCAGGGCGAGCCCGCCCCGACGATCACGACGATTGACCAGCCTGAAAACGATGCGATCGGCTACAAGGTCCGCTACTGGTGCGCCACGAAGGCCGTTGACTGGCGCGACATTGCTTCCAACGCCGCGTCCTAACGGAGCGGCGCGGGCGACCTGACGAAACACCAGGGAGGGTAGGATCATGGCGACGAATGGGGTGAGCGAGGGCAATGTTCTGGCGATCACAGCGAGCGGCGCCGTGACGTCGAGCAGCGTGCAGGAGGTCGGCGCCGACATTATCGGCGTGGCCCTGAACGCGGCCAGCGGCAGCGGCGTTGTCTACCCGCTTGCGGTCGAAGGCATCTACGAGGTCACAAAACTGGCGGGGCTGGCGTGGTCGGCTGGCGATAAGATCTATTGGAGTGCCGCAGACGCCAAGGCGTCGCCGGTCTACAGTAGCGCCTACGACAACCTGCTCGGCATCGCGACCGCAGCGGCTACTAGCGGCGCGGTGGTGGGCTCGGTCAAGCTGCGCGGCGGCGCCGACGCAGACGTCAACCAAAACGATGCGGTGCTGACTGCGTCGTCGGTTGCGACCGTGGCTGCTGGCAACGTTATTGGCGGCATCCCGGTCGTGTTTATGATCGCGCTTGCGGCAGCCGCCGGCAACAACGCCACGGTCATGACGCACAAGATCCGCGTCCTGGCTGTGCAGGCAATCAAGACTGACGAGGCCGGGTTGTCCGGCGGCACGCTGACAATCAGCAACGTCGCCAACGCGATCACTAACGCGATGACGTGGGACAATACCACGGTAGACAAGGCGATCGTTCCCGCGGCGTCCATTGACGACGCCCGCTGGGAGGTCGCTGCCGGCGCTGAGCTGCGGTGCGTGACTACGCAGGGGCAGTCGCGCGGCACAGTCGTCGTTACCGCGGTGCGCGTGGTCTGATGCTAAGCGCGGTCGACTTAGAGAATCGCATGATTGCCACGGCAATCGGCGGCCCTCTAGGCCAGCCAGTCACTTACGCGGGCTCCGCAATTCGCGGCGTTGTTGACAGGCGCCAGGTGGACACGCTCACCGAGCTAGGCGCGCTGACGCGGTCTGAGCAGGTCGATCTTGTAGTGTCGGCGGCGTCGGTGGCGTCACCGGCTACAGGTGACGCGGTAGTGGTCGGGTCAGACACCTACCGCGTGGCCGGTGTCGGGCGCGACGGGCAGGGGGCGTGGCGGCTAAGCCTGCGCGGCCCTCTGTAGCCTGCGGGGTGTACTGTGGCGCTTCTGTCTGGCACTACACCAGCCGCGCTCCAAGAGCTTACGCGGGCGCGTCTCGTGGCGGCAGGCACTTCGGCGGGCGCTCGCGTCACGGTTGGGCGCCAGGAGCCTTATAGCGGCGGCGCTGGCCTGCCGGCGCTTGATCTGTCGGTGCAGCGCCAGGCAATGCGCGTGCAACTCGAAGGCCAGTCTGGCCTTTGCACGCCGGTTTGGGCTGTGACGTATTCGATTATTGTGGCGGGCCGTGTGGCAGCGGCAACGGACGCTTTGACTGACGCAGCAATTCGCACGCTTACCGAAGAGGTCATTGACGCGCTAGCGGGCGACCTCGCTTTCCTGGCTGCGCTGCCTGGGCCGCTGACAGGCATTGACGTGCAGACCTTTGTTGCGGTCGAGGACGCGGCAGACGGTGTGGCGGGCGCGCTGGTGACGCTGCTAGTCGACGGCGACCGGGTGCAGTATGGCTAGAATGACACGCGCCGAGCGGCTGTCACGTCAGGGCGTTGCCTTTGTCGAGGTCGACGGCGTGTTAGCGCGCTTGACTAAGGCGCAATCGGCTGACGTCAGCAAGTTTGCGCGCGCTGTCGACGCGGTAGCCTTGGCGGCCCCGCTGGCGGTGAGGATGCGCGAGCGGGTGCGCGAGCGTCGCCAGCCTGCGGCGGGCGAGCTCCCCGGCTACGGGTCTGCGGCGGTCATGCTGTCTGAGCAGTACGCGCAGCGCGCCGGCTTGTCGTCGCAATGGTGGCGCTCAAGCGACGCGATGCACGCGGCGTTGGGTCAGGGGCGCGGCTACCACGTCACGGGCGGGATGTGGGCCGGCTTACAGGTGCGCGGCAGCGGTAAGGCGTCAGCCGTCATTGATTTTGGGGGCAGTAGCATCGGGCGCGGTCAGGTCAAGATCGTGCGTTTGCGGTATGGGCGCACGATCGCCCGCGTGCTTCCCGTCATGGTTCGCAACTCGCAAAAGGCTGGCGGCATTTATTTGCACCACAAGATCAACGTCGTCGAGCCGACAATGGCAGAGGTTGAGGCGTGCGCCGGCGTGTTGCTGGAGCGGCTAGTACACGGCTGGCAGGTTGCCGCGGCAGCTTCGCCGCCTGCGGCGCCGACGCGCATTGACAGCGGAGACACTAGACTGTCTGATCTGATACGCGACCGTCTGCGGCGCGGAGGGGGTTCACATGGCCTATAGCAGCAGGCGGGCAAACGCCAATACGATCTTGCTGGCGCGTCAAAGCGATGCCTTCACCGAAAACACGACAGATGGCGATTTTGGCGCCATTGCGGCCGAGTTCGAGTTTCAGCACGAGCAGGATCAGGAAGACAGGCAACTTGCCGCGGGCCAGTACGGCGCCAGCATCGCGCCGGCGCCTGGTCGGCGACATGGAACCTGGACCCTGCGCGGCTACATGGAGGGGCTCAAGCCGGGCTATGATTACACGTCAGAGGCGGCCAACGCCTCGGGCGTGCCGTCGCCGGTCATTGCGCTCCTCACCAACACCCTCGGCGGCGGCGGCGCGGCGGCGGTGGCAACGGCGGCGGAGTTCTTGCGCTGTTACCACGCGCTCGCCCTAACCTACCGCAACGGCTCAGTAAACGCCGGCGGTAGCACGACGACGGTCGTGAAGGTTGGCGACAAGGATCACTACGCCTGCGGCGCTCTGCTTGCCTACCGCACTGACGCCAGCGAGACGAGTTCCATGCTGGGTTTCGCCAAGACGATTGTCGACGCGGTGCAAGATACTGTGACCGTGCGTTCAGCGATGGGCGCGGCGCCGGCTAGCGGGGACGATCTTGCGCCGAGCCTGACGGCGTACCTGTCGAGCGCGGCGATCGTGCCGATGACGCTTAGGCGCTTTGGCGACGACGCGGCGCTGAAATGGTCCTACATCGGGTGCATCCCGAACAAGCTGACTTTGGAGATGAGCGCAGGAAAAACTATTTCCTGGGAGGTCTCGGGCGTCTGTCTGGATCGCAAGCGGTACGACAGCGGCGGCGGGCTGTCGGCGCCGACCGCGTACCAGAAGCCCAAGAGTTTCTTGGGCAATAACGGCGGGCGGCTCCTCCTCGGCGGCGTGGCGGTCTGCGGTCTGCACCAAATAAAACTAGAAGTTAGCTGGGATCTGGTGCC
>SXGR01277943.1_pt1 | contig 10458 bp, 12 predicted proteins | sample 3174711 | NCBI WGS metagenome assembly SXGR01 (sample SAMN11356860, study PRJNA531348) | freshwater metagenome | isolation source: freshwater sample F1-60 | place: China: Fuxian Lake, Yuxi | collected 2017-12-25 | reverse complement strand
CGCGTGAGGATGGCCTCGAGGCTCTTCTCGCCAGCCTGCGGGAGGTGAGCGGCGACCGGGCGGGTCCACCCACCCCGCCGGTCGACGCGGCCTTTCTGCTCGTGCTGCTGGCGGTCCCGCTCTTGCTCTGGGAGGCGATCGCCGACTTCGGGCGCGCCCGAAAGGCCGCGCCGTGATCCCCTCCCTCTTCGGGAACACCCGGCACGCCGTTCTCCTCTCCGGGTTCGCGGTGCTCGGCATCGCCGCGACCGTCGTTGCCGATCGGGCGAGCGAGGCTCGTGCGAACAGGCTGCACCGCGCCGACGCCATAGACGAGGCAGCCGCCCTCTATGCCGAGCGAGTCGCAGACGATCCGGAGGCGACCCGCCTCCGCTACAACTACGGTACCACGCTCTTGCGCCTCGGCGCCGAGGGCGCACTCGAGGAGCTGTCCGCCGGGACCGTGGCGGACAGCGAGCAGCAGCGCATGCGGGCGTTCTACAACCTGGGACTCTGGAGCCTCATCCAGGCGCTCGTGGCGGCCGAGACCGACAGTATCCTCTTTCATGCAGCGAACGCTGTCGAAGCCAACAAGGCCGCGCTCCGTCTCGATCCCGAGCACGAGAACGCGCAGTGGAATCTCGCGATCTCACAGCGCGTGCTCGAGACCTCGGCACCCGAGCCGGGGATGATGGATCCGGGCAACATCGAAGGCCCGGACGATATCGGTATTCCCATGGTGTCGCCCGCCCCCATGCAGCTCGCCGAGCGCGAAGGCCTCGAGGACGTGCAGGGCGCAGGGGAGTCCGAGACCCCAGCAGGCGACGATCTCGCGCCGCTCTCCCCTGCCGAAGCGAACCAGATCCTCGGCACGAGCCACCTCGACCCGTCCAGGATCATGGCCAAGATGCTCGTGCGCGAGAGCCGCCAGCGGCGGGCCCGCGCGATCTTCTTTCAGGGTCAGCCCTGGTAGGGCTGACCTACGCGCCTGAGGTGGCGGCCCGCTCGCCCTGCAGCTTCTCCCGATACGAGCGCACCACGCCCTCCCTATCCGCACCCATGCGCTCCAACCGCTCCAGGGGGATCGCGGGATCCGGATGGCGCTTGCCGCCCCAGATCGTCATCTCGATGAGGAGGGGGATGAGGTCGAGGCCGTCGTCGGTGAGGAAGTAGCGCACGCGGCGCCCATCCTCGGGATCCGGGTGCGCCTCGATGAGATGCCACCGCTCGAGGCGGCGAAGTCGATCGGTGAGGATGTTCGAGGAGATCTTCTCGGACGCACCCAGGAAGTCCTGGAAATACCGGCGGTCCTTGAACGCGAGGTCCCGCAGGATGAGGAGGGTCCAGCGGTCCCCGAGGACGTCCAGGCTGTAGGCGATCGGGCAGCGGGATCGTTCGCGATGGGTCGCCATGCGTGCCTCCTCCGTTCGCCCCTCACCACTCGGTCTCAACAGAACCGAGCGCTCACAAGTCTAACTTGCAAAGTACAAGTGACAAATCCTTGTCCACGGTGGGGGTCACCGTCTGATCGGAGCGGAGTCCCGACGTGCCGAACGGCTTCACCTCGAGGTTGCGGCCCAGGGGGGAGCTTCGATCGGAGGGGACCAGGGCAACGCGCTCGCGGCGATTCAGAGCGGCGACCTGGCCGACTATTTCACCGATGTCGTACCGCTCACGGCGGCGCAACCGATCTGGTTCGAGCTGAAGTCGCTCACCGGGGAGGTGGCAATGGTGTCGGAACCTGGGACGTTTACCGAGACCACGTGCGCACCCAAGCTGCCCGGCACGTTCGACTACTCCGCGGTACAGAACCTGACGATCCCGTTCACCGCAGGCACGGAGCGCACTACCCTAAACGCCGACGTCAACGGGGACGATCGGATGGATCTGGTGTTCAACGAACGCAGCACGGCGCCTCCGCTGAACCGGGTGCACGTCGCCCTCGCGGGCGGCCCCGGGACGTTCACGCTCCAGGCGCCCTGGACCCATCCCGCGAACCCGACGGAGGGCTGGGAGAACTACGACCACGTGATGGTCGCAGACGTGGACGGCGACGGCAGCTCCGACCTCGCCTGGAACGCACTCACGCCGACGCAGAACGCGATCTACACGGCGATCTCCCTCGACAATGGGAGCTACTCCAGTCGAGCCCGGCAGGAACGGCCCGCCGGAGGGTGGAACAACTATCACGTACGGGCCGGCGACCTCGACGGGGACGGACAGGACGACCTCACTTGGACCGACTCGGGCGCCGGCGGGGCTTTCTTACGTACCTACTACGCGCTCGCGCAGCCCGACACGACGTTCTACCTGGCAGCTCCTCCTCTCGATCAGACTGGGAACTACGGCGCGTACGCCCCGCAGGTGCTCGCACAATTCGATGGCGCCGCCGGAAGCGACTACGTGCTCAATGCCGTGAGCGCGACCTTCAACCACGCACAGGTCGCCCGCTTCACGCCGAGTTCGGCCACGCTGGGCTCTCTGACCTTCGCGACGCCCTTCGTCTCCACGACCGGCGGGTGGCAGAACTACCGGCTCAGGGTCGGCAACGTGGACGGGCAGAACGCCGCGGACCTGATCTGGGTCGAGTCTGGGCTGGGACGCACATACGTGGCCCGAAACACGGGAAACGGGACGTGGCTGACGAACAGCCCCGCCTTCCAGGACAGCCTCATGGCGAGCAATGTGCCTTTCGTCGCGGACTTCAACAACGACGGACGGAGCGACCTCATGCTCAACAGCCTCACTGCGAGCAGCAACCAGCTGAAGGTCGGGTTCGGCGCGAGCAACGGCACGTTCACCTTCCCTGCGGGGGTACAGACGCACCCCGCGGTACCGACCGCGGGTTGGGCCACCTACTCCGACACCTTCCTGGGCGACGTCAACGGCGACGGCAAAGCAGACGTAGTGTGGACCAGCGCTTCGGGCACAGCAGCCATCTACGTGGCGATCGCGAGATGACCACTACGCGGCCAGTACCTCGCGCTCCATCCTGAGGTAGCTGGCCTCCATACCCGTGGTCATGCCGGTGCCGAGGATCATGTCGCGGAGTTCCTTGCTCGGGTACGTGATCATGATGCTGACCAGCGTGCCGCCCTGGACCGGCACGAGTGTGAGCTCGTTGCGGACCCCGGGCCCGTCCATGCCGATCATCTGTTCCGTGGTGACGGCACGATACGGCCCGGCTGACTCGAGGAGTTCCCCTTCGAAACCGAAGCGCTGCGATCCGTCATCGGCCTCCCACTCGTAGCGATACCGGTCCCCGACTCTGCTCGCGACTTCGCACACCGGCATCGACCATCCGTCGGGACCGAGGCACCAGCGCTTCATGAGCGCCGCGTCGTGGTGCGCTCGCCATACCTGCTCGACCGTTCCGCGCACAACCCGACTGACGCGCACCTGTGTGTCGCTCAGGATCTGGGCTTCAGTGGCGCGCGACGCCGAGAAACTCCGCAGGTCGGCGAGGCAGGCGTCGACCTGGCTCATGGCCGACTTCATGCCCTCCATCATGCCCATGCTCACGAGTTGCTCCATCACCTCGAGGCTCGGGAACCGCGTGACGATGGTGGAGCGCGAACCACCCGGGGTCGACTCGAAGGTGAAGGCCATACGCATGGTGGGCATACTCGAGTTCGGACGCCCTGATTCGTCGGAGAAGCCGTCCTCGACCTCGATCCTGCGGAGCGGCTCGACGGCGAGGAACCGGAACCACCCGCGCGAGATCGTGCCGTCAGGTCCGGTCATGTGGTAGTGGGACTGACCTCCCACGGCCATGTCGTGCCGAGTGAACGTGGCCGGCCACTGCTCCGGCCCCCAGAAGCGTTCCAGCTGGCGGGGATCCGCGTACGCGTCCCAGAGGCGTTGCACCGGCACGCTATAATCGGCGACCACGGTGAGCGTGAGCGCGGCCGGATCCGAGGAGATCGAAGTGATCGGCATGGCTATCCCTTTCGGCGAGGCGGATCGGAAAGAACGGCGTCGAGTTGGCTGAAGCGCGCTCGCCAGAGCCGTTCCAGCTCCTGAAGGAGCCCGCGGGCGCGCGCCAGCTGCTCCGGATTTCCGCGAACGATCCGCTCGCGGCCCTGACGTCGTTTGGTGACGAGCCCCGCTCCCTCCAGCACGGCGACGTGCTTCTGCACGGCCGCGAACGACAGGGAGTACCGCCCCGCGAGGTTCGAAACCGATGCCTCCTCGCCGGCCATGACGCGCGCGACGATGTCGCGCCGGGTGGTGTCCGCGAGTGCGTGGAAGAGTCGGTCGAGGTCGGCGGATTTGAGCGGAGATTGTACAACCATATGGTTGTATATGAGCGCCGCGTGGGCGGGTTGTCAAGCGACCGACGCCGCTCCCCCGCTCCCTTTGCAGCATCTCCACTAGGGGTTCTAATTCCCCCTCCATCGTAGGTCCCACGGCCGACCTCCCCCAGCGATCCGCCTCCATGCGCATCCGTCACGTCCTCGCCTTCGCGCTCGCGTTGGCGCCAGTGGTGCCCGGCGCCGGCAGCGCGCAGACCCCGGTCGGCGGCGCGATCACGCGCGATGCCACCGGGCGCACGACGGTGCGCGCCTTCCGGGTCGAGGGAGGGATCGACGTGGACGGCGTCTTGAACGAGAGCCACTACACTGCGGAACGGATGTTCGACGCCCTGATCCAAGCGGTCCCCGAAGCTGGAGGCACGCCCTCGGAACGGACGGAAGTGTGGTTCGGCTTCGACGACGAGAACCTCTACGTCTCCGCTCGCGTCTGGTATGCCGGAGGCGAAGGCGTATGGATCGCCAACGAGATGCGCCGCGACTCTTTTCAGTTGCGCGCCAACGACTCCTTCGGCGTCTATTTCGATACGTACTACGACCGCCGCAACGCGCTCGCCTTCTTCGTGAACCCGATTGGCGGATTCGCAGACCTGCAGCTCACCAACGAAGGGAGCCCCAACTTCGACTGGAACGCCGTGTGGGACGTGCGCACGGGCCGCTTCGACGGGGGCTGGACGGTCGAGATGGCGATCCCGTTCAAGTCGCTCCGTTACCGCCCCGGTGTCGAGCAGACTTGGGGCGTCCAGATCCGGCGGTCTGTGCTGAGCCGTAACGAGTGGAGCTACCTGACCGCCATTCCGATTCAATACGCCGGCAACGGCCCGAATGGCGTCTTTCGCGTGTCGCTCTACGCGGATCTCGTGGGCATCGAGGCTCCGCCGGTCGGGCGCAACCTGGAAGTGAAGCCCTACGGGACCTCGGGCGTTCGCAGCGACCGCGTGACGTCCCCCGCGGTGAACAACGACTGGACCGCCGACGCCGGACTCGACGTCAAGTACGCGGTCACGCAAAACCTGACCGCGGACTTCACGGTGAACACCGACTTCGCTCAGGTGGAGGTCGACGAGCAGCAGGTCAACCTCACGCGCTTCGCTCTCACCTTCCCCGAGAAGAGAGACTTCTTTCTCGAGAGCCGCGGCATCTTCAACTTCGCCACCGGCGGCTTCGGCCCAGGAGTAGGCGGTGGCCCGGGAGGAGGTGGTCCGGGAGGATTTGGCGGCGGCTCGGTTCCGACCCTGTTCTACTCGCGCAGAATGGGGCTCCAGGGCTCGACGCCCGTGCCCATTCTCGGCGGGGCCCGCATCACCGGGAAGATCGGCGCCTTCGACGTGGGGGCGCTCAGCATGCAGACCGCTGAAGACGACGCGATCGGCGCCGAGTCGACGAACTTCTCGGTCCTGCGCCTACGCCGCGACGTGCTCGCCAGGAGCAGCGTCGGCCTCCTCTTTCAGAATCGCTCGAACTCGGTCGTGGCCGGCAACGGCTCGAACCAGACCTGGGGATTCGATGGTACGTTCGGCATCACCACCGACCTGAGCTTCCTCTCCTACTACGCGCGCTCGCACACGCCGGGGGCCGCGGGAAGAGAGGACAGTTACCGCGCGCTGTTGAGCCACGGCGCCGACCTATGGGGCGGAAGCGTGGATTACCTCGTGGTCGGCGATGACTTCAACCCCGAGATCGGGCTCGTGCGCCGCAGCGGCTTCGAGCTCACCTCGCTCAACGCGCGCCTTTCGCCGCGTCCGGCCGGCATTCCTTGGATTCGCCAGTTCATTCTCCAGGCGGACGGCAGCTACCTGACGGAGCAGGTGACGGGTCTTGTCGAGAGCCGCGATTACGGCGGAAGCTTCCAGGTGGACCTCGAGCGCGGCGACGGGCTTACGGCACAATACTCGAACAGCTACGAGAACCTCGTGGCACCGGCCCGGATCTCCGGTGCGCTGTTCGCTGCGGGGCGCTACGACTGGGACGAGTACCTCGTGAGCTACCGCTTCGGCCCGCAGCGCGTCTTCCAGGGCAATGTGAACGTGCGTTGGGGAGGCTTCTACACGGGCACGCGCCGTGCGATCGGAGTCAGTCAGGGCCGCATCGAGGTAACCCCGCAGCTTTCCATGGAGCCGAGCCTCGAGTTCAACTGGCTCGAGCTCCCGCAGCAGACCACCTCGGGCGAGTTCAACCAGCACGTCGCTCGCCTCCGCACCACCTACACGCTGACGCCGCGCGCCTATGTGAGCGGCCTCGTGCAATACGCATCGGGATCGAACACGGTGAGCGGCAACTTCCGCCTGCGCTGGGAATGGGCTCCAGGCAGCGAGTTCTTCCTGGTCTATACCGAGGATCGCAATACCGATCCGGTGACGGATCGTTGGTCGGAACTCTCGACCCGGGGCTTGGTCATCAAAGTGACGCGGCTGTTCCGGCCGTGAGGGGGCGCGCTGAGGTCCCGTCAGCTGGTGTGAGCTCGGCCGAGCGTTCGGCGCGGGGGGAGGCCGCCGGACCCGGAGCCGAATCCTCCGCAGGGCTCAAGGGTAGGAGGCGCGTGATCCAGCGCGCCCTCCCGTCCGTCTTCCTGACCGCGATCTTGCTCGTGGCGTGCGAGAGCACGACCGAGCCTACGTTCGAGGTCATCGAAACCTCCATGTTCGATGCCAGCCTCGGGATCACGCTGGCCGATTTCACCAAACTCGCGTCCGGCGTATACATCCGGGACGACAGCGTGGGTACCGGCACGGTCTTCGCGGCGGGCGACAGTGTCTCCCTGGACCACACCGCGTGGCTGCGCAATGGGGCGCTGCTCGGCTCCGGACCCTTCGCGATCGACACGGACCGCCTCATTCCGGGCTCCAGGAACGGGCTGGACGGCATGGCTGAGGGCGGGACGCGCATGCTCATCGTTCCGCCCTCCCTGAGATACGGGTCGAACCCGCCGTTCGGGTCGCCGATCCCCGTGGGGGCGATCCTCGTGTTCGAAGTCGAACTGATCGACATCTTCTGAGCCCGAAAGTGAGCCCAAGGCCAGCACGCCATGACCTGGCCGGGCGCGCCCAGCCCCCAACCGACGCACCCGTGGAGCCTCCGCGGCCGTTCGCGAGGCCCAAGGGCCGGACACGTCGTCGCGTTCGGCAGGTTTTCTCGATTTCCTATCCTTCCCTGCCGCGACCCTCCCGGGTGCAGTACGTCCGCGCCCGACGCATCGAGCGTGCTTTCATGGGGGATGCGCAACATGCACGAGCCGTTCTCCGTCAGCAGGTCCCGTTCCGCGGATCCTGCACTTCCCCCTGAGATTCGCGTGCGAACCGGAAGCGATGCAGCCGCCTCCTGCATCCTCCGGTCGATCGAGCGGTTCGGCAGTGATCACACGCAGCTTCGCTCGAGCACGCGATGGCGGCGGAGGTCGACTCTGCACTCCGCGCGCGGATGCGCCGGACACTCAACCATGCCTCGCACTTGCTCCGCGAATCCGGCTGGCCGACCCTTCGACGACCACCAAGACTCCTGCGAAGGAACAGAGGACGATGAATTGGACGATGATCGGCGCGCTGGGCGAGTTGGGCGGCGCCATCGCAGTGGTCGCCTCGCTGCTCTACGTGGGGCACCAGGTGCAGCAGAATAACCGGATCGCGCGCGCCGAAGCCTACCGCGACATCACCCTCAGTTGGGCCAAGATGCTCCACCAGTGGGCCAATGACCCGCCCGCCGCGAGGGTGTTCATGGAGGGGGGCGCCGTCATTCGCCTTGCCGACCTGCCCGAACCCGTGCGCGTACCCTACTTACTCCGGTACGCGGCGATGATCCGCGTGCAAGAAACGATCTTCCGGCAGGTGAACGAGGGCGTGCTCGGTTCCGAGGCGCTCGAAATCCTGCCGCGTAACGTCACTCCGCTGGTGCGTGACGCGTGGTCGGTCCTCAAGGGCAGCTACACGGACGACTTCCGCGCGTACATCGATCAACGCTACCGGATGAACGAGCCGCGCTGAGCAACGCGCGTGCCACACCGCGGTCAGAACACGAACATGACGCCGACCTCGGGTGCCCATCCTGCGGCCTTCTGGGTGAGTCCGAATGCGCTGTTCAACTTTAGCCGGACTGACGTCATCAGCGAGATCTGCGCCTCGCTGATGAGCGAGACCTCGTCCTCCGAGCCTTCGATGCCCGCATAGAGGCGCAGTCGTTCGGCAACACCGCGCACGTACTCGACCGCGTACTCGCCCAGCTCTGCTTGGCCATCTACCCAGGCGACGCCGCCGCGGGCGATGACCGTACCCCATGAACTCGATCGCGCCAGGCCCATTCCGTACTTCAACTCCCACACTGACGTGCCGATCAGGACCCGGTCCTTCTGTAAGGGAAAGACGGTCTCGAAGTAACTGTAGACTTCCGGACCGCCCTGCGTCTCATCTCGCCACCGATACCGCAGTTGGGCTTCCACGTCGCCCAGGCCGGACTCTTCGAGCCCCGCGGCAGGAAAGTTCGACGTGTCCCGCGCATCCTTCTCCTGCCGCGCGGTGATGACCGCGGCCTCGAGCTCCAGGACCCAGCGGTTCTACAGGCCGTAGCCGAGGAACAGCAGGCCCTCATGCGCACGAGCACGCCCGAAGTAGTCGACGTCGCCCACGTAGCCCAGCTCGCTCGGCTTGTATTCGGCGTTTCTGTCCCGATAGTACTCGTAGAAAGGGTAGACGAGAAAGTCTCCGGCCTCGATGAAGGTGGCGAACTGCGAGGAGGGCATTCCAGCGCCGCCGCGGTCTCGATCCCGGAACGCGTCGAACTGACCGGACACAATGCCGGGCGAAAGCGTCAGCGGCGCCACAACAGCGAACAGCGCAACACCCGTAATTCGCATCCTCATCGGTCGTCTCCCGTAGATGGCCTCGAGTGCCTTGGCGTATGAGGAGCCCACGAGCCGGCGGTTTGTGACGAGCGCACTACCTCGGAGCATCGCCGAGCGGGAGCACGTAGCCGCCGCCGCCGGCCGGAGGCATCACGGCGGAGACGCTCCCGTCGATCACCCGGAGTAGCTCCCGGGTGCCGACTCTGATCGTGACGAGCCCACCGTTTCGAGCGCCTGCTCGGGGGATCGACACACGAACCGTGTCAGGCGTCGTGTGCTCCACCAGCAAGCGCTCCGGCTCGGATACGAAGCGCGTGGCGCCCGTCGGGGCACTCACGACAACCTCGGCGTCATCGGTGAAGTCGACGCGCAACGTGCCCGCGAGCCCGGCTTCGACGAACTCGATCGTGAGCTCGTTGCCCGGAATCAATGCGATGCCCGCGGACTCGGGCGTTGGGACCGCTCCCTCTGTTGGCTCCGAGCTACCAGGCTCCGACCCGAAACCCAAGGCCCGGCCGACCTCGGCGATCCATGCGCGAACGGGCGAGCCGGGCGCCGCGTACGCCGCCCCCGCAGCGACGGCAAGCAAGAGCGCGACACCCGCCGCCCACCTCAGCCGACTGGACTTCGGACGGCGTGCAGTACGGATGATCGAATCGACCAACACCTGAGGGACGGGGTGATCCAGTCGGCGCAGCACCTCGTCGATCTCAAGGTCCTCGGGAAGTTGATCAGGACGCATGGGCGAGCTCCTGCTTGAGTGCTTCCCGAGCCCGCGCCAACAGGGTTCCGACGCTTCCCTCGGCGATCTCCAGCATGCCCGCAAGCTCCTTGTAGCTGAACCCTTCCGCGCTCAGTAGCAGCAGGCGGCGGTCGCGCTCCGGGAGCCGGTCAAGCGCCGCTCGCACCGCGCGCCGAGCTTCCTCGGCCTCCAGTGGGGCAGCGGTGTCGGCCGTCGGGTCTGCGTGCGCTGCCCTGCCCCGGAAAGGGGTGAGCAGGCGCCGACGTCGCCTGGCGGTGATACGGGTATTGCGAAACAAGTTGGTCGCAACCGTGAAGAGCCACGCCTCGGGCGATTCGGGGAAGGCTCCTCGTCGATACAGTCGCACGAATGCCTCCTGGGCAAGGTCCGTGGCCAGGTCGGGGTCCCCGCCAAGCCGGTCGAGATACCGGAATAGTCGGGGGAAATGCGCGTCGAACAGCGCGGCGAAGTTCTCGTCGAAGTCGGTACTGGAGGGCATCATCGCGTGTGGTCCCGTCTCCATAGAGCCGCTCAGCGCGGGTCTTGTGACGGAACGCCGGTCAGAACCGCCAGTCGAGGCCGATGACCAACGG
>SXGR01504061.1_pt1 | contig 10460 bp, 8 predicted proteins | sample 3174711 | NCBI WGS metagenome assembly SXGR01 (sample SAMN11356860, study PRJNA531348) | freshwater metagenome | isolation source: freshwater sample F1-60 | place: China: Fuxian Lake, Yuxi | collected 2017-12-25 | reverse complement strand
TCGCGGCAGTCGTGATCGCCGTCGTCATCATGATGTTCTCGGCGGGCTCGGTCAGCGGATTCGTCGAACGGCACCCGACCGTAAAGGTGCTGGCGCTCAGCTTCCTGTTGTTGATTGGCTGCTCGTTGATTGCCGACGGCTTTGGCGTGCATATTCCGAAGGGCTACATCTACTTCGCGATGGGCTTCTCGGTGTTCGTCGAGGCGATCAACCTGCGTGCCAAAGGCAAGTCGAAGCCGGTCAAGCTGCACGAACCCTATTAGTAGCCAAGCTGCGCGCGAATCCAGGCCACGACCTCGTCCTGGATGGTGGCGTGCACGGCCGCCTGGTCGCGTCCGCTCGATTTCAAGACGGCAAATGAGTGGTCGCCGCTGTCCACCGGCAGGATGGTGATCGGTGGCTTCGGCTCCGCCTCCGTCAGCACCTCGCGAATCTCATCTGGTCCGCCGAACGGGTCGCGCGTCCCCTGGACGATCAACGTCGGCACGGTGAGCGTCCTCAGGTGGGCGACGCGGTCGCCGGTTCGCTTGCCGCGCGGTGGCGCGAGCGGGTAGCCGAACGCGATGATGCCCTTCGCCGGCACGGCGGCGGGCCAGCGATCGAGCGCGGCGCCCAGGTGTGTGGCCAGGCGTCCCCCCATCGACTTGCCGCCAATGAATATGTGGCGTCCACCTGCAATGTGGTGTTCGGCTTGTTGACCGCCGAAGCCTTGGCGAAGGTGGTTAGCCGGACCTTGTAGCTGGCCGGCGGCGTCGACAATAATCCGCCGAAACGCCTCCTCAAGCACCGGCGCGCGGTCGGGCGTCTTGCGCCGCTGTTCCATGTAAGGGAAGTTGAAGGTCACGACCGAAACCCCGCGCCGGCACAGGGCCGTCGCGTAGCTGGTCATGAATGGATGCCAGTGGCCCGCACCGGCACCGTGCGCGAAGATCAAGACCGCACCCAGCGCGGATTCCGGTGGCGCCTGGTACAGGGCGGCCGAGACGGTCGTCGCAGTGTCACTGGCGACGTGAAAGGCCACCGGACTCACGATGCTCCCGTTATAGCATCATCGGCACATGACCAGCCCGCCGCCGCCGAGCTTGCCGACTGACCAGCGAACCATCGCCGTCCGCACACACGGTCGTTACCTGATCGATTCACGTGGCGGAGCCGTGGCCACGCTCGTCGGCTTTCACGGCTACCAGGAGAACGCGGCGATTCATCTCGAGATACTCCGTCGCATCGCTGCGGAGCGCGCGATTAACCTGGTCAGCATCCAGGCGCTCAGTCGCTTCTACACCCGCGCCAACAACGTGGTCGCCGGATGGATGACCAGTGAAGACCGCGAGCTGGCGATTGCCGACAACATCGCCTACGTCACCGCGGTGCTGAATGAGGTCGCCGGTGAAACCGGCATGGCCGGGCCGCTCATCTACTGCGGATTCTCACAGGGTGTCGCGATGGCGTATCGCGCGGCTGCGTTCGTGCCGCGGTCTTGCGTGGGGGTGATCGCGCTGGCCGGAGATGTCCCGCCCGATGTGGCGCCGGTGGCAGCCGGCTTGCCGATGGTGCTCTTAGGGCGCGGCATCGAAGACGCCTGGTACACCTGCGAGAAGGCGACTAATGATCTCGTCGTGCTGCGTGGCGCTGGTGTCACGGTGGACGAACATGTGTTCGACGGCGGTCACGTCTGGCACGACGCGTTTGTTGCGCGCGCCGGCACCTTCGTCGACGAGCGAATCGCCACGACCGGGTCAGCGCCTGAAGGGGCGGTCGCAGCGCGACGAGACGAACAGGCTACCAATCGTCAACAACAAGACGCCAAAGGCGTTGACCGGTGTGACGGCTAGCTCGCCCCTCGCCAGCAGAAGAGGCAGGGCGAAGGCCAGCACCAGCGACATCGTGAGTGCCACCGCGGTCACGCCGGCTGGGGCTTTGGTGCAGCAGCGAAACCCATCAGGGAGTTGGTCCGCGGAGCGGCGCAGAACCTCGATGGGAATGGGCGCGTCAGGGATATCTGATCGCTCATTCGTACGCTGCTATCCTACTGCCGGGTGAGTTTCGAACTTCATGAGTTGGGGTGGGACGCCAAATGGGCGCGCGTCTTTGCGCCGCACGCGGCTAATGGCCTGATTCCCGCCCGCGTCGCCATCGAGTTCAACTACATCTACCGGCTCTACGCCGAGTCGGGGGAGTTGCAGGCGCAGCATGCTGGCCGGTTGCGGCACCAGGCTGAGGGCCGCGAGAACATGTCGGCGGTCGGCGACTGGGTCGCGGTGCGACCAACGCCCGGTGAGGCCGGCGCCACGATCGAGGCGGTGCTGCCACGCCGCAGCCGGTTTTCGCGCAAGGTCGCCGGCGAGACCACCGAAGAGCAGATTGTCGCCGCCAACATCGACACGGTCTTCATCGTGATGGGACTGGACGGCGACTACAACCCGCGCCGGCTGGAGCGTTATCTGCTCATGGCCTCCGAGAGTGGTGCCCGTCCGGTGGTGTTGCTGAACAAGTCTGACATCGCCGAGGATCTGCCTGCTGTCTTGGACGAGATTGCCGGCCGGGCGGTTGGGACCGCGGTGCATGCGATCAGTGCCCGCGAGCGCAGTGGCATCGAGATGATTGAGCGCTACCTTGGTCGCGGCCGCACCGGCGCCCTGCTGGGCTCCTCAGGCGTCGGCAAGTCCACTATTGTCAATGCCCTGATGGGCGAACAGCTGCTGAAGACACGCGATGTGCGCGCCAGCGACTCTCGCGGCCGGCATACCACCCGCCACCGGCATCTCATCCTGCTGGGGCGCCGCGGCCTGCTGATCGACACGCCCGGCATGCGCGAACTGCAGCTCTGGACCCAGTCGGCATCGGTGCGCGAAACGTTCGAGGACGTCGAAGGCCTGGCCGCGGACTGCCACTTCACCGACTGCCGGCATCGGGAGGAGCCCCGCTGCGCGGTGAAGCAAGCGATTGCCGGCGGGAGGCTGGCCGCCGAGCGCCTGGAGAGCTATCTGAAACTGGACGATGAAGTGCGCAGCCTCGATGTGCGCAAGGATGCGCGCGCGCAGATCGACGAGAAGCGCAAGATGAAGACGGTCAGCCAGTCGCTGAAGAAGCTGTATAAGTCGCGCGACCGATAAAGCGGAGCAAGGGATGACGCGGAGGCGTGCGAGTTCGCCCGGAATCACGCGTGCTTCGTCATAGTCGTGCCGAGCTTCTGCCGCATGTCGCCTGGCGGCGGCCCGCCGCCAGACACCGCGGCTCAGCGCAAACCTGTGCGAGCCACCCTGACGCGACGCCTCGACTGGTTCTTACAAGTCGATCACTGGGACTGTCGACGGGCCGATGCGGCGTCGGGTTCGTGGCGCGCGCAGGTTTGCGGTGATGAGCGGCGGGATGGATAATGCGCGCATGAAGTGGCAACGCGTGGCGACACTGTCGGTTCTGTGGTTCGTCCCTGGGTTGGCCGCCGCCCAACCCAAGCAAGCCGTGATCGACACCACGGCCGGAACGATCGTTCTCGACCTGCTCGCTGATCGCGCGCCCAATCACGTGGCGCTGTTCATCAAGAGCGCGGAGTCGGGCGGTTACAACGGCACGACGTTCTTTCGCATGATCAAGTACGGGATCATCCAGGGCGGCGATCCGCTGACGAAGGACCCGGCGGCGCGCGCGAAGTACGGCAGCGGCGGCCTGAACCTGCTGAAGCCGGAGATCTCAGGCGAGAAGCAGACGCGAGGCGCGGTGTCGGCGACGCAGATTCCCGGCAAGCCCGATAGCGCGGGCGCGCAGTTCTTCATTGCCGTGTCTGACCAGCCCGGACTCGACGGCCGGTACACCATCTTTGCGCGGGTCAACGAAGGGATTCTTGTCGCGCAGAAGATCTCGGAGACCGCCGTGGACGAGACCGGCCTCGCGGTCGACCGGGTCGTCGTGAACACGGTCACCATTCGCGACCAACCAGCCGAGGTGCCAGAGCCGTTCTCGACCGAGAGCGTCGAGGAGCTGGCGCGGTATCGCGCCGTGCTCGCGACCTCGATGGGTGAGATCACGCTGTCGTTCACGCCCGACAAGGCACCGAATCACGTGCGCAACTTCCTGCGGCTGGCGCAGGCGGGTGTTTACGATGGCATGAGCTTCCACCGCGTCGTCAAAGGCTTCATAATTCAGTCGGGCTACCTGCCCACACGGATGGCGCCGCCCGGCGAGACCCAGCAGAAATTCGTGCGGCTGATGAAGGCCGAGTTCAACGATCAGTTGCACGTCAAGGGGACGCTGTCGATGGCGCGACTGGCCGAGCCCGACTCGGCGAGCGCGTCGTTTTTTATCGTGACGGCGAAAGCCGACGCCCTCGACGGCAAGTACTCAGCGTTCGGGATGGTCGAGAGCGGCCTCGACGTGGTCGAGAAGATCGAGGCGGTGGCCGTGAACGGCGAGACGCCGGTCGATCGCGTCGAGCTCAGAACAGTAACGGTGCTTCGTCGTTAGGCGTCGCGTCCGGGACGGTATCCGTGCTCAGGTTGTGCACGCCAACCCCGAGCAGGCGTACGGGCCGGGTGCCGGCCTCGGTCTTCGCCAGCAGGGTCAGTGCTCGCGCCCCGATCGCTTCGGGGTTGTCGGTCATCTGCGGTGTGCTGTGGCTGCGGGTCACGGTCGTGAAGTCGTCGTAGCGGACCTTGATGGTGACGGTGCGTGCGGTGATGGCCCGCTGCTGCAGCCAGGCGGCCACCGCGCGCGCCATTCGGTCGAGTTCCTGCCGAATCTCGCTCATCCCCGACAAGTCAGTCGCGTAGGTGCGCTCTGAACTCGACGACTTCGATGGCCGGTTGGGCTCGACCCGTCGCTCGTCGCGTCCGTGGGCCAGGTCGATCAGCCACGGCGCCAGACTGCCGACGGCCGCTTCAAGTTCGGCCTGCGACCGCGCGCGAATGTCGGTAAGCTTCCCGATGCCGTGCTGGCGCAGTTTTGCGGCGGTGACGGGGCCGACGCCCCACAGCGCATCGACCGGTAGTCCCTTCAGGAACACCTCGACCCGTTCGGGCGCGACCACGGTCAGGCCGTCTGGCTTCTTCCAGCCTGAGGCGATCTTCGCCAGGAACTTGTTGGGGGCGACACCGGCCGACGCGGTCAGGCGGGTCGTGTCCTGAATCGCCGCCTTCAAGCGCTTCGCGACGTTGACGCCAAGCGTCTCGCCCCAACTGTTCTCGGTGACATCGAGGGAGGCCTCGTCCAGCGACAACGGCTCCACCAGCGGTGTCACTTCGCGGTAGAGCGCAAACACCTGCTGTGACACCACGCGATACTTCTGGAAGTCAGGCCGCACGATCACCAGCGACGGGCACAGCCTGACCGCACGCGACATGGGGATAGCCGAGCGCACGCCGAACGCACGCGCCTCGTAGCTGGCTGCGGCCACCACGCCGCGCGTGGTCGGATCGCCGCCCACCGCGACCGGCTTACCCCGCAGCGTCGGGTTGTCGCGCTGCTCGACTGACGCGTAGAACGCGTCCATGTCGATATGGAGAATCTTCCTCATCTGTAGCATCCGGCTTTAGCCGGATTGTCAGGGTCAGCCGGACCTCATCTTCCCGTCGAGCCGAATCCGCCTCTGGTCGGTGCGACCATTGTCGCGACCTCTTCCCACTCGATGCGCGGGCAAGGGAGCACCACGCCTTGCGCCAGGCGATCGCCGCGCTTCACTTGCACAGGTTGGTCGCTGACATTGATCAACTGGATCTTGATCTCGTCGGCCGGTCCGCAATAGTCTGCGTCGATGATGCCGACGCCATTGGCCACCATCAGACCGCGCTTCATCGGCGTGCTGCTGCGGGCGAAGATTCCCAGAAAGTAGCCGTCCGGCACGCCGATCACCAGTCCCGTCCCCACCAACTTGATGCCGCGGGCGGGAATCTCTACGTCCACCGACGCGGCCAGGTCAAAGCCGGCGGCTCCGGCCGTGGCGGGTTCGGGCAGGCTAATCGATGAATCCAGACGTTTGATCTTTAGGCGCATTGAGGAATAGTAGTTCCAGAACGGTGTGCCGGGAGGGCTGCACCTTAGTGCTGCCGTGCCAGGCATTGAAATCGCATGGAGAACCGAATGAATCGCGTGAGTTCTGTAATCGTCGCGTTGGCACTGATGGTCGTGGCGCTGGTCGCCGTTCCGCGGGCGCAAGTCGCCGCACCGCAGGCGCCCGCCGTGCCGGCGGACCTCGCGCTCGAGCGGCCGCTGCCGGTTGACGCGGCGGTGCGAACGGGCCGCTTGCCCAATGGCATCCGCTATTTCATCCGGCAGAACAGCCGGCCTGCCAATCGCGTCTCGATGCGGCTGGCGATCAACGTCGGCTCGTTACAGGAAGAGCCCGACCAGCGCGGCCTGGCGCACTTCCTCGAGCACATGGCCTTCAACGGCTCCGAAAACTTCAAGCCGGGCGAGCTGGTGTCGTTTCTCGAGACCATCGGCGCGCGCTTCGGCCCGCACGTCAACGCCTCAACCTCGTTTGACGAAACCATCTACATGCTCGACATCCCGACCGATCGCGCCGGCTACGTCGATCGCGGCATGCTGGTGCTCCACGACTTTGCCGCCGGCATGTCGCTGCTGCCGGCCGAGGTGGAGAAGGAACGTGGCGTCGTGCTCGAGGAATGGCGCGGCCGCCTCGGGGCCGGCTCGCGACTGACCGACAAGCAGTTGCCGGTGATCTTCCAGGGGTCACGCTACGCCGAGCGCCTGCCGATCGGCTTGCCCGAGGTGTTGAAGAGCGCGCCGCGTGAACGGCTCCTCGCGTTTTACCAGAAGTGGTATCGGCCCGACAACATGGCGGTGGTCGTGGTCGGCGACCTGCCGGTGGCCGAGGCCGAGCAGTTGATCCAGAAGCGCTTCGGCGTCATTCCGGCGGCCAAGGGCGCGGCGTCGTCGGTGGATGCCAGCGTGCCCGGGCACCAGGACACGTTGATCAGCATGTCCACTGACCCCGAAGCGCAGGGCTGGACCGTGTCGATGGCGTTCAAGGGCAAGGTGGCAGTTGACAACACCGTGCGCGGCTATCGCAAGTCGCTCGTGGAGCAGTTGGTGTCACAGATGCTGAACCTCCGCCTGGCTGAAATCTCGCGCCGGCCTAACGCGCCGTTCCTGGGCGCACAGGCGGGCGGCAGCAACATCGGCCGAACGCTGGAACTGTTTGAGATTGAGGCGGCCGTGCCGGAGGGGCAGATCACCGAAGGCCTTGGGGCATTGATGCTCGAGGCCAGGCGCCTGCAGCAATTCGGCTTTTCGGACGAGGAACTGAACCGCGCCAAGGCCGGCTTGCTCGCGGGTTACGAGCGTGCGTTCAAGGAGCGCGCCACCTCCGAGAATCCGGCCTACGCCAACGAGTACGTGCGTCACTTCCTCGAGCAGGAGCCGATTCCGGGCATCGAGTTCGAGTACCGCATTGCCTCGACGTATCTGCCGACCGTGACCGCCGCCGAAGCGTCGGCCCTGGCCAAAGGGTTGATCACCGACGAGAACCGCGTGGTGCTGGGTGTCGCGCCCGAGAAGAAGGACACCCCGCCACCGTCACCCGACATGTTGCGTAACGCCATTGCCCGCGCCAGTGCGGCGCCGGTGGAGCGCTGGGTCGATGGCACGTCGGGCCGCGCGCTGGTGGAGAAGACACCGCCGGCCGGCAAGGTCGCCTCGCGCCGCGAGGTGGCGGACGTGGGCGCTACCGTGCTCACGCTGTCGAACGGTGTCGAGGTGTGGCTGAAGCCCACTGACTTCAAGAACGATCAGGTCCTGTTCACGGCGTACGCGCCGGGTGGTGCCTCGTTGGCCGCTGCGGCCGACTACAAGAACGCCAGCCTGGCCACGGCCATGGTCGGCGTCGGCGGCCTCGGCGGCCTCAGCCCGGTGGACCTCAGCAAGTTGCTGTCGGGGAAGATCGCGCAGGCCTCGCCGAACGTCGGCGACTACACACAGGGCATCGGTGGCTCGAGCACGCCGAAAGACCTGGAAACCGCGCTCCAGCTCAATTACCTGGCGCACACCGCGCCGAACATGACGCCCGAGGTGCTTGACCTGATCAAGCGCCGCCTGTCGGGATCGCTGCAGAACCGCGATCAGGATCCGCGCGCGGTCTTCGGCGAGAAAGTCGAGCAAGTCAACACCTCGAATCACTACAGCACCGCGGCGCTGACCATGGCTGACATGCCGTTGCTGAACGTTGACGTCATGAAGTCGTTCTACCACGCTCGTTTCGCCAATGCTGCCGACTTCACGTATTTCTTCGTGGGCGCCTTCACGGTGAATGACATCACCCCGCTGCTTGAGAAGTGGGTGGCGACGCTGCCGTCGCAGGGCAAGAAGACCTCAGCGTATCGCGACATGGGCGTCAAGTTCCCCACGGGCGTGGTTAAGGAGGAAGTGAAGAAGGGCAAGGAGCCGGCGAGCCAGACCGTGCTGTCGTTCTTTGCCGACCCTGGCGTTGACGAGTTCGAGATGCACCGCGCTCGGGCGGCCTCACAGGTCTTGAGCATTCGCCTGCGCGACATCCTGCGTGAAGAGTTGGGCGGCACCTACGGCGTGTCAGTGGGTTTCAACAACTCGCCGCCGCTCACGGGCTACGGCGCCATGGTGATCCAGTTCGGCAGCTCGCCCGAGAACGTCGACAAGTTGGTCGCCGCGTCGCTGAAGGAGATCGAGCGCCTCAAGGCCGAGGGGCCGTCGCTGGACGACGTGAACAAGGTGAAGGAGATTGAGCGCCGGGACCTCGAGACCAACGCCAAGCAGAACTCGTATTGGATGGGCTCCCTGCAGTCGGTCCACATCTACGGCTGGGACCCGAACCGCATCAACAAGCGCCTTGAGCGCACCGAGTCGCTGACCCCGGACATCATCAAGACGATGTTCCAGAAATACTTCCCACTGGATCGTTACACGCTGGTCACGCTCAAACCGGAAGCATGATCCGCGCATCGCTCGGGTTGCTGCTGGTGGTGATGGCTGGTGGGGAGAAACCGTTCTAGTCCGCCGAAGCGCTACGCGCGAAGGTGGAAGGTGTGTCCTCACAGTCATCTCCTCCTACTCCAGGCTTTCATCATCTCCACCTGAACTCGATCAACCCCGAGGCGGCGATCGACTTCTACACGAAGCAGTTCGCGACGACCGCGAAGACGACCTTCGCGGGGCAGTCGGCACTTCGCTCACTGAACAACGTGCCGGTGCTCTTCAATCAGGTCAGCGCGCCACCAGCCACCCAGCCGCAGACCGCGTTCTGGCATTTCGGCTGGCACGTCACCGACGTGCACAAGAGCATGCAAGCGTTCATCGAGCGCGGCGTGACGCTGCTGCCGCTCTACACCGGCGACGCCGGCGGGACCGTGTTCACGAGCGCCGATATCTGGCCGGGGTCGGGCGGCGCGCTCGGATTGACACAAGCAGCCGGGCGTCGCGGGCGACGATGGCGAAGGCATTGTCCTGCAGCAGCGCGTGTTCGCGCTCCTGCGTGACCGCGACCAGGCATGATCGAACCCTTGCTCATTGAGGCGGCGATTGAAGTCCAGTCCGTGCTGTCGGCCGGAGGAGTCCGGTCGTGCATCATCGGTGGGCTTGCGGTGCAACGCTGGGGCGAGCCGCGGGCCACGCAGGATGTCGACTTCTCGGTGTTGGCGCCAGTGGGTGAAGAGCAGCGCCCCTTGGCTCAACTTCTCGCGGCCTTCGCGCCCAGGCGGCCCGAGGCCCGGGCGTTTGCGATCGCCAATCGAGTGTTGTTGATCCAGTCCACCAACGGGGTGGCCGCGGATATCGAGGGTATCGTCCGGAGGCAGGGGGCGGACCTGGAGGTCGAGCTGATTCAGGTCGCCTGACGGCCCGGACCCCGGATCCCGGACGCCGGCCCCCGGATTCCGTCTGTTATAGTCATTAGTTCCGATGGCACCTCAATTCATCTACACCATGAAGGGGCTCGGGAAGGTTTATCCCCCCGATGCTCAGGTCCTTAAAGACATCTGGCTGTCATTTCTGCCCGGCGCCAAGATTGGCGTGCTTGGCCTGAACGGTGCCGGCAAGTCGACGCTGCTGAAGATCATGGCCGGCGTCGAAACCAGCTTTGTCGGCGAAGCGTTCCCCGGCCAGGGCGTGAGCATCGGCTACCTGGCGCAGGAACCGGTTCTCAATCCCGACAAGGACGTGCGCGGCAACGTCGAGGAGGGCGTCGCCGAAATCAAGGCGCTGCTCGATCGTTATGACGCGGTCAACATCAAGCTTGGCGAGGACCTGTCGCCTGAAGAGATGGACAAGGTGATGGACGAGCAGTCGCGGTTGCAGGACCGCATTGACGCGACCAACGCCTGGGACCTCGACTCGCGGCTCGACCTGGCGATGGAAGCCTTGCGCTGCCCGCCGCCCGATGCCAACGTCAGCACGCTGTCTGGCGGCGAGCGCCGTCGCGTCGCGCGGTGCCGGCTGCTGCTGTTGTCGCCCGACCTGCTGCTGCTCGACGAACCGAC
>SXGR01214533.1_pt1 | contig 10461 bp, 11 predicted proteins | sample 3174711 | NCBI WGS metagenome assembly SXGR01 (sample SAMN11356860, study PRJNA531348) | freshwater metagenome | isolation source: freshwater sample F1-60 | place: China: Fuxian Lake, Yuxi | collected 2017-12-25 | reverse complement strand
GGCTCGCCCGAGCGGCCCCACGTCATGCGCCAGTTCGCGCGCGCCATCGTCGGGATCGCGGCGGCGGGCCGCGCGCTCGCGGTGCCGATCGTGTCGGGCCACGTGAGCCGCGACAATGAGACCGACGGCCGCGCGCGCGTGCCGACGCCGACGATCGCCGGGGTTGGCCTCGTGCATGCCGACGCGCACGTCGTCCCCTCGCGGTTCTGCGAGGCCGGCCGCACCGTGTTGCTGCTCGGCGCGAGCTCCGGCGGTCCGCTCGGCGGCTCGGAGTGGGTGAGCGCTCACACCGGCGAGGTGAAGGGCACGCCGCCGGGGATCGATCTCGAGCTCGAGGCGCGGCTACAGCGCTTGTTGCTCGAGCTGTCGCGCAGCGCGCCAAGAGTCCTCGCGAGCGCACACGACGTGTCGGACGGTGGGCTCGCGATCGCGCTCGCCGAGTGCTGCGTCGGCGACGGTCCGGCCGATCCCGAGGTGGGCGCGGACATCACGCTCGACGGCAGCGAGCCCGTCGCGGCGGCGCTCTTCGGCGAGGCGCCGTCGCGCGTCGTCGTCTCCGTGTCACCTGGCAGCGCCGACACGGTGCTCGCCCGTGCGCGCGCGGCGAACGTGCCGGCGATCGTGCTCGGTTCGACGGGCGGCGGGAGGCTCGTGGTTCGTCGCGGCGCACCGATCCTCGAGGTGACGTTGGGCGAGCTGCGCGCGCGGCGTGATGCGTGCCTCGAGGCCATCGTGGGAGCGTGACGCGTGAGCGCGGGGACCAAACACCTTCGCGACTTCATCCGGCGCTTCCGCGAGCTCGGGGCGGAGGACTTCGCCGAGGTGTGCGTCGAGCCCGTGATCGTGGGCACGATGATCGTCGGCGAGGTGGCAGCGGTTCCGCGGCGCGAGCGACGCACGCACAAGGCGACGGGCGACACCGAGTACTTGCCGACGGGCTCGGTGATCGAGCGCGTCTGGCCGATCGTGCGCGCGAACTTCCTCCGTGACGACGCGCTCATCCTCGTCGGTCAGGCTGCGTCGTGCGACATCGTCATCCCGGAGTACACGCTCTCGCAGCAACACTGCGGCTTCACGGTGACGCGACCCCAACAGCTCGTCGATCTCGGGTCACTCAACGGCACGAGCGTCGAAGGCAACAACCTCGCGCCGCTCGCGCCGCACGCGCTTCGCAACGGTGACCACGTGCGCATGGCACGGCTCGAGTTCGTCTATTACACGGCGCGGGGCTTCGCCGCGCAGATCGCCGCGCTCGCGAGCTAGCATCTCGGCCCGAAAAGGGCCCACCTGCGTCGTGTACGCGGCGCTTCGCGCCTTGCGTGACCTCGGGACGCGAGCGTTGCTCGCCTCCCTCCGGTAAGCCTTCGTCGCTGCGGTACTCACGCACATGAATACATGAGTGCGCTCCGTTCCTCGCTCCTCGTCGCCTAGCATCTGGACCCTTTTGGGGCCGAGATCGATCGGGCAGCTAGAGGCAGATCCCCCCGAGCCCGCTGCACAGCGCCTCATCCAGGCATGCATTCAGGGCGTCGCAGCAGCAGCCTCCGCCGCACGCGCCCGCGCTGTCGCAGGTCGCTGCGATTCCGCCCGAGGACATCGCGCTCTGGGCGGCAGGGCTCGCCGCCTGGCCGGAAGTCGCGCTCTGCGCGGCGGACTGCGAGCTGCTCTGGCTCGCCGCGGAGGAGTTGCTCGAGGACTGGCTCGAGCTGCTCCCGGTCTGGCCCGAGCTGCTCGACTGGGATGGCACCGGGAAGCCGCCGCCCAATCCTCCCGAGCCTCCCGCGCCGTCCTCGAAATCCGTCGTCGTGCCGGTGGCGCAGCTGATGACCAACGCGAAGCCAGCCGCGAAGGCACCGATCCCGTGGAGGCGCGTCCAAGCCATGGCCCGACCCATACGCCAAGGCGTGCCCCAAGGAAAGGGCGCACTTTCGCGCGTGCGCTTCGGGCGGCTCGCGTCGCGGGGGACCGTCGTGGTACGCCTTGCCGATGAGCCTTCGATCCGCTTCGCACCTCTGGATTTCTCTCCCGTTCCTTGCGTCGTCCGCCGCCGCGAGCGGCTGCAGCGACTCCGCGGGAGAGACGACCGCGGGAGCCGGCGGAAGCGCGACGGCGACGGTGGGCAGCGGCGGCATGACCACGACGAGCGGCATGCCCACGAGCAGCTCGGGCATGACGAGCTCGAGCAGCGGCGAGGCTTGCCCCTCGCCCGAGCCCGCGCACCCCGGGGTCAAGTCGAACGTCGGCGACGTCACCGCGACGATCCTCGGCATCGACGGCAAGCCCGCGGCCGCGCTGCTCGCCGACGTGTGCGGCACGAACCTCTGCTTGTCCGGCAAGACCGGCGCCGACGGCCAGATGATGGTAGCCGGCGGCGGCAAAGAGCTCAGCGACGTGCGGCTGCTCTACGGCAACGGCATCGGCTACGTGAAGATGGGGACGCCGCTGCCCACGCTGCCCGACGCCAAGTTCGGGGCGATTCATACCGTGGCGCTGCCGCCGGTGGCAGAGGGCGTCGCGCTCGAGGCCGGCAAGACGGTGACGAGCGGCGTCGTGTCGCTCGAGCTCGCGGCGGGTACCGCGATCAACGTCGATCCCACGATCTACAAGGCCGGTGAGGACGGATTCCGCGCGGTGATGTTCGCGCCGACGGACGGGAATTTCCCGGCGGTCTCAGCCGCTCCATACACGATCGCTCGGCTCGTCGGGCTCGCGCCGATCAACACCAGGTTTTGCCCGCCCGCGAAGCTCACTGTGAAAAACGAGGACGCGTGGGCGCCGGGCGCCGAGGTCGAGGTGTGGCTCAACGGCACCGAGACGTTCGATCACTGGGCGCCGTACGGCGGCTGGGCGATCGTCGCGGGCGCGACCGTGAGCGGCGACGGGGCCACGATCGTGACCAACGACGGCGAGGGCCTGCCCGAGCTCGGGGTCATCGGCCTGCGCCTCAAGTGACGCGCGGCGCCGCGCTCGTTTCCTGACGGTTCGTCAGGTGGCGAGTCGGTCGCTCGCCTCGAGCGGACGTGGCGCGCCCTCGAGGCGCGCGAGCACCGCCTTCGGGAGCATGCGCTCGCGGTAGACGTAGAGTTCGCCGAGGCTCTCGTCGTCGAGCGCTTCTTCGCTCACGCGCAGGTGCTTGCCGATCGCGAGCAGGATGCGCGCCGGGAAGCTCGCGCGGCGCAAGGTCTCGATGCGCTGCCACACCGCGCTGCGGCTCCAGTAGCCGAACGCCTCGAGGTAGACGCGCTCGCCGGTCGCTTGGTTGACGAACAGCAGATCCGGAATGATCGCGCGCTCGCCCGGCAGCGCGACGATGTCCTCGTTGTGCGCGACGGACCAAGGGGCCTCGAGCTTGCGGAACCCGGCGACGAAGGCCTCGAGCTCGGGGGCGACGCCGTTGATCGCGGCGCCGCGAGCGACGAGCCCATCCGCGGGGCCAAGCTCGAGGGAGAGAGCGCGCCGCTGCTTGCCCCAGAGGACGTCCGCCTCGAGGCGCCAATCGTGGCACGCGAGCACCCGTGGAAAGAACAGCGCGAGCGCGAGCCCGTAGCGCTGCGACGCCGAGAAGAGGCTCATCGGCCCGTCGAGCACGATGCGATAACCGGTGCTCGCGCCCTCGCTCGTGCGCTCGACCTGGTGGAGCAGGCCGTGAAACCGCGCCGCGCGAAACACCCCACGCACGGTGCCCGCGCGCTCGCCCAGGAGCGTGATCTGGACGCGCGTGGCTCGGAGCAGCACGCCCTGTGCGAGGGCGAGGTCGTAGCGCTCGAACAGCGCCTCGGGGGCCCACGGCTCGAAGGATTCGAGCAGCTCGTTCTTCGGCAGGTCGGCGAAGAGCCGCCGCTCGATCGTGGCGGCGTCGGTGCCGTGCCGCGCCGCGACCTCCGCGAGCAGCAGTGCACGGTCGAGCGCACCCATCGGAGCGAGCTCGCGACGACGCGCGGACGCGAGCCCGAAGACCTCCTCGCGCAGCGCCTGGGGATCGGGACCTTCGGGCGCGGTGAAGTCGCAGCGATCGAAGAGCAGCTTCTTGAGACCGAGCACGACGAGCCGGTCCCGCGGCTCGTGCTCGAGGCCGAAGAGCGCCTGCTCCACGTCTTGCCGGCTCGAGCCGACGTGGGCCGCGAGCAAGCCCTGCATCCGCGTGACGACGACGAACGCCCGCTCGCGCTCGGGCGGCGTGAGCCATCGCGGCGCGATCGTGGTGCCCGTGCAGCGGACGCGAACGAGCTCACTTGTAAGCACGGTGCTCCCGGCGCTTCTCGCTCGTCGTCACCTCGGCGGTGTTGCGGCTCACGAGCTCGTAGAGGATGGCGCGCTTGTGCTCGCGCTTGCGCAGGATCCGCCCGAGCCGCTGCACGTGCTCGCGCACCGACCCGCTGCCGCTCAACACCACCGCCACGTTGGCATCGGGCACGTTGACGCCCTCGTTCAGCACCTTCGAGGTCACGACGACGCCGAGCGTGCCCCGGTTGAACGCCGCGAGGATGAGGCTCCGCTCCTTCACCTTCGTGTGGTGCGTGATCACCGCGACGAGGAAGCGCTCGGCGATGGCGTAGGCGGTGGCGTTGTCGTCGGTGAAGACGAGCACGCGATCGTGGCGGTGCGCGTGCAAGAGCCGCTCGAGCGTCGCGAGCTTCTCCGTCGCGGTGAGCGCGAGCTGCCGTTGCCTGCGGTAGGCGACGAAGGCGCGCCGCCCGTCCGCGGTGCGTGACGCGAGCGCGAGAAACTCGCCCCAGCCGCTCGGCTGGCTCATGCGGATCCCGTGGAGCCGCAAGAACCCGGTGTAAATGGCGCGTTCTTCGACGTACTCGGTGCGCTCGGCAACAGTGAGATCGACCTCGATCCGTTGCGTCTCGTAGCTCGCGAGGTAGGTGCCGCTCAGCTCGTCGATGTCCTTGCGATAGACGACCGGGCCGAGCACCTCATGGTAGCGAGCCTCGCCTCCGTCGGTGCGCTCGGGCGTCGCGGTCAGCCCGAGTCGCAGGGGCGCGAGGCACGCGCGCGCCGCGGTCGAGTACGACTCGCTCGGCAGATGATGGCACTCGTCGAAGACGACCAGCCCGAAGCGGTCGCCGAGCTTGTCCATGTGCAAATAGGCCGAGTCGTAGGTCGTGACCGTGATGGGCTTCGGCTCGTAGTAGCCGCCGCCGACGATGCCGATGGCGCAGGCGAAGGCGGCCTCGAGGAGATCGAACCACTGGTGCAAGAGGTCGAGCGTCGGAACGACCACGAGCGTCGAGCGCGCGCGTCGATCGATGGCCATGACCGCGACGAACGTCTTGCCGGCGCCGGTCGGCAGCACGACGACCCCGCGTCCGCCCGCGGCTTCCCACGCCTGGATCGCCTCGCGCTGGTAGAAGAACGGCTCTTGCCGCGCCAGGTTTCCGAGCACGAGGTCGTCATAGCGGCGCGCGTCGTCGACGAACGGGACCGCGTTGGCGCGCAGCCACAAGATGAGCTCGGCGTAGGCGTGCGCCGGAGCGCGGTGGCAGCCCGTGCGCGGGTCGAAGCGCAGCGAGCTCGGCGCTAGCGAGGCGTGCGTGCCGAGGTTCTCGACGGTGATCGTCCCCTGCACGAAGGCGACGCGCACCGGCGCGGCGGGCAGCGCTCGTGGAGCGGTGGGCGTGCCGGCTTCGGCGTGCACGTGACGAGGCTCACGCGCCGGATCGACGCTGTCGCCCATCGCGGCGCGTGAGGTCTTGGAGGCGTCGTTCACCGGAGCTCGGCGCGGCGCGAAGCTCTGCTCGCCGCGGCCGGCCGGAGCCTACGACGTCGCTCGTCGGTTGGGCAGCCGGCGATCGCCCTTCGACGCTGCCCGCCGCCGCGCCGAGCGCGGTTCGCTCACCGCCATTCGTACACCGAGCTCGTCAGGTTGCCGGCCGCGTCGAGGTCGCACTCGAACACGCCGGCGATCTTGTTGAGGCGCGACCACCGCGCCGCGCTCGTCGCGTAGTAGATCGCGCCGCGATACTTCACCGCGCCGCTCGGCTCGACGAGGCCGACGCCCTGGCCGCGCCACGTGGCCATGCTGCCGTCTTGGCCTTGGACGATGCCCTGGGCCTCACCGAAGACCGAGCCGTCGGGACGGAGCGTCGCTTGGAACGTCCCGTTGTTTTTCACGTTCAGGCCGAGCAGGACACCCGAGGCGACGAACGTCGATTCCATCGTCGGTGTGTTGGTCGCGCTCGGCAGGACGCGCTCGACCATGATCTTGCCTTTTTCTTCTGCGAATTTCTCACCCAACATGGCTTGCTCCTTCTCAATGCCCGACGTGGGTCGGGGCGACCGGAAGGCAATGCAACGCGTGCGCCTCGCGCGAAACGGCGGGGGTTTCGTCATGGCGACGCCGAGCCTCGCGCGCCTGGCTGCGCGCCCAAGGAGGCGCGCCAGGAATTGTGTTGCGCGTCGCGGGTGCGTAGGACAACCTCGACCGGTCGCCTCCTAGACCGATGCCGTTCAAGAGCCTGGCGCCTGGGTTTCTCATCGCGTCGCCGCCGCTCGGCGATCCGAACTTCGATCGCGCCGTCGTGCTGCTCGCCGCCCACGACGAAGAGGGCGCGCTCGGCTTCGTCGTCAATCGCATGTCGGCGATCACGGTCGGCGAGCTGCTCCAACAAGAGGGCTATGGCGAGTGCCGCCACGACGCCTCGCCGGTGTGGCTCGGCGGCCCGGTCCAGCCGCGCTCGGGTTGGCTCGTGATCGAAGACGGGCGCATGCGTGGCGAGGGCGTGATCTCGGTCGGGCCGCGGCTGCGAGTCACCTCGTCGCGCGATGCCTTCGACAAGCTCGCCCGACAGATCGCGCGCGAAGGCGATGGCGCGTCTCGGCGCGCGGCGCGGCGCATGGTGGTGCTCGGCTACTCGGGCTGGGCGCCTTCACAGCTCGAGAGCGAGATCGCCCGCGGCGCGTGGCTGCCGACGCCGCTCGACGCGAGCATCCTGTTCGACGTGGGCCCGGAAGAGCGGTGGCAGCAGGGGTTCGCGCTCATGGGCCTCACGGCGACGAACCTCATGTCGATGCGGACCGTCGGCGAGGCCTGACGCGCCCCGGCCTCGTTGGCAGGTTCCCGAGGGCGCGCCGCCGCCGCTACCGGAGCGCGCGGTCGTGCCAGAGGAGCATCTCGAGCGTGCCGCTGTCGCGCAAGAACGGCTGATCGTGCGGTCCCGGCGGCATCACGAAATCGTGGCTCACGCCGAGCTTCGTGAGAGCCAAGGACAGCGACTCGTTCACGCCGCGGAACGGATCGCCGAGGCTCGTCTCGAGGTGCAGGCGCGTGCCGTGGGCGCTCACGACGGCGCGGAGCTCTTCGGCGTAGCGCGCGACGCGGTGGCCGCCGAGGGCGCCTTGCACGCTGCCCCACGCGCCGAACAGCGCGGGTCGGCGCAGCAAGACCTCGAGGCCCGCGTAGCCGCCGAGCGAGCAACCGTCGAGCCCGGTGTGCTTCGGGCCGGGCAGCACGTCGGCCTCGCGGCGCGCGCGCGGGATGACCTCGTCGGCGAGCCACCCGGCGTAGGCGTCGAGGAGCGTCTTGCGGTCGGTGGCGCGGTACACGTTCGGCGTGAAGGGGCATGCGACCGCGAGCCCGCGAAACGGATGCGCCAGGAGGTCCCGATTGAGCTCCGCGAGTCGCGCGTCGTCAAAATGGCGCGATTTGCTCGATAGCGGCGCGACGGGCGGACGCAAGAGCCGCTCGTACGACGTGCCGAGCCCGTAGCGGTCGAGCCACGCATGCGCGCCGAGGCGCTCGTCGTGCGTCTCGCCGAGCCCGTGAAGCAGGACGAGCAGCGGCACGGGCCCCGGCGTGTGGCGCGGCACGAGCAAGGTCATGCGCCGGCCGATGCGGCGATCGCCGGCGAGCTCGAGATCGCGCACCTCGAAGGAAGCCTCGCTCGCCGCGGCGCGCCCCCCGAGCCCGAGCAGCGCGAGCGCGAGCAGCGAGCGGCGGGGTACGAGCTGCGGCATGACGGACGAGAATCTGGCCGTTTTTCCGCGCGCCCGCAAACTTCGGCGCGCAGCATGGGAGCGGCGCGAGCCCCCGACGTGGTCGATTCGCGCGAGCGCCCATTGGAGAGCTGCGGGTGCTGGGCTGCGCCGAGCGTGGTAGACAGCGCGCCCATGAAGCACGATCGCTCGAAGGCCCTCTTTGCGCGCGCCGAGCGCGTCATCGTCGCTGGCGTCAACAGCCCCGTGCGTGCGTTCCGTGCGGTGGGCGGGGAGCCGCCCTTCATCGCGCGGGGCCACGGGGCGCGCGTCGTCGACGTCGATGGTAACGAGTACATCGACTACGTGGGCAGCTGGGGGCCGGCGATCCTCGGGCATGCGCACCCCGAGGTCGTGCGCGCGGTGCAGGCCGCGGCCGGCGAAGGACTGAGCTTCGGCGCGCCGACCGAGCGCGAGGTCGTGTTCGCAGAGCTCGTGAACCAGCTCGTGCCGAGCATGGAGCTCATGCGCTGCGTCTCGAGCGGCACCGAGGCCACGATGAGCGCCATTCGCGTGGCGCGCGGGTTCACGGGGCGCGAGCTCATCGTGAAATTCGAGGGCTGCTACCACGGCCACGCCGATCACCTGTTGGTCAAGGCGGGGAGCGGAGCGGCGACGTTCGGCGAGCCCGACTCGGCCGGCGTCACGAGCGCCGTCGCGCGCACCACGCTCACGCTCGCCTACAACGACGTCGCCGCGCTGCGCGAGCTGGTCCACGCGCGTGGCAGCGAGATCGCGGCGGTCATCGTCGAGCCCGTGGTCGGCAACATGGGCTGCGTCCCGCCCGAGCCCGGATTTCTCGAGGCGATCGTCGAGCTGTGCAAGACACACGGCGCCGTCTCGATCTTCGACGAGGTGATGACTGGCTTCCGCCTCGGCATCGCGGGCGCGCAGGGGCGCTTCGGGCTCACGCCGGATCTCACGACGCTCGGCAAGATCGCCGGCGGGGGCCTGCCGCTCGCCGTCTACGGCGGAAGGCGCGACATCATGAGCCGCGTCGCGCCGCTCGGGCCCGTGTACCAAGCCGGCACCTTGAGCGGCAATCCGGTCGCCGTCGCGGCCGGGCTCGCCACCCTCTCCTTGCTCGAGCCCGCGCTCTACGAAAAGCTGGAGGCGCTCGGCGCACGGCTCGAGCTGGGCCTCGCGAGCGCAGCCGCGAAGGCGGGCGTCCCGTCGTGCGTGCAGCGCGTCGGCGCCATGATCACGCTGTTCTTCGCGCCAGGCCCGATCCGCACGTTCGACGATGCTGCGCGCCAAGACAAGGAGCGGTTCGCGCGCTTTCACCGCGGCCTCGTCGAGCGTGGCGTCTACTGGCCCGCGTCGATGTACGAGGCGGCATTTCTCGGAGCCGCGCACACCGAGGCGGACATCGATCGCACCATCGATGCTGCCGCGCAGGCCCTCGCGGGCTAGTGTCGATGGCGCCGATGCCGACGTCGCCGCGCAGGTCCCCGCGCGCTCGCGTCATGATGCCCGTCGCTCAGTCGGCGACGGTCGGCTCGTTCATGGTGGTGTCGAGATCTTCTTCCGCCAGGAAGTCCTGGCGCGTGAAGAGCGTGACGACCTCGACGCCGCGTGCGGCGATGGCTTCGACGCCACCCTCCAAGCGATCGACGAGCGCCACGACCCCCGCGACCTCGGCGCCTTCGGCCTGAAGCACGTCGAGCGCCCGCAGCGTCGAGCCGCCGGTCGTGATCACGTCCTCGAGCAGCACGACGCCGAGGCCGCTGCGCATCGGCCCCTCGACCTTGCGGCGGCTGCCGTGGTCTTTGACCTCTTTGCGAACGTAGAGGGCGTCGAGCGGTCGGCCGCGCTGCGCGCTGATCAGCGACACCGCGCTCGCGAGCGGGCAGCCGCCGAGCTCGACCCCGGCGACGGCATTCACGCGCAGGTGGCGAAAGGCGTCGAGCATGAGCTCGCCGACGAGCTGATGTCCGCGGGCGAGCAGCACCGTCTGCTTGCAGTCGATGAAAAAGTCGCTCTCTTTGCCGGAGGCGAGGACGACGGTCCCGCGGCGGTAGGAGTGCGTCTTGAGCAGCTCGAGCAGCTCGGGCCAGGCCTTGCCGGTGCGGTCGCGTCGCGATTGCGTCACGGCGCTGCATTGTGCGCGGCGTTCTCCGCGCGTCAATCAGTCGCATTGTGCGCGGCGTTCTCCGCGCGTCAATCAGTCGCGTCCCGAGCGCCGCACCACCTTCTTCGAACGCTTGCTCAACGCGGGAGCGATCGGCGCGGGAGCGCGGCGCTGCGGGATCGTGGGCGCATCCGTCGTGCGCGTGTCGGTGGCACGCTTGGGCTCGGTCGGCGGCTCGGAGACTGTGGGACGCGCGGCTGCCGGCTTGGCCTTCGAATCCGCCGTCCCAGCGCGCGCAGCGTGTGACGCAGCGGGCGAAGCAGTCTGGGCCGTGCTGGCGGCGCGCGCGGCCGGGGTCGCGGCGACGGTGAGGGGCGCGCGGCTCGACGGCGCGATCCGCGCGCCTGTTG
>SXGR01214334.1_pt1 | contig 10461 bp, 4 predicted proteins | sample 3174711 | NCBI WGS metagenome assembly SXGR01 (sample SAMN11356860, study PRJNA531348) | freshwater metagenome | isolation source: freshwater sample F1-60 | place: China: Fuxian Lake, Yuxi | collected 2017-12-25 | reverse complement strand
TTTCGTCACGAACCCCCACTTTTGGTGAGGGGTCCGGTGCCGAAAAATCATGCTTGGTTAACGGATTGAAAGATTCAACAGGGGGAATTTCAAAGCTTAGCTGACCCCGTTTTTTGTCCAGCATTTGGGGTCCACCTTACTTTGCTGCGCGAGAGTCGTGAACCGCTGTCCGTCTCCGACGTGCTGAGTCAGGGCACGACTCACGAAATAGTCGATGCACTTGGTCGTGAAGCGAGCAAAAAAGTCTTTGGCGAAGGTACTAAACTGCTTGGTCGTTGCCAATTTCGAGAATTCATGCTGAACGTCTTCTGGAGTTGTTCCAAAAAGACCCTTCGTTCGCGATCCAATCACTTCAGTAAGTGTTTCCGCTGCCGCCATCTGAGCCATCTCGCCCAGATCCGTACGGCCACGATTATTTGGCATTTTCGCATCGATCGCCTCGGTGACGGCGGACACGATCTCCATGAGACCGGGCGATTGAGATACTTGTACACCGCAATCCCGAAGCGCGGCAACGAAGTCTTCAGATCGTGCTGCCAGAGGCAGCTGCGTTAATAGCCAGATTGTCTCAACAACACCCTTGTCTTTTACCGCAACTCCCAAGCCTTTTTCAGCTGCATTGATGGTGGCGGTCGCCACTTGCGCAGTGCTTGCGCCAGCTCCAATGAGCCCGACAACCTGCGCCCATTTGCGCGTCCGTGGTAATTCACCAAGTCGAATGTGGCCCATTGCCTTTAGCTCCCGGGTTCACCCCAGCGACAAAGTCGCGTTTTACATCGGCATTATGCTCCGCCAGTCCGTTTCAAATCGCGAATTCCGAATCGCACAAAGCATGGACGCATTCACTTATATTAATCCCAAATTTTCGTCTTAAACCCTAAGCTCGTCGCGTTTTCAGTGACGGCACGCTTCATCTGGTCCGACGCTCCGTTGGGAAAGTCGGCGTTGATTTCGAGCGTGATATTGAGTGCGGCATTCGGGTCACCTGCCAAGAGGCTGATAATTTCCTCGGCGACTTGGACGAGGTGCATCTTGGCGGCAGAGGGCTTGATCTGGATGGAACCGTGAAAGGTCTTCGGTTTCGTTGCGGCGGTTACGCCTCCGCCAGTGGTGCCCGTTCCGCCGCTGGTTCCGGTTCCAGTCTCGCCGCCAGTGGTGGAGCCCGTGCCAGTTGTTCCGCCGGTTGTGGCACCACCTGTTGATGTGCCACCAGCGGTTCCCGTTGAGCCAGCCTTTGCTGCTTCTTCGGCCTTCTTCAAGTTGGTCTGGTATTCGATGGCAGCACTGGGTTCGATCAGCAAAAGCGTGTCGTCGAACTGAACGTTGCCTTCGCCGACATGGAAGCCGGTGTACTTGTCGCCTTCCTGACCGTAGGCCGTGCCGAAAAAGTCTGTCGATGATGCGCCGGTGCGTATTGCTTGGGTCAGCGAATCGCGGTTCTTGAGCCTCGGGAGATACAGGTAACGAAGCGTGTCCTCCCAGAAGGCCATCGCTCCGGCTGCGGCTTTGCCGTCTTTCCAATACAACTCCTTGAGTTTGGTGCGAAGGTGGATCGGAGACCATGTGGTAATTACCAGTTCGTTGTCGATGCAGACTCGCTCGATCTCGCTACCAGACGAGCCGCCGGTGGACGTGAGTGGGAATGCTTCGACGGTCGGCCTCGGTTCGGTGGGCGTGTTCTGAACCGGACACAGCAGCCACTTGTAGCATTCACGCGCGGCGCGGGGCACGACTTCTTCGGCGCTTTGAAGTTCCTTTTCGGCTTGCTTCTTTTGGAGCAGGTCGATGTTGAGCCGACCTTCCTTCACATCCTCGACAATGGAGTTCCACGCCAAGGCCACCCGTGCGGTGTCTCGGAGCCTGGCCAGGACGGCCATATCGGGCGCGAGAAAGACGAGCCGATTGCCTCGGTATCGCGGCTTGGTGCCGTTGTTGCGCACGTAATCGAGTACCGCGCCTTCAGCCGGTTGTTTCAGATCTCGCGAGTGGCAGTTTTCTGGCGCGAGGACGACGAGGCGGAGCGCACTATCATCGGGTACGTCACCATGCGGTGTGAAGATGTGGACGCCGTCGAAGAAGGTGGCGCTGCCCACCATCTTCTTGAGCGCTTCGCCGATTTTGCCGCGAACTTCGGTGTTGTCATCGAATCGACGTTTGCGATCCTCCATCTCTCGGCGCAGATTAGCGCGGGTGTCGAACCAGAAGCGAGTGGCCTCCTGCGCTTTGTCACCGGAGCTGTTCAGGTAATGGAGGCGATCCGCCAGGCGGTTCAGGGCGTCGATGTAGGTGGCTGAGGTCTGACCCGGCTGTAAACAACCGAGTAGGACGCGCGCACGATCGAGGCCACGGATTCCAGCCTTTCCGGCGACCGACGATGGAGCACTGCCGAGAAACAACGTGCGGGCCACGCGGCGAGCGGCGTTCAACTGGCCGAAGCGAGGCTCCTTGTTTTCTAGTTCCGTTGTTTCGGCACGATCCCCGTCGATGTCCTTTTCGACGACGGCGTCCCAGCCAGCGGGCAAATAGTACGTCAGCTCGTTCCGGGAACTGCCATCGTGCAGCGGGAGACTGCCGGGCAGGATCATCAGATCTTTGTTGTCATCCTTCCAGAGTCGGTAGATGACCTTGGCCATCAACTTCAGCACGCCGCGTGTGCGCTGGAATCCGTCGATGGTTGTCCAGTCTTCGTACAGACGGTCGAACACCTCGGGATGGATTGGGTAGGCTTGCACCAGTCGGTCATAGTAGCGGCCTTCCTGGGTCTCGGCCGGAAGCTTGGATCCTTCGGCCACGTAGGCATCGGCAAAGGCTCGACAGACCGCGTCGCGAGTCTTGCCGTCACGAACCGGTTCGAACAGTCGCCAACGCACGATTTCGAATGCTTCCTCCGTCGCGACTGGCTTCCATAACGCCTGGATGCGACCGAATGTCTTTTCGAGTGCTCGGAGTGCTGCGACGCCGCGCTGGCTGCCAGCTTCGACTTCGGATTCGGGCAACGATGCCAGGACGATGGCATTGGGAACGAGCTTCACCGCTTCCGTCAGCGCCTGGACAAACGACAGGTTGGTGTCATAGCTGCCACCGCTCAGGGTTTGGCCTTCGGAGAACTGCCGGACGTAGGCGACGAGTTCGTCGATCAGAATGATGCACGGCGCATACTGGGCCAGCAAATCGCGCAACACGTCTTTGCCTGGCGACGTTCCCGTGGTGTCGGCTTCCTTTACCAGCGCGTACCCCTCGCTCCCGCCAAGCTGCCACGCCAGCTCGCCCCACAGCGTCTTGATCGTTTGCTTGCCGTGTTTCCAAGCCTGGCCGGGCGCGTGAGCCGTCCCGTCCAAAACCGCAACGCGGGCCTGGGGGACATCCATCATTCCGGCTTGCTCGACGAGCGAGGAAATGCCAGCTAGTTCAGAAAGAGCGCACTTGCGCGTGGCCAAGTGGTACACGGCAAGCATGGTGTGCGTCTTGCCGCCACCGAAGGCGGTTTGAAGCTGGATGACCGGCTCGCCACCGTTACCAACCAGCCGTTGAGCGACCTGCGTCAAGAGTAATCGCATCCCATCGGTGATGAAGGTGCGATCATAGAATGCGGACGCATCCTGATATTCCTTGGTCGCCTTTCCGGAATGAACGGCTGTTATATCGGCAGCGAACTCCGACTGCTGGAATGTTCCTTCCAGCACATCGCGATGTGGCACCGCAATTTCTCGCCATGGCTTCATATTTTGTTCCCTCAATTGTCAAAAAGTTTGCGTTGAATCAATGATGGTTCCTTGGCAGCCGCAGCTTCGATGCCGGACCAGGAGGTGACGACTTCGTTGTAGGCGCGGGCGTCTTCGGCCCAGTTCTTCCGCTCACAGAGCGTGTAGAGCCGATAGGCGAGCTGCCGGGCGGCTTCAGCTTTGGACTGGACAGCGGCAAAAACAGCCGCTGCTCCCGTTTCGCCGTCGGTGTTGAAGACGCGGATCAGTTGGTGCAGGACTTCCCAGATCGGCAGACGCTGATCAGATTGAGCGTCCCATTCACTCGGGTACTCAGCCCATTTCAGCAGTCGCACATTGCCGCCAGCGGAATGGAGAACACCTGAGTTTTTCACACCATCGACGCTGGTTCCCTTTGCACGGGCCAGCGTATCGGCATCGCCGAACTTACCAGTCTCCCAGCCGTATTGTTCAAACCAGTGCAGACAGAACTGGGTATCCGCGTCGAAGTCGTCTTCGGCGAGGAAGCGGTTGATTAGTTGGAGAGCGGTGCGCACGCTCATGGGTGCACCGTCGGCTTCCAATACAGCGGCGTACTTTGAAAACACCGCCATGCCCGGGCCAATGATTGCCTGCGAAAGGTCCACCGGCGCAACCGGTGAATGCAACCCTTCACTTTCTCTAGTCATGGCATCGAGGGCTAGTGGTAACGCTGTGTTGAGTTCTCGAATAAAATGTCGCCGTGGCACAGCTGGGGCATCCTCCGCGCGTTTCCGACACACAAGAACTATTGACGAAGCAAGTGCATTTGTTCCTTGACCGACCATACGAGATGCGTTTTCGGTTCGTAACGGCCAGGTTCCGCTTACCGCAAGTCCAGCTCTATTCACCGCCTCAAGAAACGTTTCCCATCCAGTGCTGTTCGTCCCTTCGCCGCCGGATTCAGATTGCTTAAACGCATAATAAATTGTGATTGGTGCAGACGGATGTGCTAGGTCCGCGAGTCGCTTCATGGCCTTTGTCATGCCATTAAGAAAAAATGCTTCCGCATCTTCCTTATTGCCATGGCGATAAGGGGTCGCCACCAATTCTTCGGCCTTGGGTACGGCAATTGTCGCCAGCATCTCCGGAAAGACGTCTCTAAGGCCGCGCCGCAGCCAAACATAGAAGAAGTCTGATAAGTCGGCATAGCCTATGTTGTCGTAGTATGGCGGGTCAGTCGACACGAACTTTTTTGCGCTCACAGATTGGGTTTGTGCGTCGTAATGAGTGACGATGCCTTTCTGATCGGAATTCACGAATTCAAAAGACTTCTCGAACGCCTTCGTGAAACCTTCTACAAAAACATTCCAGGCACCCGAAGAATCGCCGAATGTATTGGCTTCCGCAAAATCCCAGACCATCGGTATAGCTTGCCTTCCAAACAACTGTCGCGGACACTGGGCTATTGGTTCCCATCGACACAATGTATTTCCCAGGTCGGCCATCTTATCGATGATAAACGCGAGATAGACGCTGATTGCTTCGGCATAGGCAACAGCACCACTACCGCCATCCACTAAATGTTGTTCGTCGTCGACCAGTCCGGATCGAATTGCTTCGACTTTTGCTTTTGCTCTGACCTCTGCGAGTAGATCGCAAAACGTAGTCAAGGCCGTTATTTGACGAGAAGTGAATAAATCCCCATAAGTCATGAGGCCGTAAAGTTGGCAACGAATGTCACGCGGATTGTTTGCGATTGGTAGATCAGGCAGCCACTCGGGAATTGCCGAAGCAGCAATTCGGTCATACTCCGCACTTGGCGAGATGTAGATGCGTCCCCTTTTTCCTTCAGCCACAACAGCCATTAATTTTTGGCTTAGTTTGTCATTCTGACCCGCATCACGAATAGACTGGACAGCAATTGGTGCCCCCGACAGCAAACACTTAAAATTGCCTCCGCGACCAATTTTCGTACCAGTATCTGCGCTGGCTGGTGGCTTTCCAACTTTCACTTTGAAGCAATAATTGCCTTTGTCTATTATTGGTTCGACATAGGCTTCCTTCCCTGAATTACTGCTGAGAACAAATGAGTTGACTAGGGGAACTTTAACATGAGAGAATGCCGGGCTAGGACTATTTACTGTTCGGGCCCAAATCCATGCTATAACAGTTAGCTCATCTCCTTCATAAGGTTTGAGGTCGGGCCTTTCCTTGACCATTTCTTTTGTGATTTTGACTAGTGGATACAAATGGCCGATTTTTTTGTGTGCCTGATCTCTCATCCAACGCCCATATCGACGCACATCTTCGGCGAGCCCGGAGGAGCCACGCCATGATTCCGCCAATCCGAGTTTACGACTCTTCTTTTGAGTGTCCTGCTCGGGTCCTATTGGCGTCTGCCCCGCGAACTTTGGTGGAATTTCAATCATGGCTTTGTTAATTAACACTGCGACGGGATTAAGATCGCTTGCGTAGGCTTCGAGCCCGAGACGTTGAGCCTCAAGTGGAATTGCTCCACCTCCGGCAAAGGGATCATGCAGGCCAGGCATAATCTCCGGATTGAAGAGCTCTTTCGCCGTAGGATGATGTTTGTTTAGTTCGCACGTTTCCTGCCACGACTTGCGAATTTCTTCACGGGCTCGTTCCAGAACTGCTTCGTTGGTCGTATTCTCCCACAGCACCAGATCCTCGATGACGCTGAACAGCTTTGCGCGGGCCTTCGTCCAGTGTCCTTTGACTTGCGAGTTTGGCTCCTTGCCGGGGTTTAGGCATCGCCAAACATCTTCCGGGTCGTTTACTAGCTGCGAAAAAATTACAGCACGAGCAGCCGCAAGTGGTCGCCTTGCCCACCAAAGATGAAGAGAACTTGGATGCCCTTGCCTTATCGCTTTCTCTTTGGCTGCTGCTGAATTGATCGCATCGAGTGGTAACGCAACCTCGATCAGCTTCTTCGGTGAAATGATGGGGTGGTCCATGGTCATCGTGACTCTGCCTTCTGAAGCAAATCGCTCAGGTTGTAATTGATCGAGGAAACGCCCCAGCCGGGCTCACGGTCGAACGGGCGTCGAATGTAGTACGGCCCTTCGTGGCTGTCGTCGTCATTGACGAGCACAATGGCCAACACGAATTTGTCGCCCTGATTGAAGGCGTAGAGCATCTCATTGCGGGTGACAGTGATCGTGGCTGCCCCTTTGACACGACCTTTGACTTCGATGTGGCGCGGTTCCGGTTGCTTGTGATCGATGGCTGGCGGATGTGAAGTCAGATCCCAGCCACACTTGTCCGCCGATACATCGACGACGTGACAGCCTTGGGATTCTTCAGTGTGCCGCACGGCGTACATTGCGATGCGTTCAATCCGGCTGCGAGCGATCGGATCGGCTGAGAAGCTGGACGAGGCGTCTTCGTCGCCACGAACTCGACGCATCAAGCCAGCCGGAACGACCAGAGCACCACCGAGCACAATGGGCGTGCCGTTGACGACGTGGCGCATCGATTGGAGTTCCTTCTTGCGGTTCTCCAAGCGGCCTTCGAGATCGGTGACGGTGCGTCGAGCGTTCTCTACGTTCAACCGCACGTCCTTGCCCGCTTCCTGGTCTTCCTTCAGCTTGAGCCAACGATCCGACCAGAATTCAATCTCGCGACTCAATCGCTCATGAACGGCTGCCAGAGTCTTGTCGACATGAGCCACGCGACGGTCGTTCACTTCACGGAAGTGTTCTGGAACGATCGATGTGGCGGCCAGTGCTACGGCACGTTGTTCCTGGTCAGCCCGAATCCATGGTGCATCGAGAACGTCTTTGATGAGCGGTCGCTCAGAATCTGCAAGTGGTTCCAAGTCGAGATGCGGTGCCCAACCGGCGAAGGAAGTTGATCCATCGGGATTGACTCGCACAAACTGCAATCGCTTCGACAGAACTTGCCCATCGCCTGATTTCACTTCGTGAGTGACGAGGAACATGAGCCAGGGCTCGACGCCATCATCGGCGGGATCAACCAGCACCGTTCCTTGACGCAGGAGGTTGGCATGCTGCTCCAGGAGCAAGTCACTGACGGCCAGCATCAGCGGATGACCGGGATGCATCAGGACGGCGCGGGAGATTCCCGGTTTGTCAGATGGTTGCAAGGCATCCTTTTCAAAGCAGATGCGATCGTAGCGTTTGAGCACCGGCTCTTGCTCGCGACGATTGCGGCCGGTGATCCGACGATCACGTTCGCGAATGGATGTGGGGACGTGGGTGACCTCGAACCGTCCCAGCTCGCGTGGATAGATCGAACCGCCGATTTGCTCAAAGGCCTTCAGGAAGAATGACCGCACGAAGTAGGGTTGCAGGCGGCGTGCTTCGGCCTTTTCCATTTCTCCCTTCACGGCATACAGCCGGTCGGCACTCATCGTCTCTTGCGCGAGTGCGTTTCGGTTGAGAAGGGATTTCAAATGGTTGTGATCGAGAGCTTGGTCGATCTTGCGCGAGAGTCGAGACCGCACTTCGGGTTGATCGCCGTAGCGAATGGCTTGAATCAGCAAATCCTTCAAGCTGGTTTCTTCGAAGACTTCCCCCAGGATGTCGAACACACGACCCTTCAACGCGTCGCTTTCGACTTCCAGTTTTTCCAGCAACCGATGGTAAACGTCGCCTTCGCGTGTCTCTTTCGCCACGAGGTTCCAAAGATGGCAAACCTCGACTTGTCCGATACGGTGAATACGACCGAATCGTTGTTCCAGCCGATTGGGGTTCCACGGGAGATCGTAGTTGACCATCAGATTGGCACATTGCAGGTTCACACCTTCGCCTGCTGCATCGGTAGCGACCAGCACACGGACATCGGGATCGGAACGAAACAACGCCTGAATCTTGCGTCGTTCATCGCGATGGGTGCCGCCATGAATGGTGACGACCGCTTCATGATTGCCGATGACGCCCGCAATCTTTTCATGGAGGTAATTGAGCGTGTCGCGATGCTCGGAAAAGATGATCAACTTGCGTTGGCGACCGGAGGCATCGCGCATCTCAGGTGCGTTTTGCAGGATCTTGGAGAGTTCGTCCCATTTGCGATCCTGGCCCGATGCGACCACGGTTTTGGCTTTGGCTTCAAGTCCTTTGAGGATGACGATTTCAGCTTCGAGCTCGTTGATGCTGCGGGCGGCCGTAGCATCATCCACGAGGGTCTCTTCCAGGTTTTCCTGTTCCTCGGCATTGAGGTCGTCGTCATCTTCGGGAACGTCCGCCAATGTGTCGGCGAGCACCTGGCGACCACGAATGCCGAGCTTCTCTTCACGCAGTCGGCTTTCGAGACGTTCATTGCGGCGGCGCAACGATTGGTAGATGGCTTCTGGACTAGAGGCGAGTCGTCGCTGAAGGGCGGTAAGTGCGAAGCCAACCGATCCCTTGCGTGAACCGGTCAGTTCGTCGGCCTTGCCCATTTCGGTTTTCACGTAATCCGTGACGGACTCGTACAGGCCAACTTCGATGTCGGAAAGCTTGTAGTTGACGGTGTAGGCTTTGCGTTCTGGGAACAGCGGTGTGTTGTCGAACTTGACGAGTTCTTCCTTGACCATCCGCCGCATGAGGTCAGAGCAATCGACCTGGTGTGCCGCATCGCCCCGGAACTTGCCGTAGAAACGGTCGGAATCAAGGAGGGACAGAAATAGTTGGAAGTCCTCGTCTTTGCCGTTGTGGGGAGTCGCTGTCATCAACAACAAATGCCGGGTTCGTTCACCAATTCGCTCGGCAAGACGAAAGCGAGCGGTCTTTTCGAGTTTTGATCCGAAGTAGTGTGCAGACAGCTTGTGGGCTTCGTCGAATACCACCAGGTCCCAGCCCGCTTCCAGCAACTTGATCTGTAGATTCCCGGGCGCTCGTCCCGTGGATGTTTGCTCTTCGGCCCGGGATAGCTGATCCAGCCGGATGATCAAGTGGTTGTGTTCTTCGAATGGGTTGCCGCTGGGAGAGGCTTGTTCAAGCTCCGACGAATAAATGCGGAACTCCAAGCCGAACTTTTCGTACAACTCGTCTCGCCATTGTTCGACCAAGCTACCGGGTGCCACGATCAATATGCGATGCGCATCGGCTCGCATGACGAGTTCGCGAATGTAGAGGCCCGCCATGATCGTCTTGCCAGCGCCGGGATCGTCGGCCAGGACAAATCGGAGCGGCTGCCGGGGAAGCATTGATTCGTAGACGGCGGTGATCTGGTGCGGCAGCGGATCGACGTTCGAGGTGTGAACCGCCATCATGGGATCAAAGAGGAACGCCAGATCGATGCGTTTGGCTTCGCAGGTCAATTGAAATGCTGCGCCATCGCCGTCAAACGACCAGGGGCGTTCGACGGTGGCGACACTGAGATTGGCTTCATCATCGCGACCCAGTAGGCGCTCTTTCGTTGTGCCATCGGGCGTTCGATAGAAGACCTGCACCGCACCGTCACCAATCGGCACGACCGCAGCGACGGTCGCGACTGAAGCAGGCTCCAGTCCGACAAGCGGTAGTCCAGGTTTGAGGTCTTCGAGTTTGAGCATTGATGTTTGTAACTCAGCCCTTTGGTTTCTTTTGCAAAGGCACTGGCCGCGCCAGCGTCTTCAGGAACTTTTCCAAATCGTCTCTCCGGAACAGCCGGTATCCGGTATGCGTTCACGGGATTTTGAGATTTTAGTTGACACGGGTTGGTCTTTCCAGCGATACCAGCTGGCATGCAGTCACCCGACATACTTTCGGAAACGGAACACGATCTCGAGACTTTACTCAGATGTGCCAGGGAGGAGATCCGTTTCCTTCGTAAA
>SXGR01010975.1_pt1 | contig 10462 bp, 12 predicted proteins | sample 3174711 | NCBI WGS metagenome assembly SXGR01 (sample SAMN11356860, study PRJNA531348) | freshwater metagenome | isolation source: freshwater sample F1-60 | place: China: Fuxian Lake, Yuxi | collected 2017-12-25 | reverse complement strand
GATGGCTTTCGCGTCCTTGAGCTGCGCGAGGCAATCCTCAATCGCCTTGGGATAATCGGTTACGCGCTCGAAGCCGCCCTTGTGCAGGAGCGTCTCGGCACCGTTCGAGAAATCGAACAGGCGCCACTTGAGAGACGTGGAACCGATGTTGGCGATGAGGATTTTCACTTCACTTGTTTTCCTTACCGCTTGAATGTCTCCCTGCCAAATAGCCCATCGCAGCGAGGAGGACGGCGAGTATCTCTTTCGAGGCGTCGGGCCTCCAGACTAGCGCCCCAACCCAGCCCAAGGTGATAACGAAAACGACGACCCCACAGATTATTACTTTTGCCAACTCGACCCTCGCCTGAGCGACAGCAAGAATCGCTTTGGGAGTTTGTGTATTGTTTGGCCCGACGGTCCCTTGCGTTTCAAACTTAATGCCAGAATCACTCATAAACTCCTCCTAGGAAGAGTTGGAAATGCACAAGATTGGCATCGCCAATGAGTTTGTGTGCGATCTGAAAACCAAAGTCTTGGTCATCGACTTTGCCGAGCCTAGTTGGTCGTTTTAGAACTGTTCCTAGGGGACTTCGCCAACCCAAAAAATCCATTCGGAGAACACCATTCTCGAATCGCCACCTTGCTTCTCCGGATTTCCCTTCATCGCCCGCATGAAACGTGAGTTCGATGACGATACGATCGTTTTTGACGGTGCCCTCAATGGTTACAGCCTGGTTGTCGATGACGACAAAAGTCTCCGACAATACTAACTGTTTTCCATCAATAGTGACCATCGAAGTGATTTTCCTTCAGTTCTTATTGTTGAAGCCACTTGCCGAGACCGGCGAGACCTTCATGCGGGCGGGGGATGACCTGCACGCTGACGATCTGGCCGACTTGGGCGGCGGCGGCAGCACCGGCGTCCACGGCGGCTTTCACGCTGGCGACGTCGCCCTTGAAGAAGGCGGTGACGTAGCCGGAGCCGACTTTTTCCCAGCCGGTGAAGGAGACGTTCGCGGACTTGAGTCCGGCGTCCACGGCTTCGAAGAGCGCGCAGAGGCCCTTGCACTCGATCATTCCGATAGCTTGGTTTGCCATATGTTCAGTAATCAGTGGGTCAGTGAATCAGTAGTCAGTTACTTCTTGGCGGCGGCGGCAGCGGGGTCGCCGAGGAAGGCTTTCGCGAGGTCGTCATGCGGACGGGCGATGACGTGGCTGGCGACGAGTTCGCCGACTTTACTCGCGGCCTTGCTGCCGGCGTCCACGGCGGCTTTCACGCTGGCGACGTCGCCGCGGCAGATGACGGTGATGAGTCCGCCGCCGATGGCGATGGTTTTGGAGATGGATACGTTGGCGGCTTTGGCCATCGCGTCGGTGGCTTCCACGTTGCCCGTGTAGCCCTTGGTTTCAATCATGCCGATTGCTTCGCTCATAGTTTGGTGTGTGTTGGTTGGAGAGTAACCACGAATGGACACGAATTCACACGAATGGAAACCAGCGCAGGCACACGGCAGCGTGTCCCTTCCTGATCCCATTCGTGTGAATTCGTGTTCATTCGTGGTTGTGAAATCACTTCACCAGTTCGCACGGTGTGTCGGGCTGGAGATTGCAGGCGTTGCCTTCGTCGGTGTCGATGTGGACTTCGAGTTTGAACAGCGGGTCCACGCGCACGAGCATTTCGTCGAGGCTGATGGCGCAGGGGCCGCCGATCTTGAGGTGCATCTTGTCACCCGCTTTCACGCCGTAGTAATCCGCATCCGTCGGATGCATGTGGACGTGACGCAACGCGCGAATGATGCCGTCGGGCATCTCGAAGAAGCCGGCGGGTCCCATCAGCATGCCGCCGATGGTGCCTTTGATATTGCCGGACGCGCGCAGCGGAAGGTCGTAGCCCAGTGCAATGCCATCCGTGTAGGCGAGTTCAACTTGGTTCAAGGTGCGGCATGGTCCGAGGATGCGAAGATTGGAAATCACCCGGCTGCGCGGGCCGACGAGCGTCACGGTCTCCTTCGCGGCGAACTGGCCTTCTTGGTAAAGCCACTTGTGTACTTGCAGCTGATGGCCCTTGCCGAAGAGCGCCTCGACGGCTTCCTGCGTGAGGTGGCAGTGGCGCGCGCTGATGTTCACGATGAGCGGCGCGGGCGCGGCGGCGGCGCGGGGCAACGGCTTGCCCAGCCGGGCATAGACAGATTGTCGAACGAGGTGTTCGACGACGGCGCGGTGCGGCGGAGATGACAAGGCGGCTGACATCGGAGCGAATAGTTCCGCGGAAGTTGAAAGGCGTCAAACAAAATCTTGCAATATCTTCCAAACTCTTCCATGCTCTTGGTAGGCATGCAGGCTGAAGAACGGCAAAAGCGGATCGAAGACCATCTGGTAAAGGTGGAATTTGCCTCGTTGGCCGAGCTTTCCGAGTTGGTGGACGCCTCCGAATCGAGCGTGCGCCGCGATCTCGGTGTGTTGGAGGCCAAGGGCACGGTTCGCCGCACGCACGGAGGGGCGCGGTTGGTGAATCCGAAGTCGGACGAGTTTACGTTCTCGGCCCGGGACACGCATCAATTGGACGAGAAAGAGGTCATTGGCAAGGCGTGCGCCGAGCTTATCCAGCCGAACCAGACGGTCATCATCGACGCCGGGACGACTTGTTACCATGTCGCCCGTCATCTGGAGGCCAAGACGCCGCAGATCATCACCAACTCGCTGCCGGTGGCGAATCACTTCGCGGCGGCGAACAAACTGGAAGTCGTGGTGAGCGGCGGAGTCATCTATCCGCGTCTTGGCGTACTGGTGGGGCCATTGGCGGTGGAAGCTTTTGGCAAGATCCGTGCGGATGTGGCTATCCTGAGCTGCGGTGGCATCACGACGGAGGGCATCATGAACTCCCACGGGCTGCTCATTGAGATCCAGCGCGCGATGATTCAGGCGGCCCGGAAGGTCATCTTCTGCATCGACTCGTCGAAGTTTGGCCGCCAGAGCATCTCGAAGCTGTGCGAACTGGACGTGGCGGATATCGTCGTCACGGATCAGGCCGTGCTGCCGGACTTGCTCAAGGCGCTCCGCCGAAGTGAGGTCGAGGTGGTGGTCGCGGGGGATTGAAGTTGGCCTGTTGTCGACGGCTCTCTGGGCGCATTTTGCCCATGCACTTCCCGCTAAACCCGCCGGGCAATACTCCGTTAGTAGGTATGTGACGATGTATGCCTTGACGATGGCGAATGCTTAGCCAGTTTGAAGGCGCACGCGGGCCCGACGGGAATGGAATCTAGGGACAGGAGCTCGCGCTCCAGCATCGGAACGCATGAACACATAACGGATTATGACGACCTCTGACACTCCGACTCCGGAACTCGCGATTGCCGCCGCTTCCAGCCCCCGGGCCATCCTCTGCATCGCACTGACTCCTGAAGATACGACAACCGTCCGCGAGGGCTTGCAGGACACGGCGGAGAAATGGCGCGTTGAGTTCGTCTCCAACGTGCGCGCCGGGCTGGCTGCGCTGGAGAAGACTTCGTTCGACGCCGCTGTGGTGGACTTGCAGGCCCAGGGCGTGGATGCACCGGGGCTATTCAAGACGATGATGGAAGTCTCGCCGACGACTCTGCGGCTGGGGATTATCACGCCGCCCGAGCGACAGGCGATTCAGCAGGTTCGCGCCGCCGTCCATCAACTCCTCACGAAGCCCTGCGACGTCAAGGTGCTCAAGGCCGTGCTGGCGCGGGCGTTCTCAGCCCAGGAGTTTCTGACCGACGACAATTTCACGAAGCTCGTCAGCGGCATCCGCGCGCTGCCGGTGCTGCCAAACATTTACACGGAGCTGATGCAGGAGCTGAAGTCCGCCGATCCTTCGCTCGAACGCGCCGGCCAGATCGTGGCAAAGGACATGGGCCTGAGCGCTAAGATTCTCACGCTCGTGAACTCGGCGTTCTTCGGCCTGGGCCGGCCCATCACGCATCCGAGCGACGCTGCGATGTTTCTCGGCACGGAGACGCTGCGCGCGCTGGTGCTGTCGCTCCAAGTGTTCTCCCAGTTCAGCCAGGTGCGGCTGAAGGAATTCAGTGTCGAGAATCTTTGGAAGCACAGTTGGACCACTGGCGTGCTCGCCAAACGGCTGTGCGAGTTCGAGGAAACGGATCGCGCGACGATGGACGAAGCGTTCATCGGCGGCCTGTTGCATGACCTCGGCAAGCTCGTGCTCGCGGCGAACATGCCGACGCAACTCGAGGACGTCATCCGCCAGGGCAAGTTGAAGAAAACAACATTCTGGGAGCAGGAGTACCAGCTTTCCGGCGCGTCCCACGCGGAGATCGGCGGCTACCTCCTCAGCAAGTGGGGGCTCTCGGCCGGTGTGGTGGAGGCAGTCGCGTTTCACCACCGGCCGCTCCTGGCTCGCCGGCAGAACTTTTCCGCTCTGACCGCTGTGCATGTCGCGACCACCGTCGGTCAGAAAGGCCTCACCGAATCCGGCCTCACCCGCCAGCCGGTCTCAAAGGAATACCTCGCCGCGCTCGATCTCGAAGGCCGCGTGGAAGGCTGGAAAAACTTCTTCTCCGAAGCGCTCGAACAGAAGAGCTGACAACCGCGAGCGAGTAGGAGCCGACGTAGGGAGGCTCTGATCTTGACCCAACATTTGAGAATGTTTGGGCCTCGCGACCTTCGTTCCTACGAAGCGCCGGTTTTTCCAACAGCCAGCAGACTACGAAGCTCGTTCCATACGCCGCCAACCGAAAGTCCGACTAAGTTGCCGCCTGATTCAATCACCCGCATTCCCCCGCCTCTCGGCTCCCAGACCGCGCGGGCCGTGTTGCCCCACAAGACCAGACCCGGCAGTCCCACCGCATTCGCCAGATGCGTGATGCCCGAGTCATGACCGACAAAGGCGCGGCAATGCCCCATCCGCCGCGCCAGTTCCACGAGCGGAACGCTTCGCAGTACCTCCACGCGTTCAGAGGGCAGTGGGGACGCCAGCCGGTCGAGACGGTCGCCCTCGACTTCTCCGCCGACGAGGAGCAACGAGCAATCCGTCTCGAGAACCACGCGCTCCAGTAGTTCCGCCCAACGCGATTCCGGCCAGTTCTTCCGCTCGCTGCCGCTGCCCGGATGCAGGGCGAGTTGAGGCATGAGGGGCGAAGAGAAAGGGGAGAGGGACAAGCGCGGCACCGGGTCGGCATCGAAGACCGCCAGACATTCGAGCGGCTTCAGCAGGACGTCTGTCGCGTGAACTCCAGACGCGTCGTCCGGTCGATGTGGCCCGGAGATGAACTGTGCCTTGGAACAATGCGCGATGTTCGCCTGGAAGAAACCGTCCGGATCGTAGAGGAACGAGATGACGATCGCGAAGCCCGCGAAGTAATCTCGCCAGTCCGGGGCGAGCTCACCATTGCGCGCGAAGAACGCCGCCAGCCCGCGCGACTCGATCGAACGGGCCGCAGTCGCAAGCCCGCCTGCGACGGCCAGTTCCGTGACACGCGACGAGCCGAGGACATGGACTTCGGCTGTCGGCAAATGTGCCCGCAACGCCGCCAGCACCGGCAGCGTCAGGACAAAATCCCCGATGGCACCGCCGCGAATGACAAGAATCCTGCCGTTCATCTCGAACGGCGAGTTTGGCGAAGCAGAGAAGCGCTGCGAAGAAATATCGCGCGATGTCTTCAGGGCGGATCGGCCATACAAGCTGCTGCAAACCGGGCCGGTGCTGGTCCGTCGGGGGCAAGTGTCGAGAGAGCTTCGCGCGTGTCAGCCCGGCGTTGATTTGATGTCGGCCGATGCCTCATCCTTCAGGCATGAAGACGCTCGAATTTCTTGCGGCCTTTGCGGCCGTCTTGGTTTTCTCCTCTCACGCGGAAGCCCAGGCGCTGGCCACTGCGCTCTCCAAGCCGGAGATTCAACGCGACGCGAAGGGCGCCATCACCATCTCCTGCACGACGCTCGATGGGATGATTCGCTACACGATCGACGGCTCGGACCCCGGCCCGAAGAGCGGGCCGTATCTCGCGCCGATCGCCTTGCCTCAGGGCGGCACGGTGAAGGCGCGCGTGTTCACTGCAAATCGCAAGGAACACGGTGAACTGGCGGAGGCGAAGTTCACTGCATTGCCCGGAGCCCCGGAGCCGGCGTCGGCGTTCGTGGCGGTGACACAGGACCGGGACTGGCCGATCTACGACTGGGCGAAGCGCCACGAGGCGGTGAGCAAGATCGTGCGCGAACGCAGGCCGACGCTCGTGTTCATCGGGGATTCGATCACGCAGATGTTCGGCGGCGAGCCGCACGATCGTCCGCAGCCGGGCAAGGAGGTTTGGGAGAAGTATTACTCCAAGCGCAACGCGGCGAATCTCGGGTTCGGCTACGACTACACGGAGAACGTTCTGTGGCGCATCGAGCACGGCGAACTGGACGGCGCGGCGGCGAAGGTTGTCGTGCTGCTCATCGGAACGAACAACACCGGGAAGAACTCTGCGCCGGACATCGCAGGAGCCATCCGGGCGATTTGCGATCTCATCCGCAAGAAGCAGCCGCAGGCGAAGATTCTGTTGCTCGGCATCCTGCCGCGCTCGGCGAAGCCCGACGCCTCGCGCGCGAAAATCGCGGAGATCAACCGGCTCATTTCAAAGTACGACGGACAGAACGGCGTGACGTACCTGGATGTGGGCGGGAAGTTCATCGGCGCGGACGGAACGATCTCGAAGGAGTTGATGTACGATTACCTCCACCCGGCCGCGAAGGGCTACGAGGTTCTGGCCGAAGCCATCGAACCCTCGCTGGTGCGGTTGCTGGGAGAGACTGCGCGCTGAATTCGAGAGGTGGCGCGTCGCTGCTGCGACGCATTCTTTTGGCGGCGGGAGCTTTCCCGTCCCGCGTAGGGCTGCAACTTCGAGCGTGGCTCTAAGGCAGAGCGGCAGCTCAGCCCTACCGGCCGTTAATTCGTTTCAGCCAAGCGCCGGCTCACGCCATCTCCAGTCCGCGCATCGTGCCCGTCGCGGAGGCGAAGCGGTCCGTCTCCAGGCCCATCCTCTGGAGCATCGAGACGAAGAGATTCGGCAGTGGATAATTGTGCTGCGTGTCGAAGGCGAGATGCTGGCCGTGCTTGAACCCGCCGCCGGCGAAGAGCGTGGGCATGTTCGTCGTGACGTGCGTGTTGGCGTTCCCGAGGTTCGACCCGTAAAGAATCATCGAACGATCCAGCAGCGACTCGCCGTCTTCCTTCACCGCCTTGAGTTCGGCGAACAGCTCGGCGAGGAGCTTCATGTGCCATTGGTCGATGGTCTTGAGTTGGGCGATCTTCTCCTTCGATCGGCCGTGGTGCGAGAGGTTGTGATAGCCGTCGCTGGTCTTCACTTCACCGAACTCGATTGCCGGCGAATTCACGCTGTCGAGCAGGAGCGAGATGGAGCGGGTGGAATCCGTCTCGAAGGCCACGCGCGCCATGTCGTACATGAGCTTCACTTTGTCCATGTAAGCTTTCGGGCTGGCGGGATCCAGCGGCACGGGCGCGGAGGTTTTCGGCTTGGGCCGGCTTTCCCATTCGCGCGACATTTGCATGCGCTGCTCGAGGTCGCGCACGCTGGTGAAGTATTGATCCAGCCGGTCGCGATCGCGCGCGCTGACGGAGCCTTGCAGGGATTTCGCCTGGCCAGCCACCGCGTCGAGGATGCTGCGGCCGGTTTCAAGCTTGCGCACTTGCGCTTGGGTTTCGGCCTTCGTGCCCTGGAGGAACATCCTCGCAAAAACATCCGCCGCCTTCTCCTCGCATGGAATCAGCACGCCCGAACCGGTCCACGACAGGCTGCGCAGGCCTTGCTGGACGTTTACGCCGAGCGTGAGCGACGGGAAGCGCGTGAGATGACCGATGCGTTCGCCGATGTATTGGTCGAGCGAGATGGTGTTCTTGAAGCCCGCGCTGCCGGGATGCGGCGCGGCGGTGAGGAAACAGTTGTCGGCGGGATGGCCGCCGTCGACCTCGGGATGCGACACGCCGCTGAAGACCGTGAAATCATCGCGATGCGCCTTCAACCCCTCAAGGTACGGCGAGAGCGTGTAGCTGCGGCCGCCGTCCTTGGGGAAGAACTCGTCGGGCAACAGGCCGAGGTTGTTGCAGATGCCGAAGAACCTCCGGGGCTTGCCGCCCGGTGTGGCGCTCGCGGACGCTTTCGTCGCACCGGCGAACACCGGGGTCATCGCTTCGAGCAACGGCAGCGAGAGGACGATGCCGGCGCCGCGAAGGAACTTGCGCCGGGACAACGCCGGCCGGGTGGAGACAAACGGTGCGTTCATAAGTAGCTGGTCAGATCGACGGCTCGCCGGGACGGTTTGTTTAGGAAATGTTCCGCGAGGCTACGAATTATTGGGCCGTGTTGCGAGTCTGTTTTCCCGGCTTCTTCCGCTGCGCATACGCGGCCAGCGCGGCGCGAATCGATGGGAAGGCAATCTCATCGAGGTTCACCGCCATCGGGTCCACCCAACAATAAGCCTCCACGCCATCCAGCGCCGCGATGCCGTCGAGCGACAGCGCGCGGCAGACGAACGCGATGTCGAGCACGGGATAAACAATGCCGCGGAAGTCATACTCGTTTGTCGCCGTGACGAGAAATTCCAACGGACCGACTTCGAGATTCACCTCTTCCTTGATCTCGCGGCGCATCGCCGCTTCCGCCGTCTCGCCGATGTCCACAAACCCGCCGGGAACCGCCAGTCGGCCCTTGGCAGGTTCGTGTGCGCGACGGATGAAGAGCGCCCGGTCGTCCGGCCCGAGCAGGATAGCCGCAACGGCGAGGCAGGGATTGAAGTAATAGTGGAACCCGCACGGGCCGCACTGGAACGGCTGCGCGGGTAACTCCGCCGCGCGTTGCGCGCCGCAACGGGGGCAGAACTGAAAGACGTCTTGAGGCGAGAGGCTCATGGTTGAATGCGTGAGGCCATTAAGCGAACCGGCGACGGCCGAGGCAATTTGATTTCACCGGAGAGCGACGGAACTTCCCGACATGATCTGAACCATTGCTTCCACGATCCCTGCCGCTTTGGTTGCGGCCTTTTCCGCTTTGCACTTTGGGCGGGCGGTTTCTACTCTGGGCGGCATGGCTGATTTTGATGTGAAGTATGTGGCTCACCTCGCCCGGCTCGGGCTCACTCCCGAGGAGGAGCAGAAGTTCGGCGCGCAGCTCGGCCAGGTGCTGGGCTACATCGAGAAGCTGCGCGAGGTCGATGTCTCGCAGGTCGAACCCACCGCCCACGCCCTGCCGCTGGTGAACATCACCCGCGCGGACGTCGTCCGCCCGTCGCTCCCCAACGAAGACGCTCTCCGCAACGCCCCGCGCAAAGGCGGCGGCCTGTTCGTCGTGCCGAAGATCGTGGAGTAATCCACACCGCGCACGGCTCCACCCTGATTCTCCGTTCCCATGCTCAACCGACTGACCATTTCCGAACTCGCCGCGCAGCTCGCGCGTCGCGAGACCACCGCCCGCGCCGTCACCCAGGCATGCCTGGACCAGGTGCAGCGCGTCGATGGCGAGATTCACGCCTTCCTCAGCCATGACGATGCGGACGCGCTCGCGCAGGCCGATGCCGCCGACCACGCGCTCGCCTCCGGCGTGACGCACGCGCAACGCCCGCTGCTGGGCGTGCCCATCGCCCTCAAGGACGTGCTCGCCGTGCGCGGCCAGCCGCTCGGTTGCGCGTCGAAGATGCTGGCGAACTTCGTCTCGCCGTACGACGCCACGGTGATCGAACGGCTCAAGGCCGCCGGCGCCATCGTCTTCGGGCGGCTGAACATGGACGAGTTCGCGATGGGCAGCTCGACGGAGAATTCCGCCTACGTGACCACGCGCAATCCGTGGGACACGTCGCGCATCCCGGGCGGTTCCTCCGGCGGTTCGGCGGCTGCGGTGGCGGCGGACGAATGTCTCGCCACGCTTGGCAGCGACACGGGCGGATCGATTCGCCAGCCGGCCGCGCTGTGTGGCTGCGTCGGCATGAAGCCCACGTATGGACGCGTCTCGCGCTACGGGCTGGTGGCCTTCGCGTCGTCGCTCGATCAGATCGGGCCGTTCACCAAGGACGTGCGCGATGCCGCCACGATCCTGCGCGTGATCTCGGGCCATGATGAACGCGATTCCACCAGCGTGCCCGAGCCCGTGCCGGACTACACCGCCGCGCTCACGGGCAACATCAAGGGGCTGAAGATCGGTCTACCGAAGGAGTATTTCATCGGCGGCCTCGACCCGGAAGTCACCGCTGCGGTGAACGCCGCAGTGAAACAGATGCAGTCCCTTGGCGCGGAGGTCGTGGAGATTTCCCTGCCGCATACCGACTACGCGGTGGCGGTTTACTACATCATCGCCACGGCTGAAGCCTCCGCGAACCTCGCGCGCTTCGATGGCGTCCGCTACGGCGCGCGCGTCGAGGGGGCCGATCCGCTGGAGCTGTATTCCAAGACGCGTGGCGCGGGCTTCGGCCCCGAGGTGAAGCGCCGGATCATGCTCGGCACGTACGT
>SXGR01629573.1_pt1 | contig 10465 bp, 8 predicted proteins | sample 3174711 | NCBI WGS metagenome assembly SXGR01 (sample SAMN11356860, study PRJNA531348) | freshwater metagenome | isolation source: freshwater sample F1-60 | place: China: Fuxian Lake, Yuxi | collected 2017-12-25 | reverse complement strand
CCACGGTGCTCGCGGCGCTCGACGAGCTGGCGGCGGGCCCGAGCGCGATCACGCGCGGGGAGGCCGGGGCGTATTTCGCGGCGCTCGGTCGCTTCGACAAGGCCGCGCTGCTGCTCGCCGACCCATCGCCCGCGGTGAGGGCGACGACGGCGTGTGCGCTCCTCCGCGCTCAGAGCGAGTGAAATGACGCTCGCGCGCGCGGTCCTCGTCGTGGCGCTCCTCGCGGCGCTGACCTTGGCGCTGCCTGGCGCGGGCGACGGCACGCCGCCGAAGGGACTGCGGAGCGGCACGCGCGTCGGCCTCGTGTTCGACGTCGGCGGCCGCGGCGACAAGAGCTTCAACGACGCGGCCTACCTCGGCGTCGAGCGCGCGCAGCGTGAGCTCGGCGTCGAGCTGGTGGTGCTCGAGCCGGCGGGCTCGGAGGATCGCGAGGCGGCGCTCCGCCTGTTCGCTGCGCGCGGCTTCGACCTCGTCATCGGCGTCGGGTTCATTTTCTCCACCGACGTGAACGAGGTCGCGCGCGATTTTCCGGCCGTGAAATTCGCGTGCGTCGACTATGCGCCGCCGTCTCCCGAGATCCCGAACAACGTCGTCGGCCTCGGCTTTCGCGAAGAAGAGGGCTCGTTCCTCGTCGGCGCGGTGGCGGGGATCGTGTCGAAATCGAAGCACGTCAGCTTCGTCGGCGGCATGGACATCCCGCTCATTCACCGCTTCGAGGCGGGGTATCGTCGCGGCGTCATGGAGGTGTGCCCGAGCTGCGAGGTGCACGTGGGCTACGCCGGCACGACCCCCGAGGCGTTCCGCGATCCGGCCAAGGGCAAGGCCATCGGGATCTCCCAGATCCGCGAGGGCGCGGACGTGCTCTTCCACGCGTCGGGCACGACCGGGCACGGCGTGTTCGAGGCGGCGCGCGACATGGGCGCGTGGGCCATCGGCGTCGACTCCGATCAGCACGACGAGATGCCGGGTACGGTGCTCACGAGCATGATCAAGCGCGTCGACGTGGCCGTGTTCGAGACCATCCGCGCCGTCGGCGAGGGGCGCTTCCGCGCGGGGCTCACGTCATTCGGCGTGAGCGAGGACGGCGTCGGCTACGTGAGCGAAGGTCCGCACGCCGAGGGCGTCCCGGCCGCGGTGCGCGAGCGGGTCGCGGAGCTTCGCGGCAAGCTCATGAGCCGCGCGATCGTCGTGCCAAGGACCTTGCACCCCTCGCAGTGAACGGCCCCGCGACTCTGCGCCACGAGATGCTGCGTGCCCGTCGACTCTGCGCCACGAGTTGCTGAGCGCCCCGCGACCTCGCGCCTCACCAACGCACGAGCACGCGCGCCGGCGAGACCGTGACGTTGGCGTCCGGCACGTCGACCGTGATCGGCAAGAGCGCGCTGCCGGGGTGCGCCAGATCGAGCTCGCCGCCCTTCGGCTCGACGCGCGCGACCACGCTGTCGGCGCGCAGCGACTCGATGCGCTCGGGCGTGGCCTCGACGGTGACGCGCACGACGGCGGGCTCGGTGCGCGCTCGCGGCAGCCCGACGACCTGCACCTTCACGTCGTAGTCGCGCGTCACGAGCTTCCGCTTCACGAGCGCGATCACCTCGACCGTCGTCGTGCCGAGCTCGACGCGCGACGGCATGGCGCGAATGGGGAGCGAGCGCGAGTGGCTGCCCTCGCCGAGCCCGCCGACGTCGAGCGGCTCGGTGCGCGCGAGCTGGATGCTCTTCACGACGGACTCCGGGCCGCTCGCGGTGACGTGCTCGGGCACGACCGTGACGCTCGCGAGCTCCATGCCTCGCTGAAGCTGGCCGGTGAGCGGCACCTGCACGGCGAGCTCGAGCGAGATGACGTTCTCCCAGCGGATCGCGAGCGAAGCGGGGATGATGCGGTTGACGCGCACGCCCGACGGCAGCCCTTCGATCATGTCGAGGCTGAAGCGCACCTCGCCGTCTTTCGCCGCGCGGAGGTTCAGCGGGATCGGATCGAGGCGCGCGCTCTCGAGCGTGTCGAGCTGCTGCCGCGGCCCCTCGAGGGTCACGCTGACGCTCTCGGGGATCGCCGTCACGAGGGTGCGCGCGGCGTTCGGCGGCGGCATGTCCGCGACGATCGGGACCTGGATGGTGCGCTGGGCGTTTCGCGTGGAGTGAACGACGTTGTAGAGCGTGAGCGCGAGGCCCAAGCTGAAGAGCTTGAGCCAGAAGTGCTCGAGCGCGGCGTGCCGCAGCCAGCTGACAGCGCCGCTCGCGCGGCGACGCGCGGTCCTGACGGGTGGCTTGGACCGTGGCTTGGCGGCGGTCACGATGGCTCAGGGCTCCTTCATCCCGGCGGCTGCGCTGCGTGGCTCGTCCGGTTCGTCGTCGAAGCTTGGCCTCGTCGCGGCGCGCGGCTCGTCCGGTTCGTCGTCGAAGCTTGGCCTCGTCGCGGCGCGCGGCGGCTCGTCCGGTTCGTCGTCGTCGCGTCGCCTCGTCGCGGCGCGCGGCTCGTCCGAGTCCCGCTCTTCTTCGTCGGGGTCGGCATCGAGCGCGCTCCCGTGGGCGGCAGATTCCATCGGGACGCTGACGCCGAGCCGAGATGGCGGAGGCGGGAGCTCGTCCTCTTCATCGTCGGCCGGTGGCTTGTCTTGCACGACCTTGATGGGCGCGCGGCTCACACTCAGCGCGATGCGCGGTTCGGTGAGGGCGCGTGACGCGGTGACCTCTTCGGCGTGGTCCCCGGCGAGGGGGCGAGGGGGGCTCGCTGCGGCGGCGCGGTCCTCGTGCGCGCGCGGCGCGCTGCTCGGTGTGGCCTTGGCACGCCTGGCGGCGGCCTGGAAGAGCCGCGCGAAGAGGCTCGGCGACTTCGGCTTGCCGACGCGGCCGAAGAGGCCCAAGAGCGCTTGCTGGAGCGACGCCGCGTCGACGTTTTGCACCATGCCGTTCGGAAAGCACATCGAGATGGTGCCGCGCTCTTCGCTCACGACCACGACGACCGCGTCGGTCTCTTCGGTGATGCCGATGGCCGCGCGGTGCCGCGAGCCGAGCGAGTGATCGGCGACCTTGGTCACCTCCGGCATCGGCAAGAACACGCCCGCGCGCGCCACGCGCAGGTCGCGGATCAAGACCGCGCCGTCGTGCGTTTTGTTGACCGCCTCGGGAACGAACAAGCCCACGAGCAGCTCGCGCGACACGTCGGCGTCGAGCGGGATCCCCTCGCTCTTCACGAACTCGAGCACGTTGGCGTCCCGCTCGAGGCAGATGAGCGCGCCCATGCGGTGACGGGCGAGCTCGGTCGCGGCGCCGACGACCTCGTCGATGACCCGCTCTTGCGCGTCGCGCCCCCGCGTCAGCCAAGCCTTCGCTCCAAGCCGAATGAGCGCCCGGCGGATGTCGTTCTGGAACACGACGACGATGATCAGGATGGCCGCCGACGCGACGCGCTCGAGGAGCAACAGCACCGTCGTGAGCTGCGCCCGCTCGGCCGCCACATAGAGCACGCCGAACACGACGATGCCGAGCCCCATCTGCATCGCACGCGTGCCCTTGAGCACGAGCAGCGCGCGGTAGATGAGAAAGGCGACCACCAGGATGTCGAGGACGTCGCGCAGCGCGTGCCACGCGGACCTGTCGAGCGACAGGAGCTGGCCGAGCCCCTCAGGCATCCGCACCACCGCCTGCGCGCGGCTCGGTGGCCACGGCCTTGGACATCAACGCGCGAGGGGACAGCATCGCGCGCCGGTAGGAGAGGGCCTGAGCCACCGGCTGCACGTCGTGCACTCGGACGGCGTCGGCGCCCTGTGCGGCGGCGTCGAGCACCGCGGCGATCGTGCCGCCAAGCCGCTCGTTCGGCGGCGGGTTCGGCGAGCGCGCCTCGCGGGCGACGGCGCTCGCGAGGTACGACTTGCGGCTCGGCCCGACGAGCACCGGGTGGCGCACGAGGGCCTTGAGCTCGCCGAGGCGCACGCAGAGCTCGAGCGACTGCTCGGCGTTCTTCGCGAACCCGAGGCCGGGATCGAACCAGAGCGACTCGCGCGGGAGGCCCGCCGCCATCGCGCGTTGCGCGGCCACGGTCCACTCGTCGGCGACCTCGCGCACGACGTCGCCATAGGCCCGCGCGTCGTATTCGGAGAAGGCTCGCATGTCGGTCATCGCGCCGCGGCAGTGCGTCAACACGAGCGACGCACCGAAGCGAGCCGCGAGGCCGCCGAGCTCTGCCGCCGGCGCGAGTGAAACACTGTTCACCACGGCCGCGCCTTGACGAAGCGCATGCTCGGCCACCTCCGCGAGGGTCGTGTCGACCGACGCGACGACCCCCGCGCGCACGACGAAGGGGATGAGCTCGCCGAGGCGCGCGAGCTGCGTCGCGGCGTCGATGAGCTTTGCTCCCGGGCGCGTCGACTCGGCGCCGACGTCGATGATGTCAGCGCCCTCGCGCACCAATCGCTCGACCTGCGCGCGCGCGGCCTCCTCATCGAGGTGTGCGCCGCCGTCCGAGAACGAGTCGGGCGTGCGGTTGACGATGCCCATGACGAGCACGCGCCCGGCGTTGGGGAGCAGCGTGCGCGCGGTCGTCACACAAACCTCGGTAGCAAATTACGGTCCCTCTATCAATTGCCAGAACATCCCACCACTTAAACACCGCCGCGCGCCCGGACTCACCGCCGAGCGCCCGGACTCACCGCCGAGCACCCGGAGACGCCGCCGGGAACCGCGAGCGTTCCGACTGTCGGAGGGCTGGCCGAGCGCCGTTGCCCCGAGGACGCAGCGCGCCCCGGTCCCCTCGACCCACACGTATCAGCTCGCCACCTGGAAACGAAGCCCGTTCTCGCGGTGATCGCGCCCGGCGACGACTTCGGCGCACGCCCCAGGCCCGGCCCTGCCCCGGATGCGCGCGCGTAGGCGCTGCCGCCACGCTCTGCTACCGTTCGCGGGCGTTCTCGCCATGCTCGCCACTCGCGTTCGAATCGGCGTGCTCTCGAGCCTCGTGCTCAGCGCGATCTTTGCGGCCCTGATGACGGCGGTCGCGACGTTCGAGCTGTTCATGCCCGCGCTGATGCCGCAGTACGGCCGGCCGAGCCGCGTCGTGATGCGCGTGCCCTATGCGGCCCGCGTCGTGCGGGTGGGCAAGGGGCAGCTGTTCGACGTGCAGCTCGAACATCGGCGCACGGTGGTGCCGCTCGGGACGATGCTCGAGCCGGGGGTCGAGGAGCATCGCGCCGCGGTCAACTACGACGCGACCCGACGTCCGCCGACGGCGACGCGGATCGGCAGCTCCTTCATTCTCTATTTCATCGGCAGCCTCGTCCTCACGAACTACGCGCTGCGCTTCGGCCACGGTCGCTTGCGCCTCTTGCGCTCGCAGATCGGGCTCGCGGGCCTCTTGCTCGCCGTCTTCGCCGTCTCGAAGGCGCTCTTGCTCTATACGACGCTGCCGGCGTTCTGGTTGCCCGGCGGCGCGCTCGCCTTGTGGGTTGCCGCCTCGTTCGATCGCCGCACGGGAGTGCTCGTCGATCTCGCCGCGTCGTTCCTCATCGCGTCGCTCACGCAATTCGACGTCATGCTCGTGAGCGTGCTCGTGACCCGCGGCGTCGTCGCGGCGCTCTTCCTCGTGAATCGAAAGCAGCCGCGCCAGATGGTGTTCGCGGGGCTCGCGGGCGGCGTCGCGGCGGCAGTCGGCTACGTCGCTCTCAGCGTGGTCTTCGACGGCGAGGCCGACGTCTTCGCGGATCTGGCGCTCGGCTTGGGCTCGGAGCTCATCGGCTGCGTCGGCGGCGGGCTCGCGGCGGGCGTGATAGCGAACCTCGGTCGGGAGCAGGCGGAGCTCGCGCTCGGGCACGTGTCGCGCACGCGCTTGCTCGATCTGACGGACATCGAGGCGCCGCTCTTGCGCAAGATGGCGACCGAGGCTCCGGGCAGCTGGGAGCACTCCCGCACGATGGCGAACCTCGCCGAGGCGGCGGCCGCGTCGATCGGCGCCGATGCGCTGCTCACGCGCGTGGGCGCCTACTACCACGACCTCGGCAAGACCGTTCAGCCCAAGTATTTCGTGGAGAATCTCCTCCACGGCGAGTCGTCGCCGCACCTCGAGCTCGCGCCGGAGATCTCCGCCGACGCCATCATGGCGCACGTCGTCATGGGCGCGAAGATCCTGAGGCAGGGCGGCGTGCCCGAGCCGGTCGTCGAGTTCGCGTACACGCACCACGGCACGCAGCTCGTCGAGTTCTTCTGGAACAAATACCTCGAGGCGACGAGCGGCGCGCCGGGCGAGCGCAAGCACGACGAGAGCCACTTTCGATATCCCGGCATGAAGCCGATGACGAAGGAGACGGCGATCCTCATGCTCGTCGACTCCATCGAGGCGGCGTCGCGCACGGTCGATCCGCCGACGCACGCCAAGTTCGAAGAGATGATCCGGCGCGTCGTGTTCCACAAGCTCTCTTCGGGCCAGCTCGATGAGAGCGGCCTCACGCTCGTCGATCTGCGCGTGATGGCGGCCCGCATGGCCGCGGGCCTCGTCAACATGTCGCACGGCCGCGTGAAGTATCCGTGGCAGCGCGAGAACGAACCGCGTGCCCCCCGCCCGGCCGGCGCGAAGGATGGGGCTCGAGCCATGACGGATGCACCCAGCGAACACTCGGAGACTTGCTGATATGCGCGAAGACAGCTTCATGAGGGGCCTCTTCTTCGGAGTCATCCCCGAAGAGCTCGTGTTTCCGTTCCCCGAGCTCGCGAAGGACGAGGCGGAGAACGTGCGGCTCATGGTCGAGTCGACGCGGCGCTTCTGCGAAGACAAGGTCGACAGCCGCACGATCGACGCTTCCCACCAGATCCCCTACGAGGTGCTCGAAGAGGCCAAATCGCTCGGGCTCTTCGGCCTGCAGATCCCCGAAGCGCACGGCGGGCTCGGGCTCTCGGCCTCGGCCTACAGCCGCGTGATGCAAGAGGTGGCGAGCCACGACTCGGCGATGGCCGTCACGCTCGGCGCGCACCAGTCGATCGGCCTCAAGGCCATCTTGTTGTTCGGCACCGAGGCGCAGAAGGCGCGCTACCTGCCCGAGCTCGCGACCGGCGCCAAGGTCGCGGCCTTCGCGCTCACCGAGCCGGGCGCAGGCTCCGACGCCGCGGCGATCGAGACGCGCGCCGAGCTCGCCGCCGACGGCAGTCACTTCGTCCTCAACGGCTCGAAGATCTGGATCACGAACGGCGGTTACGCCGACGTCTTCACGGTGTTCGCGCGCACGACCGAGCTCGGCGAAGGGAAAAAACCCGGGATCACCGCGTTCATCGTGGAGCGCGGGGAGGGGCTGCGCACCGGCACCAACGAGGAGAAGCTCGGGATCTGCGGCTCGTCGACGACCACGGTCTACTTCGACGACGTGAAGGTGCCTGTCGAGAACGTGATCGGTGAGCCGGGCCGCGGGTTCAAGGTCGCCATGGGCGTGCTCAACAACGGGCGGCTCGGGCTCGCCGCCGGCTGCGTCGGCTCGAGCAAGACGCTGCTTCGGTTGGCGATCGAGCGTTGCAATGAGCGGCGTGCCTTCAACCGCACGATCGGCGAGTTCGGCCTCATCAAGGACAAGATCGCCGGCATGCTCGCGCGCACCTACGCGCTCGAGTCGATGACCTACCTCACGACGGGGCTCATCGACGCGGACGTGGCCGAGTACTCGCTCGAGAGCGCCATCTGCAAAGTGTTTGGCTCGGAGTCGCTCTGGTGGGTCGTGAACGAGACGCTGCAGATCGCGGCGGGGATCGGCTACATGAAGGAGTACCCGTACGAGCGGATGCTCCGTGACGCGCGCATCAACCTCATCTTCGAGGGCACGAACGAGATCCTGCGCTGCTTCATCGCGCTGAGCGGCATGCAGGGGCCGGGCAAGGAGCTCGCCGAGGTCGCGAAGGCGATGCGCGAGCCCATCAAGGGCTTTGGCCTGCTCGCCGACTTCGCCGCCCGCAAAGTGAAGACGGTGCTCGGGCAAGAGCGGCTCACGCGCGTGCATCCCATGCTGAGCCGCGAGGCGGTGCTGCTCGAGGACCACGTCGCGCACCTCGCGCGGCAGGTCGAGAACAAGCTCCGCAAGCACGGGCGCGACATCGCCGAGCGCCAGTTCGTCCAGCGGCGCATCGCCGATATCGCCATCGATCTCTACGCGCTCGCCGCGTGCCTCTCGCGCGCGACGCAGGCGATCGAGCGCCACGGCACCGAGGGCGCCTGGCGCCACGTCGAGTACACGCGCGTGTTCGCGAGCGACGCGCGAGAGCGCCTCGCGCGCAACGTGACCGGCCTCGACGACAACGACGACGAGCTGCGCAAGGACGTCGCGACCCGGTCGTACGCGGATCACGGCTACGCGCTCGACGTGCTGTAGTTTCCAGCGTGAAACGCGCCGCGTTGGGGCGGTGGTCCCAGGCTTGCAACCTGCTCGCGCCATGGGTTGGCCCTCGTGCGTGGGTGCGCTCGCGATGCTCTTCGGTCTCGGCGGGTGTTTCGAGGCGACGCCGTTCTCGGCCGACGTCGAAGAGGAGGACGAGGGGACCATCGGGAAGAACCTCGCCCGCCTCAGCGGCGCTCCTACCGCGATCCGCGTCGTGGCGCTCGGCGACACCCACCACTCCTACCGGGATATGGACGCGGCGTTCCCATTCATCAACGCGAGAGCGCCAGAGCTCGTCGTTCACACGGGGGACATGACGAACCAGGGCCTCCTGTTCGAGTACGAAGCGACGAAGCGGCGCCTCGACGAGCTCTCGGCTCCGTACTTCCCGGTGATTGGCAATCACGACGCGCTGTCGAACGGCAAAGAGATCTATGACGAGATGTTCGGCCCGCTCGATTACCTGTTTCGCTATGGGCCATTCGTCTTCATCGGCTTCAACGCGAACGCGCTCGAGTTCGACGGCCAGGTGCCCAATCGGCCGTGGCTCGAGGCCGCCCTCGAGAGCGTCCGGGCGGCGGAGCGGGTCATCCTGTTTACCCATCAGGTGCCCTACGCCGTCGACGACTTCGACGGGGGCGACACGAGCGCATACTTGACGGAGCTCTTCCGGCGGCACCGGATCGAGCTCGTGATTCACGGGCACATCGCGCAGCGCTACCTCAGACGGAGCGGGCCGACGCTCACCCTGTCCACGTCGACCTTCGAGGGCGGAGACTACAGCGTGATCGATTTCCGCGATCGCGGCCTCACGGTCGAGCACTGCACCCTGGGCGACTGCGTGCCGGCGCCCGTGCCGCCGATCGTCATCGAACCCATTCCGCTCGGTGGAGGAGACGTCTTATGAGCCCGAAGTGCCGCAGCCGCTGTCCGCGCCCGCTCGTCTTCGCCGCGGCGCTCGCGGCATGCTCGCTCATGCCCATTTGGCTCGCCTCGGGCGGCGCGGCGGCGTTCGAGGTGCCGTCGCCGTACTCCGAGCGCGACCCCGATCGCCTCGGCTGGTACGTGCCGGACTTCGCCGTGGCGCACACGGGCAGCTACCTCGGTGCCCTCGGCGCGGGCTTCGGGTATTCGGTGTTCGACGACGTCATCAACTTGTCGGTCGGGTACGGCTTCACGCCCGCGGCCATCGCCGCGCTCGACGTACACAATCTCTGGATGCGCGGCTCGATCCGGCCCATCGCTCTGCGCTACCGCGCGTTTCGCTTCGTCCCCGTGTACCTCGGCGGCGGCGCGCTCTACGCCGTCGGCGACAACTTCTTCACGCGGCTCCCCGAGCCCTACTCGGAGGACTACTACGCCAAGACCGCGTGGATGTTCCTGGGCCAGGTCGGGCTCGCGGTCGACTACCTGCCAGAGCCCGGCGGGGCGTTCGAGCGGCACGGGCTCTATGCCGAGGTCGCGATGCACGATCAGACGATGAAGATCCTCGCCAAAGAGCTCGATGCGCTGCGGTTCGTCGACCTCGTGGCGTCGGGCGTCGGCTACCGCATGGCGTTCTAGCGAGGCGCTCGAGCGAGGCATCCCAGGAGATGCCGGTGCGGCCACGGCGATGCGGGCGCCACACACGAGGGGCGAGCGCACGAATTCCCCGCGCGCGCGTGCAAGGTGGCGGGAACCACGGCGCCGCGGCCGTGTCGGTGCTCGAGGTGCGAGGCCGGGTGGGGATGCGTGGCTTCGCGCAGGAAGCGAGGGATCCATGCGAAGAGTGGCGATGGCGGGCGTGATTTCGTGGTGTGTCCTCGGTGCGAGCGTGGCGGCGGCCGCGACGTTGCCGCTCGAGCGCGTGCGCCTCTACGAGACGGGGATTGGCTACTTCGAGCGGAAGGGGACGCTCGGCAAGAGGGAGGCGCGCGTGAGCTTGCCAGTCAACGCGGGCCAGCTCGACGACGTGCTCAAGACGCTCGTCGTGATGTCGAAGGACGGCAAGGCGAGCGTCACCTCGATCGAGCTCGAGAGCCGCGTGAGTCGCGAGATGGCGCGCTCGCTCGCGGGGCTGCCGCCAGGTTCGGGCGACGCGCTGCGCCTCGCCGCGATGCTGAAGAGCCTGAAGGGCGCGGCGGT
>SXGR01487303.1_pt1 | contig 10466 bp, 3 predicted proteins | sample 3174711 | NCBI WGS metagenome assembly SXGR01 (sample SAMN11356860, study PRJNA531348) | freshwater metagenome | isolation source: freshwater sample F1-60 | place: China: Fuxian Lake, Yuxi | collected 2017-12-25 | reverse complement strand
AGTGTGCTGTTGGCCGTGGTGCTCGCCGGATTCCCTCTGGCGGCGGTGGGCGAGAGGGTCGCGACCTTCGCCGGTCAGCGCTTCGAGTTCGTTCGCATCCGGCCCGGCCGGTTCGTGATGGGATCGAGCGACGGCAACGAACGGGAACGCCCGGCCCACACGGTGCGGATTACCCCGCCGTTTGAGATGGGCAAGTTCGAAATCACCATGGAGCAGTGGGACGCGATCATGGAGAAGAACCCGAGCGGCCGGAAGCTGAAGGGCAAAACCCTGCCCGTCGACAGCGTGAGTTGGGAGGAGGCGCAGGAGTTCATCCGGCGGTTGAATCGTATGGACCGCCAATTCGAATACCGGCTTCCGACGGAAGCGGACTGGGAATACGCCTGCCGCGCCGGCAGAAAGAAGGACTTCACGCGCGATCTCGATGCCGAGGCCTTCTGGTCGGCCAATTCGGGCACCTATTGGAAGAATCTGAATCAGCCGGGTGAGGTGCTGATCGGTCCCAAGATGCCCGCCACGGTTGGGAGCAAGCGGGCGAATCCGTGGGGGCTGCACGACATGCAGGGCAATGTGTGGGAATGGGTGCAGGACTGGCACGGACCGCATCCGTCTGGAGAGGTCACTGATCCTCGGGGTCCGGAAACCGGAGCCACCAAGGTATTCAAAGGCGCCAGTTGGCTCAACTGGGGACTCGACAAAGCCGAGGTTCGCCCGTCCTACCGCGATCACCGTAAGCCGGCGTTCCGCCACACCGATCTCGGTTTCCGGTTAGTGCGAACGCCCGCTGCCCGGCATGCGGTGCGCGCCGGTGACACGCTGTACGTCGCGGCCAGCGAAGGCGCGGCGGGCACGATAGCAGAGCAGATGCAGGCGTGCAAGCGGACTCTCGAGGCCAACGGATTCAACCTCGCCGACGTTGTGTCCAGCCAGATCTGGGTAACCGGCGCCGGCCGGTTGGCTGAGGTGACGAAGGCGTTCCGGGAGCAATTCGGCGCAACCCCTCCGGCTGCCACGATCTCGCAGGTGTCGGCCCTTCCCGGCGGCGCCACCAGCGATTTTTCACTGGTCGCGGTCAAGGGAGAGAAGAAGGCAATTCGGCTAGGCTCGAAGCAGTCGTTCAGCCCGGCGATCCTGGCCGGCGGCGCCTTGTACATCTCCGGGCAGACCAGCGTGGATCCGGCGACCGGCGCGCCGGTGCAAGGGGCCATCGGAGCGCACGTCAAGCAGTCGCTTGAGAACATCGGCGCCATTCTGCGCGACGCCGGCCTGGGCTTTTCTCACGTAGCGCAAGCCAGCGTGATCCTGACCAACCCGGCGGATTTTGCGCCGATGGGCGATGTCTACCGTACTTTCACCACCCAACCCCGGCCAGCGCGGGTGCCGTTGGGCGCGGCGGAATTGCCAGGCGCCGCGCCGGTTTCGATCACGATGATCGCGCACACGGCGAAGGGTACGCCCGTGCTTCCGCAGGGCATGGATTCGAGCGACAACTATAGTCGTGGATACCTGACCGGCGACACACTGTACGTCGCGGGAATCGGGTCGGCGAAGGATTCGCTCGAGGAAGGTATGGATGAGGTGCTCGGACGCGTCAAAGCGGTCGTGGAGGCGGCGTCGATGTCGCTCGGCGACGTCGTGGAAGCACGTGTCTACCTCAACGATATTCGGACCTTCGATGGCGTGGATCGCGGCTTTCGGAAGCATTTCGGATCCGGCCGCCTGCCGGCGCGTGCCACGGTGGCCGTGGCCAACCTGCCCGCGAATCTCACGGTGATGGCCAGCTTCGTGGCGGTGAAGGCCATGCGATGAACATCCGCGGAGGAGCGCCTCGTATAAACTAGAGCAGCTCTTCGACGATGTCCGGACCGCCCGCCGTGCAAATGGGGAAGGCCGTGCACTGCCACACCGCGCGGATCTTCAGACAGACGGCGCAAACAACTCCACCCGCGTCACTTTCAGCGGAAACTCCGATCCGGCTCCCCGCTTGTCCAGCCGGATCGACACCGTGTTGTGCCCCACGACCAGAGTGTTCGCGGGAAACTGCCAGCGCAGCGCAGAAAAGCGCATATCGACCTTGTCGGCGGCAGGGAGACCGATCGCTCCATTTCCTGGTGGCTGGTGGACCTGGTAGCCGACGGTCTGCCAGCGGCCATCGACGGCGGCGCCCGCTGGCTCCAGCGCCTTTCCATTGACTGATACCGTCAGGGCATCGCCGGGCTGCGAGTAGTCGAGCGCGATCCACAGCTCGGCTTGGGCCGGAATCTCCGCGACCGGCATCGCCAGCGATTTGGGGCCATCGGCCACGTTCAGCTCAAACGGAACGGGTGCATCCCGATAGGGTGCATTGAAACGCAAGTAGTCGGTTCCGGTCCCACGGCCTGCGTCAAAGCGATACGTCAGCACGTAGTGTTTGTCTTTCCGGGCCAGCATCCGCGGGCTCGCCACTTCGCTGAGGATCTGCTTACGCCACGCGCCATAGTGGTGCCAGTTGAAGGTGTAGATGCCATCCGCTCCCCCGCGCCAGAGATTCGCGGCGCTGGCGCGAATCACCTCGTCAGGACTCACCGGATACCCATTGCCGTACGGGAACAGGCAGGGATAGACCGGCAACGACCGCACTTTCATCAGCGCCCGGAACTCCTTCAACGCCGGGAGATCTGTCAGGCCCTGTCCCAGGATCAGCATGTCGAACAAATCTTCGGAGATCCAGGATGGAACATCGTAGCCTCCGAGCAGACACCACTCCAACCGCTCGGGAACGCGCACCGCGATTTCGATGGGCCGGCCTCGCTTTTCCGCCCGCGCCTGCAAGCTCTTGCGCACGGTCCTGAGGAAATCGGTCAGGTACTTGGCGCTCTCCTTTTCTGTTCCCCGGGGAAAATTCAAGGTGTGGCGCAACCAGTCGAGTTCAATGCCGTCGAAGTCCCAGCGGTCGAAAAATTCTTCGATGATTCTGAGCTTCCACGCGCGTACCTGCGGGCGCCGGTAGTCGAGCGCGGTCCAGCGGTCGAGGTTTTCAACGAGCCAGTCCGGATTCTGGCGCTTGAAGGTGGGAAGCTCGGGGTTCGGGAGCGTTCCGCGAGGATGCTGCCCGTCATGCGTATCGTTCATGCGCAGCGATACGAAAGCTGCCATTCCGCGCTTGTGACATTCCTCCACGATCACCAGCGGCGGGTTATGGCCGGCGTCCACCATGCTTTTCGGGTTCAGGTATTGATCTTTTGGGTCGATCTCCACGCCGCCGTGCCAGGTACGGCTCTTCGGGAACTGAAACTCGTCGGCCTGTCCCGGCCACTCGAGAACATTGCTCTGATACTCGGCGACGTTCCCGCTGCCGAAACTGAACAGCACGGTGTCGACGCCGGTATTCTCGATCAGTGTGAATACCAGCGAGGTGAACTGCTCACGGGTCAGCGGGCCGGTTGCGTTCGGTATCGCAGTTTTGCCCCAGCAGTGAATCACCGATCCGTCCCAGTTGAAGAGGAACCGGCGCTTTGGGCTGCTGCCAGGCTTACCTGGTTGCGGCTTGACATCGGCGGCCATGAGGCCCCCGGCGGCGGCCAGGCCAAGGGCGCTTCGACGCGTGAGTGGCATAGTAACAGAGCTCCGCGAACTCAGTATCCGATACTTCGCCTTGTCCCCGGGGCTCAGAATGCCAACCGCAGGCCGAACTGCATCTGGCGCATCGCTTCGCCGCCGATCAAGCCGGTGATACGCCCAGCTTGCGGGTTGTCCACGTTCCCGTTGGGAAGGGCCAAATTGGTGTTGTTGAGGGCATTGAAGGCTTCCATTCGGAACTCCAGCGAGGTGCGCTCGGTCGGGTGGAACGTCTTGCCCACGGCCCAGCCGGCGTTAAACAGCCCCGGACCACGCAGGGTATTCCGGCCTACATTACCCTGCCTGTACAGTGCCGGCACGCCGAAGGCGGCAGGGTTGTACCATTTGTTCCGGTCCGGCTTCGCGAGCTCCGGATCGCCCACCAGGTCCGGACGCAGAGTGAAGGTAGAGTTGAGCGAGGAGTTATTGCCCAACTGAGCGCTGTACGGCGGACCGCTTTGCGAGATGCTGATCCCACTGAAGGACCAACCTTCCACCAACTGCCGGCCCACGCCGGTGACGCCCGAAAGAAAACGCTTTCCGGGACCGAAGGGGAGTTCGTAAACATGCCCCAACGAAAACACGGAAGCGCGGTCGCGGTTGGCCACAGACCGGTCATTGCGCGCGTTCTGCGGGTCGGTGACCACATCATAACCACCGCCGCCGGACCCGAAATCGATGGTCTTCGACCAGGTATACGCCATGATAAATGCCAATCCCTTGGCGGCCTTCTTGGTCGCCTGAAGCTGAAGGCTGTGATAGTTCGAACTTCCGGAGTTACCCCGGACGCTGATGTTCTGGTTGTATCCGAACTTCGCAAACAAAGGGCGCCGTGGATCGAACGGCCCGGGCCCCGGAATCGGGACGTTCATTGGCACGTTCCAGTACAGTTGGCGGCCGACATTGCCGACATACGCGCTTTCCACGGATAACGTCGAGGAGATGGTGCGCTGAAGGGTGAAGTTCCATGAATCGACGTAGGCGGTGCGTCGGTCAAACGGATTTCCCGTGATACCTATGCCGATGGGTAGTGGAACCTTGCCGTTCGAGGGGATCGCTGGGAAACCTGCAAACGCGGGAGGCTGGCTGCCCAAAGTAATTACTGGCGCGAAGTTGGTCGGCTGAATGAGTTGCTGCGACCCTTGCAGCGGCCAGTTCCCCGAAATCAATATGTTGAACACGTTGGGGAAGAAACTTCGCGCGCCGCCCAGCCGCAACACCGTCTTGTCGTTGATCAGATAAGTCAATCCCAGGCGCGGCGCAAAGTTGTTGCGATCTACGCGCACGCCCACGCGATTGGGAACTTCGCCCACGCCGGCGATCCAAACCAGCCCGGTGGCGAACTCGAAGTTCGATCCGGAGCGGGTCGGGGTAGCCGGTGGAGTATAGATCTCATAACGCAGCCCGTAGTTCAACGTCAGCTTCCGATTGATTTTCCACTGGTCCTGGACGTAGAAAAACGTGTGGAGCTCCGATTCATTCCCGATGTCTTCGGTGAGATTGAACTGCCGGCTGAAGGAACTGGCTTCTCCGAGGAACAGACTGGCGGTTGCGAAGCCGGAGTTCGTAATGGCTGAAGAGCCGGTGATCCCCGGAGTGAAACCGAAGCCTCCGATGCGGCCGCCGTTGCCGATCCGCAGGTTCGCGTATTTTCGGATGTCAGCCCCGAACTTCACGCTGTGGCTACCCCGGGTCCAATTGAGATTGGTGGCCCACTGGTGATGCCGCATGAGTTGATCGAGAGGACAATTGCACGTGGCGCGGCCGCCCATCCGGAAAGCCCCGATCCCGTTAGTGCTGCTCCCCGCCAGCCCGCTGGTGTTGAGGTCACCGGTGTTGAGCCCGGGAAGCCCGTACTTGTCCGACAAGTTCGTGCCGTTGTCGGGATGGAGTACGTTGATTCCGTATCGCGAGTAGCCATAGCGAAAGTCCTGCAGCAGTGCCGGGCTATAGATGTGGTTCACGTTGATGGAGAGATTCCGGTTCTTGCCGGTGGAGAAGCCGCCGACGCCTCCCTCCACCGAGGGTCCCCCGCCTTCGCCGAAGATCGGCGGAGAGAACAGATCGGAGTCGAACTGAATGTATCGCCCGAACAGGCGGGTGTTGTCACTAAGATAGTGGTCGAGCCGCGTTGACCATTGATCGGTATTGAACTTTGTGGAAGCGACGGCAATCAGGTTGTTCTCGACCTGATCAGGAAACGACGGGGCCGGCAGCAAAGGGAAGAGGCTTCTCGCCACTGCATTCTGTCTGGCCGCCGGAATGCGGTTATCCGGAAATTGCATGCGCCCGGAACCGTTGGCATTGCCGCCGAGCGGGTCAAAAATGGGTACCTGCCGTCCGGCACTATCCCGGACCTGGCTGAAGTCGCCCAGGCGCATTTGAGCAGTCGGGACGCTGGCGAATGTGGTGTTGCCCAAGCGCTGGCGGGCGCCCTGATACTCCCCAAAATAGAACGTCTTGTTCTTCTTGATCGCGCCGCCGAACGAGCCCCCGAACTGATTCCATCGGAAGGGCGGAGGCTCCTTGGGCTGGGTGAAGGAGTTGCGGGCGTTGGTTTTGTCGTGACGCAGGAAGTGAAACAGCGACCCGTGAATTGCGTTCTCTCCGGACTTGGTTTCCACTTGGGTGAGTGCGCCACCGGCCCGGCCGAACTCCGCGTCCCAGCTTGAGGTGGTGATCTTGACCTCGCGGATCGAGTCGATGTTCGGCAATACGATATTGCCTCCCAGGACGTTTTCGTTGTTGTCCACCCCGTCGAGTTGGACGTTGCGAGCTCCATTGGGCTGCCCGTTGGAGAAGACGCTGAGCGACTGCTGAGGGTTCTCGGCAAGCCCGGTCATACCCGGCTGTCTGACTGCACCCGGAACCACCAGTTGGAGGTAGGCGAAGTTTCGCCCCAAGGTCGGCAACCGGTTGACCAGGTAGTTCTCAATGTGAGTGCTGACATCCGCGCGTTCGCTCTTTAGCAGAGGTACGTCCGCCGAGACAACCACTTGCTCGACGACTTCGCCGACTTGCAGCACAGCATCCACCCGAACAGTGGAATCCACTGACAGGACCGCATTGGGCCGCACGAACGTCTTGAATCCAGCCTTCTCGACTCGAATCGTGTAGACGCCAGCCGGGATCAACGCTTTGATGTAGAATCCCAGGTCGCTGGTGGTCACCTCGAATGAGACGCCTTTGTTCACCTCGGTTAGCGTGACCTTGGCGGCCGGAATGGAGCCGCCGGTTGTGTCGGAGACGATCCCGGTGATCGATCCCGAAGTGGCCTGACCGAAGGCGGTTCCAGTCAGCAGCAGTATCGAACAGGCCGTCGCCAGCCAAGCTGGACGAGGGCTAGAGGCATTCGTGTGCATATGTAACTCCGTACTAAGAGGGTGGAAAAGCCGCTCCGCGGGGCGCCCGGTTATTGGGCACGCCGCCAAACCGCCCTTTCACTTTAGGAATCCACGTTGGCCGCTACCAGCCAACCTCGCTACGCAATCATCTCTTTGATGGTGCGACCACCAAGGTCAGTGAGCCGTTTGAACCGCCCGCCATGGTAGTAAGTCAAGCGCATGTCGTCAAGACCCATCAGGCGCAAAATGGTCGCGTGGACATCATGGAGGTGATAGCGGTTGTCAACGGCCTTCAGGCCGGTTTCGTCAGTCGAACCAACTATCGTCCCGCCCTTGACCCCTCCGCCGGCAAACCACATCAACGCGGCGTGCTTGTTGTGGTCTCGCCCCGGATAGGTCGCAAAGAAGCCCTTGTGATTATCGGGCGTCCGCCCAAACTCGCCCCCCCAACAGACGAGCGTCTGGTCGAGGAGGCCGCGCTGCTTGAGATCCTTGAGCAGGGCCGCTACCGGTTTGTCCGTCTCCTGGCCGCGGCGGCGATGATGCTCGGCGAGCCGGTCATGCGAGTCCCAACCATGACTGTAAATCTGCACATGCCGCACCCCGCGTTCGACCAGCCGGCGAGCGAGCAGGCAGCGCTGCCCCATTGGCTCGGTGATCTTGTCATTGAGGCCGTAGAGCTCCTTGATGTGGGCTGGCTCGCTGTCCAGATCGGCGGCTTCGGGCACAGCGGTTTGCATGCGGAACGCCAACTCGTAATTCTTCATCCGGGCTGCCAAATCGCCGTTGGCCGGATCCGAATCCAGATAGGGCTGGTTGAGGGAGTTCAACAGCTCGATGTTGGCTTTCTGCTGTTCGGGCTGGACGTCTGCCGGCGGCTTGAGGTCGTTGATCGGCACGCCACTCGGATTGAAGAGCGTTCCCTGTGTGAGAGCCGGCAGATAGCCGTTGGACCAGTTCACCGCTCCGCTCCACACGCCACCTCCCGATAGGACCACGAAAGCAGGGAGATTCTGATTCTCCGTCCCCAGTCCGTGCACGATCCATGCGCCCGCTGACGGCGACCCAGGCAACAATGACCCGGTGTTCATCTGGAATGTGGCCATCGGATGGATTTCCGAATCCGTGTACATGGAGCGCAGAATCGCCATGTCGTCGACGCACTCGCCCAGGTTCGGAAACATGTCCGAGACCTCGATTCCCGATTGCCCGTACTTGCGGAACTTGAACGGGCTTCCTACGTAGAGCCGTTCCTCGCGGTTGGCGCCGTTTCCTCCTCCTGCGTAGACACGCGTTACCGATGTTCCATGGAACTTGGTGAGCGCGGGCTTGGGGTCGAAGGTGTCCATCTGGCTGGGACCGCCGTACATGAAAAGGGAGATACAGGACTTGGCCTTGGCAGGAAAGTGCTGCTTCTTCGGCGCCAGCGGGTCCACTCCCGCCGTCGCAGCGGACAGGACACCGTCCTGGTGCAACAGCGAAGTGAGGGCGATGCTTCCGATGCCCCGTCCGAAGCGGCTCAGTAGATCCCGGCGTCCTAATTCGCCGCCGAGCGGGGATTCCACGTTCCGACACATTTTAGCCATCTGCTACTCCAGGAACATAAACTCATTGAGGTTCAGCAACACCAAACACACATCGGCCAGGGAACCCTTCGTCAGAAACTCCAGGTTCTTCGCTTTCTCGGTTTCCGTAGGCGCGCGTTGCAGCACCAGGCTGTAGGCTCGCTCAATTTGCTTGGCCGGGTCAGTCCCGGCTTCCCGCTTCACTCGCTCGGCCATGGCCTTGCTCTGCTCGTTCGCAAACTTGCTGTTGAAGAGTGCGAATACCTGCGGGGTCACGGTGGTGATTCCGCGGACGGAACAGCTCTCATTCATGTTGGTGCCGTCAAATACGTTGAGCATGGGGGGTGACACCGCGCGCTTTTGCAACATATAGACCGTGCGGCGGCTCTGTTCTTCTTTGCTGGAGGGCTCCCAGAACTGCGACGCTCGCTTCAGAAGCTCTTCATCCACTTCCGGAAAGAAACCGGGCCCGCCGGCCGCCGCGTTCAACTGTCCGCTCACCGCCAACATGCTGTCGCGGATCACTTCCGATTCCAGACGGAGCCGGTTCATTCGCCACAAATAGCGGTTATCCGCATCGATTTTCGCGAAGTCGGCGGCGCGCGGATTCTTCATCGACTGCCGGTAGAGGTCCGATTTCAGTATGAGCCGGTGTATGCTCTTGACGCTCCAACCGCTCTCGATGAACTGCGCGGCCAACCAGTCAATCAATTCCGCATGAACGGTCCCGCTGCCATTTTTCCCGAAATCGCTTGGCGTCTTAACCAGGCCTTCGCCGAAGTGATGCTGCCAGATGCGATTCACCATCACTCGCGCGGTCAGCGGGTTCTCCGGACTCGTGATCCATTCGGCGAGCGTCTTGCGCCGGCTCTCTACGACACCTTCCAAATCAAGGCGGTCGTCGTTGCCCGTCACGGCGCTGAGGAATCCCGGTTGGACCTCCTCGCCTTTCAGCTTAGGATTGCCGCCCGTGAGAACGTACGTGGCCGGAGCCACGGGATAATTGGGCGCGGCGGAGTTACCCGCGCCGATCAGTTCGGCGGCCGTGAAAGCCATGGGCTTGAAGAGGCCGGCTTCGTTACCGTGTCCGTCAGCTCTGCGGCTGAGCCGGGTGTACACCTCCCGCTCCTGCTTCGTGAACAGGACACCTTTGGTGAGCGCCGCATTCAAGTCGCCCTCGTTGATCCCGCGCGACAGATCCTTGAGGTCTTGCGGGGAAGACAGGGTCATCCCCATGGCACTCCTCACCCGCTCCAGATACTGAGCTTTGATGCGCTCCTGCTCTTCTTTCCGCTTGGCCAGAACCTCCTGCCACTGCTTGTCCTTTTGCTCCCACTGAGCGGGCCGTTCGTTCTGGGTGAACGGAACCGGTTCGGCCTGCACGGTAACCGGCGCAAAGAACGCTTCGAGCCGATAGTAGTCGCGAGTGGGAATCGGATCGAACTTGTGATCGTGACAGCGCGCGCAACCGACGGTCATTCCCAGGAACACGGAGCCCGTGGTGCCAACCACGTCGTTGAGTAAATCGCGCCGCATTTCCTCTTTCGTGCCTTCCAGGAACACACCAAGGCGCAAAAAACCGGCGGCCACCCTTCCCTCGGCGCCGAACGCCGGATAGGCATCTCCGGCAATCTGCTCCCGAACAAAGCGGTCATAGGGCCGATCCTCATTGAAGGCGCGAATCACGTAGTCACGAAAACGCCACATGTGAGGCAAGGGAAAATCGAGTCCACCACCGCCCGAATCTGCGTACCGCACGACGTCGAGCCAATGGCGTCCCCACCGCTCCCCGTAGCGCGTATCCTCCAGCAGCCGGTCGATCTCCCGATCGTAGGCGTCTGGCCGGGAATCGCTGAGAAAGCGGTCCATGTCGGCGGGGGTCGGAGGAAACCCGATCAGGTCGAAATACAGTCTTCGCAGCAAAACCCGCTTGGAGACCGGAGGCGCCGGCGCCAGCCCT
>SXGR01388970.1_pt1 | contig 10466 bp, 8 predicted proteins | sample 3174711 | NCBI WGS metagenome assembly SXGR01 (sample SAMN11356860, study PRJNA531348) | freshwater metagenome | isolation source: freshwater sample F1-60 | place: China: Fuxian Lake, Yuxi | collected 2017-12-25 | reverse complement strand
GCTTGTCCGAATTTCTCTCTATTTTCAAGAGGTGTAGCGTTGCTTCCGAACTTTGTTGAAAACTTTTGCTGCTTTACATAGGAGCGTGTGTTACCAGTCTGGTGGCGGCACACAGTTTATCATCACTGTCCAAGGAAATAGGAATAGTTTTTTTCCGGCAGTGTTAATTTTAACTCAGTATATTCTTTCTTTGGAGTAAAAATCATTTCATATACACCGTCGTTAAAATAAACACTTTCTTTATTTGTAGGATTAATATTGGTCAACCTTACTTTACTATTATTTACATTCCATTTCAAATTTTCTTTGTCACCAGACGGATAAACTACAACCGCAGTATTGTCATATTTGAAATTAACTATTGTGCAAACATTAGCAGTTATTCCTCGAATGCTGTCGCCAGAACCCCATGTTCTCTTACAGATTGTCCACTGTCCAATTATACTATTTTTCTCAGTCGTATTATTTATAACAATAATACTTTTATTGTCCACAATTTGTTTGTCAGAGTTGCAAGCTGTCAAAAGTATAATTGTCAATATGAGGAATAAATGTTTCATATGATATTTTTAATATTATGGTTGTCCGCCACTTGCTGGTAACTACTCGCTAAGACTCATTTGCTAATTACAAACGATTGTAATCATTTACAAATGCTTAAAAGCAGCTAATCAAATATAACAAAAAAGCCTTTCGTTTCCGAAAGGCTTTTTTAAATTAAGCTTTATTAAAATCCCAAGTTTCCATAAACTTGGTCGTATAATTACCGGCTTTAAAATCTTCGTTTTGCATTAATTTAATGTGAAACGGGATAGTTGTTTTAACACCTTCAATTACATATTCACTTAAAGCACGGTGCATTTTTGCAATGGCTTCTTCACGTGTTTGTGCAACCGTAATTAATTTACCAACCATACTATCATAGTTTGGTGGAATGGTATAACCGCTATACACATGCGAGTCAACACGGATACCGTGTCCGCCTGGAGTGTGTAAAGTCGTTATTTTACCTGGAGATGGTGTAAAGTTTTTAAATGGATCTTCTGCATTAATACGGCACTCAATTGCATGTAATTGTGGGTAGTAGTTTTTACCACTAATAGGCACACCTGCTGCCACTAAAATTTGCTCGCGTATTAAATCGTAGTTAATTACTTCTTCAGTAATTGGATGCTCCACCTGAATACGAGTATTCATTTCCATGAAATAGAAATTACGGTGTTTATCAACCAAAAACTCAACTGTACCAACACCTTCGTAACCAATAGATAAAGCAGCTTTCACAGCAGCATCACCCATTAATTCACGTAACTCAGGAGTCATAAATGGAGAAGGCGTTTCTTCCACCAATTTTTGGTGACGACGTTGTACTGAACAGTCACGCTCACTTAAGTGGCAAGCTTTACCGTGTGCATCGCCCACAATCTGAATTTCGATATGGCGTGGTTCTTCAATATATTTTTCCATGTACATGGCACCGTTTCCAAACGCAGCTGTAGCTTCGTGTGTAGCACTATCCCATGCATTTTGAAAATCTTCTTCTTTCCAAATAATACGCATCCCTTTTCCACCACCACCGGCAGTAGCTTTAATAATCACAGGATACTTAATACCTTTGGCTAATTCCATGCCTTGAGCAGCGCTTTCTAATAAACCTTCAGAGCCAGGAACGCAAGGAACACCAGCATTAATCATGGTAGTTTTTGCATTACTCTTATCTCCCATTTGGTTAATCATCTCTGGAGAAGCACCAATAAACTTAATATTGTTTTGGCGGCAAATTTCAGAAAACTTAGCATTCTCGCTTAAGAAACCATATCCTAGGTGAATAGCATCTGCGTTAGTAATCTCGGCAGCAGCAATAATGTTTGCCATGTTTAAGTAACTGTCTTTACTAGGCGGAGGCCCAATACAAACAGCTTCATCAGCAAACTTAACGTGCAACGATTCTTTATCGGCTGTAGAATAAACCGCAACGGTTTTAATTCCCATTTCCTTACATGTTCTTATCACACGTAAAGCAATCTCGCCACGATTGGCAATTAATATTTTTTTAAACATCTCTCGATTTACGATTTTACGATTTACGATTTGCGATTTTTGAAATCTTAAACGGTAAATCAGTTTACAAATAATTTTAACTGTGGTAAATTTTCAAATCGTCAATCTACCTTCTTAATTCGTCGTTTTTACGAAGGATCTACTAAGAATAAAGGTTGATCGTACTCAACAGGAGTAGCGTCATTTACCAATACCTTAACGATTTTACCTTTTACTTCGCTTTCAATTTCGTTAAATAATTTCATCGCTTCAATGATACAAACTGGTTTGCCAATTTCAATATCATCACCTACGTTCACAAATGCAGGCTTATCTGGCCCAGCAGAGCGATAGAATGTTCCAATCATAGGAGATTTAACAGTTACATATTTAGCCTCGTTAGAAGCAGCAGGAGTAACTGGAGTTGTAGTTTCAGCAGCTGTAGTAGTATTTGCTACCGGAGCAGCAACCACTTGTGCAGGGGCTGTTGTAATTTGAGCTGGTGCAGCTTGGTACATAACAGGAGCAGCTTGCTTACCAGTTTTAATAACGATTTTAATTTCTTTAGTCTCTAGTTCAACTTCGTTTACCCCGCTCTTTGAAACAAATTTAATTAAATCTTGAATTTCAGTTAATTTCATTTATGTGTGTGTTTTAGTTAGTGGGGGCAAAAATACCATTTATTTATAAAAAACGAGAAAAATCATCCCTTTTTGGTCGAAAATGACCTGAATGTTCAAAAAAAGCACTAATTATCAACAATATAAAATTTGGATTGGGATTTACGAACGACGAGGTACGATTTATGAATTGGGAATTACGAATTTAGAACTTTTGAATTCGTAAATCGTCATTCCAAACTCGAACTTCCTATCGGATTCTATCCGCACTTCTTACTAATTGCTCATCTTTTTTGATAAAATGAGCCGCTAAATAGGCGAAAACAGCAGAAATAATTGGTAAAAATGATCCAACTTGGTAGTTTATTGCTCCAGGAGTTCCTTCCTTTATATAAGAGAATATAAAAAATAACCCTACAATAAATACATTAAACACCATTAATAGGTTGGTTAACTTAAATTGTAGTACTCTGTTTTTATATAAAAAAATAAGAGCTACACTTAATATAAGGATGATGATGTTTAAAATCATAGCTACATATATATTATTGCCCATCACATCTGCACTGCAACCAGGCATTAAACAAATCGACCAGCTTTTGTCTTCAAAAGTTAGGGTTTGAAAAGGAATAAAAAACTGAACAATAGCAATAATAGCTACTGCTAATAAAAAAAGGGTTTGTTTACGTTGAATCATGGCGCAAAAGTACTTTTTTAACCGCAAAGAGGCAAAGGTTTTCGCAAAGTTCACTAAGAATAATTTCACCACGTCTACATTTTGCGCTCTTTATATTTCACTTAGTGTTCTTTACGGTTAAATAATTATTAATAAATCTAAATTACTTACTTTAACCCTTTGTACTATAATCCAAGTAACTTACATTTGTAGTATGGAAAACAAATACCAAAACCTAATTGAGCAAACCTTCGATTTCCCACAAGAATCATTTGAAGTAATTGATAATGAATTATACTTTAATGATATTCCCTTAATGGATATCATTAAGCAATATGGTACTCCATTGAAAATCACGTATTTACCTAAGATATCTTCACAAATACAAAAGGCAAAACGTATGTTTAATGTGGCAATGGCAAAAGCCGATTATAAAGGTAAATATGTTTACTGCTATTGCACCAAAAGCTCACACTTTAGCTTTGTTTTAGACGAAGTATTAAAAAATGATGTGCATATCGAAACTTCTTCGGCCTATGATATCCAAATAATTAGAGAGCAAATAAAAAAGAAGAAAATAACGAAGGATACCTTTATTATATGTAATGGTTATAAGAAAACAAACTACAAACAATACATCTCAGAACTACTAAATGATGGTTATAACGTAATCCCAGTTTTAGACCATTTAGATGAGTTTGATCACTATAAAAAGAATGTAAAAGCTCCAAAATGCCAACTCGGAATCAGAATTAGTACTGAAGAAGAGCCATCTTTTGCCTTTTATTCATCTCGTTTAGGAGTACGTTACACAGATATCGTTAGTTTATATACAGAGAAAATACAAAACAATCCTAAGTTTGAACTAAAATTGTTGCATTTCTTTATCAATAATGGCATTAAGGATACCATTTATTATTGGACAGAATTAAATAAGTGTTTGAATATCTATAAGGAATTAAAGAAAATTTGTCCAAGTTTAGATTCATTGAATATTGGCGGTGGTATGCCAATTCGCACCTCTTTAAGTTTTGATTATAACTACGATTATATGGTAGAAGAGATTATTGCGCAGGTGAAATCATTTTGTACCCAACATGAGTTAGATGAACCCAATATTTTTACTGAGTTTGGCTCGTTTACAGTAGCAGAAAGTGGAGCTACTTTGTACTCTATTATCGATCAAAAACAACAAAACGACCGAGAACAATGGTACATGATTGATAGTTCATTTATTACAACTCTTCCCGATACTTGGGGTATTAACCAACGCTTTATTTTATTAGCTGTAAATAATTGGGATAAACCTTATGTGCCCGTAAACTTAGGAGGTTTAACCTGCGATAGTATGGATTATTACAATAGTGAGGCTCATACTAACCAAGTGTTTTTACCAAAAGTTTCAAAAACAGATAAGCAGCCTTTATATGTAGGATTTTTTCACACTGGTGCATATCAAGAGGCTTTAAGTGGTTATGGTGGAACCCAACATTGTTTAGTACCTGCACCCAAACACGTATTAATTGATAAGGATGAAGACGGGAAATTAACCACGAAGTTGTTTGCAAAGGAGCAGAGTTATAAATCGATGTTGAAAATTTTAGGTTACTAGTAGTTTCTGGTAATTATATCTTGCCAAACGGTTTAAAAAATAATTTAACGAAATTTAAGAGATTAATTTGTCGGTTTAAACCAAATGATTATCTTTCGATTTCTATAACTTATCTTTTTGAGAACAACAAAACGAATACTGTCATTCTTCTCTCTAGTTTCATTATTGATACTTAGCTCATGTGGCGACTCTAAAAGAACTGAGAACTCTTTAACTGAAGGTTTAATTGAGTATAACGCTGAGGTCGTAGATCAATCTCATCCTATGGCAGGCTTAGCTCCAAGCTCAGCAACCGTTAAGTTTAAAGGGAATAAATTACAAGTTGAAATGAGTACAATGGGTATTTTTAATACCACTTTTATTAGCGATCCAGCCAAAAAGACGTTGAGTCAAATGGTGAAGTTTATGGATATCAAAAATGCTTGTATTCAAAATGAAACTGATTTAATTCAAGAAAATAAAGGCTATGAATTAAAGTTGGAAGAAGTAAAAGGAACGAAGAAAATAGCTGGCTACGATTGCAAAAAAATAAAAGCCACAATGGTTAGCGATCCAAGCGTTACGTTTGATGTATATTATACAGATGAATTAGGCTTAGATAGTATTAATAACGTGGGCCCTTATAAAGATATTAAAGGAATGTTAATGCAATACCGATTAAAGAAACTAGGTTTAGAAATGTGTTTTACCGCAACAGCAGTAAAGAAAGAAGAAATAAAAGATGAGGATTTTGAAGTTCCAGCTTTTTATAAAATAGTAACTCGCACCGAGATGGAGAAGCTATTTGAAGATATCCAAAAGTAGTTTAATAACTAACTCGTTTTTTCTACAATTCATCAATTCATTTTACCATTTAGCATATTTTTGCATTTCAAAACTATCAAATTGGTAACTTGGCATACCAATTGAAAACATAAAATCAAATTTTTAAAATAAATCAAATGAACAAATTATTCTCTACGCTAGCTGTTGTTGCATTATCAGCATTATCATTAAATGCACAAATTAAAGAAGGAGCTATTACTTATGCTATGACGATGGAAGGTCTTCCTCCTGAGCAAGCAGCTATGATAGGTGATATGGAATTAAAATCAACATTTAAAAACACTAAGGTTTTAACAGACATGTCGTCAATGATGTTTACAAATCAAACTTTAGTAGATGATAAAGGAATGGTGATGTTGATGGAGCAAATGGGAAATAAAATTGCTGTGAAACAAACTAAGGAAGAAATGGAAAAAGAAGAGGCTAAACAAAAAGAAAAGCCTGCTGATCCAAAAATTGAGTACACTACCGAAACAAAAACAATTGCTGGCTATGAGTGCAAAAAAGCAATCGTTACAATGGTAGGTAAGGATAAAAAAGAAGAAAAAATGGAAATTTGGTATTCTGATAAATTCGAAAACTTAAATAAAGAAGGTAAAGGTCGCGGACAAAGTTTTATGAGAGGTTTAAAAGGTGTTCCTTTTGAATATTCAGGAGCTCAAGGTCCAATGAAATTTAAAATGGTTGCCAAAGAAGTATCTATTGAACCAGTGGCGGATTCAAAATTTGAATTATCTACGGAAGGTTACAAAATGATGACGATGGACGAATTAAAAGCAATGCAAGGCGGAAAATAATTTCCTTCTTAAATTATTAAAAAGGCTCGGTTAAACACTGAGCCTTTTTTTGTTTAAATCTATTGATTTTTATGGATAAATAATGGTTTGCTAATTGGCTAATTAATTCTATAAAGTTAACTTTGTACCTTCAAAAATCTCACAAAAATCCCTACATATGATTCATTTCTTCGGAAACCAATCCAACACCGTTTTTGCAGTTCAAGCACAAGATTCCATCTCATCAGAAAACATTCAAAAATTAAATTGGCTTTTTGCTGATGCACATAAAATAGAGAAGTCCGTAGTAACGGATTTTTTTGTTGGCCCACGTGCCGCTATGGTTACACCTTGGAGTACTAATGCGGTTGAGATTACCCAAAACATGGGAATTACTGGCATTATCCGAATTGAAGAATTTGAAAAAGTTGCTGCAGACTTTACTGCTTTTGATCCAATGTTGTCTCAAAAGTATAGCGAATTGAATCAAGATATTTATACGATTAATGTAAAGCCTGAACCAATTTTAGATATTACAGACATTGCCGCTTATAATAAATCAGAAGGTTTAGCTTTAAGCAGCGAAGAAGTAGATTACTTAAATAACTTATCTACTAAGTTAGGACGTAAATTAACGGACTCTGAAATTTTCGCTTTTTCTCAAGCAAATTCAGAACACTGTCGCCATAAAATTTTTAATGGAACATTTGTGATTGATGGAGAAACAAAACCAACTTCTCTTTTTAAATTAATCAAAAAAACATCTGAGACTAATCCTAACGATATTGTATCTGCCTACAAAGACAATGTAGCTTTTGTTAAAGGACCTAAGGTTGTTCAATTTGCTCCTAAGACTTCAGACAAAGCAGATTTTTACGAAGAAAAAGAATTTGATTCTGTTCTTTCTTTAAAAGCAGAAACACATAACTTCCCTACAACCGTTGAACCTTTTAATGGCGCAGCAACAGGGTCTGGCGGAGAAATTCGTGACCGTTTAGCGGGAGGACAAGGTTCATTGCCATTAGCAGGAACTGCAGTTTACATGACTTCTTATTCTCGTTTAGAAAATGGAAGAGAGTGGGAGGCTGGAATGAAAGAAAGAAAGTGGTTGTATCAAACACCAATGGATATTTTAATCAAAGCCTCTAACGGCGCTTCTGATTTTGGAAATAAATTTGGTCAACCATTAATTACTGGTTCGGTATTAACCTTTGAGCACGATGAAAATAATCGCAAGATTGGTTACGATAAAGTAATTATGCAAGCAGGTGGTATTGGTTATGGCAAATTAAATCAAGCTATTAAAAAAGCGCCACATAAAGGAGATAAGATTGTTATTTTAGGCGGAGAAAATTACCGCATTGGAATGGGTGGAGCAGCTGTTTCTTCAGCTGATACAGGTGCTTTTGGTTCGGGAATCGAATTAAATGCTATCCAACGTTCTAATCCAGAAATGCAAAAACGTGCAGCTAATGCTATTCGTGCGTTTGTTGAAAGTGATAACAATCCAATTGTATCTATTCACGATCATGGTGCTGGCGGCCACTTAAACTGTTTATCAGAATTAGTAGAAGCAACTGGTGGTTTAATTGATTTGGATAAATTGCCTGTGGGCGATCCAACCTTATCAGCTAAAGAAATTATTGGTAACGAATCACAAGAACGTATGGGTTTAGTGATTGGTGAAAAAGATATTGCGACTTTACAACGTATTGCCGACCGCGAGCGTTCGCCAATGTATCAAGTAGGTGATGTAACTAACGACCATCGTTTTACCTTTCAATCAAAATTGACTGGCTTAAAACCAATGGATTATGCTTTGGAAGATTTTTTTGGAAGCTCTCCAAAAACCATCATGACGGATAAAAACGTTCAACGTCATTATGCAGAGTTAACCTATTCAACAGCTAATGTTCCTTCATACTTAAATCAAGTGTTGCAATTAGAAGCTGTTGCTTGTAAAGATTGGTTAACTAATAAAGTTGACCGTTGCGTTGGTGGACGAGTTGCAAAACAACAATGTGCCGGACCGTTACAATTACCGTTAAACAATGTTGGTGTAATGGCATTAGATTATAAAGGTGAAGAAGGTATTGCCACAACTATTGGTCATTCATCAATTGCGGCATTAATAGATCCAGCAGCAGGCTCAAGAACTGCGATTGCAGAAGCTTTATCTAATTTAGTTTGGGCGCCATTAAAAGATAATTTGCAATCGGTTTCATTATCGGCAAACTGGATGTGGGCTTGCAAGAACGAAGGAGAAGATGCTCGTTTATACGAAGCAGTAAAAGCTTGTTCGGATTTTGCCATTGAATTAGGAATCAATATTCCAACAGGAAAAGATTCTTTATCCATGAAACAAAAATATCCTAACGATGAGGTGATTGCTCCTGGAACTGTTATTATTTCAGCTGCAGGAAACTGTTCAAATATTACAAAAGTAGTTGAGCCTGTTTTAAAACGTAACGGTGGTAACATTTATTATTTGAATTTATCTCAAGATACATTCAAGTTAGGAGGTACATCTTTTGCGCAAATATTAAATAAAATTGGGACTGAAGTTCCAACCATTAAAGATGGTGTTTACTTTAAAAAAGCATTTAATGTTTTACAAGATTTAATCAAGGAACGTAAAATCAAAGCAGGACATGATGTTGGTAGCGGTGGTTTAGTAACGACTTTATTAGAAATGTGTTTTGCTGACGTAAACTTAGGTGCGAATTATGATTTATCTTCTTTAAAAGAAAGTGATACCGTAAAAGCTTTATTTAATGAAAATATTGCTGTTGTTTTCCAAGCAGATGCTTCTGTAGAGGCAGAGTTTGCAAAACATAAGGTTGAGGTTTTTAAAATTGGTTCGGTTGCTGAAGGTAATTTAGTAAACATTAAGAATAATGCGGATACTTTTACTTTCAATGTTTCTGAAACAAGAGATACTTGGTATAAAACTTCTTTCTTATTAGATTCTAAACAGTCAAAAAACGGAATGGCGGTGGAGCGTTATACTAACTATAAAAACCAAGCTTTACAGTTTACTTTCCCTAAACAGTTTGATGGCAAATTACCTGTAATTGATTCGTCAAAGCCTCGTCCTAAAGCAGCCATTATTCGTGAAAAAGGTTCTAACTCAGAACGTGAAATGGCCAATGCGATGTATTTAGCAGGCTTTGATGTGAAGGATATTCATATGACAGATTTAATTTCTGGTAGAGAAAATTTGGAAGATGTTCAGTTTATTGGAGCAGTTGGAGGTTTCTCTAATTCAGATGTATTAGGTTCTGCTAAAGGTTGGGCTGGAGCTTTCTTATACAACGAAAAAGCAAAAACAGCTTTAGACAAATTCTTTAAAAGAGAAGATACTTTATCTGTCGGAATCTGTAATGGATGTCAGTTGTTTATGGAATTGGAAGTGATTAATCCAGAACATGAAGTTCACGGAAAAATGCACCATAACGAAAGCCAGAAACACGAAAGTATCTTTACTTCTGTAAAAGTTCAAGAAAACAATTCGGTTATGTTATCGACTTTGACCGGAAGTACTTTAGGAGTTTGGGTTTCTCACGGAGAAGGTAAATTCAAATTGCCTTATGCAGAAGATCAATACAACATTGTTTCTAAATATGCTTACGAAGGTTATCCTGCAAACCCTAACGGTTCTGATTACAACACAGCAATGATGTGTGATAAAACGGGAAGACATTTGGTTATGATGCCTCATATTGAGCGTTCGACTTTCCAATGGAACTGGGCACATTATCCAAAAGACAGAAATGACGAGGTTTCGCCTTGGCACGAAGCTTTTGTTAATGCCAGAAAATGGATTGAGAAAAACTAAGAAATATATTTTTACTAAAAGCGCCCGAAATTATCGGGCGCTTTTTTTATAGCCACGAATTCGCGAATTAGTTTTACTG
>SXGR01271290.1_pt1 | contig 10468 bp, 8 predicted proteins | sample 3174711 | NCBI WGS metagenome assembly SXGR01 (sample SAMN11356860, study PRJNA531348) | freshwater metagenome | isolation source: freshwater sample F1-60 | place: China: Fuxian Lake, Yuxi | collected 2017-12-25 | reverse complement strand
TCAGAAAAAGGCGTTCCTAGTTTTTTTATTTACACCATGGGTGGCATTACAGCTTATCATGATATTTATGATATTGAAAAAACGTTGCCTCTTACAAAATATTTAGAGGTGTGTAAACTCTTAATTGAGTTTAATGCGAAGTTTTAATTAAAACAAACGACTGTATTGTTCCACAGTCATTAAAGTATCAGGACCAGAATACCCTTTTTCTTTAGCCAATTGAATTAACTTAGTTAAGGAAGATGCTTCTTCTTTCTTTTCAGTATCTAAATTGTAAAGTATGTAATGGTAAATAATTTTATCGGTGCGAGTTGATGTAACCGCTTGCTCTATCAATAAGAAACTTTTATCAAAAGCTATTTTATGAATATTACTAATGCCCGAATAAATTTCGCCATTATCATTTTCATCAAAGCGACCAACATTTGCCTCGTTATATAATTCACCATTATCTGGAGTATCTAAGCAATGAATAGAATAAGGGAAACGCAATGGAAAACGATAATAATCTCTAAATCCTAAATAAGTATAAAATTGTTCTGGTTCATTTCCTACAACATTTTCAGGCAAATAACTTTTTAATAAAGTAATCTGTTCGGATGTGCCATTTGCTTGATGTGTATCAATACTTTCTAGCTTTGATAAACTGTCGCCAAAATTTTCGAATTGCCCAAAGGCATTTTCAGAAAAATTCTCAACGGCATTTACTGTTTTTCTAACGAAGGTAAATATGCAAATCACTAAACCTATGATAGAACACAAAAATGTTGTCAGCCAAATATATTTACCTTGTTTATTGTTAGCAAAAGCGATGATTCCAAAAATTAGCGATATCACTGTCATAATAAGACAAATGATGCCTAAACCAATTAATAGAGCTGCAGTAAAAAACATGATTATAAAGGAATATTTCCGTGTTTTTTCTTAGGCAATTTTGCCGCTTTGTTCTCTAACATTTTAAACGCACGAATTAATTTTTCGCGAGTATCTTCTGGCTTAATCACTTCATCCACATAGCCTCTTTCTGCTGCACGGTATGGATTTGCAAAATGTTCAATGTATTCTTTTTCCTTTTCAGCTAATTTTGCAACAGGATCAGATGCTGCAGCAATTTCAGTTTTGAAAATAATTTCAGCAGCACCTTTGGCACCCATTACAGCAATCTCTGCACTTGGCCAAGCGTAGTTCATGTCAGCACCAATGTGTTTACTGTTCATGACATCATAAGCACCACCATAAGCCTTACGAGTAATAACTGTAATTCTTGGAACAGTTGCTTCACAAAATGCATACAATAGTTTAGCGCCATTGTTAATGATACCATGCCATTCTTGATCTGTACCTGGTAAAAATCCTGGTACATCTTCAAATACTAATAATGGAATATTAAAGCAATCGCAGAAACGCACAAAACGTGCTGCTTTGGTAGAACAGTTGTTATCTAACACACCTGCTAAAAATGCTGGCTGATTAGCAACAATACCAATACTCTTACCAGCTAAGCGTGCAAAACCAACAACAATGTTTTCTGCATAGTTTTTATGCACTTCTAAAAAAGTTCCATCATCAATCACACCTTCAATCACTTCTCTGATATCGTAAGGTTGGTTAGCGTTATCAGGAATAATTGTATTTAAAGCTGGACGTTTTTCATTGCCATTACTTTCGTAAGGAACGCTTGGAGCGTCATCCTCACAATTTTGTGGCATATAGCTTAATAAAGCTTTGATGTTATTAATACATTCAATTTCGTTGGCACAAGAAAAATGGGTAACACCCGATTTCATAGAGTGAGCCGATGCTCCACCTAACTCTTCAGAAGTTACTTCTTCGTGTGTTACTGTTTTTACAACGTTAGGGCCTGTTACAAACATGTAGCTGGTGTTCTCTACCATCATAATAAAATCTGTAATAGCAGGACTGTAAACAGCACCACCGGCGCATGGTCCCATAATAGCAGATAGCTGAGGAATTACTCCCGAAGCCATGGTGTTTTTATAAAAAATATCAGCATAACCTCCTAAAGAAACTACACCTTCTTGGATACGAGCTCCACCACTATCGTTTAAGCCAATTAATGGCGCGCCATTTTGCATGGCTAAATCCATAATACGACAAATTTTTTCAGCATGTGTTTCTGATAATGAACCACCAAAAACGGTGAAGTCTTGAGAGAATACATAAATCAATCTTCCGTTTACAGTTCCGTAACCAGTAACAACACCGTCGCCTAAATATTTTTCTCTATCCAATCCAAACTCTGTTGAACGGTGAGTCACAAACATGCCAATTTCTTCAAAGCTACCTTCGTCTAATAAAAAATGTAAACGCTCACGAGCGGTTAACTTTCCTTTTTTATGTTGAGAATCTATGCGTTTTTGTCCGCCGCCTAAAAGTGCTTCGGCTTGTTTTTCTTCAAGTAAAGATAATTTCGAGTTCATATCTGTTATTTTAGTTTCAGCTTTAGAAGCTAATGTTGTATCCATTTATTTTAAAATTTAAATATACAATTTTGTGTAATAATTAAGCTTTTTTTGGTCCGTGAAAAGGTTTTTTATTTCCATGTTTAGCCCCATTAGTTTTTCCTTTGCCACTAAAGCCACGAGGCTTATCAAATTTCTTTTTAGCTGCCTCTGGATTGTATTCTGGGCCAGCTCCAAACGCTTCAGGAATAGGCATTTTAGTTACATCCATTCCCATTAAGGCTTCAATTTGCGCAAAACGAGGTTGATCTTTTTCATTAATAAAAGTAATGGCAACACCTGCTTTTGCTGCACGAGCCGTACGGCCAATACGGTGAATGTAATCCTCTGGATCTGGTGGCGCATCAAAATTAACTACTAAAGAAATTCCATCCACATCAATACCACGGGATAAAATATCAGTACCAATTAAAATACGCAAATTACGGGCTTTAAAATTTCGCATGATTTCTTCGCGTTCGGTTTGCTCCAAATCAGAAGAGAATCCTTGAACCGAATATTTTAAAGCTTTAAAGGTTTGCGCTAATTCTTTTACTTTTTCTTTGGTTGAAGAGAAAATAATTACGGATGAAAAATCTTCATTTTTTAAAATCTCTTTTAATAATTTTTCTTTTTGTCCATCATAAACCACATAAGCCTGTTGCACAATGCCAGCTGCTGGTTTAGAAAGAGCAATATTAATCGTTTCTGGATTGTTTAATAAATGCCCAGCCAATACTCTAATTTTTGGAGCCATGGTAGCAGAGAACATAATGGTTTGTCTTTTTTCAGGAACGTATTTTAGAATGGTTTTAATATCATCCGCAAAACCCATATCCAACATACGATCGGCTTCATCTAAAATTAAATGCTCGATGGTGTCAAATTTAATATCTCCTGATTGAAGCAAAGCAATTAAACGACCTGGAGTTGCAATCACAATATCTACACCTTCGCGCAACGATCTTGCTTGTCGTTCCCAAGTAACGCCATCATTACCGCCGTAAATGCCAATAGAACTAACGCCACAAAAATAAGCCATACCTTCTATTTGCTGGTCAATTTGAAGCACTAATTCGCGTGTAGGCGCAATAATTAAAGTATTAATGCCGCCTTTTTTAGTTTTGATAATTTTATCTAAAACCGGTAATACGAAGGCGGCAGTTTTTCCTGTACCAGTTTGAGCGCAGGCAATAAGGTCTTTTCCTTGTTGAATAACAGGGATAGCTTGTTGTTGTATAGGAGTAGGCAGTTTGTAACCCATAGATTGCAAACCATCTATTAATGATTGATCGAAATTAAAGTCGTTGAAAGTCAATTTTGTAAAGTATTAAATAAGTTCATTTTTAAAGGGCTAATTTACTAAATTTATGGCAATTATGGCAGTAAATAAGACGAATAGATTTGTCAGATTGAGCAGAGTCGAAGCCGACTTTTGCATGATTGGAAATTGTAAGTTTTGTATCCTATATTACTTATTTCTATGTCTTTTGGTGGTAGAAACAAAAGGACAAATAATGGACTTGGATTCTATTAAATCGGATTATTTTAAAAAATATGATATTGTATTTATTGGAGAACAGCATAAAATACAGTCTACGGGTAGAATAGAGTTTAAATTAATTAATCTAATTAATTACGATATCACAAAAGTTTGTGTAGAGGCTCCAGTTGATTTTAATCTTCCAATCGAATTTTTGTTTAAAAAGGAAGATACAATACATTATAATTTATCTGAATTTATTCAAAATGGACATAGCTATGAATTATTAGGATATTTATATAATATACATGTTATGCCAAAAGCGATTGATGTTTTAAAAGTTGAAAATTTTTACAAAGAGGCAATAATAAATATTTATAAATCAAAAGAAGTATCAGGAGATTTAAAAAATGAAATTTCGGCTTTTGCTGATATTGGAATAATAAAATTTCCTTTTAGGTTCAAAAACATGAATAAATATGGGATTTTTTTAGATAATTTTTATAAAAGAAGAGCAGAACATTGTAGAGTTTTAGGGCAGGATTCAACCAAAGTGATTGAGTATTTCGAAGCTTTAGATGCAATGCTTTTCGCGGAAAATGATTTGAATAAAGATGCGCCAATTTTTTCAAAATTTAGGGAGGAATTTATGTTAAAAATGATTTCTAAAGAAATTGATAAATTTCTAAAAGTTATTTCAATTAATGGTCTTGCTCATGTTTCATTAGGTGGAAAAGATACAGATATAAAAAATGATAATTGGACTCCATTGGCTTCTATGGTAAAAAATAGTTTTCCAAGTAAAAATATATGCTCGATTTTTCTTTTAAATCCAGAGCAAGACAAGTTTTTTCGAAAAGATTACCCAAAAGAGTTTGCATTTATTTGTAATAATTTTAAATTAAACAAAACATACATTATAGATATCGACTATCCGGATTCACCCTTTAAAAATTTGATTGGTAAATACACTCACATAGTAGTTTTTTAAATGTACTGGATAAAAACACCTCATATTAACACAATTCATGGTTTTTCAACACGTCATGGTGGTGTTTCGCCTGAACCATTTTTGAGTTTAAATTTAGGAGGAACCGAAGATTTGTCAGAGAATATTGCTGAAAATAGAAAGCGTGCTTTAGGTGCTTTGAATATTGATATGAGCCAAGTATCATATTTAAATCAAATTCATAGTAATAGTGTTTGTCAAGCTCAAGTAGGAAAACAAACAGGCGATGCTTTGGTAACTAATCAAAAAAATATTGCCATTGCTGTTGGCGCAGCAGATTGTTACCCCATTTTATTTCACGATGAGAAAAATGGAGTTATTGGCGCTGCACATTGCGGTTGGAAAGGTACATTAGCCAGAATTGTTAAAAATACTTTACATGAAATGGTAAAGCTAGGTGCTGATATTAATCATATTAAGGTAGCAATCGGACAAGGTATTTGCGCGAAAAATTACGAGGTAAGTTTAGAGGTGATTCAACAATTTAGGGAAGCGGGTTTTCCGGAAAACTGCTGGAACGGACGTCAGATGGACCTTTTGAAAGCTAACGAATTTGTAGCCTTAGAAAGTGGAATTTTAAGTGAACATATTTGGAGCATGAATCGTTGCACCACTGAGCCCGATTTCTTTTCTTACAGAAGAGATAAGGGAAAAACTGGCAGAATGTGGGCGGTGATTATGTTGAAATAATATGTAGATTTGTAACGTGAAAAAACATCATTTCATATTACTCATCCTAGTTGCTTTGGTTTTATTGCCAAGTATTACTGAAGCACAATGCGCGATGTGTAAAGCATCTGTAGAAAGTAGTCAGGGACAAAAAAACTCAGTAGCTGGTGGAATCAATCAAGGAATTTTATACTTAATGGCGGTTCCTTATTTATTACTCGCATTTATTTTTCGTAAACAACTTGTTACTGTTTGGAGAGTCATCAGAAAAAAACCAGTTGCAGAAGAGGATTTGTAAACTTTACAATTCTTTCAAAATCGTGTATTCAAACTTTTCTAAATCGTAAGTTAATTCATTCATTAAATTCGTAATAAATTCTTTTCCGAATTTAGTGTAGTACATACTGAAATTATCGTAGCGTTCTTGCGGTGTATTTTTAGGAAATAATTTTTCTTTAATTGCCCAAATTTGATTGATATCTGTTTCTGATTTTTGTTTTAACGCTCGGTTTATTTTTTGTTCGATAGTTGCTATACCATTAATGGCTTTTTGTTTTTCGGCTTCCGTTGTTCCAACCAATGTTTTGTCAATAGCAGAAACAGTTTCTAATACTGAAGCATAGATAGAAGTCAATTGAGTTTTAGCCGCTTCTAAGTTTATATCATCATGTTGTGTTTTGATGAATGCCTTTACTAATTCCTCGCCATCTTTAAATACATCTTCAATAGTGAGGTTTAACTTTTGAATTTTATTTTGAGTGCCTTTATCAATAAACATAACAAAATTGCGAGGCATTAAAATTGGCAAATGAATTTCATAAACTTCAAATAGCGTTTTATATTCTAACCAATAGGCTATTTCTCCTGGACCGCCAACGTATGCAATATTTGGCAATATTTTTTGTTGGTATAAAGGTCGCAACACCACGTTAGGACTTAACTTTTCTGGTGTTGTTTCAATGATGTTATTTAATTCTTGTTCTGTGAATGTAATGTCTGTGTTCAAAACAGCATAATGAGAACCTTGTTTTTCGATGCGTTCTCTTAACCCTTTTTCTTTATAAAAAACATTAATATCGCGTGGAGTAACTTGAGCAGAATAATTTACTTTTAATTCATCAATAGTTTTGTTTACTAATTGAACAGAGGTGTTCTGGAAAATATCTTTTTTAAATTCATCTTTAAACAGTTGTTTTAAATTAGAATCATTCCCATCTAAAATAACGATCCCGTATTCTCCAAACAGCTCATTTACCAAATACCGTGTAGCATCTGCTAAATTTGAATGATTCGTATATGCTTTTTCGAACAGTTGAATCAATTCATTTGATTTTTCGTTATCGCCTAAAATGGTTTTTAGTTCGGTAATTACTTCTTGTAATCCTTCGGTGCTGAATTCTCCAACCGCTCCTTTCTGTGAGCTATTCCACATTACTTTTTTGCCAAAAGCAAAAGCGTGATTTATTTCTTCAAAATCATGATCCTCACTAGCCATCCAGTAAACAGGCACAAAATCTTTTTCAGGAAAATTTGTTTTTAAAGCTTTGCATAAATTAATTGTGCTGGCAATTTTATAAATAAAATAAAGTGGACCAGTAAATAAACATAATTGATGCCCTGTTGTCACAGTATAAGTAGTTGCTTTTTCTAATAATACAATATTTGCTTTTGATAATGCAGTTGTATTTGATACAAGATTAGATTGTTGATTTAACGCATTTACTAAAGCTGGTCGGTTTAAGTAATCAAATTTATTTTTCTCCATGTACAATGTAAAATCCTTTAACGAAAAGTGTTCGTTATAAAATGATTTTATTTGAGAGGACTGGGAAATATAATCTGAAAACAGAGATGAGAAAAGACCAGTAGTAGCTAGTGGAATGTTTTGTTTTTGAAACATATCGTTAAATTAAATAGGGAGTAAAGGAAATTATTATTTCGAAATAATTAATTTCTGCACATGTATTTTATTGTTAATTAACAGTTTTACAAAGTAAACACCATTGCTCATGTTTAGTTCATTTTTAGAGATAGTTTCCGAGTAATCACCAGCAGATTGAGTAATAGGTGATTTTTGATAAATAGATTTTCCTAACACATCAATAATTTGTATTCCAACTTTCGCATCTGTATTTAGCTGATAGCTGATAGTAGTTTTATCATTACTAGGATTTGGGAAAATTAAGAAATTTGGATTTGCCTCTTGCATTTCATTTAATCCTACAGTAGATGATGTAATATTAACATCATCAATATACACGTTGTTACTTACAAAACTAGATTTGTATTGAAACTTAACCAATACGTTACTCGTTTGAAAAATTGAAATAATAGGAATAGAATACATCGTCCAAGTAGTTGAACCATCCGTCATAAAAGCACTAGTTGTTGCAGGATTGTTCATTAATGAAGCGCCTGAATATAAACCTCTTTGTACCCATGAGTTGCCACAATTGGAAGAGAAAAATACTCTTAATTCATCTTGAATATCGGCGCTCACGGTTGTTGTTGAAGCAGCAGCCACCTTAAAGTTAAATACGCTATTTGCCGCCGCAGTTAAATTATAGGATGGACTCATCATCACATCTAAATCTTGCGCATAATTACCAAAGGCATTCATGCGTGCAGCATTAGTGCCAGCAGTACCTGCATTTGCAGCAAAGGCCCACTTATGTCCATTATTATCTAAGTCATAAGATTGCCAGGTATAATCTAAAATCGTTGGCGTTTCAAATCCTTCAAAGTATGATCCGCTATAAGTTACGTCCGCTATTGTATTATCTACTCTAATATATTGTGTTTTTGTGACAGTATTAGTGCCTGCGGCGTTAGTGGCAGATAAACTTACAGAATATACTCCAGCAGCAGAGTAACTAACTACTGGATTAGTAGCGGTTGAAGTTGCAGGTGTTCCTCCTTCAAAAGTCCACACTCTACTAGTTTCTGCACCATTTAAAATATTTTTTGTAAAGGTAATGGAGTTGCCTTTGCATATACGAGTTCTGCTAGCATAAAAATCTGGAGTTGGAGCACAGGTTGTGCTTGGTGCTGCAATACCTGTTGCAATTAGGTTGGTGGCCGACCATAAATTACTTCTGTCTGCAATGGCACTTTCAACAGCTAAACGCATACGGTCTTTTTGCCCAATGGTCCACATGTGGCAGCAATACGAATATTCCATATAATTTTGAATGTTTTCGATTATCCCAGTAGAACCTAAAATGGAAACATCATCAATTGAAAATTCACCTAAATTATCTTCTGCATTAAAAGCATAAACTCTAAAAGTAACTGGTATATCCTTATGAGTGAAATTAGCTCCAGAAACAGTAATAGTACTTCCTAATTCAGCATTGCTCGCATCATTATTATAAAAAAACACATTGCCAGTGTTTACACTTAGGTTTGAATTGCTTGGAGTAATAGTGGCAGTTAAATTATTTGTAAAACCGTCAGCGCTAGAGCGAATGGCGTAGGTACGTGGCCCAGTTAAAGAACGATTGACTTTAAACTTCAATCCTGTTAAACTCATGGATGATGAGGCTTTTGGTGCAACGGTAATTTCGTAATATTTCAAAGGATCTAATGCGCCAGTTAAATTACTGTAATTGGTTTCTCCATTGGTTGCACCGGTTGGCCAATCCGAAAATGAAAATTCTCCAGCTATTCCAGAATTTGCAGAAACACCATTTGCTTTAAAAGGAGTGATTGTTAAACTATCAAATACAGAAGCAGGAATGGTGTTGTCAATATTTCCAGATGATGTAGTAACATTATTAAAATCAAGAATCCCTGTCGAGAAATTATCAATCATACAATCTGGTGTTAGTAAATTAGGACAAGTAGTATGCCCCTTAGTAATTGGTGTGTCAAATACTAAATCATCTCCACAAGCTAAACCTACGTTAATAGAAATATTAATAGTGGTGTTCCATGGATGCCCTAAATCTAACCAATGTCCAACTTCGTGAGTAAGGGTTCGAGATTTATTGGCATTACTTGTACCAATAGAACCCACGTAATCGGCTAACATCATAATACCATCATGCACAATGAGTGGTCCTAATGATGCAGATGGGTAATAGGCGTAACCAGCCCATCCTTGAAGTAAGGCTTTGGCTGTCCAAACGTTTAAATATTTATCCCTTGGCCATGGATTTACTTTTGCGCTATCATCTCCATAGTTTGTTTTACTTGTATAAATTCTATCAATACCATTGGTGCAATTTCCTTGAGGATCTAGTTTCGCTAACTCAAACACAATTCTCACATCAGAAGCTAAAGGCTTAAATCTGTTAATAATTAAACTAGTGTCACTATTTAATTTTCTCATGTCGCGATTCAAAATATTTATCCCGTCTATAATTTGAGCATCGGAAATGTTTTCAGAACCATTTTGATGAAGCACATGAAAAACTACAGGAATAGTATATACCGTTGTGCTTTGTAAACCTTTTTGAGCATTGATTTTGGAATTGTAAATCTGTTCATTATCAATAAACGATTGTAATAACTCTGGATGAGTCGTATACAATTGTCTGATAGCTTCATCAGTCCCACAATGTTTTAACTCCTGAGCATTATATATTGCGGAAAATAAAATAATGAATAGGGATGTAAAGTAGATTTTAAAGTTCATCTTAATTGGATTTACTACCAAAGATAAAAATTAAATAGATAGCATGGATTCCAAATATCATTTTGGTTTAAATACTAGTACATTTTAGTTATGATAAGCCGCTAATCACGCCATTATCATCAATGCTCATACCTTCGGAAGCAGGAATAGATGGCAAGCCGGGCATGCGCATCATAGAGCCTAAAATAGGAATGATAAAACCAGCG
>SXGR01357668.1_pt1 | contig 10469 bp, 6 predicted proteins | sample 3174711 | NCBI WGS metagenome assembly SXGR01 (sample SAMN11356860, study PRJNA531348) | freshwater metagenome | isolation source: freshwater sample F1-60 | place: China: Fuxian Lake, Yuxi | collected 2017-12-25 | reverse complement strand
GCAGTCGTAAGAAACGAGAACCTGGCTGGTCATCACATGGTCCGCGTCCGATTTGCCCCGTCGCCGACGGACTACCTCCACGTCGGCGGCGCGCGCACGGCGCTGTTCAACTGGCTGTACGCCCGCAAGCTCGGCGGCCAGTTCCTCCTCCGTATTGAGGACACCGACAAGGCGCGGAGCAGCGACGACTCTACCCGTGCGATCTTCGACGGGCTGATCTGGCTTGGACTGCAGTGGGACGAGGATGTGGTGTTCCAGGGCGCGAACGTCCAACGCCATGCGCGTGATGCCGCCGCCCTGCTCGAGTCCGGCGCTGCCTATCGCTGCTTCTGCACCGCTTCCGAACTCGACGGGCGTCGCGCAGAGGCCGAGGCAAAGCAAGAGACGTTTCGCTACGACCGCCGCTGCGATCGACTCGAAGCCGCCGACGTCGCGAGTCGCACCGCAGCTGGCCTACCGCACACGATCCGCTTTCGTGTCCCTGAGGGGACGACCACGTGGAACGACATCGTGCACGGTGACATCAGCTTCCCGAACAAGGACCTCGACGACCTCGTGATCCTCCGCTCGGACGGCACGCCGATCTACAACCTGGCCGTTGTCTCGGACGACATCGCGATGCGCATCACACACGTGCTGCGCGGCGAAGATCACATCAGCAACACCCCAAAACAGATCCTGCTGTACCGCGCGCTCGGCGCGACCCTGCCACGCTTTGCGCACTTTCCGAACGTGCTCGGCACCGATGGCAAGAAGCTGTCCAAGCGGCACGGCGCCACCGCCGTTGGCGACTACGAGCACCTAGGAATCCTGCCCGATGCAATGTGCAACTTCCTCGCACTGCTGGGCTGGAGCCCGGGCGGCGATCGTGAGGTGATGGCACCGGCCGAGATGATCGAGGCCTTCAGTGAGGATGGCCTGCTCGCCAAGGCGTCGGTGTTCGACATCAAGAAGCTCGAGTGGATGAACGGGCAGCACCTCCAGCGCATTCCGCTCGAGGTGCTCGCCGCGCGGGTGGCCGTGGCCATCGCAGCAGCCGGCTTCTCATCCGTGACGGACTTGAACGCTCGACCGGAATGGACGGCCCTGCTCGTGGACCTGCTCCGGATTCGCTCGCGCACGGTCGACGACATCGTGCGCCAGTCGCAGCCCTATTTCGGTACCAGCGTGGCATACGACGAGCAGGCCACCGCCAAGCAGTGGAAGGACGCGGCCCTCTCGCGCACGCTCCTTGCCGGCGCGCGGGCGGCGCTCGCTACGCTCGAACCGTGGGGCGCGACCGCCATGGAACCCGCGCTACGTATCCTCGCCGAGGCACATGGAGTCGGCGCCGGGAAGCTCTTCCAGCCGCTGCGCGTCGCCCTCACAGGCGTGGCAGAGAGCCCGGGCATCTTCGACGTGCTGCTCCTCCTCGGCCGCGACCGCTCGATCGCGCGGATCGACGCGGCCCTCTCGCATCCGCGACTCGCGCCGTGACTCGCTGATGACCATCTTGGGCCTCCCCCCAAGCCACCGGCACCTGTGACATCTCCGCGCGACTCACTGTCCAACATCGAGCAGGAGCTCTACGAGTTCCTGCTCGACTTTCTCGCCGAGCACACGTATCAGCCGAGCGTGCGCGAGATCGGTCGCGCGCTAAAGATTCCGAGTACCAAGTCGGTGGCCGACCTGATCATTTCGCTCGAACGCAAAGGCTACGTCCGGAAGCATCCGGGCCGGTCGCGTGGCGTATCGCTCGTCGGATTCGCCGGCGCACAGGGCACGATGCCGGTCCCGCTCATGTCGCTGAACCCCGTCACGGGCATGCTCGAAGCCGACGATCATGTGACGCTGGATCGCCGGCTGGTGGGCGCGCCCGACGCCTTTTTGGTGCGCGCGCTCCCCCAAGGCGCTCCGGCACACGGCATCCTGCAAAACGATCTCGTGATCGTACATCCATCGGCGCGGGCGCAGGAAGGCCACCTGATCGTGGCGCGGGTGGGTGGCGCGCTGCTGGTGCGGGCCATGACGCGCCGCGGTGCGACGCTGATCCTCGATGGCGCTGGCACAGGAGAAGAGGTCGAACTTGGTGTCGGCGATGACTTCGTGGTGCTCGGCGTCGTGGCCGGCGTACTCAGGCCGCCGCGGCCACCCTCGGCAAACGAAGGTCCCGCTACGGAATGATTTTCGACGGCTCCGCTTTCTTGCTTTCGTCACGTTCCTTCTGCTTCCGCTCGCGGAGCGACTTCACCGCCTTCTGAAAGTCCTCGTCGCGGGCCGCTCGCGCCGCCTGGTTGAGAATCTCGCCACGCATCTGCGTGAGCCGGCGGTCGTGATCGATCGTCGTCGGATTCCCCTGCACATTGAGCGGCAGGAACGCGAGCGCAGCCGTCGGGATCGACACCGGTCCAAGGCGGATGAACCGCCTGTCGACACCGAACCGCTGCCCGCCAATCTTGAACGTCCAGTCTGACGGGTCGCGGCCTTCGGCGGCGGCGCGCCGCATCGAGTCGGCGAGTTCGCGAAAGATCGGGGCGATCGCGCTGTCGAGTCTCGCCGTCGCCGACAAGGGCGCAGTGACCACGGGCGCCGACGGCGCCCAGAGTCGGGGATCCGAATAGGACGGCCGCACGCCACGCGTATCACCGCCCCCGCCAACCAGCGGGCCTGTCCCGATATCGCCTCCGGCACGTGGAGGTCGATTCGGTAGAGGAGGCAGTGAAGACGGTACCGCGACCGGCGCCACGTGCGCAACGGCCGTTGGCGGCGCCTTCGAAAACGCCCGATTGTCGCCGCCACGACGCGGCACTTCCGTCGGTGGCGCGCCGCGAGGCAACTGGAGGAACCCGATCCGCTCAACCGGCGTCGCCGGCGCGCTACGCAGCATCGAGGCGATCCAATCGCCGCCGGGGCCAGCGGTGATCTGCAGGAATGCGAGCACGACCAGCGCGTGGACGACAAGCGACACGACCACCGAGCCGGGGCCGCGGCCCTCAGGATCGCGACGCTCACCCGGCGTCGAAATCAGACGGCGGCGTGGCCCCGTCACGGCGCGCTCACGGCGTGATGACAACCGTTCGTTGGACCCGAGTGCTACGCGGCGGCAACGGGGTTACTGACCTTCGACAGGCCAAGCAGTTCAACCTCGACCGTGTCGCCGGGCTGACTCTGCGAGACGCCGGCCGGCGTGCCGGTGAGCAATACGTCGCCTGGCTCGAGCGTGATATAGCGCGAGATGTGCGAGAGCAGGAACGGGATCTTGAAGACCATGTCCGCTCCTGTCGCGCGCTGGCGCTCCACGCCGTTATGGCGCGTCACGACCGTCACAGCGTCCAGATCGTCAGGGGCGGGTACTTCGTTGCCCAGCGGCAGGAAGGTGTCGCACCCCTTGGCGCGCGCCCACTGACCATCGCTGTTCTGCCAGTCGCGAGCCGACACGTCATTCGCGGCGATCAGGCCGCGAATTGCTTTCCGCGCCGTGGCCTCGTCGGCATTTTTGAGCCGGGCACCGACCACCACACCAATTTCGCCCTCGTAATCGATCCGACCAGCGTTCGGCGGCAGTTCGATGGCCACGCCCGCATCGATCACGCAGGAGGGCGGCTTGAGGAAGAGAAGCGGTTCCTTGGGAACGTCACCCCCCATTTCTTTGGCGTGGTCACGGTAGTTCCGGCCGACGCAGATGATTTTTCCAGGTATTAGCATCATGAGAATCTACCCGCTTTTACCGGTATTGGTTGCACGGTAGAACCGCTCGAGCTCTGGCCGCAGGGTCACCCACGGCCCCTCAAGGCGGCGGGCTGGGGGGAGGCCAGCAAGGAGCGCTGCGCCATATCCCTTTCGCACGACCCGAGGATCGCAGATGACCACGGCGCCGCGGTCGGTGGTCGACCGGATCAGGCGCCCGAAGCCCTGCTTGAGCCGGAGGGCCGCGTGGGGGATCATGTAGTCCGAGAATGCGTCACCGCCTGCGGCCTCGATCGCCTCGCAGTGCGCGGCCGTAATCGGCTCCGATGGTACACGGAACGGGATCCGCGCGAGCAGGAGTCCTCGCAGCGCGCGGCCCGGCACGTCCACGCCCTCCCAGAACGACGCTGTGCCGACCAGCACGGCATCGCCGTGCGCACGGAAACGCCGGAGGATCGCGTAGCGCGAGTCCTCGCCGTGCACGAGCAGCGGCCAGTCGCGGACGATGCCGGCTGCGCGCAGCAGCCTCGCGGCCTCACGCACGTCGCGGTGGCTCGTGAAGAGCAGGAAGGCGCCACCGCCCGCGGCGCGGACGAGATCGGCGGCCACCTCGACGGTCCGTTCCAGATGGGCGCCGTCGCCCGCCCCCGGCATTGGCATGTCGGTGGGAATGGCGAGCACCGCCTGCGTTGCAAAATCGAACGGCGAGCCGAAGTGCGCCGTCGCGGGCTCAACATCGTCTTGATCGAGACCGAGCCGCGACGCGATGAACCCGAACCCGTCGCCGACTGCGAGTGTGGCGCTCGTCACGATGCACGTTTCGACGCGGCGGAACAGATCCTCACGCAGGATCGGCGCGAGGTCGAGCGGCACGCTGGCGACACCTACGTGGCGCAAGCGTTCGCGTCCCCCACCCTCGCTCTCCTCCAACGGCCCGACACCCCGCGCCTCGATCCAACGGATGCGTTCGTGCGAATCGCTGGTCGGCCTGAGCGCGCTACGCAGCGCGTCTCCGGCGGACTCCAGCCGACGGATCACGCCGCGCAACTCGCCCAGCACCGTGGCGAGCTCCTCGACTTTTTTTTCGTCCGTCTCGATGCGGTCGCGCACGAGGATCAGCCCGTCCGAGAGCGAGTCGAGTTCGCGCAGCATGTCGTCCAACGCGCGGCTCAGCCCTTCGCGCCAGATGGGGTCGTCGGCGAAGCGGTCCGTCAGTCGCACCTGAGTGTCCGACTGGCGTGTCATCCAATGGTCGAGGACGTCGAACAGCAGCTCGGTGGTCTGCCGCGCCGCCGTCGTCGTACCGTACAGGCGCACGCGCACGAGGTCGAGACTTGCCGTGGAGAGCAGGTCGTGGGAACGGCCAAGCTGCATTTCGAGCGCCGGCAAGAGGCCCCGCCCCTTGCGCTCGAGCCGCGAGAGCAAACGCAGGATTCCACGGCGGGACGCTTTCGACGCGAGGTGCGACGACGCGGCGTCTTCAAGGTGATGCCCCTCGTCGATCACGAGCCGCGCGTACGACGGTAGCACGGCAGATTCGGTCCAGTTCTGCGATGCCCGACGCACGGCGAGGTCGGCCATCAGGAGATGGTGGTTCACCACGACCACGCCGGCTTGCGCCGCCGTCCGCCGCGCGGCGAAGACGAAGCAACGGTCGAAGTGCGAGCACCGAAGTCGCGTGCAGAGATCCGCTTCAGCCGCCACTTCGTCCCACACATCGGGACGCGGCGCCTCGGGCAGGTCGGCTAGTGATCCATCCGAGGTGCGCGCCGCCCAGGCATCGATCATCTCGAGATCGCCGCGTGCTCCATCATCGAAGAGCGAAGTCGCTGCCGCCCTCGCGTGATCGAGCCGCTGCAGGCAGACGTAGTTCCGCCACCCCTTGAGCATCGCAAATCGTACGCGCTGGTCCGTCAGCGCCGTCTCGAGAAACGGCAGATCCTTGCCTACCAACTGCTCCTGCAGCGTGATCGTGTTCGTGCTCACGATCGTACGCTCGCCATTCGCCGCAGCCCACCGTAACGCAGGCACCAGATACCCGAGCGACTTGCCGACGCCGGTGCCGGCCTCGAGGAGGCCGATCCCGCCGAGCGAATAGAGTTTGGCGATGCGCGCGGCCATCTCGCGCTGGCTCAGACGGTCCTCGTAGCGACCTAAATGCTGTGCGATGGGGCCGTCGGGACCGAGCAGCGCGGCGACCTCGTCCTCATCGAGTGGCGTGACCTCGGCCGCACGCGGGACTTCGACCACGACGTACAACCGCTCGGCCGCATTGTCGACAATGCCAAAGCCGATCCCTTCGTCGTGCATCCGCGCGGCAATGTCGAGGTCTGGCCCCGACGGCTCCAGCTGGCCCGACGGATGATTATGGACGAGCATCTCGCCGCGGCGCGCGAACCCCGGAAGGGCCAGGACGCTATTGGAGTCGCCGCGCGCGACAGCCCGAGCGCTCACTACCAGCCCGGTCGCGTCGACGGTGCAGGTAAAGCACACTTCGCGGCCACCCGCCAGCGCGATCGCCGAGCGAATGGCCCGCGCCGCCGTGGCGGCAAGCCGGGCTCCGGTAACCGGCGCGCTCATGCTCGCGCGGATGCTCGCGCGGATGCTCGCGCGGATGCGCGCGGGCCATGCATCACGTTTTCAGTGGCTTCTTTTTTGCAGCCGGAAACAGGACGTTGTTCAGAATCAACCGGTAACCCGGCGAATTGGGGCGTTGCGCGAGGTCAGTCGGCGGCGCGCCGATGTTGTGCTGCGGATCTTCAGGATCATGCCCGCCGAAAAAGGTCCACGAGCCCTTACCGAAGTCACCGTGCAAATACTTCGCCCACGGCGTCCCCTCCTCGTTGGCCAATACGGTCACGCCAGGCTTCAAGCGCGCCCTTACGAACGACGTGGTCACTCCGTAGAAGTCCGGTATGACATTGCGGTGGTTCTGCACCAGCATCGTCGCGACCGGATCGAATTTCGCCGAGAAGTTGAAGAGCGTGAAGGTGTTCAGGCTCTGGCGCCGCGACGCCACGTTCACCTGGTGTCCGTCGATGTCGCTCATGGCGTTGACGCCGGGATTCATCTCGACGCGCGCGCCCTGGAAGGCAAACGTTTTCGACCAGTCCATCTTGGCATCGGCGTCGGCGTCCATTGGCGTACCGTCAGAAAATGCGGCCGCGATGTCCACGCCCTGCGCCGCTAGCGCGAGTTCGATCGTCTCCGTGGCGCCACACATCGCAAAGATAAATCCGCCATTGTCCACAAAGGTGCGAATGCGGCCCGCGACGGCCTTCTTGAGGGACGGCACGTTGGGAAAGTTGTTCTTGATGGCCGTACCCATGTCGCGGTCGCGCTGCTCGATAAACCAGGGTTGGTCGCGGAATCCAAGGTACAGCTTGTTAAATTGCCCGGTGAAGTCTTCGTGGAAGAGATGAATCCAGTCGTACTTCGACAGGTCCTGCGCGAGCATATCGTCGTCCCAGATCTGCGTGTACTCAATGCCCGCGTACTTCAGGGCGAGCGTCACCGCGTCATCCCAGGGCGGCGACTTGGGCGCGGCATAGATCGCGACGCGCGGCGCCTTCTCGAGCGGGATCGCGTCCATGTTACTCTGCAAGATCTCGCGGCGGGCGGCCGCGATCGCCGCGGCGTCGATCGGCATGAACGTCACGCCATCGAGCGCTGCCTTGCGGCGAATCGCGGGGCTGTCGGGAAGCAGAAAGCTTCCTCCGCGATAGTTGATCCACCATTCGGCGCGATCGCCATTCTTGAGCGCCAGGTACGTGAGACCATACGCGCGCAGGTGATTCTGCTGCGACTCGTCCATCGGCACGAGGATCTGCTGCGCCAGCCCGCGCGAAGCCAAGGTGGCGAGCGCGAACGCGAGCGCGAGCGCGGCGAGCGCCAGCGTGCGGCCGAGCCGCGAATGAACCACACTACCGTTGCGAATTGTCACGCGACGCCGCTCCGAAGGGTTTCCAGTTCGCGACGGGCCTGCGGCACGAGCGCACTGTTGGGAAACGAAAGGATAAGGTGTTCGAACCGTTCTGTGGCACCCGCGAGGTCACCCTTGCGCCGCAGCGTGCGCGCCCACTCGAGGTCGGACTCCGCGGCCTCTGGAGAAATCGGGTAGGAATTCACGATTCGGCCCCAGATGCTGATCGCCTGCGCGTCGTTGCGGCGCTGGCTCCACAAGCGCGCGGCGTAACCCAGCAGGAGCGGCGCCGCATCGCCGAGTTCTTCGGCGGCACGTTCGAACCGTTGGGCCGCCGTCGCGGTGTCGCCGCGCGCAAGCGCCAGGAACGCCGCGCCCGCGACTCGCCCGGTCTCGCCGCGCGTGCGGCCGAGCAGCGCCATCGCGGTGACCACGTCCGGGGTAGCGTCGGCAGGGCGCCGAAGCCCCGCGCGGGCGCGCGTGAGGTCGCCCTCGAACAGCGCGATCCACCCGGAAACTTCTTCGTCGTCATCGCCGCTCGCGCCGGCCAGTGCCGCTTTGGCCTTCTCCACTTCTCCGGCCCGCACCCAACCCCAGGCGATCTGCTTGGCGAACTGCCGCTGCGTCAGCGCGTCGGCCTGCCCCCCTTCGCGCGCCACGAGCGCCTCCGCATCTGCGGCGCGCCCGAGATTCGTGAGTGCACGCACCTCGAGCGGCAACACCTGCGACCGCACGGTGGCCGCGTCGGTTTTTGTGCGCGTCAGCGCGAGGATCGTCAGCGCGGAGGACGGCTCGCCACCCGACACCGCCGCCGTCGCCGCCCGCAACTGGATCGTCACCGCAGGGCGCGCAATGTTCATCCGGATCAGCGCGTCACGTGCCACCAGCCACGCCTGCTGCCGCTCGGCCTCGGCCGCGAAATCGCTCCAGGTGTCGTAGGCGGAGTCGGCGATCGTGAGCGTGGAGAGGAGCCGCCAGCCTTCGCGCGGATTTCCCCACTGCAGTTCGAGCTGGCCGTGGACCTTTCGTGTGGCCGCGTCGGCGGGCGCCTGCATCGTCCCTAGCAGCGCGGCACGAACCGAGTCGCGACTTGCCGACGGCACGTTGTACATCGAGAAGAGCGCGGCCTGGTCCATATACGGCTCAGCCACCATCACGTCGCGCCAGAGTGCGGCACCGCGACCCCATCGGCCCAGCGCGACCTGCAGCTGTGCGAGTTCGACAAGCAGCGGCTTCGAGCCACCCAGCGCCGCGACGCCCCACTTTAGCACCGAATCGGCAAGCGCGGTGCGCGTATCCGAGATCAGCTGCATCGCATATTCCTTGTACGGCGCGACGTCGCCCGGTACGGCCTTCACCCACGCCGCGAATGCCTCGCGCACGGATTGCTCGCGGCCCAGTGCGCGCAGAGTCCGCAGCTGAACCCCGCGCAGGATACGATTGTCCGGCTGGCGGGGAATGAGTGTGTCGATCGCGACGATGATGGAATCTTCCTGGCCGAGCTGCGAAAACACCCGTTCAAGCCCGAGCACCCCCTGCCCCGCGTCGCCGCCGTCGATCACGCTGCGCCACGCCACGATCGCGTCGCGCCACCGGCCGGCCTGCTCGATCTCGACCGCACGGGTGACTGCTGACGGCTGCGCCTGCGCCCCGAGCGAGGCTGCCGCAAACCAGACGGCCAGAACGGCTAAGCGCATCGCGCCGTGAACCAACGGCGTGGCTACGGCTTTTGGCCGTTGAGCCGACGGAAGTAGTCGATCACGATGCGGCGTTCCTCAGCGCTCAGCGCGCGCAGCTCATTCCATTCGGGGACGCGGAACTTCAGCGCGGGACGACCTGCGGCCGTTCCGTTCGGCGGCAGAAATGGATTTGACTGGTCACCAGGCTTCGACTCGCGCTTGGCCGATTCGTCCTGCTTGTCGTTCTCAAGGGTCTTGCCGGCGTCGAGCATCCGGCGGAACAGTCGCTGCTGCCGCTCCAGCACGGCCGGATCGACCGCGCCCTGCTCCAGCGCCTGGGCGAGCTGGCGCGCTTCACGCGCGAGTTCGGCGGCGCGTCCCGACAGGTCGGCATCGCCGACTTCAGCGAGCTGGCGCGCGACCTCACGCTGCGAACGACTCAGCTCGCGGGCCTGGTCGCGCATCTCACCACTCTGCTGTCCCTGCCTCGCCTGCTGCTGCGCCATCTGCAGGAGGCCCTGCATCTGCCCGTTGAGGCCACCCTGCTGCTGCGCGAGCTGCTGCAGCTGCGCGAGGAGTTCGGGCAAACCTGACGCCGATTGCGAATTGTTCGCGCGTTCGCGATCGCGCGCCAGCGCCGACCCGACTTGCCGAAGTGCCGACGCGGCGTCCGACATCGAGTTGGCTGCCTGCGTCATTGTGCGCGGATCCGCGGCGTCGCGTGCGGCCTGCTGCACACGCTGCTGTGCGTCCGACATGGCGCGTTGCGACCCCTGAGAGACGAGCGCCGAGCGCTTGGCCTCATCGGCCAGCCGCTGAGCGGCCTTGTCCACACCCTGCTGCAACGCCCCCTGCTCGGAGCGGAGGGTGGGATCGTTCGGGTTGCGGCGTGCACGGTTGGCCAACTCGTCCTGCTGGCGCGCGAGCTGCAACATCTCCTGCAGCGAGCGGTCGATTTCGCCGGTCACCTCGTTCTTCCACTGATCCACCTGCGCCTTCCGCCCTTCGGCGAGCGCCTCAGCGGCCTTCTGCAACATGTCGGCAACTTGCTGCTGCGCGCCGCCCTCAGCGCCCTGTTGCCCGCCCTGCTGCGGCTTACCACCCTGCTGCTGTTGGCCACCCTGCTGCTGTTGGCCACCCTGCTGCTGTTGGCCACCCTGCTGCTGTTGGCCACCCTGTTGCTGCTGGCCCTGTTGCTGCTG
>SXGR01068438.1_pt1 | contig 10469 bp, 9 predicted proteins | sample 3174711 | NCBI WGS metagenome assembly SXGR01 (sample SAMN11356860, study PRJNA531348) | freshwater metagenome | isolation source: freshwater sample F1-60 | place: China: Fuxian Lake, Yuxi | collected 2017-12-25 | reverse complement strand
GCACGAGGAATTGCTGCGGCTGGATGGGCACTACGCAAAACTGTGGAAGCATCAGTCAGGAGGCTTTCTGGCGGCGGATGACGTGGTGCCAAAGGCGGATGCAAAGCGCGCGGTTGCGGTGGATATCCTGGCCACTGACGTATCAACTTCAAGTCTGCCACCGGGCCCTGCAGTTGAAGATGCGCCGGTGCCGGCGCGGACTTAGAGTACCCGGCTAACGCGTAGCCCCCTGAGCCTTGCCGAAGGGTATAAACAGCAGGCCAACCCATGCATTACGTTGGGGGATTCCTCCCAGCCTTATTTGACCTTCGGCAGCGCCTCAACCACGCCCGTGGTGTGCAATTCGTGAATTTGTGTGTCGTTAAACCCCAATCGGCGCAGGATTTCATCCGTATGCTGTCCCACGCGCGGTGGCGGCGAATGGATGTGCGCGCCGGTTTTCGACAACTGATACGGCGCCTTGGGGACACACACCGCGTAACCCAGTTGCGCGTCAAACGGAAACCGGTGCATCAGCCCGCGATGCACGATTTGCGGGTTTGCCATGGCCTGATGCAAATCACGCACCGCCATGGCCGCCACGCCGGCGTCAGAGACGATTTCCTCCCATTCAATGGCTGATTTTTGTTGCAGTGTTTTTTCGATTTCCGCACACAGCGCCGGATAGTTTTGGGCAACCACTTCCGGCGTGCAAAAGCGCGGGTCTTGCGGAATATCCAGGCGGCCTATGGCGCGCCAGAAGCGCGCACGGCGCGATTCCGTGGTGGCCGCTACGGACAGTGTGCCTTCCTTGCACTTGAAAATGTTCGAGATGTAACGGCCATCACCGTTGCCGCGCAACCCTTTGTAGTTGCCGGTGGTGGCGGCCTCGCACATGTCCGCGCCCGCCATGGTCATGGCGGTATCAAGCATGGCGCAGTCGATGTATTGGCCTTCCCCGGTGATTGCCCGGTAATACAGCGCGGATACAATACCGAGCGCCGCAGCGTAGCCGCTGGCGTAATCAGCCATCAGAAAGCCGACTTTCATCGGGCCGGTTTCGCGCGTGCCCGACAGGCTCATCAGTCCGCTGGCTGCCTGTACGGCACCGTCAATCGCGGCCCGGCGCGCAGTGGGGCCGGTTTGGCCGTAGCCGGTGAGCGAGCAGTAAATAAGACGTGGGTTGACTTGCTTCAGGTCGTCATAAGCCACGTTGAATTTAGCCATTCCGCCCGTGACCAGATTTTCCACCACCACGTCGGATTCGGCCGCGAGGCGCCGGAATATTTCCTGGCCCCTCGGCAGACTCAGATCGAGCTGCATGGATTTTTTGTTTGCCGCCTGCGCCATGAAACTGTGGCTCATGGCGTGTTTGTGCAATCCGCCACCGGCACCCGCAACCAGCCGCATGCTATCGACTTCTTTTGGGTTGTCGACGGTCAGTACTTCGGCGCCGTGCATGGCCAATTGGTAAGTGGCGAAGGGCGCGGCAATCTGGCGCGCCACGGCGAGAACTTTAATGCCCTCGAAGAGATTCTTGCTGGTCATCGCGGCTGAGTCGTTAAGCGAGTAAAAATTATTCAATTAAATCAAATAGATACGGTGTATTTCCGTCAGGCTGCCACATATTTTAACCACCGCCCGCCATCCACAATCAGATTCTCGCCCGTGACGTAACCGGCGAGACCCGATGCCAGATAAATGGCTGCGTTGGCGATTTCTTCCTTGCGGCCAAAGCGGCCGAGTGCAGTTTTTCTAGCCTCGAGTTCACCGCGTCCGGTTTCGATGTACATGCGGCGCACCCCTTCAGTGTCGCCAATGGGGCCAGGTGAAATGGTATTCACACGGATCTTGTCCGGGCCCCATTCCACCGCCAGCGTGCGCGACAGCGACAGGATGCCTGCCTTGGCCGCTGCGCAGTGGGCCGCGCCCGGCCATCCGCTGACGCCCAGCATGGTGATGATGCTGATGATGGCGCCGCCGTGCGGTGACTGTTTCAGATACGGATAGGCTGCGTGACAGCCGTGAAAGGTGCCGTTCAGATCGATATCGATCACGGTTTTCCAGCCACGCGGTGACAGTTCTGCCGTGGGGCAGACAAAATTGCCTGCCGCGTTGTTAACCAGTATGTCGAGTCCGCCGAAGCGTTCGACCGTTCCCTGAACGGCTGCCTGCAGTTCGTCGTAATTGCGCACGTTGGCACGTCACGCTGCGGCGGTGCCGCCTTCAGCCGCAATCAATTTGACGGCAGCTTCTATGCGATCTTCGTTGCGGCCGATCAGCATCACGGATGCACCGACACGTGCGTAGTGCGTAGCGATTTCCAGTCCGATACCGCTACCGCCGCCGGTAATCAGCGCAGTGCGGCCCCTGAGTGTGTCGTTGGTAAACATCAGTTTGTGTCTGCGTTGGGGCCACCGGCGGTGTGTGCCCTGGTAACCAGTGCATCTATCGCGGCAAGGCCACAACCGCGTGGCCGCACGATGAGCGGATTGATTTCGAATTCCAGCAACTCGGGGCAAGCCAGAAACAGGTCGCCGAAGCGCACCGCGGCATGTGCCAGGGCCTCCACGTCAGCAGCGGGTTTGCCGCGATAGCCCTGCAGTAGTACCCACAATTTGAGCTTGCGTAAAGCCGCCAGCACCTGTGCAGCGGACACCGGCAACGCCAGATGCGCGACATCCCGGTAAAGCTCGACGGCCACGCCGCCGCTACCGATGGCGATCACCGGGCCAAAGTCGGTTTGACGCAGGCAGGACAGTACGACCTCCACGCCCTCATCCACCATTTCCTGAATCAGCACGCCCATATCAGGCCTGCCCAATCGCTGGCGAAAATCGGCTGCGTAGGCATCGACTGCCTGAGCGGATGCCACGCGCAATTTGACCAATCCCAGTTCGCTTTTGTGGGCGGCCACGTCCGGCAATACTTTGACCACGAGCGGATACACCATGCCGGCGCATGCGGTGGCAGCGTGATCGCCGGGTCGCAGCACGATCCATTTCACCGGTGTGAGGCCGCTGGTTTCAGCAAATTGCATGGTCTCTGCCCAATCGCGCGGTGCGGCACGCAATGGCAACAGCGGGCGTTCCGGCAATTTGGGCAACGCCTGCATACGTTGCCGCGTGTAGAGCAGCGACAACGCGCGCATGGTGGCTGCCGGATCGGCGCAACACATCACGCCGGCCTCGCGCAGGGCGTTGGTGGTCTCGGATGTCATGACTTCACCGGCGAAACTGGCGATCATGGGCAGGTCGCGTGCCGTCGCTTGGAATACCGCGGCGTTTTCTTCGAGACCGCGGCGTCCGCTGCTGGCAAATTGCACCACGATGGCTTCCGTGCGCGGGTCGGCATGTAATGCCAGGCAGGTGTCTTTGAACAGGTTGGGGCTGCTGTTGATCTGGCCGGTAAGGTCGACCGGGTTGGCTTTGCGTGCGAACTCGGGCAGGATGTGTTCCAGCTTTGCCGCTGTATCAGTGCTGAATGCCGCCAGGGGCACGCCGAATTCAGTGCTGTGATCCGCCAGCAACGCGCCCGCGCCGCCCGATGTACCGAATACGGATACGCCACCGTGGGTATCGTTGCTGGCACGCGGTGGCGCAAGAAAAGTCAGTGCTTCGAGCGCGGCCAGCGCTTGCGCCAAGGTGTCAACAGGGATCACGCCCGCCTGTTGCAGCACGTCCTGATAAACCACGTGCGAAGACGCGATCTTGCCCGTGTGCGAAGCTGTGGCCTGCTGCCCGAGGGCCGAGCGCCCGGACTTAAGCGCAACAATCTGCACGTTTCGTGCGCGCGCGCGCTCGGCGATGGGCAGTATGCGCCGGGCGTCCGCCAGCCCTTCGACATAGAGTGCGACGGTACGCACATCCTCTTGTTCCACCACCCAGGCAAGCACGTCAAGCGCGTCGAGGCAAGTCTCGTTACCTACGCTGACAATGTAGGCACAGCCCATGCCGTTGCTTTGCAGGTAGTTGCCCATCGCGCCTGCCAGCGCGCCACTTTGACTAATGATCGCGATGGGCGCGTGCCGCACCGATTCCAAGCTTAGCGATGCCGAACCAAACGACAGCATGGTTTTTTGCTGTACCGACCACACCCCCTGACAGTTTGCGCCGAGTACCGAGCAGTTGTGTTGTTTCGCTGCGGCCTTTAGCTCGCGCGCGTGCTCCTTGCCGCTTTCGATTTCCTCGAATCCCGAGCTATATACAATGGCGTTGCGTATTCCCCTGGCGCCGCACTCGGCGATGATGCCCGGCACTGTCGGCGCGGGCGTGATCACCAATGCGACGTCGGGTGTCTCGGGCAGCTTATCGATGGCGGCAAAGGCTTTGAGTCCCTCAATTTCCGCGTGACTGGGACTGACGGGATACACACGCCCGGCATAGCCATGCTTGAGCAATACACGTACGAGGGTGTTGCGCGAATTGCCGCGCTGCGGAGACGCACCAACGATGGCGACGCTGGCAGGGCGAAAAAAGTTATCGAAAGTTCCGAGGGTGTTCATATTAAATATTCAATTAAAACAGATACTTATAAAAAATCGCAGGGAATACAAACCGCTTCCGGCCTCCTACTTGCGCACATCCCGCAGCCCCGTCTTGCCATGATGACGATCTGCGACCTTGTAGCCCAGCGCATCTTCGGCGATGAGAATCTTTTGCACGTTGGCCGACCCTTCACCCGTGAAAAACAGATCCGCGTAGGATTTCAGCCACGACACGCGGTACTCAAGCGCCATACCGTAACCACCGAAAATCTGTTGGGCCTTGTCAGCGCAAAGTTTTGCCGTTTGCGAGGCGTGAAACTTGGCAATGGCCGAGATGCGGTTCGAAGGCAAATTTTGATCCATGGCTTGAGCCGCGTTATAGAGCAGTGCGCGGCTGGCTTCGATCTGGGTCGCCATCTCGGCAATATCCGATTGAATCATTTGAAAGCGCCCGATGGGCTGTCCATGCAGGGTGCGTTCGTTGGCGTAGCGCACCGCATCTTCGAAGCAGGCGCGTGCAACACCCAGCGCTTTGCCGCCAACGGTGACGCGCCCCGGCTGTAGTGCCCGCATGACGATCTTGAAGCCGTCCCCCTCGGCGCCGAGCTGGTTCTCGACAGGTACCACAAAATCATCGAGGTACACCACATTAGTACGCAGTGCATTTGAAAGCCCCAGCATGTCAATGGGCTGGGCCTTCCAGCCGGGATACTTTTTCGGTTCGACGATGAACGCCGAGACGCCTCGTGCACCGGCGTCGCGGTCGGTCTTGGCAAGCAGCACGCCAACATCGGTTTCATTGGCGATGGAGGCAAACATTTTTTGCCCGCTGATGCGGTAGACATCTCCATCGCGCCGCGCGAAGGTTTTCATTGCGCCCGCGGCATCCGAGCCGCCGCCCGATTCCGTGAGCGACATCATGCCGATGGTTACACCGGCCACAAGGTTGGGCACGTATTTTTGAATCTGCTCCTGCGATCCGCCGACGTAAATGCAGGTCGGGCAGGTTGAACCCTGCTGGTTGTTGCAGGCACTGAATCGAACGTCGTTCCTCGCCATTTCTTCCTGAATAATGGTCGCGGCGAGATAGCCCATGTTGGTGCCGCCCACCGATTCAGGAAACACCGCGCCATAAAGACCCGCTTCGCCGGCCTTGCGTATGAGTGCGCGAGGAAATTCCCCGCGCTTTTCGTAACCATCCATGACCGGCACCACTTCGCGTTGCATGAATTGATTCACCATGTCGCGCACGGCTTCCAGATCAGCGGACGTTGCGGGATTCATGAGGCTCTCCTTTGTGTTGCGTTTCGTGTGCTACTTTGGCGTGGTTTGTGATTGGGTCGCTGCCCCGGTAAAGTCCGCGCGGCGCCCTTCAAGCGCCGCATCGAGTCCTTCGCGAAACTCCGGATTCGACATGGCAAGTGCCTGTCCCAGTCCTTCAATGGTGAACATGTCTGCCATGTTGGTTTCGAAACTGCGTGCCATCAGATTCTTGGCGAGGCCCATCACTTCGGCGGGGCCATTGGCAAGCCGGGTGGCTTCGGCCATGCCCGCCGCTTCGACTTCGGCATCGGGTACCACCTTCGCGGCAAGCCCCAGCGACAGCATTTCCGGCGCTTCCATGGTGCCGCCACTGAACAGAAAATTTTTTGCGCGTGCCATGCCGATCAAGCGGGGCAAGTGATACATCACGCCCACATCGGGCACCACGCCCAAGCGGAAAAAGCCCGACATCAACTTGGCGCTGTCTCCCGCAATCAACACATCGCCCGTCAACGCCAGACCCATGCCGCCGCCCACCGCAGCGCCGCGCATGCCGATCACCACCGGTTTGTCTAACGTGATCAAGGGCACCAGCCAGCGGCTGGCATTGCGAAAGCGCCGGTGCACGGGCCACGGGTCGCAGGCGGTCTTTAATAACTTCAGATCGCCGCCAGAGCAGAAAGTGGGGCCATCGGCCGTGAGGAACACCGCACGCACCGAGCGTTCGCGTTCCGCCTGTTCCACTGCATCGGCGAGTTGTTCACGCAGTTCCGTGGTGAGTGAATTGCGATTCTCCGGGCTGGTCAGCCGCAGGATCAGAACCGCCCCCTGCTGGGATGTTGTAACTAATTGTTTTTGCACGGTTTTTCCTTTTCGCCATTACTGCAGAGGAATTTTCGCGGCCTTGATGACTTTCGCCCATTTGCTGACTTCAGCGGCCACCAATGCCGCCAGTTCATCGGGGCGGCCGCCAGCGGTTTGCAGGCCCTGTTTTTCAAAAATATCGAGGACATCGTTTTGCCGCAAGCCTTTGCTCACCTCTTCCGCGAGACGGCGCACGATGTCGGGTGGCGTGCCCGCCGCGGCGAACATCGCGTTCCAAGAAGTCACCTCGTAGCCGGGCACCGTTTCCGCGACCGTGGGCGAATTCGGGAAGGCAGGAAACCGCTTTGCGCCGGTCACGGCCAGCAGCACCACTTTCTTGGCCTGTATCAACGGCACGACCGTGGTGCTGCCAAACGCCAGCGCCACCTCACCGGAAAGCAGCGCGGGCGTCTGCTGACCGGAGCCCTTGAAGGCGATGTGCGTCATGGCCGTGCCGGTCATGTAAGACAACAGCTCTCCCGAAATGTGCGTGGTGGTGCCGGTGCCGGCCGAGGAATAGTTTAGCTGTCCCGGCCGGGCCTTCGCCAGTGCAATCAATTCCTTGACCGACCTCACCGGCAGCGACGGGTGGCACACCAAAAACAGCATATAGGTGCTGACTGTCGTGACGGGCGCAAAATCCTTGATCGCATCGTAAGGCGTGCGCTTAAACAAGCTGGGATTGACGGCAAAGGCGCTGGGGGCAAGCAGCAATAGATGGCCATCCGGCGGCGACTTTGCCACCATCTCGGCGGCGATATTGCCACCCGCGCCGGGACGATTTTCAACGATCACGGACTGGCCCAGTGCGGCATTGAGCTTGGCGGCGGAAATACGTGCCACCAGATCGGTGGAGCCTCCGGCGGCAAAGCCCACCACTATGCGGATGGGCTTGGTGGGGTAGGGTTGCGCCAGGATTTGCGCGGGCAACAGGGCGCATGCCGCCGTGGCAAGCAGTGGCGCCAGTTTGATCAGGGTGTTCATGAAGATGCCTTGCGAGGTGGTTTTGCAGGTGGTGATGGTGTGAGCGTTTCTGACACGGCATTGCCGGCGCTCTCCGCACCCAGGCGGCGTGAAATATCGTGTGTGGTTTTCAGCATGGCCTTCACGAAGCCGTCGATCCTGGGTTTGAGGCGGACGGTGGGTGCAGTGATGGTGATGCAGTAGTTGATCGTTTCGTTGGTTTCGTGAATGGGCGCGGCGATTGCGCTCAGGCCCAGCACGCGTTCGCCGTGGGACACGCAATAGCCGTCCTTTCTGATCTTTGCCAGCTCCGCCAGCAGCTCAGCAGGAGGGCGCCCGGCGGTGCTCGCGGGTTGCGCCAGGAGGCGCTCCTGCTGTATGGCCGGCAGATAGGCCATCAATGTTTTAGCAGTGGCGCCCCTGTGTTCGAGCCGCACATGCTGGCCGGGGCGTGCCATGCTCATCAGCGGCGCGGGTGTATCAATGACATCAATGCAGGTGCGGTCACGCCCCGTGGCCATGTTGAGCGTCACGGTTTCGCTGGTGAGGCGGGCGAGTTCCTGCATCAGCGGTCGCGCAATCTGGCGGATGCTCAGGGTACTCATCACCATGCCGGCGAGCCGGGTGAAGCGAAACGACAGGCAATACTTTTGATCGTCCAGCCGTATCAGATAACCGGCCTCTTCGAGGCTTTGCACGATCCGAAAGGTGGTGGATTTCGCGAGGCCGATATGGCCCGAGATTTCCTGCAGCGTGAGGCTCATGTGCTGAGGCGTGAAGCAATCGAACACCGCCACCGTGCGCTGCACGCCACGCATGATCATGACCGGGTGCTCCAGATGTTCAGGATGTTCAATTTGTTCAATTGGTATGGCATCAGGGCTAGGATAGCAGTTCATTTCCGGGTGGTCATTGCAAGTTCCACTGATCGGAACTGATTCTGAAATGAATTGACGCGCAAGTCAGCCTTCTCCTACAATTTCCGCAACAGGGAGGCAGGCAACGCATGTCCAATAACGTGGTGTCCAGTGTCGTGGACAAGGTCGCGACCATCCGTTTGAACCGTCCGGAAAAGCTCAATGCCTTTACCGATGACATGATCACCACCTGGGTGGGGCTGCTGGAGGAATACCGCACGCGCGAGGACGTGAACGTGATCGTGATCACCGGCACCGGGCGCGCGTTCAGTAGCGGCGGTGATGTCGGCAAATTTTCCCAATACGCCAGTCACACGGCGGCCGATATCAAGGCGCGGCTCAGTGAAAACGTGCAACGGCTGGCGCTGAAGATGCAAGACATCGACAAGCCGGTGATCGCGGCGGTCAACGGCCTTGCCACCGGCGGCGGCGTGGATATCGCACTGATGTGTGATATGCGCTTTGCAGCACGCAGTGCAAAGTTCGCGGAAACCTATGTCAGGATGGGGCTGATTCCGGGTGCCGGTGGCGCGTATTATTTGCCCCGTATCGTAGGCGTGGCCAAGGCGCTGGAGCTGTTCTGGAGCTGTGAGGCCGTCAACGCCGAGGAGGCGTTGCGCATTGGTCTGGTGAATCGCGTGTTCGATGACGACAAGCTGGCTGACGAGACACAGGCCTTCGCCAGCAAGCTCGCGCGTGGCGCGCCGCTGGCGATGAAACTGGTGAAGCGCATTCTGTATCGCGGGCTGGAGACCGATTTGCGCGGTGCGCTCGATCTCGTGGCCTCCAACATGCCGGTGGTGCGCATGAGCGAGGATCATCAGGAAGCGGTCACGGCTTTTCGCGAGAAGCGTGAGCCCAAGTTCAGCGGGAAGTAGAAGAGAAGGAGTATCACCATGTCGAGCCAAACTGTTCCCACGCCGCCTGCTCCCATACCCAACGCCGATTCGCGCTTGTTCTGGGAAGCCTGTGCGCGCGATGAATTGTTGCTGCGCCAGTGCAAGGGGTGCGGCAAACTGCACTACCCGCCGCGATATTTGTGTCCGCACTGCTGGTCAGACAGCCTGGATTGGACGCCCAGCATGGGCAAGGGCGCCGTCTACAGCTTCACTGTAATGCATCGTGCACCCACGCCGGATTTCGCCGGGCGCGTGCCGTATGTGGTGGCGCTGGTTGACCTTGAGGAAGGTCCGCGCATGATGGCCAATATTGTGGGTGACGATGCGCTGGACACCGAAGTCGGCGATCGCGTCCGCGTGTGCTATGAAGTGCGCCCGGGTGGTTCCAAGGTGCCGCAATTCAAGCGAGACAAATCCTAGCTGTTTTCTTTTTTTTTGGGGTGGTAATGATGGCCCGGTCAGTTTTGAAAACGCAACTGTGCGAAATCCTGGGTATTGAGTACCCGATTCTTCTCGCGGGCATGGGCTCGCGCGGTAAGGCAACCCCGGCGGAGCTTGTTGCAGCCGTATCCGAGGCGGGTGGCATGGGCTGCATCGGCGGCTCCGGTCTGACGCCCGAAGAAATCCGAGGCGTGATCCGCAAGGTGCGCACGCTGACAGACAAGCCGTTTGGCGTCGATCTGCTGTTGCCCGCGAAGCTTGCCGAAGCGCCGAAGACACGCTCCGAGGTGCGCCGCCAGTTGCGCGAGAAGTTTCCCGAACATGTTGCGTTTGCGCGGCGCGTGCTGGCGGAGCATAGCGTTGCCGAGCGCGAAGTGGAAAACGAGGTGGTGATTTCCGACACCTTGATCGCGGCGCAACTGGAAGTGCTGTTTGAAGAGCGTATCAGCATGTTCGCGGCGGGCCTGGGCGATCCGTCCGGCATGGTGCCGCGCGCACGCGCCATGGGCATGAAGGTGCTGGGCCTGGCGGGCACGGTGGCCAATGCGCAGCGGCACGTGAAGGCCGGCGTGGATATCGTGGTGGCGCAGGGTTACGAGGCTGGCGGGCACACCGGCAAGATCGCCAATTTCGCGCTGTTGCCGCAGGTGGTGGATG